>Ga0265316_10001044_pt1 | contig 30001 bp, 29 predicted proteins | sample 4522metaG_FD_202092 | JGI IMG/M metagenome (GOLD analysis project Ga0265316, IMG submission 202092) | Rhizosphere microbial communities from Carex aquatilis grown in University of Washington, Seatle, WA, United States - 4-5-22 metaG | ecosystem: Host-associated > Plants > Roots > Rhizosphere >...
GCTTGTCGAGGCCTTCGACGATGTGCGGAACGGCTGCCGCGGCGTCTTCGTTGTTGACCGTGACGCGCACGATCTCAGAGCCCGCGAGAGCGAGGGCCGCAACCTGTTCGATGGTGCCCGCAACGTCCGCCGTGTCGGTGTTGGTCATCGACTGCACGACGACCGGAACCTCCCAGCCGACGCGAACCTGCCCGATTTTGACCGTGTCCGTTTTCCTGCGCTGAATCTCCGCCATGCATCCAGTTTACCCGTTGCGCAGTGCATCGCGAAAGCAGGTTCTTGAATCTAAAGGATGAAATGGAGATGCGGTAATCTAAAGCGATGACACATGGGACCCAAAATGCCGGAACGGTAGCCGGACTGCAGACGCAGGCCAATGGCCCTACGCTGCGGATTGCCGGGCTGCGCAAGGCCTATGCGGATGTGCAGGCGGTGGATGGCCTGGACCTGGAGGTGGCGCGGGGCGAGTGCTTCGGGCTGCTGGGACCGAACGGGGCGGGGAAGACCACGACCATCGAGATTTGCGAGGGGCTGACCGAGCCTGACAGCGGCACGGTGGAGTTGCTGGGGCTGAACTGGAGGACCGGGGCGCATGAACTACGCCAGCGCATCGGGGTGCAACTGCAGGAGACGCAGTTCCCGGAGAAGCTCACCGTGGAAGAGACGCTGCGCATGTTCCGGAGCTTTTACCGGCGCGGAATTCCGGTGGAGGAGTCGATAAGGACGGCGCAACTGGAGGAGAAACGCAAAGGGCGCGTAGGGCAACTCTCGGGAGGCCAGAAACAGCGGCTGGCGATGGCCTGTGCGCTGGTGGGCGATCCGGAGTTGCTGTTTCTGGATGAGCCGACGATGGGACTCGATCCGCAGGCCCGGCGGCACCTGTGGGACCTGGTGGACGGGCTGAAGCAGGCTGGGCGCACCATCATTTTGACCACCCATTACATGGAGGAGGCGGAGCGGCTCTGCGACCGGGTGGCCATCATGGATCATGGTCGCGTGATCGCGCTGGGCACGCCGCAGCAGTTGATCGCCACGGTGGGCGGCGAGGATATTGTGGAGTTCGCCGTGAGCAGCGGCGAGCCGGGCGGTCATCAGACGGGCCACGCCGCGGTGGATGTGGCCGAGCTAACGGCGATAGCGAGCGTCCAGTCGCACCGCGTGGATGCGGGGCTGCATCAGCTTTCAGTGAGCGAGCTGCACACTGCGGTGCCGCGCATCTTTGCCGCACTGCGCGCGCAAGGGCTGCACCTGAGCGAATTTCGCACACACTCGGCGACGCTTGAGGATGTCTTTGTCAGGCTGACGGGAAGGAATCTGCGCGATGAATAAGATTCAACAGAGCAGCCTCTATCAACTGACGATGGTTCGCTTTCGGCTGCTGTTGCGCGAGCCCGAGGCGATCTTCTGGATCTTTATCTTTCCCATTCTGCTGGCCGTGGGGCTGGGGATTGCCTTTCGCAACCGACCGGCAGATGTGTCGCAGGTGGGCGCGACGACAACGCAACTGACGCAGGCGCTCACCGGCGACAAAGGGCTGACAGCGGCGACGATGGACGAGACGGCCGGAACCCACGCATTGGCAACGGGAGGCATTCTGTTGCTGGCGATTCAGAGGCCGGATGGCGTGGCTTACAAATACGACGACACCAATCCCGATGCGCGGACAGCGCGGCTGCTGGCTGATCGCGCGATACAGTCAGCGGCGGGGCGGCGCGATGCGGTTCAGGCAGGGAACGAGCTGGTACATGAGACCGGGGCGCGCTACATCGATTTTGTGGTGCCGGGGCTGCTGGGAATGAACCTGATGGGCTCGGCAATGTGGGGATTGGGCTTTTCGATCGTCGATGCCCGGCAGAAGAAACTGCTCAAGCGGCTGGTGGCCTCGCCCATGCCGCGCTGGCAGTATCTGGCTTCGTTCCTGCTGTCGCGGCTGGCCATGCTGGTCATCGAGGTCGTAGTGTTTCTGGGATTTGCGCGGCTGGCATTCGGAGTGCCGTTTCGCGGGCCGTTGTGGGATCTGGGATTGCTGTGCGTGCTCACGTCGCTGGCCTTCTCAGCGCTGGGGCTGCTGGTCGCTACGCGCGCCAAGACGATGGAGGCCGTCTCGGGACTGATGAACCTGGTGATGCTGCCGATGTGGATTCTCTCCGGCGTGTTTTTCTCGGCGTCGCGCTTTCCGGCCGTGATTCAACCGCTGGTAAGGGCGTTGCCGCTCACCGCAGCTATCGATGCAATGCGAGGAAACATGCTGCAGGGGATGCACCTGGGGCAACTGGCTGCTCCAGTCGGGATTCTGCTGGCGTGGCTGGTAGTGCCGTTTGCCGTCTCTCTGCGCATCTTTAGATGGAGATAGTTGCGGCCTGACAAGGTATAGAGCGCCTTCGCGGAGATGACTCAAACCTTCAAATCGATACCTAACTCTCGGGTCATAATGGGTTCGAGCGGCCCGGTAAGGCTGGATGCGTCGTATCTAAGGATGGATTCCAGGGCCATGCCGTAGTAGAGAGCGGTGAATCCCCAGAAGCGCGTCTGGCCCAGGCCCTTGCCGGTCTCGGCGTTGTAGTACTCGCGGAGAACGGGGTTTTTGAGCAGGGCCATGTTGAAGAGGCGCGTAGCCAGCTTGCGGGCCTCAGCGCGATAGCCGTATTGCTGGAGACCCTGGAAGATCATGTAGTTGGTGGGCGCCCAGGAGGGACCGCGCCAATTGCACTCCTTGTCGCGCGATCCCTGATAGTAGTCGGGTTCGGTTTTTGCGTAACTGGCTACCGGATAGGCGAGCCAGAACTCAGCAGGATTGAGCAGATGCTCGTGGATCATGCGCCGGGCCCGCCCGGGCGTGGCCGCGCCGGCGAAGAGAGGCATAAAGTTCGTGGCCGACTTCACGTAGACGCGCTTGCCGGTCTTTTCATTGCGGTCGAAGTACATGCCCTGCCGCTCATCCCAGAGAACGGTGTTGATGAGCCGGACCACACTGCCGGCATGACGGTTGAAGGCGATGCTGTCGGCTTTGAGGCCCAGGCGCGTGGCGATGACCGACATGGCGCGCAGCTCGCGGACGAGATAGGAGGCCAGATCGACGCCCTCGATTTCAAAGGCGCCCAGTGCGCCTGCGCGGGACCACTGGTTGTCAGTACCGGCGGCATCCGCGGAGTTCCATACGGGCAGGCCGTTACGGTCTGAGTCGTAGGAAAACCACTTGTCGACGTACTTGACCAGGCGGTCGTAGTAGTTGCCGCGCAGCCACTCGTAGTCGTCGTGGTTCTGCTTTGAGCCGAGTACGGCCAACTGCGCCAGGAAGGGCTTAAAGTGCTGGCGGTCGCGCTGCTTGATGAGGCTGCGATTGACGTAGCCATCCGGCTGCTGGCGGTTGAGGAACTCCTTGAGGTTGGTGAAGCAGTACTTCGAGACGCCAAAGTAGGAGAGGTAGAGGTTCTCGAAGTACAGGTCCCAGTCGTAGAACTCGTTGTAGGGATAGCCGGTGAGGAAGGTTCCCTCGACGCCGGGAATCTGGCGCAGGCCGTGGGCGCGGATGTCGTCATTCACGGTATGAAGGCGATGGTTGAGTTCCGTCCAACCGGTTGCGCCGATCTCGTGGTAGAGCGATCTTGCCGCTGGAGTGGAGGCAGCCGGAACCGGTCCGAAGGCAGGCGATGAAACGGCGGAGGCAATCGATTGTGCGAGGCTACCACGATGGATGGTCTCGCAGCCGAGCAGGGCTGCGGATCCGATGAGCAGTTGACGCCTTGAGACGGTCATGGCCAGTTCCCCTTGTTTGAACGGTGCACGAGTGATGCTACTCTGTTGATGGTGCGTTTTCGCGGACTTGGCAGCGCACGCATACCCGTGCCCCCGAAAAACAGCGCCAGTGTACCACCAGGAACCCGGCGTGAAACGAACGAATTCACGGGTCGGGCAAGTTGTTGATTCTATTTGTGTCCGTAGCTTGGATGGCCCCCTAGCTCAGGTGGCCCAGGCCCGAACGGGCCGGACGGAGATAAGCCCAGCAGTTTCCTGAAACTGCTGCGAACCGATGTACGAGTTGGCCCCGTAGCTCAGGTGGATAGAGCAGCAGTTTCCTAAACTGCGTGTCGGAAGTTCGAGTCTTCCCGGGGTCACCATTCCCTCCCTAATTGCAATCCAATAAATATTTTTTACGATCCGGCACACTCCCTTGTGTCGCTTGTTTTGACTTAGCGTCCCAGTCCCGGCTATAAGAGTTGTGTCATGGAAAACGTTCCATGGCGTTCGGCTGCTCCTTCATAGGGCAGTGCAATTCACCACGGCAATCGCCAGGATGCTCGGGAAGGCGGTGAAACTCCGCCACTGCCCCGCAACTGTGAGCGCCCCTGCCACCGTGCCCGCGGATTGGGCTCGGATGAGGGCAGGATTTCAGCCAGGGCCGTTCCGCCCAGCGCGGAAGGGCGAGGGAAACCACTGGAGGCGAGTCTCCGGACTCGTTTTTGGGAAGGTGGCTGGTGAAGGCGCAAGTCAGGAGACCGGTCCTCGGCGTTTATTACCCGCTTTACGTTCCGAGGGGAACGGAGGAGCCATATGCCTGTTTCCAATTTTCTGCGCCGACCACTGAGCCGACAGTTCCCATGCACATTCTTCGCTTTCCTGCTTGCGACGCTGGCCGCAACGTGTCCGGCTGCGTCTATTCGCGGCGTGGTCACCGACACCACAGGCGCCAAAATCACCGGCGCCAATGTGAATCTGGTGAACAACGGGAAGGTGGTTGCCACCGCTGTATCCACTGCCGACGGCAGCTTTGAGATTCTAATCGGAATCGAAGGGCGCTTCTTTCTGGTGGTCTCGGCGAAGAGCTTCCGGCAGTTGGAGACGCCGGGCTTTTATGCCGGTCGGCTGGATTCGATTGAGCGCGACGTGGTGCTGGAGCCGGAGTGGGTGCGCGAATCGATTGTGGTGACGGCCACCGGAACCCCCACGCCTCAGCCGCAGACCAGTGAGGCTACCAGCGTGATTGGGCCTCTCGATCTGGCTCTGCGCGATGACCTGGTGAGCACATTGCGGCTGATGCCGGGCACGGTCGTGGTGCAGTCGGGCCAGCGTGGAGCGGTGACCTCGCTTTTTGTGCGCGGAGGCAACTCGGATGCGAACAAGATCCTGCTCGACGGGGTGAGCGTGAACGATATGGGGGGCCTTTTCGACTTCGGACCGCTCTCGACCACCGCAATTGAGCGCGCCGAAGTCTACCGCGGAACCAATTCGAGCCTTTACGGAGCCGATGCGGGCAGCAGCGTCGTGAGCCTGACTACTCCGCACGGCACCACCAGCTTTCCCTCGCTGCTCTTTCAGGGAGATGCGGGTAACCTATCGACGTCGCGCGAAGAGGTGGAGGTAGCCGGCGCACACAACAAGCTCGATTACCTGGGCGCCTTCAGTTGGCTGCAGACGGCCAACGACCTGCCCAATGACGAGTACCACGCAGCTACTACGTCGGCCAACCTCGGCTGGCAACTGAACGGGTCCACCCAGATTCGCGCCACGCTGCACTATGGCGTTGATGCGACCGGCGTTCCCAACGCCTGGGATTTCTATCACATCTCGGACAGCGCTACCGAGAAGGATCAGAATCTGTTTATCGGCGCATCGATCGACAACCAGACGACTCCGGCGTTCCACAATTCGCTGCGTTACGGCGCGACCCGCAAGCGCGAGCAGGACAATCAGTGGGCGCAGCGCGGCGCCATCGACGCCTTCGGCGATGGCCTGGGCAATCTGGTGACGATCACCGGAGCCAACGGCTATTCCGTAACTGGGCAGGCAATACTGGACTTCGGGGGTATCTATCCGAACCCCTATCAGCTTGTTTCGAATCGCGACCAGCTTGCCTATCAGGGCGATTACCGCTTCACGCCGCACCTGACGGCTCTCGCCGGCTTTCATTACGAAGATGAGCGCGGGCTTTTTGTGGATCCGGCATGGAAAACAAACGAGCAGGCTGAGCGCACTAATTACGACTATCTGGCCGCGGTGCATGGGGACTACAAGAACCGCTTCTTTTACACGCTGGCCGGAAGCCTGGAGCATTACTCGCTGTTTGGCACCCAGAGTTCGCCACGCATCGGCCTGGTCTATTACGCGGTGCGCCCGCGCAAGGGGGTCTTCAGCGGAAGCCGCATCCTGTTCAACTTTGGCGATGCAGTTCGCGAGGCCAAGCTGACCGAGCAGTTCGGTTCGCTCTACAATTTTTTCGCCGGCAGCAACCTCGCTTCTGTCGCACAACAATTGCATATCGCCCCGCTGGCCGCGCCCACTACGCGAAGCTACGAAGCGGGCATGGAACAGGGATTCTTCAGCGACAGGATCGTCTTCCGCGCCAGCTATTTTCACAATCAGTTCGGAAGAGAGATTGAGTCGGTGGGCGGAAGATTGCTGCCCAACCTGATTCCCAACCTGACCGCCGCCCAAAAACAGCAGCTGATTGCCGCGCTCGGCCCCTACTACCAATATGACTCCGGCCTCTACGTCAATACGGAGGCCTTTCGGGCGCAGGGGATCGAGGCCACCGTAGAGAGCGGCATTGGGCGCAATCTCTTCCTTCGCGGAGGCTACACCTATCTGGACAGCGTGGTGCAGCGATCCTTCAGCAGCGACAACGAAGCGCTATTGGGCGGCTACGCGCCCACTTACAAAGGGATTCCCATCGGCGCCTACTCGCCGTTGGTGGGGGCGCGACCCTTTCGCAGGCCGCCGCACACGGGATTTTTCACCGCCAGCTATGCGGCGCGTAAGTTCACCGGGGTATTCACGTCCGCATTTGCCAGCCGCAGCGACGACTCGACCTATCTTCTGGACGCAAACTACGGCAGTTCAATGCTGCTGCCCAACCGGAATCTGGATTACGGATTTGCGAAGTTGGACCTAGGCGGCAGCTACCAGTTGCTGCCCTGGCTGGGCGTATACGGCCAGGCAGAGAATCTGCTAAACAACCGGCACATCGCGCCGATCGGCTATCCGAGCCTGCCGATCAACATCCGCATGGGATTACGGGTGCAACTGGGCAAGGGAAGCAGCAAGTGACAAAACTGCAAGTTCACTGAGGCGTGGCAGGGTGACTGCGTACAATGGTGTGCGTCAGACAAGAGGGAGACCCCATGCAACGCAATCAGCGGTATTACCTCCTTTTTATCTTTGCCATTTTTCTTTGTTATCAAACGTCGAGTCTTCTAGCCCAAACAGGTCAGAGCAATGTTCCGGCTCCGGGCGGGATGAATCGGCCAGCCGACCCCACGGCGCAGTTCACGCCCGAACAGCACGAGAGGTTCAACTCTGCGCTGCAGTTGTTTCGTGGGGAGCGCTATACGGAGGCCTACGGCATCTTCAAGCCGCTTTTTACGCAGCTTTCTCCTGGCACTCCCGGCCAGATATTAGTGGCCAAGTTAACCGCCGAATCGGCCATCAATACGGGCGACAGAGATTTCGCGCTTGAAACATTGAAGCCAATCGAAGCCGCCGACGCCAATGACTGGCAGGCTGCCGGATTGCTGGCGCGCGTTTATGCGGAGAGCGGCCAAAAGCAGCAGCGCGATGCGGAGATCGTGCATCTCATCGATCTGCATAAGCGGGCGGTTACGCCGCAGATTGCCCAACTGCAACAGATTCTGCTGGAAAGGATCTCAACCGCGAACGGCTCGCTCCGCATCTGGTATTCGCTTGAACCCTGGGGTCCGTACAAGACGCAAACCTTCTGCCGGGTCTACGACCAGACTGGCCAGCAGGTCTTTCGCATCTCGCTGGAAAGCGGCGACTTCGACCAGCCGCTCTTCGCCAAGCAGCATCCGGAGCTGGCCGCGCAAGGGATGAGACTCTTCACGCTCGATGGCTATGGGCAACCTCAAAAGCAGCCGAATGGCAACTCGACTTTTACCCACATGACCTTTGGCTTTTTCAATGGCCAGCCATCCTACGACAGTATTCGGGAGAAGATGGTGCAGATTGCGGAAGGGAAAACCGGACCCATGAGCAAGACCGAGCGCACTACGCCGTGAAGGCTCAGAGTGCGATCTTAACGTTTATGAAGTGACGCAAAAAGGCCTCCAGCCGAAGCTGGAGGCCTTTTGTTCTTGCACCCGGAGCGAGGTTTGTCGCGGAGTGGTTGATTAATACATGCCATCCATGCCGCCGCCGTGACCGCCGCCGGCCGGGGCCGACTTGGGCTCCGGAATCTCGACAACCAGGGCTTCGGTGGTGAGCAGGAGACCGGCGATCGAGGCCGCGTTCTGCAGCGCCGTGCGGGCCACCTTGGTAGGGTCGATGACGCCGGCCTTAACCAGGTCCTCAAAGACGTTGGTCTGCGCGTTGTAGCCGAAGTGAGGGTCCTTGGACTCAAGAACCTTGGCCACCACGACCGCGCCCTCTTCGCCGGCATTGGCGACGATCTGGCGCAGCGGCTCTTCGAGAGAGCGGCGCACGATATTCGCGCCGATCTTCTCGTCGCCCTCGAGGGTTTTGATCAGAGCGTCGACTGCGGGAATGGCGCGAACCAGCGCCACGCCACCGCCGGGGACGATGCCTTCCTCGACCGCAGCGCGGGTTGCGTGCAGGGCGTCCTCAACGCGCGCCTTCTTCTCCTTCAACTCGGTCTCGGTGGCCGCGCCCACCTTGATGATGGCGACTCCGCCGACGAGCTTGGCCAGCCGCTCCTGGAGTTTTTCCTTGTCGTAGTCCGAGGTGGTTTTCTCGATCTGCGCGCGGATTTCCTTCACCCGGCCTTCGATTTCAGAGGATTTGCCGCCCCCGTCCACGATGGTGGTGTTGTCCTTGTCGATGGTGATGCGCTTGGCCTTGCCCAGGTCCTCGAGCTTCACGCCCTCGAGCTTGATGCCGAGGTCCTCGGTGATGGCCTTGCCGCCGGTCAAGATGGCGACGTCGCCCAGGATTGCCTTGCGGCGGTCGCCGAAGCCCGGAGCCTTGACGGCAGCCACGTTCAGGGTGCCGCGCAGCTTGTTCACCACCAGGGTGGCCAGAGCCTCGCCCTCGACATCCTCGGCAATGATCAACAGTGGCTTGCCGCCGCGAGCCACCTGCTCCAGCAGGGGAAGCAGGTCCTTCATGGCGCTGATCTTCTTCTCGTAGATCAGGATATAGGGCTCTTCCAAAACCACTTCCAGCCGCTCCGCGTCGGTGACGAAGTAGGGGCTCAGATAGCCACGGTCAAACTGCATGCCGTCCACGGTCTCGAGGTCGGTGCGCATCGTCTTGGACTCTTCGATGGTGATGACGCCATCCTTGCCCACTACCTTGACCGCCTCGGCGATGATGTCGCCGATCTCCTGGTCGCCGTTCGCCGAGATGGCGCCCACCTGGGCAACCGATCCCTCGTTCACGGGCTTTGACAGCTTGCCAAGAGCGCCGCCCACGCTCCACTTGCCTTCCTTGTCGCGGGTCCCGATGATGACGGTAACAGCCTTGTCGATGCCGCGCTTCAGGGCCGTCGGATTGGCGCCGGCCGCCACCGTCTTCACGCCTTCGCGGAAGATGGCCTGCGCCAGTACCGTTGCCGTGGTGGTGCCGTCGCCGGCCACGTCCGAGGTCTTCGATGCGACTTCCTTCACCAACTGGGCGCCGACGTTCTCCATCGGATCCTTCAGTTCAATCTCCTTGGCCACCGTTACGCCGTCCTTGGTGATGGTCGGCGAACCGAACTTCTTCTCGATTACGACGTTCCGGCCCTTGGGCCCGAGCGTCGCCTTCACTGCGTCCGCCAGCGTGTTGACGCCACGCAGGATCGCTTGACGGGAATCCTCACCGTACAGAATCTGTTTTGCCATGTCTTGTAACTCTCCTTAATCAGGGTTCAGGGGTCAGGGATCAGGGGTCAGGGCTGATAATGCTTATTCGCTGACGCGCTAACTCCGCTAACCACGCTAGCTCCGCTAACTCCGCTTAAACGCGGAGCGCTTACTTCTTGACGATGCCGAGGACTTCTTCCTCGCGCATGATAAGGAACTCCTCGCCGTCGAGCTTGATCTCGGTGCCGGAGTACTTGCCGAAGAGAATTTTGTCGCCCGCCTTTACATCGAGGGGGAAGACCTTGCCTTCGTCGTTTGACTTGCCCTTGCCCACGGAGATTACTTCGCCCTCCTGGGGCTTTTCTTTGGCGCTGTCGGGGATGATGATGCCCCCACGCATGGTTTCGCCCTCTTCCAAACGGCGGACGAGGATGCGGTCGTGGAGCGGGATGAACTTTGTTGCTGCGGTTGTTGCTGCCATTGCTTCGCTTCTCCTTCACACGCGACTGGGGTTGAGCCCCAGCCACGGGATTTGAGTTGTGTTCTACAAAAAAACCTCGGGAGTAGCCGAGTGCGGTCCCTAGAACCGGGACAGTGGAACCAATTGAGCAGTTCCTCCGGCGGGGTGCTAGCACTCTAGCCTTCCAATTGCTAACGATAGGGAAGTGAAGAGGTATTTGTCAAGGGGCGGACTCGATAAATATGAGTGAAATACGCTCAGGTAGCATGATTATTAGGCAATTAAGGTGGGACGGAGCTCTATCCGGGTCGTGTCCTTAGCCTGCATCGGCGGATTCTACCTGGGTGAGGTGGAAGCCTGGATCCCCAACGGCGGGTCTTAGTCGCTGGTGCGGAAACCAATTACAATGGTGCCTATGATTTGCCGTTCTCTCTTTCGCCTCAGTCTTATTGCGGCCGGTTTCGGCCTGGCCGTCTCAGCCCTGGCTGTCAATGCTCAGGACGCCTCGCGTGGCCGCAAGTACAAGTCCCCCCCGCCAACCGCCCGTGTCGAGGTCACCGTACTGCGCGATGTGAACGCCAAGCCTATCGTAAACGCCGCAGTCATCTTTCACATGGTGGGCGACAAGGGCAATATGGAGCTGAAGACCGACGAGGATGGCAAGGCCGTCATCGACGTGCTGCCGATGGGCAGTATGGTGCGGCTCCAGATCATCGCCAAAGGCTTTCAGACCTATGGCGAGGATTTCAAGATTGATAAATCCGAGTTGGCCATCGGCGTCAGGATGAAGCGGCCGGCCGAGCAGTACTCCATCTATCCGAAACGCGGCAGCGCTGCGGCGGCCGGCAAGGATGCTGCTCCTGTGCCAGCCTGGGGCAAGCCGGCGAGTCCAGCCCCGCAACCGGAGGCCCAGCCCAGCCAGCTGCAGCCGAAGTAGATTCGTGGTTTCCCACCTTAGGCGCGACATTGCTGCGCCGAAGGTGGGGTCCCCGGCTGAGTTCGTTCCCGCAGGATTGTTGACTCTCTTGTGATGCCAAATCAGATATTGAGCGGTAAATCGGCAATGGTGACCGGCGGCGCTCGCCGCATTGGCCGTGGGATTGCGCACGCTCTCGCAAAAGCAGGCGCGGATGTGGCCATTACCTATCGAAACTCAAAAGCCGAGGCCGCGGAGACGGCCCGCGCGATTGAGAATCTTGGATGCCGCGCCCTGGCCGTGGAGTGCGATGTGCGTTCAGAGGCCTCGGTCAGGGCGGCGATTGCCGCCACTATCGGCCTATTTGGACGGCTGGATATCGTGGTCAACAATGCCGCTGTCTTCGAGCACGCTCCCCTGGAGCGCATCAGCCTGGAACAGTGGGACGCGGTCTTTGAGACCAACGCACGGGGCCCGTTTCTAGTGGCGCGGGAGGCGCTGGCTTCTCTTCGCGCCGTACAGGGAAGAATCGTGAACATCGGCTCGCTGGGCGGGATTCATGCCTGGGGCGGACACGGCCACTACTGCGCCTCGAAGGCGGCGCTGCATATGCTGACCCAGGCCATGGCCAAGGCATTCGCGCCCGAGGTGAGTGTCAACTGCGTCGCGCCGGGGTGGATCGGTGTGGATGGCCAACCGGAAGACGTGGCCGCCCGGTTTGCGGCCCGGACCCCCATGCGGCGGAACGGGAGCATGGAAGACGTGGCCCAGGCGGTCCTCTTCTTTGCCGCAGGCCCGGGATTTATCACTGGTCAGATTCTGGTTGTGGATGGGGGATTGGGGGAGGGAGGGATTCGAACCTCGATATAAACTATTGATAAATAAAAGGAATGTCAATTCATTGCAATAAGATTCACCCAAAAGTACCCCCTCCGAGAATTGTTTGGGGTTTATCTTTCTGACTTGGCCAGCAATTTCTCCCGAACACATCGGCGTTTCCGGAACAAATCCGTCAGACTGCCTGGCCTGAGCGATTCTTTCCGTGGAATTCTGCTTGTCACCCGTAAGCCCTACCATTAGTGGATATAGAAAATAGAAAGAAGCCGTCTGCACTGTATTCGATTGACCAGCGCCCGCAACGATCATGCTGAAGACTCCAGTGTAAGGGCGAAAGTGTTTGCCGGAATAAGGCGGGCAGAATGCTCCAAAGCAACCAAGACTATGCAGCGGACCTGCACATTTACGCCGCTCACGCCCACACAGCTGCTGCCGCCGCGTACCACAGGGGCGATGATGCGGCTGCGGTAGAGCTGAGCGCGAGGACTCAAGAGTACTCCATGGATGCCGCCGAGAAAACGGAAGAGATAGCGAGACGAACGCCGGAGCCACTGAGGGTTTGAATCCTCCAGCGGGGTGCCAGGGGTGGCCTATCGAACTGAGAGTTTGCTCAACACCAGTACGGGGGGCGCAATTTCTCAGTGACAAGGGCGAAGTTGGCCTTCCACGAATCGGATTGCGGACCGACGCGACTGGAAGCGATTTGGGTGGGCGCCCGCCCGGTGTCTTGTGTCTGAGATTTCCTGCTGGATTGGGTTTCATTCCAACTGGACCATAACGTGAGGAACCTGCAATGGCCGCACCGAATATTTCTTTGAATTCGCAGCCAAACGCGCGGATGCAGCGCGAGTCGCGGCCTGCTGTGATCGGAAGGGCGTCAGCACTATTCTTGCAACCGGTGCCAAGCCGTTCCCTTCCGGTCAGGGTAGCGTTGATTGGGAACCACCTTCCCCGGCAATGTGGAATTGCGACCTTCACGACCGATTTGTGTGATGCGATCGCTGCCGAGTACGGAGCTGCTGGATTATCGGTAGTAGCCGTCAACGACCCGCAGTCCTCTTACGTCTACCCCGCACGGGTGCGATTCGAGATCGCTGAATGCGACAAATCTTCCTATCGGGCAGCCGCCAACTTTCTCAATTCCAGCAATGTTGAATTAGTGTGTTTGCAGCACGAGTATGGGATCTTTGGGGGGAATGCCGGCAGTTTTGTCTTGCAGTTGCTGCAGCAGCTCACTATGCCAGTGATCACGACGCTCCATACGGTCCTTCGCGAGCCTGACCTCAACCAACGAGTCGTCATGCATCAGATTGCCGCACGCTCTGATCGCCTTATTGTGATGAGCGAGTACTCTTCTCGTGTTCTCCAGAATGTATTTGGAGTTCCGGAAGAAAAGATCGACCTGATTCCTCACGGCATTCCCGACTTGCCCTTTACGCAGCCGGATGTTTACAAAGATTCACTCTCGATCGGAGGAAAGACTATATTGCTCACGTTTGGCCTATTGTCACCCAACAAGGGATTCGAGAGCGTGATTCGAGCCCTGCCGCGCATCTTGTCGCGGCACAGCAACGTTATCTACGTGATCGCAGGCGCCACTCACCCGCACGTCAGGGCTCGCGAGGGCGATCAATATCGGGATCAGCTACAAGCCCTGGCCAGGGAAGTGGGAGTTGAGCGAGAGGTGGTCTTCCACAACCGGTTCTTCAGTCCCAAGGAGATGGCTGCGCTGGTGGGTTCGGCAGACATCTACATCACGCCATATTGCCACGAGGCACAGGCTGTATCGGGAACCCTGGCGTATGCCATGGGGGCCGGAAAGGCGATTATTTCGACTCCCTACTGGCACGCGGCCGAACTCCTGAACGACGGGCGTGGAACATTGGTCCCCTTTGAGGAGCCAGATGCTATCGCAAGTGCTGCAATTGAACTTCTGGACAACGAAGCGGCACGTCTGGCAATGCGCAAGCGCGCTTACGACTATGGGCGGCAGATGGTCTGGAATCGTGTAGCGCAGTCTTATATGAGTTCCTTTGCACGAGTTCGCGTCGATCGCCTGCAACCCTCTCATTTGAAGTTTCCCGTCCAGGCTGTTGAGAACAGCACTGTAAACAGGCTTTTAAGCGTCTGAATGCTCTTTCCGTACGGATGGGAAGGAGAATACGAAGAGGCGCGAGTATTCACAACCAAATTTGCAGCACTACCCGTGTATTCAAACCCTGAGAAAGGAGATCTGAAATGCTCATCATCATTCTGATTATTGTTCTGGTGCTGATTTTCGGCGGTGGTGGAGGCTACTACGGCTACAACCGTTGGGGCACCGGCGGAGGCGCAGGCATCGGCCTTGGCACAGTACTGCTGATCTTGCTGGTGTGTTACCTGCTGGGGCTTTTCCGATAGGACGATTTAACTTCGTCCGGCAGAGTTACCACGAAGCGCATGGTAACCTGGCGGCCGGGGCAGCTTCCAATCGGTCAAACTGCAAAGGCCCGATCGGGCTACCGTGTGCAGTCACTCTGTTAAAGACGCGACCGCCAGTATGAAATCTATCTTATACACGTTCCGTTTTCTGAAACGGTCAAAATCGAACGTCTCTTGAGGGCTGCGCGCTCATGATCTTATTGTTCGCTGTTTGTACCGTTCTGCAGGGTGCCGCCGTCTGCTTGCGATCTACTTCCGAAGGAATGCCAGCAAGTCCGTCTTCAGCTGATTCTTGTGAGTAGAGCAAAGCCCGTGCGGCGCTCCGGAATAGACCTTCAGTGTAGCTTCCTTGACCAGCTTGGCCGTCAACATCGCCGAGTCCGCGATAGGCACAATCTGGTCGTCATCTCCGTGGATAATCAGCGTGGGCACATCGATCTTCTTCAAGTCTTCGGTAAAGTCGGTCTCCGAGAAGGCTTTGATGCAATCAAAAACACCCCTCAGTCCTGATTGCATCCCCTGTAACCAGAATGAGTCGCGCAAGCCCTGCGAGACGGTCGAACTAGGGCGATTGGACCCATAGAAAGTCACGGTGAGGTCCTTGAAGAACGGTGACCGGTCAGCTAGAACTCCCGTGCGGATTCCGTCGAATACCTCCTTTGACAATCCGTCCGGATTGGCTTCCGTCTTCAGCATCAGCGGCGGCACTGCGCCAATCAACACCGCTTTGGCAACCGTTTCGTGCCGTGGCGGCCGAGATACCGTGCCACCTCTCCGCCGCCGGCCGAATGGCCGACGTGGACGGCGCCCTTCAAGTCCAGCGCTTCGGTCAGTGCCGCAAGATCATCTGTGTATGTGCTCATATTGTTGCATTTTAGGGCTGGCTCGACCGGCCATGTTCGCGACGATCATGCGCAATCGTGCGATACCCATGAGAGGCCAGAAACACCATCTGGTCTTCCCAAGCGTCAGCGCTGAGCGGCCAGCCGTGACTGAAGACCCCGGGCTGACCCGCGCCCCAGTCCTTGTAGTAGATTGTGGTTCCGTCTTTCGTCGTAATCGTGGGCATTGAAAGTCCTCAGTGTTTTTGCACTTATTTTGGATGAGACCGATCGTTTCTCCCTGCAAGTGGAGGCAAGGCAACCTGTTTATTCCTTCTCGTCGCAATGGGGTGAGCCAGGCTAGATATCCTGCGTGTCACGTTCTCGTAAGCCGGGCTGCCGGTTCTTTAGCGCCCGGCCCTTCCTTGGTGAAGATGCCGTTGCGGACCGACTCCGTCATTCGCGGCTCCTGCATCTCTCTCTTGACTTGGGCAATGATCTGGCTCGCGATTTGAATCCGATTCTTTTTCTTCATGATGAAACCTCTTCTTGAGCGATTTGTGAATCAGTTACCTGCCGAATCTAACCCTGGGCCTGCCCGTACTTCAGCACAATCAACACCTATAGCAATGCAATGATATTACTAACGTTCCCCAAAAGCATGGAAAGCGCTTCCGAGTTGGACGCACACTATTCCGACGACGCGTCGAGACCGGAACTTACGCTGTGGAGCTTCTTAGTTCCTCGCGTGACTATATTCGCCGGAATGAAATGCACTGCTTTCTGTGCGCCTTGCGAGAACCCGAACCGGCCTTTGCAATGATCGCTACATGTCTTCACTTCGGGTCATCCTAGAAGCACATCGGGCGAAAATCTGCTCACATTGGACCACCGCAGGAAACAGGGCAGCGAATCGAGGCCATAACTGGCCGTGGCTTTGAGTTTGTAGATGCTCCGCTAGGTTTTATGCTCGATTCCAGTATCCTGCGAGGGCTCTTCCCTCGAGCCGGGTCGGTCCGAATGCACGGGAAGTCCGCTGATAAGACTTTGGTAGTCTGTGAGGCGTTTGCCGAGGATGACCACACCCTTGGACGTGATTTCATACTCGCGAATATCCTTGGCATGATTCCCGCCCCGCATCTTGATCACCACCATGATCTTGCGAAGCTGGCCATCGATAGACACGTATCTTAACCGGATGATGTCGTCGGTTAGGAAAGAAATGGAGTAGGTACTGAACGGGAATTCAGTGAAAGACTCATTCACTTCAACCGTGCTTAGAATCGTGACCCCAATTCCCGTTAAAGCAAAGATCATCCGGTAGAGGGATTCGCGAAAGTCGGCGCGGAAGCCAGGCGACAGAGCCATCTCAAAGCCCGCAAGCGAATCGATCACCAGGCGCTTGGCGCCAATCTTCTGCACTGCGTCGAGAATCGAGTGCATTGTCTCATCGACCGAGAGATCGAGGGGACGCAGATAGAGGATTGTGAGTTTCCCGTCTTTCTGAGGCGTTTCCAGATCCAAACCTAAACTGGTGGCCCGCTCCGCATACGCTTGCGGGCGTTCTTCAAAGACCGCCACGATTCCCGGCTCTCCCTGACGTATGCCTTCAGCAATGAACTGAGTTGCCAGGACCGATTTTCCAGTTCCCGAAGACCCTGCTATAAGGACACTATCGCCTTCGCGAACGCCACCACCCAGCATCTTATCCAACTCCGCGATGCCGAAGGAAAGGCGCCGATGGCTGGGCTGATTTTTCGCCTGTCCTGTCAAGCCAAAGGTGCGCGAGAAAGCTTGTACGCCAGCATCGGATATACGGAATGTGTGCAGCCCCGGCACGGAATCCTGACCACGCAGTTTTATAATTTGCAACTTTCGTACAATTGAATTTCTCTCAGCGGTTTGGCGCAGCCAGAACAGACCATCTGCGACGGTAAAAATGGGATTATCGCGTAGCTCGTCCTCCGCATATTCACCGATTAAAAAAGTTGTAGCTTGCCAACTAGCCAGAAACAGGGCTAACCGTTGAATGAAAGATTGTAGGTCCGTATCACTTTGCGGCTTTCGCACCATGGTACGGAAGGAGTCCACAACCACAACGGCGGGGTTGGCTTTTTCAACTTCTTTGGTAATCTCCTCCAAAACCGCGCCCAGGTCCTTCTCTAAGACAGCCTGACTCAGGTTGATAAAGCGGATGGAGCCGGGCAGCTTGGCCGGATCAAAGAACCTGTACTGCTGTTGATATCGCAGCATTTTTATGGCGGATTCGCCCAGGACCGTGAAATAGAGCGCAGGACGCTCCGGGGTAGCATTGGCGAACACAAACTGATGTGCCAGCGTCGTCTTCCCGCTTCCGGGTGCACCCGCGATAATATTGAATGAAAATTCCGGGAGACCACCACCTACAATCTCGTCAAGGCCCGGAACTCCGGTGGATAGTTTGTTGATCTTCACTTTGTCTTGGGTGCTCACGCTTTTCTCCCGTTCTCGGAATTGCAATTGTCGAGGGCTGCCCCTGGCCACGTAACCCGGAGCAGGCTTAACGTTAAAGCTTCGCCAAGGAAGATAAGGAGCAGTCCGAGTAAGCGGGAGATGAGAATGATTCCTCCCTCGCCAGCCGGATACTCGGCAGCCCGATCCTTGTCAATATCGATTTGAGATTCAAACTTGCCGAGACCCTGTAAAGATCCCTCCGCGGTAACCCGCGCCGCGCTCAGACTGGGAGCTTCCGGCTTGGCCAACGCCAAGGCGCGAGAGGCGAGCGACTGAAAACCGGCAACTCCAGCAAATTCACCAAGACCCTGGCGCAGCTTCTCATAAACGCGAAGGGTCGCAGACTCCATAGGCTCGGAGGCCTTGCCTGCAACTGCTTCGTAAGTAAGAAGACGGTGGGCTAAATCTCGCATCTCTGGGGGAGTCGTCATGTTCAACCCTGCTTTGTTCCAGTTTGCAGATTCCGATAACCGTTACACACTTCGCGGCAGAATCAGGGCAACGATTCCGTCTTTCCGTAAGCGCCACCCACAGTTGAGGTGTCCGACATCCAGAGCGGCACTGGATGTAGTGCTGGCGGAACTCAATTCACATAGCCATTCGTTTGTGGAAGCGGTGCGTCCTCTTGCGAGCCGCCAGCGTTGCTTCGGATCAGTGTGAAAACGTCCAAAATCGTAGCAATACTACGAATGTTCCCCGCAACACTCATGAGTCCATCTTCCATGCCTGGATGTTTATCCGCCAGGGTTTCAATACGTTCGCTCACGTTCCTCAACTGGTCAATTTCTCGCAGAAGGTCCTCGAAAGCCGCAGCCATTGCAGGTCCATCGATCGCTGAGCCTGTCGTGTCCTCTGTGGTCGTGGCTGGCTCTGTTTTGACGTCAACCTGAAGGCGTAAATCTTCTATCAAACGCAGCGTTGTTGCCTCACCAAGGAAGGTAAGAAACAGCCCGAGTAGATGCGCAATCAGAGTGATTCCGACCTCGCCGTCCTCATCCGCGTCCGTTTGGGATTCAACTTCGCCAAGACCGCGCAAGCCTCCATTCGCTGTGACCTGCACGGCGCTGAGCCGGGGAGATTGCGACTTGGCCAGAGCCAAGGCACGAGAAGCGAGCGCCTGGAAACCGTCAACTCCCACGGGTGCGCCGAGCTGCCGGCGCAGCCTCTCATAGACGCGGACAGTTGCAGGTCCGGTTTGCGGGGAGGTTGTACTTGCATCGGCCTCACAAGCAACGAGACTGCGGGCCAAATCACGCGTCTTTTGTGGAGGAAGCATCGTGTCCTTTCCTTTGCATGCTTCGCCTCTCGCCTTGAGCGGGAGGAATCTACCGCCATAATAGTCTCATGCCGATTGCTTCGGTGGCGAGACTCCCGACGGAGTTCACGAGACCCATTTTGGCGTCACGTAGTCCAAAATACTTGAAATATCTCCAGGAAGGTGAGCACAATTGGACAGATCGCCCCCGCCGTGGGTATCGTATTTGCAAGCGTTTTGATTCAAGGTGTGCAGTCGAACAGGGCGCCAGGGATGTTTAGGCGAAGGAAGAAATCCGGCATCTTAGGGTTCCGCTCGCAGTCGATGATTCTTTGCTCAGCGCGCAACTGCGTTATTAACCTGATGGCAATGCGGCCGCGCACCCCTCCAGCGGTTATCCTGCAAAGGCCGCAACCGGAAGGAGGCCCTTCAATGGTTGAACTTGAAAAGCCCGGATTCGATGCCGCCGCCTTCCTGGCGAGTGCCGGCCTGGGACGAAGAATCATCCAATTGGCGCCGAAGGATGCCTTCTTTTCGCAGGGAGATCCCGCGGACTCGGTTTTTTATCTTCAGAAAGGCCGCGCAAAGGTCACGGTCGTTTCCGTAGCCGGGAAGGAAGCTACCATCACGCTGATCTCCTCAGGTGAATTTGTGGGAGAGGCAGCGCTTGCGGCCTTGCCGGGACTGCGTTTGTCCACGGCTACTGCCACTACCTCCTGCACCGCTCTCAAAATAAGCCGAGACGAGATGATCCGTGTGATGCATGAGGAGTATAGCTTCTCAGACCTCTTTTTGAAGTTCATGCTGGAGCGCAGCATGCGCATCCAGGCCGATCTTGTGGATCAACTCTTTAACTCGAGCGAAAAGCGCCTTGCGCGGATTCTGCTGTTGATGGCGGAATTTGGCAAGCCTGGCGAACCGGAACAATACATTCCCAGGATCTCGCAGGAGACCCTGGCGGAGATGATCGGCACCACGCGATCTCGCGTCAGCTTCTTTATGAATCGATTCCGCAAGCTCGGCTTTATCGAATACAACGGGCGCATCAAGGTTCACAAGTCGCTGTTGAACGTGGTGCTGCACGATCACTTTACTGAGCGCAACCCCGAGAGACCGCTAGGTTCGGCCAGTCCACGAAGTACCTCAAAGGCAGCTAGTTGTATGCGGTGAGTGTGGTGCGTGGCCCACAATCCCTTCGGCATCAGCTTCCGGTAGATAATCCGGAACCGCTTCCAGATCGACGGTCGCGTTGGCGCGGGCTCGGGGAGCCCGCTTAACGCTTTATCCCACCATTGTCGGGCTTGAATCTTCGCTGCTTCGACCTCTCCCTTCTGCCGTAAGTTTCCTACCGGCCAAGTCCAGCGGGATGACCTTGACTCCTGCCTGCGTACGGTGGTGAGCAGTTCAGACCAGCTTTCAGCAACCTGATCGTTAGAAACTAGTCGATAGAAGGCTCTACATTAGGAAAAAAGCTTTCCTTTCCAAGGGAGGATCTTGCAGGTCGCAGACACTCAAGTGCAAGAAACCCTCGATGGATCTCAACTCATTGAAACCCGCAACCGAACAAAGGAGAACTTCACTATGAAACTGAGTTCAAGCGACAAGGCAACAGGGAAGCTTCACGAAGTCAAAGGCGCAATCAAGCAGAAGGCTGGCCAGCTTGCCGGGAATCCCTGCCTGGAAGATAAGGGCAGAACTGAGAAGAATGCGGGCAAGGTTCAGAACTTTGTTGGCAAGGTTGAGAAGGCTGTCGGGAAATAAACGAATCAATACCGAACTCAGACTCGAGAGAGGTAAAGACAAAATGTCGCAATCTGCGTTGGAACAAGCGGGCGAACAGATTGACAAAACAGCGCACGAGGCTTCTCGGACGGCATCTTATGTTGCGGATGCGCTTGAGGATGGTGTCAAAGCAGCGCGGCGTGCCGCAAAACATGGCGGCTATGTCGCTACAGAGTTGCTCGACGACACAAAAAGGCGCGTACAAAGGCATCCACTTGAAACCGTTGTGGCGACATTCGCGGTAGGCATCGCGGCTGGAGCAGCGATCAGCTGGATGGCTAGGCACAGGTAGCATTGCAACAAAGCGGATACGCGAGAGAAGATTTAGTAATCTTGGCACTGCTCGCTAAATGTCTCAAGACCTTAGGTTGCTACGCCATGTCTGCGTTCAACGCAAGCCAGTAGATAATGCGTGCAATTTTGACTCGTTTGTGCATTAGCCGGATACTGGACAGCCGGAAGCTTCGTTCTAACGCGGTGTCAGCGATCGCCTAATTACCTGGTCAATCGTGGGCCGAGATCAGTCCCAAGAAGCGGCATCGCGACCGTTTCTCAGGATCTGGGCCCTTCTCTGGGTGGATTACCGGCTGTTCGTCCCCAACCAGGTCTGCGGCTAGCCCAGGCTGGTAATCGAGGCGAATATCTGGCAAAGGAAAGAGCAGACGACCCGACCAAAACCCTGAAGAAAACAACGACAAATCTTTTTCCCTGATTTGATCCGATGGTCTCATTAAGTGACAAGCGAGGCGCAGAGGCTGGGCGAAACAGATTTTCTGTGAGGGCACGGAGTCACGATGTAGAATTCCGACTTGCAGAGCAGATGGTCTATCGAGGGACCTCAGCATGACTAACAAAGAGCGCAAGCGCAACAAAGCTGTCAAGAAGATTGAAATTGCTGTCAGGAAGGCCGTAGGCAAGGGAGTCAGCAAAAAAGTCGTTGAAGACACCGTTGGGCAGGCGATCGTTAAGGCCACGGAGAAAGTTGCGGCGAAGAAAGCGGCCGTTAAGAAAACACCGGCCAAGAAAGCTCCCGCGGAGAAGGCGGTCGCCAAGCCGATTTGAGCGTTGGATTCTTGGACTCTTGCCGTTAGTTGGTGAGGCGTTGATTCCGGTCGAACCAGGCGTTCAGATCGGACGCGCAGACGCTCTTCCGAAATTGTTTTCTTCCAGACGGCATGACAATTGAAGAAGCGGAGATGATTTTTTCGCAGATGGGATGAAAGCCAAGCGTCCGGCCTATGGGGCCGGAACTTCATCAGTTTGCAAGTAACGCCTGTATCACCGGCTACTCGGACATTGGGCCGAAAATGGGCTCTGTCCGAATCGGCGACAATCCAGGCGCTACCGTATTCCCGGACACCTCTATCGTTTCTGAGGACTCATCCGGTAGGGCTTATATTTTGTATGACCGAAGATCATGTGAATGAGCGCTTTGGTCTGTTCTCGCCATTTGATAATTACTTCTATCTACCAGTCGAAGACTAACAGACGAGTTGGTACAAAAAGACTGGGCCCCTCACCGCTGCGTTACACTAACTATTCAACTGGTACAAAAAACCGGGCACACCACCTCGCCAGTTTACGGAGCGCCATCGGGAGCGAAAGCAAACTTATGACGGCCCTCCTTCTTGGCTCGATACAGCGCGGCGTCAGCCCGCTCAATCAGCAAAGGGAGACCCATCGTGCTGTTTACATCCGTTACGATGCCGATGCTAACCGCGACCTTAATTGGTTTACCTTTAAGTGAAAAATCGAGCTCCTGAAAGGTCTGGAGTATGCGCTGAGCCACATTCTGCACCAACTCGTGTTTGGCCCTGGGAAGCAGCGCGCAGAACTCGTCGCCTCCCCACCGGCATAGGAAATCCTCATCCCGCAGATTGTGTCGAAGCGTAGCCGCGACAGCATTCAGCACAGCGTCGCCTGCCGCGTGTCCGTATTTGTCATTCACTTGTTTGAAACGGTCGATGTCGATGATCACGACAGAAAGGCCCAGCCGGGTTCGAGAGGCTCCTGCGATCTCGCGAAATGCGATTTCTTCGAATGACCGCCGGTTATAAAGCCCGGTCAGCGGGTCGCGCATCGCCTGATGCACAAGATTCCGGTTCAACCTCTCCGACACCATCAGCAGAAACAGGGGAAAGACTGTCCCCTCGATCAGGATCGCGGCAACGCCGTTGAAGATGGAGCGCGGGTTATTGAAGTCGTACTCCGGACTAAAATGGCCGGCGCGGAAGAAGTCCAGAATCACACCGCACGTTACGATGCCAATCATGGTAAAAACCAAAGCCGCCACAACATCGGCGAATGGCCTATGGCCATCTTCCGACCGCCATAGAGACCGGGCGATAAGAAACATCAAGGCCATGTTGATGAAGTTGAAAACAAGAAGCTCTATGGAAATGTTTCGCTGGACGAGTGTGATCCAGGCGCCAGCCAAGAACATCAGCACGGACGGTCCTACAACCCAAACGTTCGATGACGGTTGCCGTTTGAGCTCACGCATCGCCCAATACTCCAGGCTGAGACATGCCGTAACCAGCGTGCAGCTCAGGACGTTGAAGACGAATTGCCCTTCCCAGGCGCGCCCCAGCCTGATGACGTAGCTGACCCCCAGGCAAAGGTAAGCTGAGCTCCATAGCGAAAGCACGCGGCTCAAAGATTTCGGGTACGCCTGTCTAACGAACAGCACCAGAAAGCCAAACCCGTTGGCGCCGATTGCTCCAATCAGCCATAACGGCCGAATATCGATATTCATTTCTCCGTTCCCTTTCCATAGCGCCGGTCTCTTGCTTGTCTGACGAGTCCTTCAGCAAATGGAGCGCGAGACGCATGAATGCGGACGAGATTGCCGGAACCCCGGGAAAGCAGTGTTTTGGAACAAGTTGAATAGCAGGAAAGACGGTCTATAAAGTGGGTCGCCCGCTGGACACTTGCCTCGGAAGCCGCGCTCTGCTCTTGAATATCGCATGAAAACCGGCATTTCCGCCATCATAAAACAGGTCAACCGGGGTGGCTCTTGACCAGCAGCCGTTTTTGCAGCGGGCCATGATGGCGGCGTGGAGGCGTTCGTGGAGGCCGGCGGGCAGGTCATACAACTCGTGAGAGCGGTAGATTTCAATGGTCTTGCGGGTGGTGTTGAGGATGACCTCGCAATGCCCGCAGCGTCCCAGGTGGGCTTGCAATTCGGCGGCGTCTACATCGCGAATGAAAAATATACTCGCGCGCTGGCTGACCAGGTCATCCAGGACGGTGAGGCTGATGCCGTGGCCTTTGGCCAACTCTTTATCGCCAACCCCGATCTGCCAGCACGTTTTGCGAGCAATGCTTCGCTCAACATGCCGGACCCCAGCACCTTTTTTGCGCCGGGCCCCCATGGCTATACCGACTATCCCGAACTGAGCGCGTAGCGGAAGAATCGATGGCTCTCATTGGAAAGTGAGTCGAATAGGCTCACTGCCAAGAGTGGGCCAATAAAGCTGATTCCTCGCAAATTCCGTGTGTGTAATACATGTGTGGAAACCGCGTTTTCTGCGTTTTGATAGTTTTGAGCGTCTCGAATTTTCAATAACATGTTTAGAATCAATACGGGGCTGGAATACGCCCCCAGCACCAGCCGCGCAGGAGCTTCCATTACCTCGCGTGCTCCATCCCTATCCCCTTAACCGCTTCGCCGCTAGCCATCCGATATAAGAGCCGTATGCGCTAATGAGCGCTTGTCCGGATCTGCGCAGGGGCAATCAGTGATGATAGTCCCTACCGCAACCTCATGGAAGCCAGATCGGTCCTGGAAAACGTGCAACTGGCCTGGGCCAGACAGGATGAGAAGGGACGGTATTTGTTCCTTTGGAGTTGGCATCGCGACCGTTTCCCAGGATCTCGGCGCTGCTCCGGGTGGATTACCGGCAATCCGGACATTGGGCGAAAAAGGGCTATTTCCTACTTGGCGACAAACCAGGGACAACCCAATTACTGAACCCTGGGGCGTTTCTCGGGACTTATCCGGCGGTCAGGTTCTTGTTTGCCTGCTATTTGAAAAATGGCAGATGTCGCCGGAATGCATCAAAGCCCACATGTGGACCATTATTCTGCTCATCGGTTCGAATATCTTCATGACCTTCGCGTGGTACGGCCTCAACTGCATGAACGCATTATCCTGAATTCCGATGGCCTGTTGATAGTGCCAAATTTGTCGCCCTCCTAGGGTCGAGCCAAACGGTTGTGCTTCGCAATAGCTCCATTTGGCCTGATTTGCATGGCATATCCACTACTAGAACCTCTATATGCTCCGCATTCTGAAGCTTCTCGTTAAACTAAGAAACATGAAGCCTTTCGCGTCCCTCGCTTTAGTGGTGCCCCTCATCACGTCTAACCATCTGAGAGGCGAATAATGGCAATTCCCACGCTGCTCCCGCCCAGCCCCAGCCGTTCCAGATCTAAAACCGTTCTCTGGATCCTCCTTGGCCTCACCGCGCTCTTCGTCTTCATCACCTCTGAAGTTCTTCTCGTCACCGACTATCCCATGTACCACGCCTACCGTCTGCAGGTCATCGCCGACCGCCATCTCCTCATCCCGCATGTGCTCGTTGGCAGCATCGCTCTCCTGAGCGGACCCATCCAGTTCTCATCGCGATTTCGCCAGTGCCACCTCAAACTCCACCGCATTCTTGGCCGCATCTACGTCCTCTCCGTCTTTATCGGCGCTGCAACTGGGGTCGCCCTCGCCACCGGCCGCCCGGGCCTCCCCGGAACCTCCATGCAGGCCGCCGCCTGGATCGTCTGCACCACCGCCGCCTTCCTCACCGCGCGCAACCGCCAAATCCTCCAGCACCGCCAATGGATGGTCCGCTCCTACGCAGTGACCTTTACCTTCGTCTCCAGCCGTGTGCTCAACCTCTGGCCCCGTTACTGGAGCCATCTCGGCGACACCCTATCCGCCGTCGGCGTCATCGCCTTCACTCTTGCGTCGCTGCTTATCGTGGACCTCGGCCTCAACTGGCGTGAGCTCACCACTCGTCGTGATTGATGGTCGCCTCCAACCACCAGCACCCGCCTCACTTCCACCGCCCCACACATAGCCGCCCCGGCCGCCAATACTCCAACGTCACCGCCTCCCGCGAGACCTCAGCCACCGCCAGCAGCCGCACCCAGTCCTCCTCCCGGAAGGCCCGCCGGAACGACACCGGCCCATCATGCCGCACAAACGGGTGCCACCCCACCACCCCCGCCACCCACCCAAACATCCGACACGCCCGCTCCGACCGCTCCAAATCATTGATAAACCAACCCAGCCGCGCAGTGGCCTCCATCCAACGCAGCAGCGCGACGATCTCCTCATCTTCCAGATGATGTGCCGTCAGCGAGCTCACCACGATATCCACCGGCTTCTCCGGCCGATACACGAGGGCATCGCCGGTCACCCATGCGATTCCAAGCTCCTTCGGCGTGGACTCTACTGCCGTCCGCCCTGCATAAGGATTCAAGTCGATCCCTGTTAACTGCACAGCAATTCCACGCCGCCGAGCCCAGCCTGTAATCTGCCGCAGCAGATCGCCGCCGCCACTGCCCACATCGATGATGTGCACCGGCTCACGCAGTCCGCGCGGTAGCTGCTCCAGCCACGCCAGCGTCGGTCGATATCCCAGCAGCCAGCGGTTGACCTGCTCCAGGCTGCGCAGGCAGCCGCGGAACTCCTCATAGCTGCAGTCGCCATCCATCAGCTCTGGTAGTTCGCGCGGAGAGACCCGTCGTCTGAAGTCGATCTCCGCACTAGACCGCATGGAAGCGCATCGTCTCCGCCGTCAGCCCTGGTCCAAACGACATCGCGCACCCGCGCTGCCCCGACCGCGCCTGCTGCATCATCCGCTGCAGCACAAACATCACCGTCGCCGACGACATGTTGCCGAAGCACGACAGCACCTCGCGCGATGCAGCCAGCGCATCGACCGGCAGCTCCAGTCCCTTCTCCACCGCATCCAGAATCGACCGCCCGCCGGGATGCACCGCCCACAGGTCGATGCCATCGCGCTCGGCCATCAGCTCGCCCTCATGCAGCGCGCGACCCAGCTCCCCCGGCACCTGCCCAGAGAGCAGCATGTCGAACCCAAGCTCGCGGATCTTCCACGTAATCAGCCCACGTGTCTCCGGCACCATCACTGCCTTGAAGCTGTCCAACGCGAAGCCCTGCTCGTGTGCGGTAATCAGGCTCGCCGCCGCGCCATCGGCAAAGACCAGGAACGAGAGCACCTGCTCCAGCTCCTGCGTCTCCTGGAAGTGCAGCGTGCACAGCTCCAGGTTGACCATCAGCACACCAGCCTTCGGGTCTGAGCGCACGATGTGCCGAGCCAGCTTCAGCGCATTGATCGCGGCATAGCATCCCATGAATCCAACCATCGTACGCTCCACGCCCGCCGAAAGCCCGAGGTGGTCGATGATCTCAAAGTCCAGCCCCGGCGCATAGAGCCCCGTGCAGCAGGTCACCAGCACGTGCGTAATACCGGAGCGTTCCATCTCATTGAGCGCAAGCCGGTCCACGGCCTTCCGCATCAGCACCGGAGCGCTCTGCTCAAACAGCTCCATGCGCCGCGCCGTGTTGGGGAAGCTGCCCAGCCGATAAAACTCATGCGCGTCATGCGACGAGAATTGGCCGGAACCTTTCTGCGCATCGAGGAACGAATAGCGGTGCGCGATATCGGCGCGGCTCACCATGCGGCGGAAGACCGTGCGTAGCCGCGGGTCGGCGAGCATCTGTTCGGCGAAGACGACGAAGGCGTCATGCACATCGTGCTCGGGTACGGCAGTGGCAATGCGGTTCAGGTAAGCCTTAGTCATGCGCAATAGGCCCTCAGCCCTGATTATAGGGACGATACGTCGCGTGTGTATCTTTGGGTAAGCTGGACCAGCCACGCCCCTCGCCCTTGCGGCCATCCCCGGCGCATCCACATCCGCGCAATCCACCTTTTCCCCATTAGTGGCGATGCTACAGGCCAATCAATCTGAATGGCCAATTTGGCGAAGTTACCAGTGCGAGATTAACAATCTCGCTGGTACGAAAGATCGGCACAGCAGGCTCACCATCTTCGCCTACGCTCCGTCAAACCCTTACGCCTGTCCTGTGGGTTTCAAACTGCACCACTACCCAACTGCTGCATTGGTCATGCAATATCCATTAGGAGCGGTATAATTCCAGTACCAGATCCGAAAAGGAGATTCCTGTTAGTACGTCCACTCTAAATCGGATTCCTGAGCAAGACGAAGTTCTCATCCTCGGTGGTGGAGTGGCAGGCTGTGCCGCTTCGATCGCACTGGCCCGTAAGGGACGAAGCGTCACGCTGATTGAGCGCGAGTCCACACCGCGCCATAAGGTCTGCGGAGAGTTCCTAAGCGGTGAAGCCCTTGAGGACCTGCACGCGCTCGGCATCGACGTGGCCTCACTTGGTGCCGTGCCCATCGACTATGTTCACCTAGCCGCTGCCAGGCGCGCCGCGGAGGCTCCCTTGCCCTTTCCCGCAGCCTCGCTCACGCGCAAGGCGCTTGATACAGCGCTCATCGCCGAGGCCATCGCCGCAGGAGTCCGCGTAGAGCGCGGTCGCAGTGTGCAAGCACTCGTTCGAACGGCACGCAACCTCTGGCAAGCTACGCTCGACGACGGTATTACCCGTGAAGCTGCAACGGTCTTTCTCGCCACAGGCAAGCACGATCTCCGCGGCTATACGCGTCCGGAGGACCCGCAGCGATGGGTCGCCTTCAAGATGTATTTTCGCCTGGCGCCCGCGCAGGCTGCAGAGCTCGCGCGCGCCTCCGAGTTGATGCTCTATCCCGGAGGCTATGGTGGTATCCAGCCGGTTGAAGGCGGCATTGCAAACTTCTGCTGCGTGGTGCAACAGCGGTATCTCGCACGTGTGGGCTATCGCTGGGAAAACTTCCTCGCAAAGATGCAGCTGGACTGTCCACACCTCGCTATGAGGCTTGCCGGTGCGGAGCCGTTGCTCGCCAAGCCGATCGCCATCACCCATATCCCGTATGGTTACATCCGCCGCACAACGGAGAATGGGCTCTACTGCATCGGCGATCAGGCCGCCGTCATCCCCTCGTTCACTGGCGATGGCATATCCATCGCGCTGCATACTGCACGTTGTGCCGTCGCTGCCTATCTTGCAGCAGAGCCGGCACCGCTCTTCCAGGCTAAACTGAGGTCCGCACTGCTGTCCCAGATGCGCCTTGCCGAGTTCGCGGCCGATGGCTTGAACAACTCAATCGCGCGTGCTGTATTGCCGTTTTGCCTCAGGGTCTGGCCCGGCGTGATGCGCGTGACGGCAAGGCTAACACGCGTCGCCCAGCACGCCGCTGTTGCTACCCATGCGGTCGCCAGCTGAAATCTAGCCATGCCAAAACAACTCTCAGTAGTCAAAACATCATAGGAGAGATGCAATGAAATCTTTCACAGTCTTCGCCCTCGCTGTCATACTCGCTCCAGCCGTACTCGCCCAGCATCAGGCCTTCGTCGTCAATCCCGATGCCAGTGAGGTCAAGATGACGCTCAAAACGACCCACGAGCTCGTCAACGGCACCTTTCACATCCAATCTGGATCAATTGAGTTTGACCGCAGCGCTCCTAAGATGTCGGGTTTGGTGGTCGTCCTCGCCGGCAGCGGCAAGACCGGCAATGACAGTCGCGACAAGAAGATGAACAAGGACATCCTGGAGATCGAACAGCACGCAACTGTCTCGTTTGAGCCGAAGTCCTACGCTGGCACCATCGCTCCATCAGGAGACTCGACCATCCAAGTAACTGGTACCTTCACACTCTTCGGCACGCCTCACGAAATCACCATCCCCATCCTTGTCCATCTTGAAGGCACAACCGCAACGGCCAAGGCTCATTTTGTCGTACCGTACGTCCAATGGGGACTGAAGAATCCAAGCTTTTTGATCTGGAAAGCGGACAACGACGTCGCGATTGACCTCTTTCTTACTGGCCGCTTTCACAATTGAGAACCGCCTTCTTTACACGCAACGATGTTATGCGTCAGCGTGAGGGCTGAAGCGAATTAAACTCCCGCTCCGAGAAGTCATACTCGACGACTGCTAAGGAACCTCTGATTAAGTCATCCATCTGCACTGTACATACATCAAATGGTATGTAGGTGGAGATGCCGATGCGCCAGATAACATTTGCCTGGCAGCCGGGTTTTGAAAAGTATGCACGCGCCAGCCGCCGGGAGCAGTTTTTGCAGACGATGGAGTCTGTGGTTCCCTGGTCCG
>Ga0265316_10001045_pt1 | contig 29976 bp, 23 predicted proteins | sample 4522metaG_FD_202092 | JGI IMG/M metagenome (GOLD analysis project Ga0265316, IMG submission 202092) | Rhizosphere microbial communities from Carex aquatilis grown in University of Washington, Seatle, WA, United States - 4-5-22 metaG | ecosystem: Host-associated > Plants > Roots > Rhizosphere >...
GGGCGTTCGAATCGGCGGCGGGGGACCAATCAGCCACTTGGCGAGCTACAAGCTGCCGGTTTCGAATGAGGCTTCCAGCGAGACCGATGATCTTGACCTTGCTCGCAAACTGGCGGACGGCCTGCTTCCCAAGCTTGGAGGCCGCTCGCACCTGGTCCGCTTGGGTCTTGACCTTGCCCTTCATCCTTGCGCCGGTCGCCAGCCCCTCTATGGCGTCGACCAGTTCAGGTAGGATTGGTCGGTTGGTTACGAGTTCAAAGGAAAGCTTCTGCTTGACAGGCTGTGCGCCGTAGTTTTTCTTGTAATTCAGATATGACGCCGCGAACTTCCTGATGGTCTTCTGCGCATCGCTCGCACGAAAAGGCTTCTCTTGCGACCCAATTGAGTACTTTAGCTGGACGATGGCGGTCGATCGTGCGCTTGTGAACCTAGCTTCATCGCCGTAGTAGAGCGTCAGGTCCGCGATTTCGACAGTGTCTGCGGACGCGCGCGCTTGGTCGAGCGGTCCGAGACCCTCCACGGCAATGCCGACCAGGTCATCGCTGGAGTAGACCAACTGCAAGGCCCTACGCGCAGCCCACGCGACGTGAAACTCGTGCCCGTCGCGGGAAGCTCTGACCTTGTCAACCTTGAGCCGGGAATTGTCGCTCATGCGCTCAGCTTATCGCGGAACGCCAAAACGCTGGTAGTTCTGCGAAGAAGATCAGGCATAGGCTAGGTCACGGATCTTCTAGAGCCACGAGTGCCGTTGCCCTCATTCAAGCGGGTTGCCAGCCCAAACCCTACGCTGCAGACTGGCTCACGACCCTACCAGTGCCTCGAAGCCGGAGATGACGTCGAACAGTTCCTCGTCGATGCCACTTTGGCGCAAGCGATGGAAAGAACCGTTGAGGCCCTCCAGCAACTCGTCGATGTTCTTGTCGGCGCGCTCCATCGCGGCCAAGCGGCTCGCATTCTCGCTGGCGAGGGATTCGGCGCACGCCCGGAAAAGTGAGATGAAGAGGTAGCCGCGAATGAGCGAGCGCAAGGTGGTGCTGCCGCTGCCCATGACCTCGGGCAAGGTTCCAGTCGGCCAGCCGACCTTGGCCAAGCCCTCTTGCCACTGCACATCGAGCGGCAACAACCGTTGACTGACTGGCTCGTAGACCGCCCCAGACTGCGGACGGTTGTGGAAGACATAGAGTCGCGCGTAGTCGCCTTGGGCGCGATGGGCTTCGCTCTCGATTTGAATCTGCCCTACCAGCGGGGTAATGGCCTGAACAGAATTCGGCACGGGAAAGAGGCCCATGAGCGGCAGGCCCGCGTCCGCCAGACGCGCGTGAACGCGTTCACCGACTGCCCACACCTGGGGTTTGCCGGGCAGAGCCGCCAGGGTCTTGACCGCAAAGTCGGCCACCACATCGTTGAACTGGCCCACCAGCCCCTGGTCGGATCCGAACACGACCGCGCCAAGCGCGCCGGATTCGGCTTGGTCGTTTCTTCCTGCGATCCGGGATGCCGGAGCACTTTCCCGGAAGCACGCGCCCAATCCCAACTCCACGGTCCGATAGTAGTCGGCCAAGGCCTTTCGCGCGATGGCGAACACTTCCCCCTGGGTCCGGCGAATAATGGCTTGATTTAGGTTCTGGGCATCGCTTCTCAGCGCGTCCTGTCGCTTGGCAGTGAGCGCGTCGGCTGCCTTCCGCGCCTCGTCGAGCAATCGCTGACGTTCGGTCTTGGCCTCATCCGTGGCCTTGGCGAAAAGTGCGGCGCGCTGCTGGTCGAACTCTTCATTCTTGTGCTGAAACTCGTCGTGTTCCTTTTGAGCGTCGGCCTTCTTCGCGTCCGCATCCGCGATCTCCTTGGCGATTCGCTTTTCGCGCACGTCGATAGCGGCGAGGACGGGTTTGTAGAGAAAGCGCTTCATCAACCATACGAGGATGACGAAGTTGAGCGCCTGCGCACCGACGGTGAACCAATCGATGAGCACTGGATCACTTTCCCGTGGCCTGGGAGATCACGTGGTTCCAGAACGGGTTGGCGAAAATGAGAATCATCGAGACCACGAAACAGTAGATAGCCGTGGACTCGATCATCGCCAGGCCGACGAACAAGGTGCGTGTGATGGTGGACGAGGCGTCGGGCTGCTGGGCCAGCGAAGTCAACGCTGTCGCGACAGCCCTTCCTTCCGCAAGCGCCGGCCCCATGGTGCCGAATCCGGTGGTGATGCCGGCGATGATGATGGATGCCACCGCGATAATAGTAATGCTGTTCATAGGGGCTCCTTTGGTTGGTTTGCTTGATTCAAGTCTTGACCGCTGGCTTGGGCTTGCGTGTGCGGGTAGCAGCGGCGATGTAAACCGCGGCCAGGATGCTGAAGATGTATGCCTGTACCATCCCGGTCAGCAGGCCGAGCAGGGTCATGACAATCGGAAAAATGAAGGGCGTGATGGTGAGCAGAATCGCGATGATCATCGCCCCGCTCATCATGTTGCCGAACAGACGGACGGCCAGGGCCAGCGTGCGCGAAAGCTCGCTGATGATGTTGAATGGCAACATGATCACGGTCGGCTTGACGTAGGACTTGAGATAACCGCCCACACCTTGGTCTGCGATGCCGAAGAGGGGTACCGCGACGAACACGCAGAGCGCGAGTGCCACGGTGGTCGACAGCGAGCCCGTCGGCGGATCGTAACCGGGAAGGATCGTGCACAGGCTGGCGGTGCCGAGAAAAAGAAAGAGCGTGCCCAGGAAGCCGAGATACTTTTCCGGATGGGGGAGGCCGACTTCTTCAATCTGTTTCTCGATCCCTGTCACGATGATTTCCAGAAAGTTCTGCCATCGGGAACGGTTCTGGTCCGTGGAGAGCTTGCGCGTGATGAGCTTTGAGCCCACGGCGAGGACGAGCATCAGTCCCCAGGTGAACGCAATGGTGCCGTTGAGCTTCAGAAACCCTCGCTGCCAGAAGATCATCTGGTCGGGACTAAGGCGCATGGGTTGCCTCCCGTGCCGGACGGGTTTGGTTTTGTCCCGATGGTCGCGTCAGGCGGATGACTCCGAATCGTGCAGCGATGAACCCGAGGAGACACAACAGCAGTCGCCCCCAGTAGTGGCCCGAGAAGAGATAGAAACCGGCGGCGACAATACTGAGCCGTAGTATCAGGCTACCGAAAATCCAAAGCGCTGGGCGTTTGGAGTAGAGGCTCTTGCGAACCGTCCACCAAAGGCCGCCGAAGAAGACCACGCCCAGCACTGCACCCAAAACCCAGGCCAGGGCCATCATCAGCGGTTCATTCATCGCCGTCACCTTGCTCATCGCGCATTGCTTTGTCTTCCTTGGCGACCCAAAACCAGGCATTCAGGCATCCGATCGCCAGTCCGGCCACGAGCAGCGCCAGTGTCCAGGCATGTTTGCCCGAATGGTATTTGTCCAACCAAAGACCAAGCGCTGCACCCAGCAGCGTAGGAACGACCACCGACCAGCCGATAATTCCCATCATACCAAGGCCGAACCAGACACCCTGACCGGAATTGCGCCGCGCCTTGAGCTTGCGCGCTGCCTTCGCGCCGATCTGCTCGGCGAGGGTCGGCCCGCTACCCGAGGTCTTCCTGTTCGCGTCGTCACTCATGGTGAAAGGCCGCCAGACGACTCACAAACCCGCTTTCCAACTTCGTCATGACCGAGCGGACGCTCTTCTCGCGCTCGTCCAGGGTCAGGAAGTCCTTCTCGACCAACGCGTGCAATTGGCCGAGATCTGTTCCTCCCGACGCCCGACGGACGGACACCAGCACCTCTGTTCCGGCCTTGACTAGAATCCCTTCATCCACGGCGAGGTATGCCTCACCCTCGGCCTCGGTTTGGTAAACCAGAATTCCTGGCGTGAGGGCCGCCACGCAATCGAGTCGGTGCGGCAGGAGTCCGAAGGAGCCCTCGTGTGTCTCTGCGACAATGCGCGAGACGCCTGTCTTTTCAGCAAAGACCTGGAATGGCAGGAGAACCTTGAGATTCATGAGTGCCTCAGGCATGGGCCACCTTTGCTTGCGCTTGCGGTTTTGCCTCGGGTTTTGCCTCGGGTTTCGCCTCGGGCTTCGACTTACCCTTCGCTTCGTCAATCGTCCCGATCATGTAAAGCGCGCTCTCCGGCGAGTCCTTGAGCTCATCGCGCAGGATTCGTTCGCAGCCGTCGAGCGCGTCCTTAAGGCTGACGAGCTTTCCCTTGAGTCCGCTGAACTGCTCGGTCGTGAAGAAGGGTTGCGTGAGGAAGCGCTCCAACCTGCGGGCGCGTGCGACCACCTTGCGGTCATCAGGCGAAAGCTGCTCGAGGCCGAGCATGGCAATGATGTCCTTGAGATCCGCGTATTGGGCGAGCGTCCGACGGATCTCTTGCGCCAGGTCGTAGTGACGTTTGCCAACGATGCCGGGTGTTGCCATCTTGGAACTCGATTGCAGCGGGTCGATGGCCGGGAATAGCCCTTCGCTAGCCCGCTTGCGCGAAAGGACGACGGATGCGGAAAGATGCGAGAAGGTATGCACCGCCGCCGGGTCGGTGAAATCGTCGGCCGGCACATACACTGCCTGGATCGAGGTGATGGCTCCGGTGTCGGTATTGGCGATGCGCTCTTCCAATGCCGAGAGCTCGGTTCCCATGGTGGGCTGATAGCCCAGGCGAGAGGGCATCTGGCCCATCAAGCCGGACACCTCCATGCCGGCCTGAATGAAGCGAAAGATGTTGTCGATGAGCAGCAACACATCTCGGTGCTCGTCGTCGCGGAAATACTCGGCCATCGTCAGCGCCGCGTGCCCCACGCGGAACCGGCTGCCTGGCGGCTCGTTCATCTGGCCGAATAGCAGGACCATATTGGGCAGGACGCCAGCCTCCTTCATCTCGCGGTAAAGCTCTTCGCCCTCGCGGCAGCGCTCGCCAATTCCACAAAAGATGCTCACCCCTTCGTGGTGCCCGATCATGTTGTGGATCATCTCGGTGAGTAGCACCGTCTTGCCCACGCCAGCCCCGCCGAACAGACCAGCCTTCCCGCCGCGCTCGAGGGGAACCAGCACGTCGATGACTTTGATGCCGGTCTCAAATACTTCGGACTTGGTGGAACGTCGGGAGAGCGGTGGCGGCGCCCGATGCACGGAGCGCCACTCGACGTCGGTCAGCGCTGCTCCACGGTCGATGGTGTTGCCAAACACGTCGAACATGCGCGAAAGAATGGACTTGCCCACCGGCGCCTTGAGCGGCCCGCCAGTGTCTTCGACTTGCATTCCGCGAGCTAGACCCTGCGTGGGGGTCAGCGCAATTCCGCGCACGTGGTGCGCATCCTGCTGGGCCAGCACCTCAATGACAATTCGGCGCTCGTCTCCAGCGTGGAGCAACGAGTAGATGGGTGGCAAACGATGCTCGAACCGGATATCCACCACGCTGCCCCGTACCGAGGCGACTGAGCCAAGATTGGACGCGCTTGGTCTATCGCCCATGCATCTTCCTCAACGACACATCCTCAAGGCAGCAAGAAGCCGGAAAAGGCCCAGTCCCCAGCAACGCGAAGGTCCACAGAAGCCAACTTGGGCTTGATCCGGTTCCGTGGACAGGTTGGTTACGTCGTTCCGTCGTCGGTTAGCATGTTTGCGAAGGGATAAACCCACTTCGGTGGAGCTATGCTCACTTCAGATACACCGTCACGTCCGCCGAAAGGCCCGAACGCAGCTCGATGTCGCTCGGCAGATGGATGAACGCGATGCGGACGGGGACACGCTGAACGACCTTCACGAAGTTGCCCGTCGCATTGTCGGGCGGCAGTAGCGAAAAGACGGCGCCTGTTCCCGCTGAGAGGCTCTCCACGCGGCCCTCGAACGAGCGATGCGGGTAGGCATCGATCCAGATCTTCGCTCGCTGTCCAGCGTGCATGTCTCCCGTTTGTGTCTCCTTGAAGTCCGCGGTGACATACGCGAGGTCGGGGACGAACTGCGCAACGGGTTGGCCAGCCGATAGTGTCTGAGCGACACGCGCAGTCAGGCCCGATACTCGCCCGGCAGCCGGAGCTGCCACATGCGTGTAGGTAAGCTGAAGACGGGCGAGGTCAAGGCTGCCTTGAGCCGCGACAACCTTCCCGCGCGCCAGTGCCGTAGCTCCATTCGCGGCCGCGATGAACGCATCGACCGGGCGGCTCTGCGCTAGCCGGCCTTGCGCTTCGGTGATCCCTAGACTTGCCGCACGCTTAGTATCGTCGGCCGCCATCAGTTTCGCCTGCTCCTGCTTCAAGGCGGCGTGTGCCGAGTCGACCACGAGCTTCGTGTTGTCGAATTGCTGCTGGGAGATGGCGTTTTCGGCCAGCAAGTTCTGGGAGCGGCCGAACTCTGTATCGGCGTGTTTCGCCACCGCTTGGGCGCTCGTGAGCGCGGCCTGTTCACCGACGATCCCTGCCTTGGCGCCCGCGGCTTTGGCGGACGACTCGACGAGCTGCGCTCGGGCGTTCGTGAACCCGCCCTTCGCGTTGGCCCTCATGATCAGCTCCTGCGCCTCCGCTTCCTGCTGCTGCGCCTCGGCCTGGGCCAGCTCGCCCTCGGCTTGCTGAACGCGCGCGGAATATTCCGCGCCATCGAGATCCAGGAGCGGCTGTCCGGCGGTCACGCGCTGGTTTTCATCGACGAAGACGTGAAGAACTGTTCCACCGACGCGCGTCGCTATGGGGACGACGTCGGCCTGCACCGTGGCGTTGTCAGTGCTCACCTTTCCGCGCGTCACCAACACGTAGACGAGGACTCCCACGAGCATGAGCCCGATGACGAGCGCGAGTGCGATGAACGCCTTGCGAGTGCTTCGCTGCTTCGCCGAGGCGGCGGGATCGGCAGCCGTGGACACGGGGGCATCGACGGCGATAGGCGTGGTGGGTTCGGTGGTCGTGGCAGTCATTGTCAGGCCTCAATGTGGGGTTCGACCTTCTGGCTCCAGTCGCGACGATCGGTTCGCAGGAAATAGAGGAGCGGCAGCACGAAGAGAAAAACAATGCCTGCCAGCAGAAACACGTGCTCATACGCCAACACGTTGGCTTGGACCTGGACGACCGCGTCCATGGCGCGCATGGCCGCTTGGTGGGCCTCGGGCCGGGCAATGGCCCCTGAGGCTTGGATCGCGCGCTGGAAGCTCGAGAGGGTTTGCTCGGCGACGGGGCGTGTTCCTCCGACGTGCGCGACGAGGGCGACCCGCGCCTGGCTGGTGTTGCGCTCAAGGAGGGTCACGAAGATGGCGAGGCCGACGGCGCCGCCTATCTGTCGAACGACCGAGTTCAGCCCAGTCGCGTCCGCTAGCGCGTAGCGCGGCACCTTCGAGAGTGCCGCCGTCGTGAGCGGTACAAAGAGAAATCCGAACCCCACGCCCTGCACGATGATGCCGGCGATGACGTTTCCCTCTCCGCTGGCGAGCGTCAGGTGACTCAACAGGTACGAGCCGATCGCGAACGCAACGACGCCTACGGCGACCAGCAGACGCGGCGACACAAGGTTGTACAAGCGGCCGACGACGGGTGCGACCACCATCATGACGAGTGCACGCGGCATGAGCGCCAGACCCGCCTGCGTGGCCGTAAAGCCGAGGAGAACTTGCATGAAGAGTGGCAGCAGAAACATGTTCGCCATCAGCATCGCGAACATCAAACCTCCGATGAGCGTCCCCGAGGCGAAGACCGGATCACGGAACAGGCGCAGGTTCACGACGGGTGCTGGCGCCGTAAGCTCTCGAACAACGAATGCCATCATCGAAACAAGCGAGACAAAGAAGCACACCGAGATGGTGGTCGATTCAAACCAGTCGTTGCGGGCTCCCTCTTCGAGAAAGTACTCGAGCATCGACAGGCTCACCGAGAGAAGCACGATGCCAATGATATCCAGGTGTCGCCGCTCGCGCGCGGACAACTCCTGGTTCTGGCGGCGGATGGCTTCGTCATCGTGGACGAAGGATGCGACCATGAAGAGGCCAATCGCGCCGATGGGGAGGTTGATGAAGAAGATCCAGGACCAGTGCAGGTGGTCGACGATGGCGCCGCCCAGCGTGGGCCCGATGGCGGGCCCGAGCATGACGACCATACCGAACACGGCCATCGCCATCCCCTGCTCACGCTGCGGAAAGGTCTGCCTTAGGATGGCCTGCTCGGTCGGCTGGAGGGCTCCCGCGCCGAGCCCTTGCAGCGCGCGGTAAGCGACGAGCTGTGACAGAGTCGTCGCTGTCCCGCAAAGGGCAGAGCCCACGAGAAAAAGCACAAGGCACGTCATGTAGACCCGCTTCTGGCCGAACATGCGACCGAGAAACGCCGTGAGCGGCATGAGCAAGACGAGCGCCACCGCGTACCCCGTGCTGACCCACGTGATCTCCTGAACGCTGGCTCCGAGCGCCCCCTGGAGATGTGGAAGCGCCACATTCACGATGGACGCATCAATGGCGCCCATCAGCGTTCCGAAACTGATCGAAACGGTCACAAGCCACTTGTTCGTCGGCGCACGCGCGATCTCGTGGCCGCTAAGAGACGAGGCGGTCGCTTGCATGGCCTACCTAGCGTGAGCGCAGTATCGATAGACGCGCATCTACCAACCCCGAAGGATTCGTTCCCCTCGAACTCCAACGCGCTGCCATCCAGCCGCTGACGCTGGCGGAGCAATGATCATGGCAGTGTTAGATGGGGACATCACGGCTCGCTCTGCTTTGCTGATGGTCTTCCAATGACACCGGCCTGGATGATCTCCACGCGATGGTTGGCTCTTGGGTGATTCTGCGAGGGGCCCTCGGCCAGCACCATCACCCCGTCGGCCAACCCTTCATCCCGTGCCCACTGTCTCGCAAAGCTGTTCCAGTCGCGCGGCGGCTCCGGCGCGTGAACCGGGAAGACTCCGTACGAGAACTGCAACCCCTGACAGGTTCTTTCTTCGGTGCTGACGGCTGCGATCCACACGGGTAGCATGAAGCGGGAGACCATCCGCGCGGTGCGGCCGGTACGGGTGGGCACGATGACCGCCATCGGGGCGAGGTGAGCGACGGTGTCATTCACAGTACGCGAGACGAGGTCCACGAGATCAACGTCACCATCGCGGGTGTACTCGGGAAAGGCCTCTCGAACGCGGACTGCGGAGCGACTTGGCTCGGTCGCTGCCGCGATCTTGGCGAGCATGGTTACTGCCGCGACTGGAAATTCTCCCATCGCCGATTCTTCCGAAAGCATCACGCAGTCGGTGCCGTCCAGAATGGCGTTGGCGACATCGGTGGATTCGGCCCGGGTCGGGCGAGGGTGGTACACCATCGACTCCAGCATTTGCGTGGCCGTGATCACTGGTTTTCCAAGCACGTTGGCCTTTCTGGTCAACTGCTTCTGGACCACGGCGATTCTCTCGATGGGGGTCTCGACCCCTAAGTCGCCACGAGCGATCATGATCCCGTCGGCCGCCTGCAGGATTTCATCGATGTGAACCAGAGCTCCGGCCCTCTCAATCTTGGCGATGATGAACGGGCGATGCCCCCGCTCTGCCGCCGCCACTCTCACCAAGTCAACATCGCTAGCCGTCTCTACGAAGGACTGGCTGACGGCATCGACGCCTCGCTCCAGCGCAAACTTCAGGCAGTCACGGTCATGCTGGGTAAAGGCGCTAACGCCCAGGTCGATTCCAGGGAGGTTCAGCCCCTTGCGCGAGCGCAACTCGCCCCCGACGAGCGCAGTGCATTGGATGTCTTTGCCTTGAACGCCCACGACCTTTAACTGAATGATGCCGTCATTGAGAAATATGAAGTCGCCAGCCTTGACCACCGCGGGTAGACGTTCGAAGGTCACGAAGGCGTGCTGTCGATTGCCGGTGATCTCGTTCGTGGTCAGCGTGAACGCATCTCCTGGTTTGAGATCGATCGGCTCGTCCGCCAATTCTCCGATTCTCATTTTCGGGCCCGGAAGGTCAGCCATGATTGTCACGCGCTTGCCGGCTGTTCGCGCTGTCTGACGAAGATTGGCAATGGCCTTGCCATGCCACTCGAAATCACCATGCGAGAAATTGAGACGCGCGATGTTCATTCCGGCATCCAGCATTTGCAGCATGATTTCGGGCGATTCGCATTTCGGACCGATCGTGCATACGATTTTGGTCTTGTTCGGGTTGAGCATCAGTCGCCCTTCCGCAACTCATTGCCGGTGCGTCGCCCCAGGCCGGTCCCACCATCCGAAGAACCGACTACCAATTCTTGGGCCACCGCCTCGGCGGCAGGATGGAAGCGACTCCCATCGCGCTGTGCGAGTTCCTCATAGGCGCGGTAGCGCTCGGTCGCAACGGTCTGTGCCATCTCGGCAAGCGCCGCCGCTTCCTCGGGTCTCACAGCCGCCAACGACTTGTAGCGCATTTCATTGTACGCATACTCTTTCAGTTTGATCGTCGGACGTGGCGAATCCAGCTGGAATGGATTCGCACTGACGCTACGAAGTTCAGGGTTGAAGCGGAAGAGCGGCCAATGACCGCTCGCCACGGCGAGGTCCTGTTGCTTCATTCCGAGCCGCATGTCGATCCCGTGTGCGATGCATTGACAGTACGCGAGGATCAGGGATGGGCCCCTATACGCTTCGGCCTCGCGAAACGCATCGAGGGTTTGTTGTGGGTTTGCGCCCATTGCGACAGCCGCGACGTACACGTTGCCGTACGCGATTGCCTGCATTGCCAGATCTTTGCGTGCTGTGCGTTTTCCGGCGGCGGCGAACTGCGCGACCGCGCCAAGCGGCGTCGCTTTCGAGGCTTGCCCACCTGTGTTGGAGTAGACCTCGGTGTCGAGAACGAGGATGTTGACGTTGCGTCCCGACGCCAACACGTGATCGAGTCCGCCGTAGCCGATGTCATAGGCCCAGCCGTCCCCACCCACAAGCCAGACGCTGCGGCGGACGAGATGGTCGATCACCGAGAGCAGATCACGCGCACGCTCGTCATCGAGCCCGAGGAGCTTTACCTTCAGTTCCGCAACGCGGATCCGCTGCGCGCGAATCTCCGCTTCGCGAATCTGCGGCGCGCCAACAATGGCCTCAACCAGTTCCAAACCGACCTCGGACGCCAAACTGCGAAGCAACGCGTGCGCGAGACTGACGTGTTGGTCTGCGGCCAGCCGAAAGCCGAGACCGAACTCCGCATTGTCCTCGAATAGCGAGTTGGACCACGCGGGCCCGCGTCCTTCCGAGTCCTTGCTCCACGGCGTTACCGGCAAATTCGCGCCGTAGATCGACGAGCAACCCGTGGCGTTGGCGACTTGCAGTCGGTCTCCGAAGAGTTGCGAGAGCAGCTTGAGGTAGGGCGTTTCACCGCATCCTGCGCACGCCCCGGAAAACTCGAAGAGCGGTTGCAAAAACTGAACGCCGCGCACGTTCGCGAAGTCAACCCGCGCCCGGTCGTTCACCGGCAGGCTTTCGAAGAACCGGATGTTGCTTCGTTCGCTCTCGATCAGCGCCGCTTTTGGGGCCAGATTGATCGCGTGGCGGTGGACGTCCCTTGGATCGACGGCAGGACAAGCCTCGATGCACAGGCCGCAAGCCGTGCAGTCCTCGATATAGAACTGCAGACTGAAACGCACTTCGGGGAAGCCGCGCACGTTGATCGCGGCCGATTTGAACGTCGGCGGCGCCTTGTCGAGCCGATCTTCATGGTAGTAGCGCGCCCGAATCACGCTGTGGGGACAGACGAACCCGCATTGTCCGCACTGAATGCAAAGATCGGGTTTCCATACCGGAACGTCATCGGCGACGTTGCGCTTCTCGAACGCGCTTGTGCCCGATGGGAAGGTTCCATCGACCGGCAGCAGGCTTAGCGGGATCTCGTCGCCGAGTCCCGCCATCATCGTCGCCGTCACGTCACGGACGAACTGGGGCGCATCGTCGGGGACGATTGCTGGACGGTCGAACACGCTCGTCACGCTCGCGGGCACCCGCACCTCAAAGAGGTTGACCAGCGTTGCGTCCACGGCCGCGTAGTTCCGCCGCACGACCTCGTCGCCCTTGCGTGAATAGGTCTTGTGGATCGACTCCTTGATATGGCGGATCGCCTGGTCGCGCGGCAGCAGGCCAGAGATCGCGAAGAAGCAGGTCTGGAGGATGGTATTGGTTCGCGAGCCAAGGCCGGCATTATGCGCGACCTTCGAGGCGTCGATGACGTAGAAGCGCAGATGCTTGTCGATGATCGTCTTCTGTACCGAGCGCGGCAGATGATCCCACACCTGGTCTTGCCCGAAGGGACTGTTCAGCAGGAAGACAGCGCCATCCGCAGCGAGGCGCAGGACGTCCCCTCGCGCGAGGAATGCGTGTTGATGACAGGCGACAAAGCTCGCCGAAGCGATTAGGTACGGCGCGTGGATCGGTTCAGGACCGAAGCGGAGATGGGAAATCGTCTGCGCACCCGATTTGTGGGAGTCGTAGACGAAGTATCCTTGGGCGTAGAGCCCGACGTCTTGCGCGATGATCTTGACGCTGTTCTTGTTGGCGCCGACGGTTCCGTCGGCCCCCAAGCCGTAGAACACGCAGCGAGTGACCTTGTCCGTTTCAATAGTGAAATGCGGATCGATCTCCAAACTCCGGTGTGAGACGTCGTCGTTGATCCCGACGGTGAAACTGTTTTTCGCCTCGGGCTTGCCCATCTCGTCGAGGGTCGCCTTGACCATCGCCGGCGTAAAGTCTTTCGACCCGATCCCGTACCGGCCGCCGATCACGCGAGGCATGTGCGGGCGCTCTGCGTGGGCGACGGCCTGCGCGAGCGTGGTGATGACGTCGAGATAGAGCGGCTCGCCCGTGGAACCCGGCTCCTTGGTCCGATCGAGTATGGCCACGGAACGGACCGTAGACGGGATCGCGGCAAGGAAATCCGCCGCGGAGAACGGCCGATACAAGCGCACTTGAAGCGCGCCGACTTTCTCGCCAACCGCGCACAGTGCCCGCGCGGTCGCTCGAGCGGTCTCGGCACCCGATCCCATCAGGACGACGATGCGCTCGGCGTCGGCTGCGCCCTCGTATTCGAACAGTCGATAGGACCGTCCGGACAAACGCGCGAAGCGGTCCATGGCCGCCTGAACGATCGCGGGAACGCGCTCGTAGAATGTATTCGACGCTTCACGCGCCTGGAAGTAGGTGTCGGGATTGTGCGCGGTGCCTCGGATGAAAGGATGCTCGGGATTGAGTGCTCGGGCTCGATGGTCGCGAACTAGATCGTCGCGGATCATCGCTCGAATCTGCTGGTCTGAGAGAAGGTCGAGCGTATTGAGTTCATGCGAGGTGCGAAAACCATCGAAGAAGTGAAGAAACGGGATGCGCGACTCGAGCGTCGCCGTTTGTGCCACCAGCGCCATGTCGTGCGCCTCTTGCACGGAGGCGGATGACATCAGCGCGAAGCCCGTGCCTCGTACAGCCATCACATCGGAATGGTCTCCGAAAATCGACAGTGCCGAGGTCGCGAGAGCCCGAGACGCAACATGAAAGACGGTCGCGGTCAGCTCGCCAGCGATCTTGAACATGTCCGGGATCATGAGCAAGAGGCCCTGCGATGCCGTGAACGTCGTGGTCAGGGCACCGGACTGCAATGCTCCGTGGAGCACGCCGGCCGCGCCGCCTTCGCTTTGCATCTCTTGAACGATGGGGATTCGGCCCCATAAGTTGGTGATGCCTTGCGACGCCCACTCGTCGGCGAGCTCTGCCATCGTCGACGCCGGAGTGATCGGGTAGATGGCACAGATCTCATTGACCCGGTAGGCGACGTGTGCGGCGGCGGTGTTGCCGTCCATAGTGACTCGATTTCCCATCACGCTGGCTCCTCGATGATCTCCATCGCGTGGCACGGACATTGGTCGACGCACGTCGCGCAGCCCGTGCAGCGGCCGAAGTCAATGCGATAGCCCAGGCCAAGGCCAGACTTGATGATCGCGCCCTCTGGACAGGCAGCGAGGCAGTTATCGCATTCAAAGCAGTTGCCGCACGAGAAGCAGCGGCTCGCCTCGCGGAGTGCCTGCGGTTCGTTGAAACCGGCGACGACTTCCTCGAAACCGGTGGTGCGTTCGTCGATGGGGAGCTCGGGCTGATTGGACGGCAGCACGTCGCTGAAGATGGGCAGGTTCAACATGCCGAAGTCCACGATCGGGTGTTTCGCCGGCGCTTCGTACACCGTGGCGCGCAGCCATGCATCGATGTGGCGTGCAGCCTTCTTTCCATGCCCAACCGCGGTGGTGACCGTGCGTTCGTTGGCGACCATGTCGCCGCCAGCGAAGATACCCTGGCGGCCCGTCATCATGTTCGGCGTGACGACAATTGTTCTGTCGGGCTGGTGCTGAATTTTCGCGATCTTGTCAAGGAAGCCGCTGTCCGCGTCCTGTCCCACGGCAAGAACCACGGCGTCCGCCTGGAGCGTCTCCAATTGCCCGGTCGCTTGTGGCCGGCCGTTCTCGTCGAGCTTCATGACTTCGACCGTCAGGTCGCCGCCGCTTATCGCCTTGATCGATCTCAGCCACTTGATCTTGATACCCTCAGCGAACGCTTCGGCGGTTTCAAATTCGGTCGCGGTCATGTGAGCCTGATCGCGGCGATAGACGATGAGGGTCTCGCTTGCTCCCAAACGTTTCACGGTTCGGGCGGCGTCCATCGCCGTGTTGCCCCCGCCATAGACGACGACCCTGCGGCCCAGGACCGGGGACGCGCCGGTTGCGACATCGCTCAGCAGCGAAACCGCGTCGAGCACCTTGACGGCATCGCGGGCCGGGATTTCTACATGCTTCGCCAGATGCGCGCCGATGGCGATGAAGACGGCGTCGAAGCCGCCTGCTGCCTGTTCCTGTAGCACGTCCTCGACTTTGTGATTGAGGACGATCCGGACGCCGAGATCTTCGATCCGCCTGATCTCAGCGATGAGGTCGGCCCTTGGGAGCCGGTACGCGGGGATCCCGAAATGCAGCATCCCGCCCGGCAGCGGGCCCGCGTCGTGAATTTCGACCTCATGTCCGAGGCGCCGCAAGTGGTACGCTGCGGAGAGCCCGCCGGGCCCTGCACCCACGACCAAGATACGCTTCCCCGATGGCTGTGCCGCGCTCGAGAGCGTCCACCCATCGCGTAAAGCCCGGTCGCCAAGAAAGCGCTCGACCGCGTGGATGCGTACCGCTCCGTCGAGCTCACGGCGGTTACAGTTCGACTCGCACGGGTGGTAGCACACGCGGCCATGCACGGAGGGAAACGGGTTGTCCGCCACCAGCAGCTCCCAGGCTTCCTTGAGACGTCCCGACTGTGCCAGCGCGAGCCAGGCTTGGATGTTCTCGCCCGCAGGGCAGGCGGCGTTGCATGGCGTGAGGCTGTCGACGTAGACCGGCCGCTGCACGCGCACCGGACCGGTCCCCTTCCTGCGAGTAAGGCTTACAAGCTTGGTGATGTCTGGTTGGCCGTTTTCCATATGTCTTCCATAGGTATTCAAGCCTTTGGTTGCTCTTTAGGCCGTCTTCTTGAGCGCGTCGCCCTTGGATGCGATCACTGCCAGCAATTCGTTCCAGGACTTCACGAACGATTTTGCGCCCTCGTCCTGCAGGCGGGCGGCCAGGGCGTCCACATCAATGCCTGACTTCCCGAACTCGCCCAAGACCTGTTCGCAATCGCCACCGTCCGGCGCCATGGTTGCACCAAGTTTCCCGTGGTCGGCAAGGGCTTTTAGCGTCGCCTCGGGCATCGTGTTCACCGTGAAAGGGGAAGCGAGCGCCTTGATGTAGAGAATGTCGGAGGCTTGGGGATCCTTCGTGCCGGTGCTGGCCCACAGCAGCCGTTGCGGTCGGGCGCCGTGATTGTACGCGCGCTGCCAACGTGGGCTGCTCAACTGGTCGAGATATGCCTTGTAGATGCGCCCCGCAACGGCGATACCAAGCCGGTTGCTTAGCGTCTCCGGAACTTTGCCCGCCACGGCGGCATCCCAACGGCTGATGAACATCGAGGCCACCGAACCAACTTGGGGATTGAGCCCGGCGGTAATACGGCGTTCGACGCCGCGCAAATACGCCTCGGCCGCTGCCAGGTATTGCTCGCGCGAAAACAGAAGCGTTACGTTGACCGGCACACCCGAAAAGATTGCCTCCTCGATGGCCGGCAGACCTTCTTTGGTGCCAGGGATCTTGATGAACAGGTTGGGACGTCCCGCTCGCGCAGAGAGTTCCTTGGCGGCGGCGATGGTTTTGGCCGTTTCATGCGCGAGCAGCGGCGACACCTCGAGCGACACCCACCCATCCACACCGTTTGTGCCATCATGAACCGGGCGGAAGAGGTCGGCGGCCCGGGCAAGATCGTCGAGCGCTAGATCGAAAAACAGGACCTCGCCGGTTCTTCCCTTCGCCAGGTCCTCGCAAATCGCGGTGTCGTAGGCGGCACTGCTCTTGATGGTGTGATCGAAGATCGTCGGGTTCGAGGTCAGCCCGGTCACAGACAGTTCGTCGATATACCGTTTGAGCGTGCCGTTGTCGAGCAGATCGCGCGTGATGTTGTCGAGCCAGAGACTCTGGCCCAGGTTGCGTAGGAGTTGGGTGCTCTTCATAGCATTGATCTCTTATCGGTCAGAGCTGGTGGCGGATGGCCTTCAATTCCCGGCGGCGTTTCGCGGTGGTCTTGGGATAAGCCATCCTAAGATCAGCGAGCGTGTCCATGACGATTTGGGAAACAATCAGTCGGGCATTTTCCTTGTCATCGGCGGGGACGACATACCAGGGCGCACGAGCGGTGCTGGTCGCAGTCAGGCAAGCCTCATAAGCCTGCATGTAGCTCTTCCAGTATTTCCGCTCGTGAATATCCGCCAGGCTGAATTTCCAGTTCTTCTCCGGTTCATCGATACGCGCGAGGAAACGATTCCGCTGTTCGCCTTTCGATAGATGCAGGAAGAACTTGACGACCCGAGTGTCGTTGCGGTGGAGATGGTCTTCCAAATCCGTAATGGAACGATAGCGCTCGCTCCAGAAGCTCTTCTGGTGACGTAACTCTTCCGGAAGCCCCTGCCGGCTGAGAATTTCCGGGTGCACCCGGACGATGAGCACCTCCTCGTAATAGGAACGATTGAAGATACCGATCCGCCCGCGTTCCGGCAGATGACAGATGGTGCGCCAGAGAAAATCGTGTTCCAGCTCCTCGGCGCTCGGCTGTTTGAAAGCGAAGACCTCGCAGCCCTGCGGATTTACCCCGGACATGACGTGCCGGATGGCGCCGTCCTTGCCGCCGGCGTCCATCCCCTGAAAAATCAGAAGCAACGCCTGGCGATTCGACGCGTAGTGAAGACATTGCAACGCGCTTAACTCTTCCACGTGCCTCTCTAGGAGTTTTTGATACTGCCTTCTTGATTTGTAAAAGGGCTTCACCATCGTCGGCCACTCTTTGAGTCTGACCTTGGCCCCTGGCCGCACCCGGAAATTTCTTGAATTGATTTTCATCCTTGCTCTCCCAGCCATGTCAGCCGCGTTGTTTGCGCTGGTCCTAGCCACGCTTCAGACGGAAAATGGGCCCTATCGTCCATGCGATGGCTCCTTGGCTCTGCCATAGCGGCGGATCAAGGCGTTACTAGAGCTATCGTGCGTGAGCTCGTGCTCGGCCCCGGGATCGAGCTCGGGGATGATGCGCGCAGCGAGCGCCTTTCCCAGCTCGACGCCCCACTGGTCAAATGAGTCAATGCCCCAGATGGCGCCTTGAGTGAAGACACTGTGTTCGTAAAGCGCGACGAGCCTCCCCAGTGCCTCCGGGGTCAAGCGTTCCAGCAGGATCGTGCTGGACGGACGGTTGCCCTCGAAGGTTCGGTGCGGTGCCAGCCATGCCGGCGTGCCCTCGGCTTGGACCTCCTGCGAGGTCTTGCCAAATGCCAGTGCCTCCGCTTGGGCAAACATATTGGCGAACAGTAAGTCGTGATGGCGGCCGAGGGGATTGAGCGGCCTTAGAAACCCGATGAAGTCGCAGGGGATGAGCTTGGTCCCTTGATGAATCAGTTGGTAGAAGGAATGCTGGCCGTTGGTACCCGGCTCACCCCAGTAGATTGGACCGGTTTGGTAGTCGACCGCAGTCCCAGCAAGGGTCACGTGCTTGCCGTTGCTCTCCATCGTCAACTGTTGGAGGTACGCCGGAAAGCGCTTCAGGTACTGCTCATAGGGAAGAACGGCCACGGTCTGGGCATCGAAGAAGTTGTTGTTCCAGAGGCCAATCAGTCCCATGAGCACCGGTAAGTTGCGTTCGAAAGGGGCCGTGCGGAAATGCTCGTCCATCTGGTGGAACCCGTTCAGCATGGCTCGGAAATGGTCTGGGCCGATGGCGATCATCGTCGAAAGGCCAATCGCCGAATCCATGGAGTAGCGCCCGCCGACCCAATCCCAAAACTCGAACATGTTCGCCGTGTCGATACCGAACTTCGTTACCTCCACAGCGTTGGTCGAGATCGCAACAAAATGCCTGGCAACGGCAGCTGGATGTTTCAAAGTCTGGAGGAGCCAATCGCGGGCCGTGTGCGCGTTGGTCATCGTCTCCAGGGTCGTAAAGGTCTTCGACGAGATGATGAACAGCGTCTCTTCAGGGTCCAGATCGCGTGTGGCCTCGGCGAAGTCGGTGCCGTCGACGTTTGACACGAAGCAGAAGGTCAGGTCGCGCTGGCTGTAGAACCGCAATGCCTCATACGCCATCACCGGCCCAAGGTCGGAACCACCGATACCAATATTGATGACATTGCGGATCCGCTTGCCGGTGTGGCCTTTCCATTCGCCACTGCGAACCCGGTTGGAGAAACCGGCCATCCTGGCGAGCACTGCTCGGACCTGAGGGACGACGTCTTTGCCTTCCGCCATGATGGACTGGCCTTGGGGGGCACGCAGTGCCACGTGCAGGACGGCCCGCTTCTCGGTGACGTTGATCTTCTCACCGCGAAACATGGCGTCAATGCAAGCGCGTAGGGTGGACTCCTCCGCAAGTTGCAGAAGAAGCCTCAATGTCTCGTCGGTGATGCGGTGTTTTGAGTAGTCAAAGTAGATCCCGACGGCCTCGGCCGTCATTCGCTCCCCGCGCTTTGCATCGTCCGCGAAAAGCTTGCGAAGATGTAGCTCCCGAACCTTTGAGTAATGGGTTTCGAGGGCCTGCCATGCCGGAAGTGTCGTGAGTGGCGCGATGCTTGTTTCCATCCTCATTCCCTTTCCATCGCAGCGTCGTATTCACCACGGCGCGCCGCCTGGTTGCACCTGGCTCGATGGTAAAGCGCCTTCTGGGCTGCTGCCACGTGGGCCACCTCTCCTCGCCAGATCTCCAACGCCGGTTGTTGGATGGCGCGAGCAAAGGAAAATGCCAACGCCCAAGGAAGCTGCGACTTGAATCGAACATTCATGGCATTTAGACGGGCCGAGGCCAACTCGGCGGCTTGGCCGCCCGACAAGAACGCGATCCCGGGAACGGCAGTAGGAACAGCCCGCAAAAGACACCTTACCGTGGCATCGGCAACCTCGTTGACCGACTCTTGTTGGGGGCAGGTCAATCCAGGAAGCACCATGTTGGGTTTCAGGATCATTCCTTCCAGCATCACCGGCTGGCTGCGAAGCTGGTTGAAGACCCTTCCCAAAACTGCCTCTGTGACTTCGCAGCAACGCTCGAGGGTGTGCTCTCCCTCCATGAGCACCTCCGGCTCGACGACGGGCACCAGACCGGCCTCCTGACACAAGGCTGCGTAGCAGGCCAGCGCCTGAGCATTCGCCTCGATGCAGTCCCGGCTAGGAATGCCATCACCTATCGCAAACACAGCGCGCCACTTGGCGAAGCGAGCGCCCATCTTGAAATACTCGGCTAAGCGCTCGCGCAACCCGCCCAGGCCCTCGGTCACCTTCTCTCCGGGGTGTCCCGCCATGTCCTTTGCGCCCGTGTCGACTTTGATGCCCGGAATGATTCCCGCGTCGATGATGGCTCTAACAAAGGCAGTGCCGTTCTTCGTCTGCTGGCGGATTGTCTCGTCGTAGAGGATTGCTCCGCTAATGCTGTCACACAGGTCGGGGGTCGTGACAATGAGTTCTCGATACGCCCGGCGTGCTTCCACGGTCTGGGGTATGCCCAACTTTGCGAATCGTCTGTTGCAAGTTGGATTGCTCTCATCCATCGCCAGCAGGCCCTTGTCGTTGGCGACCAGCGCCCTCGATGTGTCGATCAGCGCTTGTGCATTCATTTCGGATTGCCCCACTTCCAATTCCGAATCTCCGGCAAGTCCTGGCCATGCTTGTCGATGTACTGTTTGTGTTCGACCAGCTTGTCCTTGACCATCTGCTTGAGGTAGGCACCCTTGGTGCCTAGCTGCGGCAGGCGATCCACCACGTCCTGCACCAAGTGGAATCTGTCCAGCTTGTTCTGGACCCTGATGTCAAAAGGCGTGGTGATTGTGCCTTCTTCCACGTAGCCCCGGACGTGGACATTCCGGTTCGGCCGACTGTAGGTGAGCCTGTGGACCAGCCACGGGTACCCGTGGAACCCGAAGATGATGGGCTTGTCCTTGGTGAAGAGTGAGTCGTAGTTCCTATCGCTCAGTCCGTGCGGGTGCTCGCTTTGCGGTTGCAAGCGCATGAGATCCACGACGTTCACCACGCGGATCTTCAGCTCGGGTAGATGCTCGCGCAGCACGGAGACGGCGGCGAGAATCTCTAGCGTGGGCGTGTCTCCGCAACACGCCATCACCGCGTCCGGCTCAGCGCCCTGGTCGTTGCTGGCCCATTGCCAGATTCCGATCCCTTCGGTGCAATGCGCGACCGCCGCATCCATGGTCAGCCATTGGGGTAGGGGGTGTTTCCCTGCAACCACCACATTCACATAGTGCCGGCTGCGCAGGCAGTGGTCCATCACCGACAACAAGCAGTTGGCATCCGGCGGAAGGTAGACCCGCACGATATCGGCCTTCTTGTTGATGACGTGGTCGAGAAATCCAGGATCCTGATGGGTGAAACCGTTGTGGTCCTGCTGCCAGACGTGAGAGGCAAGCAAGTAGTTTAGCGAGGAGATCTTGCGCCGCCAGGGCAGCTCCAACGTTACCTTCAGCCACTTGGCGTGCTGGCTGAACATCGAATCCACGATGCGAATGAACGCCTCATAGCTGTTGAAAAGGCCGTGCCGCCCGGTCAATAGATACCCTTCCAACCAACCCTCGCACTGGTGCTCGCTCAGCATCGAGTCCAGCACGCGCCCGGCCGGAGCAAGGAATTCGTCATTCTTCACTTCCCGGGCGTCCCACTGTCGGTTGGTGGCCTCAAAAACTGCGCCCAGAAGGTTTGAGAGCGTCTCATCGGGACCGAAAATCCGGAAATTGCGCTGGTCGTGATTCAGTTTGGCCACGTCACGCAGGAACTTGCCGAGAACGAGAGTATCCTGGCCCTCGACAGCACCAGGCGACGTCACCGTCACCGCGTGGGCGTGGAAGTCCGGCATGCGCAGGTCGCGGAGCAGAGCGCCGCCATTGGTGTGCGGATTGGCCCCCATCCGTCGGTCGCCCTTGGGGGCCAGCTCGGCCAATTCCGGTATGAGGCGGCCAGTCCCATCGAACAGTTCTTCCGCCTTGTAGCTTTTCATCCAAGCTTCGAGCTGCTTGAGATGTTCGGGGTGCTCGGGATCTACCAAGAGCGGCACCTGGTGGGCCCGGAACGTGCCCTCGACTTGAAGACCATCGACGACTTTCGGCCCTGTCCAGCCCTTGGGCGACCTCAGCACGATCATCGGCCAGCGCGGCCTAGTGGCGTCGTTCCTATTCCGGGCATTACTTTGGATCTTCCGAATCTCCTCGATGGCCGTCTCCAAGGTACTGGCCATGAGTTGATGCATCTTTGCCGGATCGTCGCCCTCCACAAAGTGGGGTGTCCAGCCGCATCCCCGGAGAAATTGTTCCAATTCTTCGTGCTCGATGCGGGCCAGGACGGTCGGATTGCTGATCTTGTAGCCATTAAGATGCAGGATCGGCAGCACTGCCCCGTCAGAGATCGGGTTGAGAAACTTGTTCGACTGCCACGCGGTCGCCAAGGGGCCAGTCTCCGCTTCGCCGTCGCCGATGACGCAAGCGACGACCAGCTCGGGGTTGTCGAACGCAGCGCCGAAGGCATGGCTGAGCGAGTACCCCAGCTCGCCCCCTTCGTGAATCGATCCGGGCGTCGTCGGCGCAACATGGCTGGAAATGCCGCCGGGAAACGAGAATTGCGTGAACAGTTTCTTCAGGCCGGCCTCGTCCTGACTGATGTCTGGATAGATCTCACTGTAGCTGCCTTCGAGGTAGGTGTTGGCCACCAGCGCCGGGCCGCCATGACCGGGACCGGCGATGTAGAACATATCCAGGTCATACTTCTTGATGATCCGGTTGAGATGGACATAAATGAAGTTCTGACCCGGCGTCGTGCCCCAGTGCCCGACGACCAACGGCTTCACGTGGGACGGTTTCAGTGGTTGTTTCAGCAGGGGGTTGTCGTATAGATAAATTTGGCCGACCGATAGGTAGTTGGCGGCGCGCCAGTAGGCATCGATCGCGTGGAGTAGTTCCGGGGAAAGTGTATCGGTCGGCATTGTCATTTTACGACTTCTTTCTTGATACCTTCATGATGACGACAGCAACCAGTGCTACCATTAGCACCGCGCTGAGCGGCCAAATCCACACTCCTCCACCCATCCGGCTACTCATCCATCCACCCATCCATCCATAGTTATGATTCATGGCAAACCTTCTCTTCTATGTGAGGGGTCCCTAGCGAAACTCCGCACGCGTGGCGGCCTCGTCAGTCCAGTAACCGCGGCGATTGTAGTGCCGATGCAGAGCGTCCTCGTAATCGCGAGTGAGCGCAGATTCGTCCGTAAACGCGGGCGAATTCTTGATGGCCTCGCGGGAGAGATGGATGAAGACTTTCGATTCACTCCAACTAACCCGCTCGATCCATTGCGGTGCGATGAGCACTCGCTTCCCCGGCCACCAGTTTCGCGTGTCGACGATGAGATAGCGAATCGCCCAGGTCTCGTCATCAATGACGAAGTCCTCAACATGGCCGATGGCGCCATCCGTGGCTTCGACGTGATAGCCAGTCACAACGGAGGTACTACGCAAATGGGGATCCCAGCTCTTTTCAGCTTTGGCCCGGTTCTTCCACTGCTCGCGATCACGCGTAATGTAAGGATAGGGGCCCCACATGTACGAACCACCCCAATACATCGGGTAGCCATAATATCCCCAGTATGATTCCTCGAATTGACTAGAGACAGGTTTGTCACGCTCCAAGCCAGGGCTGCGTTCAATCTGCTTCTTGCTCAAATCGACAGGGACCCGGTGCTTCTCGGTGCTCACGGCACCCAGCGCGTAAGGGGACAGCAACACATCTCGTCCCGTGAGCCAGTTGCCTGCATCGGCGACCAAATAGCGGACAACCCAGTGCTTGTCATCGAAGTAGAACTTTTGGACCCTTCCAATTTCACCGTCGAGGCTATCCAGTTTGTACCCAGTTAGAGTCTTGGCTTTGTGTAACATGACAGTATCCCTTTCGTTTCTTGTGTGGTGTCTTGTGCTGCAGCTACTTGTCCGTCGGGGGAGCGACGGCTGGGGCGGACAGAAACTTCGTCCGACAATGGTCGCTGCAAAAGGAGAACGTCTTGCCATTGCGTTCGGCGTGGAGAGCAGTTGCTCCGTCAACTGTCATCCCGCAGACCGGATCCTTCATGGTGGATGTTGTGTTCTTCATGGTCTTATCCTTTCGTCTATCTTCTTGATTGGGTGTCGGGGTTCATTCGTAGCGGGTGTTTCCGCCATCGGTTCACTCGATATGGCGAGTCCCAGGACGTGGCAAACGGAGCGCGCAATCATGAGTTCTTCGTCCGTGTGAATCACTCGGACGTCCACCCGGCTGGTCGCCGAGGAAATCACGCCGTCATTCGCCGCGTTGTGCCCCTCGTGGAGCTCGATTCCAAGAAATTCAAGACCATTGCAAATCCGCGCACGGACCGGATGCGCGTTTTCGCCGATGCCGCCAGCGAACACCAAGGTGTCCAACCCGCCCAATGCCGCTGCGAATGCCCCGATCACTTTCTTGATCTGGTAGCAGAATAGCGCCACCGCCTCGGCGGCGCGCACGTCGTCGTTCTCGCGGTCGAGCAGCACACGCATGTCGGAGCTGGTCTCTGAGATGCCTAACAGCCCGGATTTGAAGTTGGCCATCTCATTGAATTGCTTTGCGCTCATGCTTTCAGTGCGCGCCAGATACCAGACCAACCCTGGATCAAGATCGCCCGAGCGGGTGCTCATTGGCACCCCTGCTGTCGGCGTGAAGCCCATGCTTGTGTCCACGGGTTTGCCTTGGTTCACCGCGGCGAGGCTCGCACCATTGCCAAGGTGGGCGAGGATCACCTTGGCCTGCGCCGCTTCTGCGCCGGCCAGTCGAGCCAGTTCACCCATGAGAAACGCATACGACAGCCCATGAAACCCGTAACGCCGTACCCCCAGCGCTTCGTAGCGTCGAGGGATCGGCAGCAACTGGGCCACGCGAGGCAGTTGATGGTGAAAGGCGGTGTCGAAACACGCCACTTGGGGCAGGTCAGGGAAGCGACGATGAAATGCCTCGGTCAACAGGATTTCTTCTGGCAGATGCTCGGGATCGAACGGGCTGAGCCGGTGTAGCTCCTCGACCATTGCCGCAGTGATTCGTTGCGGGCTGCTATATTTGGGCCCGCCATGTACCACGCGATGACCCACCGCGAACAATCCATCGCTCCGACTGCGCTCTTCGACCCAATCCATCAGAGCACCGACCGCCGCAGTGTGGTCGGGTGCCGTCACGGAGCGGGAGAAGGTATCCGCCTGGTTTAGGCCCTTCACAGAAAAGGTTGCATTCTGCATGCCGATCCGGTCAAGCGCACCTTTCAACATGCACTGAAGCGAGTCGCGGGTCTCAAACAGGGCAAACTTTATGCTCGAAGAGCCGCCGTTGACCGTCAAGATGCGTCGGCTAGTTGGCATCATGGACTACTTCCTCGCCGCTCTTCAATCCTAGCGAAGCCAATTTTGAACACGTCGACCTGTAGTCCGTGTGAAGCACGCTGCGTATCCCCAAACTGGTCGCAATCCTGACGAACATCGGGGTGTTCTCGACGTAGGCAACTTGTTGCGCTGGCGTGTGCGCAACATCCAACGCCAACCGAAAGACGTCCGCATCGGGTTTGCGGAGGTGGACGTAGCAGGATGATATATAGGCGTCCACGATGTCGTCGAGCTTAAACCTTTGGATGCGGTAATCATTCAGTACCCGAGCCTCGTTGCTAACCACGATGACCTTCAGTCGGTACTTCCTCTTGAGCTCACGAACCAAAGTGAGCATGTCAGGGTAGGGCGTCGATTGCGCAAACATGAATTTGCGAAACTCGCCCCGAGTGAATGACCGGCTCCGAAAGAAGACCACGTGCTCCAGATACTCATTCTCGGTCAGTTTGCCTTCTTCGTAGGTGTCGAAGACCATCTGATGTCGCGCTTCCATCTCGACTGCTTCAAGCTTGAACTTCTTTACCGCTCGCCTACGGGCACGATGGTCCCATCCGTCGCTGAGTAGTACTCCGCCGATATCCATGAACAAGGTCCTGATTGGTACCGCGTTTCTCATGCGGCCTTTTTAAAGGCCGTTTGCCCCTGCTGCTGGTTCGGTCCTCGAAGCAATAGTATGGCGCTGGAGTGTGAGCCCAAACGATAGACAAGAGGGGCTTCGAGAAGTGGTTCCTCGCCAGCGGCAAATATGTCCTGCCGCGTTGCCTGGGCCGTGTCGACGGCAAGGTGCCAACGAGCCTGCAAATTCTGGGGCGGCAGATGGAAAACGACACCCTCTTCACCTGCGTTGAACAGCAGGTATAGCGAATGATGCTCATCTTCTCGTATCAGACAAGCTAACTGCCTTTCTTGTGGCTCTGCCCAATTCGGCAGCCCCCCGAGAGGGCCAAACCAACGGATATCTTCATCTGCATAGAATTCGTCTTTGCTCAGGACTGGGTGGGCTCGACGAAATGCGATCATACCGCGTGCAAAGCCGAGGATTTCTCCATGCTGGACCAGGGAAGCCCAGTCGAACCAACTGGTTGCGTTGTCCTGGCAATAGGCATTGTTGTTACCGCCCTGTGTGCGGCGAGCTTCGTCCCCGGAAAGAAGCATCGGAACTCCGCGCGAGATGAATAGGGTCAAGAGAAAGTTCTTGATCTGGCGCTTCCGCAAGGCTTCGATGTCAGGGTTGGCGCTAGGGCCTTCCACCCCGCAGTTGTCACTGAAGTTGTAGTCCGTGCCATCGCGGTTGTCTTCCCCGTTGCTCTCATTGTGTTTGCAGCGATAACTCACGAGATCGTTCAAGGTGAAACCGTCGTGGCAGGTCACGAAATTGATGCTGCTTTCGGGGCTTTTACCCGATTTGTCGTAGATGTCCGCGCTGCCACAAATGCGACTGGCAAACACACCTATCATCCCAGTGTCGCCGCGCCAGAAGCGTCGAACATCATCTCGATACTGCCCGTTCCACTCCGCCCAACGGCGTTCTGAGAACCGGCCGACTTCGTACGCACCCGCGGCGTCCCACGCCTCTGCAATGAGTTTCACTTCTCGCAAGATTGGATCCTGAGCGATGCGTTCGAGCAAGGGGGCATTGGTTAGCAATTTCCCTGTGCTGTCGCGACTTAGAACCGACGCCAGGTCAAATCTGAAGCCATCAACGTGCATTTCAACCACCCAGTAGCGCAATGAATTCAGGATGTGCTCGCGTACAACGGGATGGTTGGCGTTGATGGTGTTGCCTGTGCCCGTGAAGTCCTTGTAGTAGCGCTTGTCATCGGCCAGGATGTAGAAGATCGCGTTGTCAATCCCGCGAAAATTGAGCGTTGGCCCCAGCTCGTCTCCCTCCGCTGTGTGATTGAACACGACATCTAGAATTACCTCGATGCCGGCCTTGTGAAGGGCCCGAACCATCTCCTTGAATTCCAGTTTTTGCTGGCCTAACCCTCCCGAGCTGCTGTAGGAGGCTTTCGGTGCACTGAAGACGACGGGATCGTATCCCCAGTAGTTGCTGAGTACCCGATCGACTTTGGGCTCACCGAGCCTGACCAAAGTTTCATTGAATTCCTGAACAGGCATCAATTCTACGGTGGTCACCCCAAGATCGGTGAGATAGGGAATCTTCTCCAGCAGACCTCGGTAGGTTCCAGGATGGGCCACTCCCGAGCTGGGATGAATGGTGATGCCTCGAACGTGGACTTCGTAAATGACTGTGTTTGACGAGGAATGCCGGGGAGGCTGGTCGGCGGCCCAGTCGAAAGGCTCGTTAAGAACCACGCACTTCGGCATGGATGGGGAATCGTCGACCCTAGAAGGCGTCAGGTCTTCGTCAGCCGCGAGTGGGTCATAGCCGCGCGCTTGCGTAAAGTCCCAATTGGGGTGTAGTGATATTGCGGTTGCGAAGGGATCGAGAAGGAGTTTGTTGAAATTGAAGCGATGCCCCTCGCTGGGTTGGTAGGGGCCGTCCACTCGGTAGGCGTAGAGTTGCCCAGGTGCAATTCCTTTCAACCATACGTGCCAGACATCGCCGGTGCGGTTGCGCGATGGATCGAGGTCAATAGCCAAGACGCACTTCGCGTCCATAGGGTGATCAAAGAGTTCCAGCCGAACACGGGTTGCATGCCGGCTAAAGATGGCAAAGTTGACTCCGCCTCCATACTCATGTGTTCCCATGGGTGACGGGACACCGATTCGGACGTCGGTACGTTCGGAGACTTGTGCCAGGTAGTCCTCAAGCGGGCGTTCAGGTGTCATCGCTGCCACCGGATGCGCGAGTCTTCCAGCGGAATCGCGAGGCCGTTACAGTGCGGTATCACGCGTGCTGTGTAGTCAGCCGCTTTACGAGATGCCGATACCGCCGCGCTGTAAACGTAGCTACTCGCTGCTCCTGGGATTTGTCGATCGCGTTTCATCACTTGCCGCGATGGCTCGGCGCGTTCGGTTGCCTCGGCGTACAGTTCCACTTGCACTGCCTTGGGATCGATTGCACCGAGATGGACCTGGACTTCAAAGATGTGCTGCTCGCCAATCGTCTCCACCTTCACTTCGCCGACGTTGAGAGCGTCCCAGTGGTCATCCAGATGGTGCCGCCAATCGACGATCTGCTGCCCGATGGCTCCCGAGTTGGCAACGCGCGCGTGGTAGGAAGCGGCAGCTGGAAGGTAATGTTGTTCGGTGTATTCGCGAACGGTCCGGTCGGCTGAAAAGCGCGGGGTCAACCGCGCCATGCTTGCTCGCATTCGCTTAACCCACGCAGCGGAGATTCCATTCGTGTCTCGGGCGTAGAACTCTGGAATCACCCGACTTTCAAGCAGCTCATAAAGCGCCTCGGCTTCACTGGCATCCCAAGAGGGGGCGTCGCCATGCTCGCCGCCGTCACCCAATGCCCACCCAACCTCTGGCGAGTAGGCTTCTGCCCACCAGCCGTCGAGTTCCGAAAGATTGATACCACCATTCACAAGCACCTTCATGCCACTTGTCCCGCTCGCCTCCCACGGGCGGCGTGGGGTATTGATCCAGACGTCCACCCCTTGCACCATGTGCTCAGTCAAAAGCATGTCGTAGTCACTCAGGAAGACGACGTGCGGCCGAACTTCAGGCTGGCGGATGAAGGTTATCCATTCATGAATCAGCGCCTGGCCAGCCTTGTCTTCCGGATGCGCTTTGCCCGCGATGATGAGTCGCACAGGACGTTGCGGATTGGTTAGTAGTCGAAGCAGTCGCTGCCGGTCATGCAGCAGCAGGTTTGGCCTTTTGTAAGTCGCGAAACGCCGAGCAAAGCCCAGGGTCAGTGCGGTCGGATCGAAGAGATTATTCGCCTCGTTGATTTCCCCTTGCGATGCACCGGAGGCGGCGAGTTGCCTCGACAAGCGATGGCGTGTGTAGTCAACAAGAGACCTATTCCCGGCGGCGCGGAATTGCCAAAGATCGGCATCGGAGATCTTTTCAATGTCATGCTCCAGCGTATCGGTTGTCCCGAGCCAGCGTCCCTTTCCACAGGCTTTCGTCCAAAGATCGTCTGCTGCCGCCGAGTCCCAGCTTGGCATGTGAACGCCATTGGTTACGTGTGCGACCGGTACGTCGCTAGCTGGCCAGCGGGGAAAGAGTGGAGCAAAGAGCAGTCGGCTCACCTTGCCATGCAAGCGACTCACTCCGTTGACCGCACCGCTGCCGCGGATCGCCAGATAGGCCATATTGAAACTTTCCGATGAATCGTCGGGATTCTGCCGGCCCAGGGCCAACAGATCGCGCATGCCAATCCCAAGCTTCTGCTCGGCATAGCGGCCTAGGTATTGCTCGATGAGTGCCGGAGAGAATCTGTCAAAGCCGGCAGCCACAGCCGTGTGCGTAGTGAAGAGGTTTCCCGCTCGCGTGACTGCCAACGCGACTTCAAAGGGCTGCCCAGCCTCCTTCATGAAGGCGCGGGCCCGCTCGAGCACGGCGAATGCCGCGTGTCCTTCATTCAGATGGCAGACTTCCGGTCGGATACCGAGCGCATCAAGAAGACGCCATCCGCCGATGCCAAGGAGCATCTCTTGCTTGAGACGAAGCTCTGGTCCCCCACCGTAGAGCTGACTGGTGATTCCTCGATGCACCGGGATATTCGCTGGGTCGTTGCTATCAAGCAGATACAATTTGGCGCGGCCGACCTGGACTTCCCATGCGCGAAGCCAGACCGAGTAGCCCGGCAGGGTGATTTCTAACCGCAACCACTGGCCGTTCGGTTGCCGCAGTGGGGTAATCGGGAGCTGCCCAGGGTCGTTGTAGGGATAGAGAGCCTCTTGCTCTCCGTCTTTGTCGATCACTTGGCGGAAGTAGCCTTGCTGGTAGAGCAGTCCCACGCCGACCACCGGGACCCCAAGATCGCTGGCGGCCTTGAGCTGATCGCCGGCCACATTGCCCAGTCCGCCCGAGTAGATCGGCAGCGCTTCGCTCAACATGAATTCCATGCTGAAATAGGCGAT
>Ga0265316_10001048_pt1 | contig 29962 bp, 41 predicted proteins | sample 4522metaG_FD_202092 | JGI IMG/M metagenome (GOLD analysis project Ga0265316, IMG submission 202092) | Rhizosphere microbial communities from Carex aquatilis grown in University of Washington, Seatle, WA, United States - 4-5-22 metaG | ecosystem: Host-associated > Plants > Roots > Rhizosphere >...
CGCACCCCCGGAGCGAAGCGCTCTTCGTGATGATGAACGGAGAAAAAGAGCCGCTCGCCTTCGCGCTCCCGGAGCCGGCCCTCGGAGAACGGTGGAAGATCCTGATCGACACGCGCGAGGCGCCTCGCATGGGAGAGGTCGCGCTGGCGGGGGCTTTGGTCGAGCTCGAGCCGGGGAGCCTCGTCGTGTGGGTGGAGGGATAGGGAATGTCCCCGCCCGGGAAGCGGTCCTCACACGAGCGGTGTCGAAGTTGAAGTAGGCTTCTAGGTGCGGAGGGGCTGTCCGTCCTCGAAGAACCCGCCGCTCGGACCGCTCACGCCAAGCCGTGCACCCCAGAGCACCGACTCCGCGCCCTGGTCGACCGAGCGGGGGGCCCCCGGGCCGCCCATCGCCGTGCGCACCCAGCCCGGCGAGATCGCGTTGACCTTGATACCGCGCGGGGCAAGCTCCTTGGCGAAGAGCTCCGCCATGCGGTTGAGCGCGGCCTTGCTCGCGCCGTATCCGCCGGGGGCATCATCGGCGAGCTTGCCGAACCCGTCGCCCTCGACGTCGATCGCCGAGAGCCGCTTCTGGAGCGCCGCGTCCGCGGCACCCTGGGCCATCCCGCTCGTGACCATCACCACGCGCGCGCCGCTTTCGAGGAGCGGCGTCAGGCCGCGCGTGAGGAGCCACGGTCCGCGGACATTCACGTTCCAGATCTCGCGGCGCGGCGCCTCGTAGACGCCCGCGTTGTTGACGAGGACGTCGAGCCGCTCGCGACGCGCCGACAGCTGCTCCACGAGGGCCGCGATGCTTGAAGGCGACGCGACGTCGAGCGAGAGCGCCTCGGCGTTCGGCAACCGCGGTGCGTTTGCGACCCGCCGCACGGCCAGGAGCACGCGCATCCCATCGTCGGCGAGCCGCTCGGCCACGCGAAGACCGATGCCTCGCGAAGCGCCTGTGATCAGGGCCGTCTGCATGACCTCCTCCGTTCCGTCGGCGTCCGCCGCGGGCTCTCTCCCCTCCATGCCACGGGTCCGCGCGCCAGGCGAGCGCAGCCGCGGTCGAGCGGGCCACGAGCACGTCCTTCCCGCGGAGATCAGGACGATCCGGATCTGAAAGGAAGGTGTGCGGACACGTCCTCTTCGGTATCGACGTCGATCGCACCTTGCGGCCATTCGACAGAAGGCGCGCCGGCAAGGAGTCGACCCGCTCCGCGGTCGCCTCTCAGCTCGCCGAGCGCGTGAAGATCGGACCGGGCGAATACCGCCGGCGCACCGATCGTCCCGTTGTAAGCCGAGCCCACCCGCCTCTCCTCGCGCGCAAAGGCGTCCACCAGGTTGCGCAGGTGAACCTCCGTCAGGTGGACCTGATCACACAGCGCGAGCAGAAGACCATCGCACGCGACGGACTCGGCCCACGCGGCCGCCACCCGGATGGACGAGGCGATTCCCTCCTGCCACCCGTCATTTCGGAGGACGACAACGCCGAGGTCGAGGCCCGTCTCCGCGATCGCCTCCGCCTCCGCCCCGACGACGAGCCCAACGGGATCGCACCCGCACCGGAGAACCCCACGAAGCGAGCGCGCGACGAGCGTCTCTCCGTTGACCTCGACGAGCTGCTTCGGCCGTCCGAGCCTCGTCGATCCTCCGGCGGCGAGGACGATGCCTGCGATCCTCACTCGGCTGCTCTCTCGTGAATGTCGCCTGCTCTCTCGTGAATTTCGGTCCGACTGCGCAAGGACACACGTGAGCCGCCGTGGAGTTCGCCGAGCGCTTCTGCGGAGATGGCGAGCGCGATCTCCTCGGGCGTCTCCGCTGCGAGATCGAGCCCGACGGGCGCGTGGACGCGCGGATCGTCGAGCAGCGCCGGCGCGTCCGCGACGAGCGATAGGGTGCGGTGGCGGGGACCGAGAACACCGACGTACGACGCGCGCGAGGCGAGAGCTGTCCGGATCGCTGCGCGATCGCTCGTGAGGTTGTGTCCCATGACGACCACCGCTGCCCGATCACAGCCGTCAATCTTCGTCCGAACGGCGTCGAGGTCGCTCTCGAAGATGGCGTCGGTCCCAACGAAGGTCGAGCGGTCGGCGCTCGAAGGAGATGCCTGCCAGATGGTGAGGCTCCATCCGAGCATACGCGCGACTTTGGCCAATGGGACGACGTCGAGGCCGGCGCCCAAGACGAACAAGTGCGGCGGGGGAACGAGCGGCTCGACGAGCGCCTCGATGCGACCGTCCGCGGTCTCGATCACGCGCGGCTCGGCGCGCTCCCGGGGGGGGAGGCTCGCACGGTCTGCGAAGATGCGTTCCGCTGCTTCGTGACTCGCGAGCCCGGCGGGAGCCGCGAGCAGGCCCTCCTCGCACGCGCACCACCGTGTCCCGACTGGAACGGCGCTGCTGGTCGATCGAAACACGGTCGCAAGCGCGGCGCGTCGCTCCGACGCGAATGCGTGTCCGAGGAACGCCAGGGGGTCGGCCGCGTGCCCCTCCGAGCGCTCGACGAGCAGCTCGACGACGCCGCCGCAGCCGAGAGCGGCTTCCGAAGCCTCCGGATCCGTCGAGTCGTATCGAACGAGCACCGGGCCGTTGCGGGTGCGCCAAGTGCCGGTGCGAATCAGATCTCTCTCGAGACATCCTCCGCTCACGTTGCCTGCGACGCGGCCGTTCGCGGTGAAGACGAGTCGCGCGCCGGGGCGTCGATAGGACGAACCGCTCACGCGGACCAACGTGGCCACGAGGAACGGCTCGCCGGCGTCGCGAAGCTGCGCTCCCGCAGTGACGATGGCGCGCGCGTCCCGCATCCTGGCTACCGGGCCGCCGTGGCGACGATCTCCGGACACGGCGTCCCGGCGCTCGTCCACGTCTCCCACGCTGCGAGGAACCCTTCGCGCGCGACCGGAATGGCCGCGCGTCCGAAGCCGGGCGACCAACCCCAGACGACGAGCGGATCCTCCAGGTGCGCGCGCAAGGCGGGGCTGTCCTTGCCTCCGTTGCGGGCCGGGTCCTTGATCTGCTCGCAGAGCGCGCCCGGCGTGAGACCGACGAAGACGAGCTTGGTGTCGGGCGCGGGCATGTGCCAGGGCTTCACCGCGCCGGGCGGCACGTGCGCGCCGTACGAACTCGGCGGGTTGGCCGGGCCGTGACAGGTCGAGCACTCTTCGCCCACGAGGCCTTTGCCCTCCGGCCCGCGGCGCACGTTCATGGCGTGAACGTGGCTGTCGTCGCCCTGCAGCGGCGCGTCGCCGGCGGGGTGGCAGTTCTGACAGCGCGGATGTTGCAGCACGCTGCGCACCGTCTCGAAGGCGGCGAGGCCTGCCGCGCGATCGGGGGCCGGTCTCACCAAGGCGTTCGCAGCGGGCGGCGGTGAGCCGCCGCAGGCCAGGACGAGCGACAATCCCGCCCAGCCGGCGGGAGCCGCCGCCCAGACGAAGGATACGGAGCGAGTGCGCAAGCAGCGGTGCATGGGGGACCTAGGCCAGACGGAGCGGGAGCTTGCGCAGCCGCTGCTGGGTGAGGGCGAATACGGCGTTGGCGACGGCGGGCGCGATAGGCGCCGTTGCCGGCTCGCCGATGCCGCCCATCTTCGCGTCGCTGTTCGGCATCAGGGTGACCGAGACGTGCGGCATCTCGAACATCCGTAGCGGCTGGTAGTCGTGGAAGTTGCTCTCCTGAACCTTGCCGCCGACGAGCGTGAGCTTGCCGTAGAGTGCGGCACTCAGCCCGTAGACGACGCACCCCTGGACCTGGGCCTCGATCGCGAGCGGATTCACCGCGGTGCCGCAGTCGACGACGCACGTGACCTCGTGCACGCGGATCCGCCCGTCCTCGACGCCGACCTCGGCCACCTCGGCCACGATGCTGCCGAACGCTTCGTGTACCGCGACGCCGCGCGCGCGGCCGACCGGCAGAGGCTTCTTCCAGCCCGCCTTGTCGGCCGCCAGCTTGAGAGCAGCGACGAACCTCGGGCTCTTGTCGAGGAGGGCGAGACGGTACTCTACCGGGTCGCGCTTCGCGGCGTGGGCGAGCTCGTCGATCATGCTCTCCATTGCGAAGGCGGTGTGCGTATTGCCGACCGAGCGCCACCAGAGGACGGGGACGTCGGACTTCGGCGAGTGGAGCGAGACTCGCTTGGCCGGAACGTTCTCGAGATAGGGCGAGTTCTTCGCTCCCTCGACCGAGGTCTCGTCGACGCCGTCCTTGATCCTCGTCGCGAAAGGCGTCCCGGCGATGATCGACTGACCGACGACGACGTGATCCCAGGCGACGGGATTACCCTTGTCGTCGACCCCCACGCGGGCGCGATGCACGTACGCGGGACGGTAATAGCCGCCGCGAATGTCGTCTTCGCGCGTCCACACCACCTTCACGGGCACGCCGGCCGCTTTGGCGACGACGACCGCCTCGGTCACGAAGTCAGAAGCCGGGTTGGCGCGCCGCCCGAAGCCGCCGCCCAGAAACGGGGTGTGGATCTGCACCTTGTCGGGAGTCGTACCGAGGACCCTTGCAGCCGCGCCCTGATCGACCGTCTGGAACTGCGTGCCGGTCCAGATCTCGCACTGGTCGCCGTCGATCTTCACAGTGCAGTTGAGGGGCTCCATCGGTGCGTGGGCGAGAAACGGAAACTCGTACTCCGCCTCGAGCACCGAGCGGGCGCCGCCGAGCCCTCCTTCGACCTGGCCGACCTCCTGCGCAATCGCGCCCGGCTTCTTCGCCAGCTCCCGGTACTCCGCCATCTGGGTCTCTGTCGAGAGGCCGCCTCCCGGCGGTGGGCTCCACTCGATGACGAGCGCGTCGCGTCCCAGCTTGGCCGCCCAGAAGTGGGCCGCGACGACGGCGACGCCGTTGCCGGTCGAGACGACCTTCTCGACGCCCGACACCTGCAAGGCCGCAGCGCCGTCGAACTTCACGAGCTTCGCACCGAACGCCGGCGGTCGCGCGACGAGCGCCGTTCGGAGCCCAGGGAAGGTGACGTCCATCCCGAATTTCGCCGAGCCGTTGGCTTTCTCCGGCGAGTCGAGCCGCTTGACGGGCTGGCCGATGAGCTTCCAGTCCTTCGCCTTCTTGAGGGGCACGGACGCGGCTGGCGTCAGCTTCATGGCCTCTTCGGCGACCTCGCCGAATCGGAGCGAGCTCTTGCCGTGGGTGATGACCCCCTTGGCTACGGTGCAGCTCGCCGGGGACACAGTCCAGCGGGCGGCAGCCGCGCGAACGAGCATGTCGCGCGCGGTGGCCCCCACGATGCGGTAGCGATCGAACTCGCTGTTGATGCTCGAGGAGCCTCCCGTCATCTGGATTCCGCGGTTGGGACGTGCGTAAACCGCTTCCGCGGGAGCGTGCTCGGGCCGCACCTTCGACCAGTCGCACTCGAGCTCTTCGGCGATGAGCATCGACAGGCCCGTCCACATCCCCTGGCCCATTTCCGAGTGCGCGAGGACGACCGTCACCGTGTCGTCTGGCGCGATCCGCACGAACGAGTTCGGCGGCGGGGGACCCTTGGGCGCCGAGAGCGTTGGCGCGGCGCGGACGATGTGCGGCACGTGGAAAGTGACGACGAGCCCCGTCAGCGCGAGGCCCGCGCTTTGGACGAAGTCTCTGCGAGAGAGCGTCATCGGACACCTCGCTTGAGCTTCGATGCGAGGTGAATCGCTTCGCGCACACGCATGTACGTTCCGCAGCGGCACACGTTGCCGCTCAGCGCGGTGTCGATCTCCTCGTCGGTCGGGTCGGGCTTCTTGTCGAGGAGCGCGACCGCGGTCATGATCTGCCCCGACTGGCAGTAGCCGCACTGCGTGACGTCGGCCTCGATCCACGCGCGCTGGACGGGGTGCGAGTTGTCGGTCGACAGGCCCTCGATCGTCGTGACCTTGCGCATACCCACCGCCGACACGGGCAAGACGCAGGAGCGGACGGGGCGATCGTCGAGGTGCACCGTGCACGCGCCGCACTGGGCCATTCCGCAGCCGAACTTCGTGCCCGTCAAGCCGGCGAGATCGCGCAGGACCCACAAGAGAGGCATGTCCGGCGGCGCATCGACCTCGTGGACGCGGCCGTTGATATCGAGCTTCATGATTCCCCCTCGGGAGAAGAGCCAGCTTCGGACGCCGATCGGTGGACCGCTACGTGCGCGTGAACGTGCGAGGAAGGTAACGCAAGCGCTTGGCAGGGGGAGAGAAAAAAGAATTGCACCCGGCCCGCGGGGCACTCGTCCTGGGAGCGCCATGCGTGTCGGCGTAGGGTACCGGCGAACGCGGTCATGTCCCGTCCAGACTTTCGAGCCAAGTACCGACCGACGCTTGCCGAGAAGCGCCCCCCGAGGAAGTTCGTCCGAAATCGAAACCCTCCGACGCGTCGATGGCTCGAGCTGCACGAGGATGTAATGGTGCGCGCAGCCGGCTGAGCTAGGCTGGGTCGTGTGAAGCACGCGGTCCGACGGGCGCTCTGGGCGCTGATCTTGGCAAGTGCGTGTTCTTGCGCGTTGGACAGAGGCGGCCTTCTCGACGTGGACGGTGACGACGCCCCGTCCGTTGACTACGGGTTCGGTCCGCCGGGCGACACTTCCGACGAAGGCAACGAAGGCGGAGAGAGCACGGACGCGGGGGACGAGGTTCTCCTGGTCGATGCCGGGCCAGAAGGCCAGCCCGATGCGTCTCCAGTCGACGCCGCAATCGATGCCGTGCCCGATTCCGTCGGGGCTCCGCCCGATGCTCCGGCCGACGCCCCCCTCGACGCGGCGCCACGGCCGATCGTTTGGGACGGGGGCGTCATCGCCGATCCAAATCTAAATGACACCAACTGGACGGCCTTCTGTGTCGCCCTCGTGGCCTGTGGCGAGATGCCGAGCGTCAGCGCGTGCGTTGGTCTCCTGCCCCAGCCGGCGTCGGCCGACGCGCTCATCCCCACGACCCGCATGGTCAACGACGTTGCCATCGTGGAGCCCGACTGTCAGCAGGTTGCAGCGGCGATCGGCGGGGGGCAGGCGTGCCCCAGTTCGACTCGAGACTCCTGCGACGGCAACTCCCTCGTGACCTGTCGATGGGGCTTCACGATGACGGTCGACTGCGGCGAGCTCGGGCTCGTCTGCTCGCACGGAAACGGCAACGCCGGATGCGGCTTCGGCGATTGTGCGCCCGCCCAGGAGGGCAAGACCTACTGCGTCGGCTCCAACTACGTCGCCGTGTGTAGCGGCGGCCGCTACGCGCCCGCCGCCGACTGCGAGACCTTCGGCGGGGGGTGCGCGGGGCCTTCGGGAACGGCGGGGTGCGTGGGAACGGGAGGCGCGCCGTGCACGGGCGGTGGCGGCACCTGCAAGGGCGCCACGCTCACCGCATGCGTCGAGGGCGTGCTCGGTAGCGTCGACTGCTCGGCATTCTACAACGCGAACTTCAGGTGTTCCGTCGACGGCGCAGGGTCCGCGGTCTGCGCGGCCGGCCAGTCGTGTACCCCCGTGTCGACCGATACCTGCCGGGGAATGACGAAAGTGAACTTCTGCAATGCGGGCCTGGACGATACGTACGATTGCGCTGAGAATGGCTATAGCGGGTGCGATGGTGGGAAGTGCTATCCGTAGAGTCCTTCTTTGGAGTCGCGCCGGGGTTGTCGGCGCGGCCGCGATGTGCCGGTGAACAACGCAGCTAACGCGTCTGCTTCGCGATGAGCTCGACGAAGCGATCGGCCGCGTGCCTCGCCGCGTCTTGCTTGCCCCCTACCCGGTTGAAAAGCATCGAAAACGCGACCGGGCCTCTGCCTCCGTCGCGGAGCACGTAACCGCTGAGCGCGATGACGTCGTCCAGCGTGCCTGTCTTGGCGCGGACGTGGCGCTTGGTCAGCTCTCCCCGAAATCGCTTGTGGAGCGTTCCGTCGACGCCTCCGACCGCGAGCTGCGCGACGAACTCCGGCTGGACCGACGGGTCTCGCCAGGCCCACCGCAGGAGCTGGACCGTGGTCCAAGCGGTGACCCGGTTGGCGTCGAAGAGGCCCGATCCGTTCTTGATGACCACCCCCGGGTCGATGGCCCCGATCCGCTCGAGCCACTTGGTCACGACCTCGGCGGAGTCGGAGCTCTTCGAAGGGCGCGCTTTGCCTTCCCCGCCGAGTCCCTTGAAGACCATCTCGGCGTAGAAGTTGTCGCTCTGTTTGCCCAACGCGTAGAGAAGCGACGACAGCGGCTCCGAGAGGTGTCTCGCGAGGACGTGGCCGCGTGCGGTCCCGAGCTTGACGTCTCCGGACACTTTGACGTTGGCCCTCTCGAGCAGCGCCTTCAGCGCATATCCTGCCAAGAGGCGTGGATCTTCGGCGCGCCGCGTGTAGCGCACGACGCGCGAGTCGGCGCCCACCGCGCCGCTCACCTTGGCGGCCATTCGCGAGCCGGCCGCGGAGAGGGCGAGTTCGACGGTATCCGCTCCGCCTCCCTCGGCCGTCTTCACGGTCCCGTCGACGTCGACGAACCCCGGCGGATCGAACTCCACCCGCGCGGCGGCACCGGGAGAGGAAGGACGAACGGTCAACGTGATGCAGTTTTCGTCGAGTGCGACCGCGCTCACCGGCGCGCGGAAGCCGGCCCACTCGTTGGGCTGCTGATCGAACCCGGGGGGGGTCGTCTGCTCGTCGAAGAACCGCTGGTCGACGACCACGTCGCCGTCGATCCGGCGAACGCCGAAGCCTTTGAGCTCCTGGACCATCGACGCCAGGTCGGCCGTGGTGAGCGACGGGTCGCCGTAGCCGCGAATGGCCAGGGGCCCGGACACCGCGTCCCCGTCGAGCTTGCCGGTCAGCGTGGTCTCGTAGCGATGTTCGCCGTGCAGCGTCGCGAGCGAGGCGCCCGCCGTGTATAGCTTCGCGTTGGAGGCCGGATTGAGGGCGAGGTGCTCGTCGACCCCCGCGAGAACGCGGCCCGAGTCGACGTCGATGACGGCGATGCCGACCGCCGCTCCCTCGAGCGAGTGGCTCGAAGCGATCGCGCGCGCGGCTGCGTCGAGCGCCGGGATGCGTTCGGGGGACGGACCGGCCGTCGAGCTCGCGCTCGGGCCGGGCGGCGCTTCGGAACGTACGTCCGACGACAAGAGAGCGAGGGCGCAGACCAGCGCCACCGCCAGGGGCCGACCGCGAAACCACCGGAGCATTCGCACCCAAGCTTTTAGATCGCGCTGCTTGCGCTGGGAAGCGGGGGCGATGCTCCTCGTTTCGGTGGGTTGCGCGCGCTACGACGGCGGGAGCGAGCCGCGGCCCATCGAGATGATGGTCGCGAGCGATCCGGAGACGCTCGATCCTCGCTACGCGACCGACGCCGTGGGGCTTCGTGCTACGCGACTGGTGCACGCGGGGCTCGTGCGACTCGATCCCGACAAGCTCGAACCTCTGCCCTACCTGGCGCGGGGCTGGCGATGGCTCGACCCGCTCACGCTAGAAGTCGATCTGCGGGAAGACGTCCGCTTCCACTCCGGAGCGCCGCTTCGTCCGCGCGACGTGGTGGAAACGCTGCGCGCGTTCGCCTCGCCTTCGGTGGGCTCGCGGCACGCGCGCGTGGTGGAGGCCATCGCGGGGGCGCGGGCGAGCGGGGAACACCAAGTGACCGTCACTCTAGGGCGCCCGCACGCGACCCTCCTCACGGACCTCGAACTCCCGATTCTCCGCGCGGACGAGGCGGCGTCGCCCCCCGCCCCCGCCGGAACCCTCGACGGCCTCGGACCGTACTCGGTCGCCCGGGTGCAACGCGGCGACGTGCTTCTGGCGCCCGCCGAAGGTGGCGCACTCCCCCGCCCCGCGCACGCAGTGTCGCTGAGAACGGTCCACGACGCGAACGCCCGCGCGCTTCGCCTGGAGGCGGGCCGGGCGGACGTCGCCCTCAACCTCATCCCGCCGATGTTGTTGCCGGCGCTGGCCGATCTCCCCGGCCTCGCCGTCGCGTCGCGCCCGGGCGCGAACCTGACCTATCTCGTGGTCCAGCACGAGCGCCCACGGCTCGCTGACGTGCGCGTGCGGCGAGCGCTCTCGCTCGCGATCGATCGGGCCACCATCGCGCGAGCGTTCTTCGACGGACGCGCCGCCCCGGCCGGGGGGTTGATTGCTCCGGCCAACTGGGCCCATGCCGCCGTGCCGCCGCTCGCCTTCGACCCGGGCGAGGCGCGCGCTCTCCTGGCGGAAGCCGGCGCACTGGGAGCGCATGTGACGCTCCTCGCGTCGACCGATCGCCTTCGCGGCGACGTCGCCCGGTTCATCGCGCAGGAGCTGGGCGACGCGGGAATCGCTGCAGAAGTGGTGGTGCTCGAGCTGGGGACGATGATCGCGCGCCTCAATGCGGGCGAGTTCGACCTCGGGCTTCTCACGCTCCCGGAAATGACGGAGCCGAACGTGCTGCGACACTTCCTGCACGGCGCCTTCGTCCCACCGGCGGGGGCAAACCGAGGCCGGATCCGCGATTCGGAGCTCGATGCGCTCCTCGAGGAGGGCGAATCGGAGTCCGCTCCCGTTGCGCGCAAGTCCATCTACGCGCGGGTCGAAGCCCGCGAGCTCCAAGAGATGCATCTCGTGCCGCTCTTGTACGAGGACCAAGTGGTCGTCACGAGCGTGCGCGCCCGCGAATTCACGCCGAGCGCCGAGGGACGATGGCTCTCGCTCGCCGAGGTGCGCTGACGTGTGCGAGGAAAAATCGGCGAACCATCAACATACCACGAGTCGCTCTTCTCACGCTGCCTCGCACGTCACCGCTCCGTGTGCTAATCGCCGCGGGAACGTTGACGATCGCGCGGAGGCGAAGCGAGGATGAGCCGCAAACCCACCAAGTACGTGTTCGTCACCGGCGGAGTGGTCTCGTCGATCGGGAAAGGGCTTGCGAGCGCCTCGGTCGGCGCCCTGCTCGAGGCGCGCGGCCTGCGCGTCACGCACGTGAAGCTGGACCCCTATATCAACGTCGACCCGGGGACGATGAGCCCTTACCAGCACGGTGAAGTGTTCGTCACCGACGACGGCGCGGAGACCGACCTCGACCTCGGACACTACGAGCGCTTTACGACGGCGCGTATGATGCGGCAGAACAACTTCACGACCGGCCGCATCTACGAGAGCGTCATCTCCAAAGAGCGGCGCGGAGAGTATCTCGGCGCGACCGTGCAGGTGATTCCGCACATCACCGACGAGATCAAAGCGCGCGTGCGCGACGCCACCGAGGGCGTCGACGTCGCCATCATCGAGATTGGCGGCACGGCGGGGGATATCGAATCGCTGCCGTTTCTCGAGGCCGTCCGTCAGATGAAGATCGAGGCGGGTCCTCAGAACGCCCTCAACATCCACGTCACCCTCGTGCCGTACATTCCCACGGCGGGCGAGCTCAAGACGAAGCCGACGCAACACTCGGTCAAAGAGATGCGCGAGATCGGGATCCAGCCGGACGTGCTCCTTTGTCGCACGCAGATGACGCTTTCACGGAGCGTCAAAGAGAAGATCGCCCTCTTCTCCAACGTGGCCGTGGAGGCGGTCATCGGTGCCATCGACGTGGGCTGCATCTACGAGGTTCCGTTGATGTTCCACGAGGAAGGGCTCGACGAGCTCATCGCCGAGCGTCTCAACATCTGGAGCCGCGCTCCGGATCTTTCCACCTGGGAACGCATCGTCGCGCGGTTCAAGGAACCTTCTCGGGGCACCATCAAGATCGGCATCGTCGGCAAATACGTGCACCTCAAAGACTCGTACCGGTCGCTTCACGAGGCGCTCGTGCACGGAGGGCTGTCGAACGATTGTCGTGTCGAGCTCCAATACATCGACAGCGAACAGGTGGAGCAGCAGGGCCCCGACGTGCTGCTCGGTGGACTCGATGCGGTGCTCGTGCCGGGCGGCTTCGGCGATCGCGGGACCGAGGGGAAAATTGCGGCGATCGAGTACGCGCGCCTGAACAAGGTACCGTTCTTCGGCATTTGCCTCGGCATGCAGCTCGCGGTCGTCGAGTTTGCGCGCCACGTGGCGGGCCTATCCGGGGCGAACTCCGTCGAATGCGACAAGGATGCGCCGCATCTGGTCATCGACCTCATGCCCGACCAGAGGGGTGTACGCAACAAGGGAGCGACGATGCGGCTCGGAGCGTATCCCTGCGTGCTGGCGCCCGGTTCGCTCGCCGCGGACGCGTACGGCACGGGAGAGATCAGCGAGCGACACCGCCATCGCTACGAGTTCGCGAACGACTACCGCGATCGGCTCGTGGAGGCCGGGCTTGTCCTCGGCGGGACGTCTCCGGACAAGCGCTTGGTGGAGATGATCGAGCTGCGCGATCATCCATTTTTCGTGGGCTGCCAGTTCCATCCCGAGTTCAAGAGCCGGCCCGCGGCTCCCCACGCGCTGTTCGCCCGATTCGTGCGAACGGCGCTCGAGCGGCAGACCGCTCGTTCGAAGGCCGAAACGCGAAAGCAAGCCGAGAGTCAGCCGGCCGTTCACTGAGACGAAACCAGTACCCCCTCGGCGCGCGCCTGACCCACGGCGCGCGCGTTGGCAGCGTGGCCGGGCCGAAAGACCCGAAGGCGCCCGAGCGGAGGCCCCCCCCAGACGTAGAGATCCCCGAGCAGGTCGAGCAGCTTGTGACGAGCCGGCTCGTCCGGAGAAAAGGGGCTTCCGGCGTGGTGGATCGCCTCCGGGGCGATGAGAACGACCGATTCGGGATTGGCGTGGCGCGCGAGGCCACGGACGAGCAGCTCCTGCACCTCGTGCGCGAACGCGAACGTCCGGGCGGGCGCGATGCGGGCGCGAAAGTCGTCCGGGTCGCCGCCCCAGCGAGCCTCGGGCGCGATGCGGCCGTCGTCCAGATCGAGACGGACTTCGACATCCACAGTGGTCGACGGGGACCACTCGTATCGGCTCTTTCCCACCTCGATGATCGCGTGTCGAGCGACGCGAAGCTTCGACGTCCCGCGCGCAACCCCCAAGCATGTCATTGCGTCGCACCAGGCGGCGGCCCCCCCGTCGAGCAGCGGCATTTCGGGCCCGGCAATCGACAGCGTCATCCCCTCGTAGAACCCAAGCCCCGCTAGCGCCGCCAGCGCGTGCTCGACGGTTTGGACTCGAAGCACGCCGCCGTGCCCTTCCAACGTCGTGGCCCGCGCGGTCGAAACGATTGCCAGCGCGTCCAGGCTCGCCTCGACGCCGTTGGCCCGAATCCGCACCGGGCCGTCGGAGGCCAGGAGCACGACGCGGGCAGGACGGCCCGTGTGGAGCCCAACTCCGTCTACGATGACCTGGCGCGTCACATCTACGATGTCTCCCGAAGTAAGTTGCCCGGACGCCACCGATTCGCTACGGCAAAGTGTAGTCGGCGGCGGGCCCCCAAGAGAACATGACGACCAAGCGAGTTCAAATCATCGTCCGCGGCCGGGTGACGGGTGTCTTCTTCCGGGCGGCGACCCAGCGAGAGGCGAGGCGCCTCGGCATTACCGGCTGGGTTAAAAGCCGTCCTGATGGCAGCATCGAGATGGTCGCCGAGGGTGAAGAAGAAGCCATCAAAGAGGTCATCTCGTGGGCCCACCACGGCCCGTCCGCTGCCCGCGTCGACGACGTGGAGGTGCGGTGGCGGGGTTACACCGGGGAATTCTCAGATTTTCGCATCGTGGACTGAGGCGAACCGGAGCATGGTTCAGAGGCGGACTGGAAAGCGCGGCCTCGGGCGAAGGGTAGGCGCAGCCTCGGCTGCCTTGTTCTTGGGTGTGCGACTCCTGCTTGCCACTTCGCGGCTCTCGGCGGACGAGGGACTTCCGGCGGCGCTCGCTCGACTCGGAAGCGACTCCGCCGAAGAGCGGCGCGCGGCGGCCGAAGCGGTCGAGTCCCTGGGATCGACCGGGTCTCGCGCGCTCGAAGAGCTCGCAACACAGCTGAACGGCGTCGCGAAGAGCACCGAGTGGCGTCCGCCGAGGCCGGCGGCCGACGCGCACCAGGCCGGAAACAAGGAGGCAGACCTCCTCGAGAGCCTCGTTCAGCAGAAGCCCGACCCCGCGGCGACGCGTGCACTGGCAACGGTGTGCTTGATGCGGGCACTCGTGCGCGTCGGCACCACACCCGCCGTCCGGCTGCTCCTCCACGTCCCTTCCGACAGGGCAAGCCCGTTTCGCGCGGAGTTGTTCCGGGACCTGAAACAGTTGGACGATCGGGCGAGCGCCGCCCTCATCGAGCTGCATGGCGACGCGTCGTCGGAGACGCGGACCTGGGCGAAGGACGTCCTCGAGGCCTTGGGCAAGCGCACGCCGGGCGACACGGTGCAAACGACGAACGACCAGGTCCTCGTGGATGTGCTGCATGCGTACGCCACCATTCACGATCTGGATGCGCTCCCCGTGGTGCTGTCGTTCGTCAACTCCGAACGGCTGCCCGTCCGCGCTGCGGCCCGGGAGGCGATCCTCGCCTACGGTCCCGACGCCGAGGCCAAGGTACGGACGACGTACGCTGCGGTCACCGGCGAGCGGGCGGCCGACAACGTGGACGCGGCCGACGTCGCGAGGACGCTCTTCGACGCGTACGACAGGTATCGGTTACGCGACGTCTATGCTCGCCTCGAAGCAGGACTGGCCAAGCAGCGCGGCGGGGACATCGAGGGCGCGATCGCCGACTTCGACAACGTCCTGGCTCGCCAGCCTTTGCTGGATCGCGGCAAGGACATCGTCGCCGCATACGTCGAGTACGCCGAGGCCATCGAGCCGTCCGACCACTCGCGCGCCAAGGACTACTTGCGCCGAGCCCTTCGTCTGGCAATGGACCAAGCCAGCCCTCGCCTGAACCACATCGAGAGCGAGATTCGATTCCTCGATGGCGCCGATCGGATGTCGCAGGGAATCGTGGACACCGCACCGTTCGAGCAAGCGTTGGTGCTCGATCCGTCGAACTCCCACGCCCGCGCTCAGCTCAATCGATTGCGCGCGGACGCGACGGCCAGGCGCGAACGCGAGGGGCGCATTGCCGCGGCCGTGGGGGCCGCCGGCCTGACCTTTCTGACGGTGGGCCTCTTTGCCCTCCGCATTCATCGCCGGCGCTTCGTCCGACCCGCTCGTTGAGATCCCTACGGCGCTGCCGGCTGCGGCGCCTCTTCGGCCGGCGTCTTCTCGACCTTTTCGACCTTCGGGGCGGGGGCGTCGCTCAAGAGTTCGATGAGCGAAATCGGCGCGTTGTCGCCCCGCCGCGGCCCAAACTTCACGATGCGTGTGTAGCCGCCCGGGCGCTCGGCGTAGCGCCTGGCGAGATCGAGAAGCACCTTCTCGACCAGATCCACTCGGGTGGTGGAGCCGCCCGCTTCGACGCGAACGCCGAAGCGGGGGATGTACGCGGAGATGAGTCGCGACGCGGCGAGACGACGCGCGCGGTCGGCCGGCGAGAGGTCTGCCTGCGGTGTGTACGCGACCGTGCCGAGGCGCCGCGCCTTCGTGATGAGACGTTCGGCCACGCGCCGGAGCTCCTTCGCCTTTGCGTCCGTCGTTTCGATTCGCTCGTGAAGGATCAAATTCGCCGTCAGGTTGCGGAACATGGCCCGCCGGCTGCTCGTGTTCCGGTCGAACTTTCGACCCGAATTCTTGTGACGCATGGCTTCCTCGGAGTCTGTCGTACGGGGCCTCGGGCCCCAACTGGTTGCGAAGCGTTCGGTGGCTAGTTCTGTTGCTGCTGCTGCTTCCAGCGCTCGAGCAGCTGCGGCCAGTTGTCGATCTTCATGCCGAGCGAAAGACCCATGTTCGACAAGATCTCTTTGATCTCCTTCAGGCTCTTGCGCCCGAAGTTCTTCGTCTTCAGCATGTCTTGCTCGGTCCGCTGAACGAGCTCGCCGATGAGCTGAATGTTCGCGTTCTGAAGACAGTTCGCGCTGCGCACGCTCAGCTCGAGCTCGTCCACGCTGCGAAAGAGGTTCTCGTTGAGCGGCTCTTCTTCGGAGCTGGACGCGGAGTATTGCGTCTCCTCGGTCTCCTCGAAGTTGATGAAGATCGAGACCTGCTCCTTCAGAATCTTCGCCGCGTAAGCGACCGCATCCTGCGGTTTCAGGCTCCCGTTCGTCCAGACCTCGAGCGTCAGCTTGTCGTAGTCGGTCTGCTGCCCGACGCGCGCGTTGGTCACGGTGTAGTTGACCTTACGGACCGGCGAGAAGAGCGCGTCGATGGGGATGGTTCCAATCGGCATCGTCGGGGTCTTGTTGCGCTCGGCCGGGACGTAACCGCGGCCGACGCTCACCGTGAGCTCCACGACCAGCGGGCCCTTCTTGTCGAGCGTCGCAATGACGTGGTCCGGATTGAGCACCTGGAGTCCGTCGACGAGCTGGATGTCGCGCGCGTGAACGGCGCCAGGTCCTTCCTTCTCGATGCGGACGGTGTACGTCTTCGCGTGCGCGGCCTTGAGAACGACCTCTTTCAGGTTCAGGACGATGTCCGTCACGTCTTCCACGACGTCGGTCACCGACGTGAACTCGTGCAGCGCGCCCTCGATGCGAACGGCGGTGATGGCGGCGCCCTGCAGAGAAGAGTGAAGGATGCGGCGCAGCGAATTACCGATGGTAATCCCATAGCCGCGCTCCAGCGGCTCCGCCGTGAACTTCCCGTAGAAGTCCGTGAGCGTGTCGCTCTCGATGTGGATGCCCCGGGGACGAATGAGATCACGCCAATTGCGAGTGATGATGTTCGATGCGGTCATTGCTCCATCCTTCTCTGCTCGATGTTCACGCGGCGATCCCGGCGCGCCTTCGAACCCGCTCTCCAGCGGACGCCCGTCGCCTGCCCGTGTGGGTCCCTAATGAATCAAAATCATCGTGAGTAATACTCGACCACGTACTGCTCGCGAATGGCCGGCTCGTTCAGCTCCTCGCGGACCGGCGCACCTTTGAACGTGCCCGTGAAGTTGTTCTTGTCGAGCTCGAGCCAAGAGAGCTGGGGTCGCTTGTCGACCTGCGCGAGCGACGCCACGACTTCCTTGATCTCGCGGCTCTTCGGTCGAATCTCGACCTTGTCACCCGCCCGCAAGATGACGCTGGGGATGTCGTTGCGCTTTCCGTTCACCAGGACGTGCCCGTGCCTGACGATCTGCCGCGCTTGCGCGCGAGTGAACGTGAAGCCGAGACGCTGGACGACGTTGTCGAGCCGCGATTCGAGGAGGCCGAGCATCTGCTCGCCGGTGCGTCCCTTCCGCCGCGCGGCGTCGAAGTAATACTTCTGGAACTGCCGCTCGAGCACGCCGTAGATCCGGCGAACCTTCTGCTTCTCGCGAAGGCGGATCGCGTATTCGCTGAGCTTGACGCGAGCCTGGCCGTGCTGGCCTGGCGGATAGGGCCGGCGGGTGTAGGAGCACTTCTCCGTGTAGCAGCGCTCGCCCTTGAGAAAGAGCTTCATCCCTTCCCGGCGGCAGAGCTTACAGACGGGTCCATGATAACGAGCCATTCGTTCCTCTTTCCTCGGCCGCCCAGCCGGGCGGCGAAAACCGGTTTACGCGCTCGAGCGCTTCGTCCCGGACCGGCGCGCGACCAAAACGTCCCGCGCCGGGAACTTCTCAATGCAATCAGACGCGACGCCTCTTCGGCGGACGACATCCGTTGTGCGGCACGGGCGTGACGTCTCGAATCAACGTGACCTTGAAGCCCACGGCCTGGAGCGCACGGAGGGCACTCTCGCGTCCAGCCCCCGGGCCTTTCACGAACACGGCGATCGAGCGCATCCCGTGCTCCATCGCTTTGCGCGCCGCTTCTTCCGCGGCGAGCTGGGCGGCAAACGGAGTGCTCTTGCGGGACCCCTTGAAGCCGCGCGAACCCGCGCTGGACCACGCCACGGTGTTGCCGTTGACGTCGGTGATCGTCACCACCGTGTTGTTGAACGTTGATTGGATGTGGGCGATCCCCGTCGCCACGTTCTTCTTCACCCTCTTTTTCTGGGCCTTGGGCTTCGGGCCTGCGCCGGAAGTACCCGGGGAGGGGGGGATGCTGGTCTTCGCCTGCGACATGACTTGTGGACTCCTCGACGACTAACTCGTGGGACTCTTGCGCGCACGGGTAATCATTCCCTTGCGGGGACCCTTGCGCGTGCGAGCGTTGGTATGCGTGCGCTGGCCGTTGACCGGCAGCCCTCGCCTGTGGCGGAGCCCCCGATAGCATCCGAGGTCCATCAAGCGCTTGATGTTCATCTGCACTTCGCGACGCAGATCGCCTTCGACCTTGTAGTCCGCCTCGAGCGCCTCACGGATCTTCCGGATCTCGGCCTCGGTCAGCTCTTCGGTCATCTTGTTGGGCGCGATCCCGGTCTTGGCGCAAATGATGCGCGCTGCGGCCTTACCGATGCCGTAGAGATACGGTAGGGCGTACACGATGTGCTTGTGGCGGGGGAGGTCGACGCCTGCGATGCGGGCCATGGTTCTCTCTTCTCTTAACCTTGCCGCTGCTTATGCCGCGGGTTTTCGCAGATGATCCGCACGACGCCTTTGCGGCGGACCACCTTGCACTTGTCGCAAATCTTCTTGACGCTCGGCCGAACTTTCACGGCTCAATTCCTTCTTCCCGGGCTCACTTGTGACGGTAGGTGATGCGCCCGCGGCTCGGGTCGTAGGGGCTCACTTCAGCGGTGACGCGGTCACCGGGCAGGATCCGAATGTAGAACTGCCTCATCCTTCCACTGATCGTCGCGAGGACGACGAGGCCGTTGTCACACTTGACGCGAAACATCGCGTTGGGCAGTGCCTCTTGGACGACACCGTCGAACTCCAGCTTGTCGCCCTTGGGCTCCTTTCGCTCCCGACGTTCAGCCATGGAAGGAAGGTCCTTCTTGCTTCACTCCGCCGGGATTCGTCTCTCCGTTTCCGAGCGCTTGGAGGACGCGCGCGGTTACCTCGTCTACAGTGCCTCCTCCATCCACTTTTCTGAGAATCCCAAGCTTCTCGTAATAGGGGAGGAGCTCGGCGGTCATTGCCTCGTACGTGTCGAGGCGCTTTCCTACGACCTCCTCGCGGTCGTCCGCCCGGTGCTCAAGGTCCGCGCCAGGGGGGGCTGGGTTGTACTTCAAGTGGTAAATCTGTCCAGTGCGTTTGTCGGTCCGGCGGAGCACTGCGCGCTCGATCAGGAGCTCTCTTGGCACTTCGAGGACCACCACACGGTCGAGCTTGATGCCGCGGACCGTGAGCATGTCGTCAAGCGCCTTGGCTTGAGCCATGGTCCGCGGAAAGCCGTCCAGGAGAAATCCGCCGGCGCAGTCCGGCTGACGCGTTCGCTCGTCGATGAGGCCGATGACCACTTCGTCCGGCACGAGAGACCCGGCGGCCATCGCAGCCACGAGCTCCGCGGGCAGCTTTCCCTGCGACTTGGCGGCGCGCAGCATGTCGCCGGTGGAGATTTGCGGTATGCCCCACCGGCCGCAGACCACCTTAGCCTGCGTCCCCTTCCCTGCCCCGGGCGGCCCGACGAACACGACGCGCATCGCCAGCTTCCTAGTCTTTGCGCACTCGAATGCGTGAAGTTCTTCCGCCGCCGCCCGACAGGCCCTCGTAATTGCGCGTAATCAGGTGGGCTTCGATCTGATTGACCGTGTCGAGCGCAACTCCCACGACGATCATGATCGAGGTGCCGCCCCAGCGAAACGGAACGTGAAACTGCTGACTGATTATGCTCGGCACGATGCAAACGACCGCGACGTAGAGCGAGCCGCCGAACGTGATGCGCGTCAGCACGTAGTCGATGTAGTCGGCGGTCTGTTTCCCCTGCCGAACGCTCGGGATGAACGCCTGCTGCTTCTTCAGATTGTCCGCCACGTCCACCGGCTGAAACGTGACGGCCGTGTAGAAGTGGCAGAAAAAAATGATGAGGAGCACGTAGAACGTGTTGAAGGCCCAGTCGCCCCTCTGCAGCATCGACTGCAACTGGGACATCCCCGGGACCTTGAAGTTGGCGAGCGTCGCCGGGAACATGAGGAGAGACGACGCGAAGATCGGCGGAATCGTACCGCTTGTGTTCACCCGCAACGGAAGGTGCGCCGTCTGTCCACCGTAAATGCGCCGCCCCACGGTGCGGCGCGCGTAGTAAATCGGAATTCGGCGCTGCGCGCGTTCGAAGAACACGATCGTCGCGACCGTCGCGAGAACGATCGACAGCACGGCGGCGAGATTGAGGGGCTGAATGTTTCCCTTGTTGGTCGCGAAATAACTCGCCACGCCGTCCGGAATCCCATCGACGATCCCCGCGAAGATCAGGAGCGAAATCCCGTTGCCGATGCCGCGCTCGGTGATCTGTTCGCCGACCCACATCATGAAGGCCGTACCGGTCGTCAGCGTGAGCATGCTCATGAGGCGGAAGCCCCAACCCGCGTGCGTCACCACGTCCCCGACCGCGGCCGAGTCGGAGAGGTCTCCGTTGTTCATCGCCTCGAGGCTCATCGCGATCCCGAAGCCCTGAACGATGGACAGGACGATGGTGCCGTACCGCGTGTACTGGTTGATCTTCCGCTGGCCCTGCTCGCCTTCCTTGCGCAGCTCGTCGAGCGGCTTGAAGACCATCGTCAGGAGCTGAAGGATGATGCTCGCGCTCACGTACGGCATGATTCCGAGCGCAAAGATCGACAGGTTGCCCAGGGCTCCGCCGCTGAACATGTTGAAGAGGCCGAGCAGTCCTCCGCCCTGCTTGTGGATGACCGCGTTCATCACGGTCCGGTCCACGCCCGGAATCGTCACGAACACGCCAATCCGGTAGACCGCCAGCAGGACCACCGTAAACAAAATGCGCCTGCGGAGCTCCGGCACTTTGCCGATGTTGGAGAAGGCGGAGAGGGCGGACATGATCCCTGACTTTACGGCTGCACGCTTCCGAGAAGGACCACTTTGCCGCCGGCCTTCTCGATCTTTTCGGCAGCAGCTCGAGAGAACGCGTGCGCCGACACGGTCAGGGCCTTTGTCACTTCGCCATCGCCGAGAACCTTGATGCGGTCGAAGCGGCCCTTGACCAACCCTCGGGCCACCAACGCGTCCGCATCGACGGTCGCTCCGGCCGCGAAGACAGCCAGCTCGCCGACGTTCACTTCGGCAACGACCGCCGCAAACGAGTTCGTGAACCCGCGCTTGGGCAGTCGCCGCTGAATGGGCGTTTGCCCGCCCTCGAAGTGCGGCTTGAACCCGCGAACGCGCGCGTACTGACCCTTCTGGCCGCGACCCGACGTCTTGCCGAGCCCCGATCCGGGGCCGCGCCCGAGCCGCGTTTTGCCCCGGGTGCCCGCGGGCTTCGCCAGATTGCTCAACGTGTCAGGCATGGTCGACTTCCTCCACCTTGACCAGGTGCATTACCTTCTTGATCGCGCCTCGGAACGAAGGAGTGTTCCCGACGACCACGCTGCTCCCGGGCCCCTTCAAGCCCAGCCCACGTACGATTTGTCGCATCGCGTCTTGCTGCCCAATGGTGCTCTTCAACTGGGTCACGCGAAGGTTCGGGGTCATGGTCGCCTCTCAGCTCTGCACCGCGACCTGCGGCGGCTTGATCGTCTTTTTCTCGACGAGGTCATCGGTTTGCTTTCCGCGCTTGGCCGCCACCTGGTCGAGGCTGCGGAGCGACTTTAGCGCCTGGACCGTGGCTCGCACGACGTTGTGCGGATTGGAGCTCCCGAGACATTTCGTGAGGATATCGTGAATGCCGGCACTCTCCACCACCGCGCGAACGGCGCCGCCGGCGATAACGCCCGTGCCTTCGGAAGCAGGCTTGAGAAACACGCGGCCACTGCCGAAGTGCCCCAGGGTTTCGTGCGGGACGGTAACTCCCTGGAGGGGGACTCGGAACACGTTCTTTCGCGCCTGATCGTTCCCCTTACGAATCGCTTCGGGCACCTCGTTCGCCTTTCCGAGTCCGACGCCCACGTGGCCGGCTTCATCGCCCACCACGACGAGCGCGCTGAAGCTGAACCGCCGGCCGCCTTTCACGACCTTCGCGACGCGGTTGATGTAAATTACGCGCTCCTTGAGCTTCTCTTCATCGATCTGGAAAGCATCGAACGGCATTGCGCTTCTCCACGTCAGAACTTGATGCCGGCCTCGCGGGCGGCGTCGGCGAGCGCGCGAATGCGCCCATGATAAAGGTATCCGCTGCGGTCGAAGACCACCTTGTCGATTCCCTTGGCGAGGAGAAGCCGAGCAATCGTTTTGCCGACTTTCTTGGCGGCATCGAGCTTGTTCGATTCGCTCAGATCGCCTCGCACGTCGCGCGACAGCGTCGACGCGTGGGCGACCGTCTCGCCGGCCGTGTCGTCCACGACCTGGGCATAGATGTGCTTCGCGCTGCGGAACACACTCATCCGCGGGCGCTCCGGCGTTCCGCTGATCTTCCGGCGGATGCGCAGCTTCCTGCGCTCTCGCCCAACGATTCGCATTGCCATTTACTTGCCTCCGCCGGCTTTGGCAGCCTTGCCCGCCTTCTCGCGGACCTTCTCGCCTTGATAACGCACGCCTTTGCCGCCGTACGGCTCGGGCGGACGAAAGCCGCGAATCTTCGCCGCTGTTTGCCCCATCACTTCTTTGTCCGAGCCGGTCAAGATGAGGATGGTGCCCTTCGAATCCGCCGGGATCTCGCACTTGACCCCCTGAGGAACGGGAAACGCGATTGGATGCGAGAAGCCCAAGCTCAGGTTGATCACCTGCCCTTTGAGCTCGGCCCGATACCCGGTGCCCACGAGCTGGAGCGTCTTCTTGTAGCCTTCGGACACACCGGCGACCATGCACCGGATGAGAGCCCACGCGAGGCCCTGGTAACGCGCCCCGTCTCGACCGGGGATGGTCGGCACCACTGTGACGCTGCCGGATTCGACCTTGAGCTTGACGCCCTCGGGCATCTCGCGCCCGAGCGTCCCCTTCGGCCCCTTCAACTCGATCGCCCGGTCCCCTGTGACGGTCGCAGTGACGCCCTTCGGTAAAGCGATCGGACGCTTGCCGACGCGCGACTGGCGCATCCCGTCTTCTCTTGTCTGAACCTGATTCGACATGGCGATCACCAAACTTCGCAGAGGAGCTCGCCGCCGACGCGCTGGCGACGCGCCTCGCGGTCGGTCATGACGCCCCGGCTGGTGCTTAGAATCGAGATGCCCATCCCGGAGCAGACGCGGTCGATACGGTCGTGCGGCACGTAGACGCGGCGGCCGGGCGTCGACACGCGCCGAAGCCCATCGATCGCCGACTGCCGGTCGCGCCCGTAACGCAGAACGAGCGTCAGCATTTTCGGCTCCTCGCCCTCGCTTTCGCGTACGTCGTCTAGATACCCCTCGGATTTCATCACGCTCGCGACGCGCTGCTTGAGCCGCGAGTGGGGCATTTCCACGCGGTCGTGCCGCGCCATCGTCGCGTTGCGAATGCGAGTGAGCATGTCCGCGATCGGATCGGTCATCATGGCGTCACCAGCTCGCCTTCACTACGCCGGGAATCTCGCCGCGAAGCGCGAGGAGGCGGAAGCAAATCCTGCAGAGTTCGAACTTTCGGTAGTAGGCGCGGGGACGACCGCACACCTTGCACCGATTGCGATGACGCACGGCAAACTTGGGCCTGCGATTGAGTTTGGCAAACTGAGAAGCACGGGCCATGTTGTGTCCTGGATAAAGTGGCTTCGGCTCGGTTGTGTCGAGGGGAGCGACCGCGCCCCCTTCGACCGGCACGCTAGGTTGCGCGGAACGGCATTCCGAGCTGTTTGAGGAGCGCGCGCCCCTCTTCGTCGGTTCTCGCCGTGGTCACGAGGCTGATGTTCAGACCCTTGACGGCGTCGATCTTGTCGTAATTGATCTCCGGAAAGATGATCTGCTCGCGTAGACCGAGCGTGTAGTTCCCCTTGCCGTCGAACGCCTTTCGAGAGACGCCCTTGAAGTCCCGGGTACGGGGCAAGGCAATCGTGACAAGGCGATCGAGAAACTCCCACATGCGGCCACGCCGCAGCGTCACCATCGCTCCGATCGGGAGACCCGCACGGAGCTTGAAGTTCGCGATCGCCTTCTTGGAGCGCGTCACGACCGGCTTCTGACCGCTTATCGACTTGAGCTCCTCGACGGCCGTGTCGATGATTTTCGGGTTCGCAACCGCGGCGCCGAGCCCCATGTTGAGGACAATCTTCCTCAGCCGTGGAACCTGCATCGGGTTCTTGTAGTTGAACTGCTTGGTCAGCGCGGGGATGACCTCGCTCTTGTACTTTTCGAGCAGCCGCGGGGCGACGGCATCTGCATCGGAAGTCGGTGCCGCCGCAGACTGAGCCGCCGCAGCGGCGCTGCGGTCGGCGCCCTTGGCCTTCTTGCCGCCCTTCTCCGCTTTGCCGGCCTTGTCGGCCTTTGGTGCCTTGTTCGGCGGCTCGCCGTCGCCCTTCTTTGCGCCCTTCTTCTCGTCTGCCATGGCCGGCTACTCCGCAACCGCGGGGATCTCTTCCCCGCTCTTTACCGCCACACGAACCTTACGGCCGTCCTCGAGCGACTTGTACCGCACCCGCGTGCCCTTGCCCGTCTTCGGATCGACCGGCATCACTTTGCACGCGTAGATGGGCTGCTCGCGCTCGAGAATGCCCCCAGAAGGGTTGCGCGGAGTCGGGCGAACGTGGCGTTTGACGAGATTGATCCCCTCGACCACCACGCGCTCGTCCTCGATGAGGACGCGCATCACTTTCCCGGTCTTCCCCTTGTCCTTGCCGCTGATGACGAGGACCGTATCCCCCTTCCGAATGCGCGAAGACATCAGAGTACCTCCGGCGCCAAGGAGATGATCTTCATGAACTTCTTACCCCTGAGCTCGCGCGCGACGGGCCCGAAGATGCGGGTGCCGATGGGCTCTCGTTCCTTGTTGATGAGGACCGCGCTGTTCTCGTCGAAGCGGATGTAGCTGCCGTCCGGGCGCGACATCTGGTGCTTCATTCGAACGACGACGGCCTGCGCGACCTCGCCCTTCTTGACCTTGGTGCCCGCAATGGCCTCCTTCACGGAGACCACGATGACGTCGCCCAGCTGGGCGTAGCGCCTGCGCGAGCCACCAAGAACTTTGATGCACTGGACGCGCTTCGCGCCGGAGTTGTCAGCCACTTCCAAGATCGTTCGCATCTGGATCATGGCTTCACTCCTCCACGAACTTCTTGACGACTCGAATCACCACCCAGCGCTTCTCGCGACTGATCGGGCGATTCTCTTGGATCTCGACCTGGTCCCCCGCCTTGAGCTCGCTCTTTTCGTCGTGCGCCTTGTACCGCGCGCGCGATCGAACGTACTTGCCGTAAAGCGGATCGCGGCGGTGCGTCACCACCTCCACGACGACGGTCTTCTGCATCTTCGCGCTCACCACCCGGCCCACCATCTTGCGGCGGAAGCCGTGCTGCTCGTGCGACTCGCTGGGTTCTGCCGGCGCGTTCTGCGTCATGGCTACTTCGCCTCGTTCCTCTCGTTGCCGGTCGCTGCGCCTCGCTCGCGCAGGAGCGTGATTACCCGCGCGAGATCACGCCTCGTCTTGCGAATCGAGCTCGTATCGTCGAGGCGGTTCGTGAAGTTCTTCAGGCGGCTCTCGAAGACGTCGTGGGCGAGCGTCTTCTGGAGCTCTCGCAGGTCTTCGACGCTCTTTTCGCGGAGATCGCTGGCTTTCATAGAATTTCTCCCCGCGTGAGGAACTTGTAGGCCACCGGCAGTTTGTGCCCGGCCAATCGGAACGCCTCTCGCGCGGTGACTTCATCGACGCCCTGGAGCTCGTACATCACGCGTCCTGGCTGAATCAGCGCCGCCCACTCCTCGACCGCGCCCTTGCCGCCGCCCATTCGGACTTCGAGGGGCTTCTTCGTCACGGGTCGATCCGGAAAGATGCGTATCCAGAGCTTGCCGGCACGCTTGACGTGCCGGGTGATCGCCATACGAGCCGCCTCGATTTGGCGAGACGTCACGCGGCCGGGCTCGACCGCCTGCATCGCGAAATCACCGAAGGACACGTCGCTGCCGCGATAGGCAGCGCCCCTGTTGTTGCCCTTCTGCGCCTTGCGGTACTTGGTGCGCTTGGGGGAAAGCATGCCTCACGCTCCTGCGATTTGTGGCCGGCGATTGCGGCGCTGGAGAACTTCGCCTTTGAAGACCCACACCTTGACGCCGATGATGCCGTACTTCGTGCGGGCTTCCGCCGTGCCGAACTCGATGTCGGCGCGCAACGTGTGGAGAGGCACACGCCCCTCGCGATAGGTTTCGACCCGGCTCATCTCACTGCCCCCGAGCCGGCCCGAGCAGCGCACGCGAATCCCTTTGGCTCCGAATTTCATCGCCGTCGTCAGCGCCTTCTTCATGGCCCGGCGGAACGCGACACGACGCTCGAGCTGCGTCGCAATGTTCTCGGCCACGAGCTGCGCGGCCGTCTCGGCCTTGCGCACCTCCTGGACGTCGATGAAGACCTCGTTCTCCGTGAACGATTGGACGCCGGGGAACACGACCTCGCCCTTGGCCGCCGTCTTGACGTTGCCAATCTTGAGCGTCTCGATCCCTTTACCACCCTTCCCGATGACCATTCCGGGGCGGGCAGTGAAGACGATCACCTTGCACTTGTTGGCCGCCCGTTCGATCTCGACGCCGGCGATACCCGCGTTCTGGAGATACGACTTGACCGCACGCTTGACGCGGATGTCCTCGTGGAGCCACTTCGCGTAGCTCTTGTCCTCGAACCACTTCGAGTTCCACGTCTTGATGATGCCGAGACGGAACCCGTACGGATGGACTTTCTGACCCATGCGCCTACGTCCTTTATCGTTCGCCGAGGATGATGGTGATGTGACTCAGGCCCTTTTGGACGCGTGTCGCGCGACCCATCGCTCGTGGGCGCCAGCGACGCATGTTCTTGTTCGGGGCCTTGTCCACGAAGGCCGTCTCGACGAAAAGACTGTCGACGTCGACGCCGGGACTCTGCGTTTTTGCATTGGCGACCGCGCTCTCGATGAGCTTTTTCACGATTGGGGCGGCCGCCTTCTGAGTGAACTCGAGCAGCTGCAGCGCCTCGCCGGCTTGGCGACCGCGAACGAGATTGACGATGACCCGGGCTTTGCGCGGACTGATGCGCGTGAACCGGACGCTTGCCTTGCTGACCATGATCGGAGCCTCGTGGCGACCGTCGTACCCACTCGCATCGAGCCTGGTTGCTCGCGGCGCGAGCCGTTACGGACGCCGGAAACGTTCGAGAGCGGCTGAGAAGAGAGTGCCCCACACGCCGCCCTCGGGCGGCACACAGAGCGGCGTACTTTACGCGCCGAAGCGCGCTTCGCAAGGGGAAAAAACTATTTTCGTGCCGGAGCTGGAGCGCCTTTGGCTGCTCCCCCTGCCCCGCCGCCACCGCCAGAGGCACCCGCGCCCGCGCCGCCCCCTGCGACTTTGGCCTTCTTGTCCCCGGAGTGGCCGTGGAATGTTCTTGTGGGTGCGAATTCCCCCAGCTTGTGTCCGACCATGTTCTCGGTGACGAACACGGGAACGAACTTGCGCCCGTTGTGGACGGCGAAGGTCAGCCCGACTGCGTCGGGCGTGATGGTGCTCCGGCGCGACCACGTCTTGATGACCTTCTTGCTTTGCGCGGCCTGCGCCGCTGCGATCTTCTCGGCGAGGTGACCGTCGACGAACGGACCCTTCTTGACCGAACGAGCCATTGTCCGTTCCTAACCCTTCTCGCCGCGGCGTTTCACGATCATGCCGTCGGTCCGCTTGTTGTTACGCGTCTTTAGGCCTTTGGAAAGCTGTCCCCACGGGGAGCACGGATGGCGGCCTCCAGAGGTGCGACCCTCTCCGCCGCCCATCGGATGGTCGACCGGGTTCATGGTCACGCCTCGATTGTGCGGGCGGCGACCGAGCCAGCGGGAACGACCGGCCTTGCCGAGCGAAATGTTGGCGTGCTCGATGTTCGACACTTGCCCGATGGTCGCGTGGCAGTCGAGGTGAACCATACGCACCTCGCCGGACGGCAGGCGCACTTGCGCGTAGTCGCCGTCCTTGGCCATCAGCGCAGCGGCCACGCCGGCCGCGCGCACGAGCTGGCCGCCCTTGCCCTTCTTGAGCTCGATGTTGTGAATCATCGTGCCGAGCGGGATGTAGCGGAGCGACATCGCATTGCCGGGTTTGATGTCGGCGTTGCGGCTCGAAACGACCCTGTCGCCGACCTTCATCCCGTCGGGCGCGAGGATGTAGCGCTTTTCACCGTCCACGTAGTGGAGAAGCGCGATCCGCGCGGTGCGGTTCGGGTCGTATTCGATGGTGGCGACCAGCGCCGGTACGCCGATCTTTTCGCGCTTCCAGTCGACGACGCGGTATCGCTGTTTGTGGCCACCGCCACGGAACCGCGAGGTAATCCGGCCGAAGTGGTTGCGTCCGCCCGTGCTGGTCTGGTGTTCGACGAGCTGCCGGAGCGGCTTGACGTCCTTGGTGACCTCTTTGAAGTCGGACACCGAGTAAAAGCGGCGCGCTGGTGACGTCGGTTTGAAGTTTTTGACTGCCATCGTTGCCTCATGCGCTCATGCGAAAATCGGTCTCAGCCCTGCCCGCTCGTTTCGGCGAAAAAGTCGATCGAGTCGCCATCCTTGAGGGTCACGATGGCCTTCTTCCAGTTCTGGGTCCTCGAGTAGCCCCGTCCCATCCGGCGATCTTTGCCGCGGAGAATCATCGTGTTGACGTCGGTGACGCGAACCTTGAAGAGCCGCTGTACCGCGTCCTTGATCTGTACTTTGTTTGCGTCGCGCGCGACCTCGAAGATGACCTGGTTGTCCCGCTCCCGCAGCTGGTTCGCCTTCTCCGTCAAGATGATCGGCCGGCGGATGACTTGCTCTGGGGTCATTGTGCGCCTCCGCTAGCGCTCTCGGCGCCGAGGTCGTGGTCCGCCTTGGCTCCGTGGGCCGACGCCTGCTTCAGGCAGCGCTGCTCGAGAGCCCTGGCGGCGTCTTTCGAAAGGATGAGCGTATCGTGCCGGAGCAAATCGTAGACGTTTACGCCCTCGGGGGGCAGAAACTGGTGCTCCGTGCAGTTGCGAATGGAAAGACGCAGCTTCTCGTTGTCGTGCGAATCGACGACGAGCGTCTTGGCCTGCGCTTGCAGCGTCTGGAGGGCCGAGAGCAGACTCTTGGTCTTGATCTCAGCGAGCTCGAACCGATCCACCACGAGCAAGCGACCCTCTTTGCCGAATTTGGAGAGAGCGCTCGTGAGGGCCAGGGCGCGCGCGCGCCGTGGGGGCTTGTAGCTCCAGTCGCGCGGACGCGGCGGATGCGCCTGACCGCCGCCGACGAAAAGCGGGGCTCGGAGCGATCCATGTCGCGCCCGCCCGGTGCCCTTCTGCTTGAAGAGCTTCTTCGTACTCCCGCTGACCGCCGATCGATTTTTGGCGCACTGCGTACCCTGACGCTTGGAGGCAAGCTGGGCCTTCACGATCTCGTAAAAAAGATGCTCGCGCACTTCTGCGCCAAACACCTCGTCGGCGAGATCGATCGAGCCGACCTTCTCGCGTTTCATGTTGAGGACGTCGAACTTTGCCATGCGCTGCCTCCGGTCTAGCTCCTGATCTCCACGTCGACGCCGGCCGAAAGGTCCAGCTTCATGAGTGCGTCGAGCGTCTGCTGCGTAGGATCGAGAATGTCGAGCAGCCGCTTGTGCGTACGGATCTCGAATTGTTCGCGCGACTTCTTGTCGACGTGTGGACCACGCAAGACCGTATAGCGCACGATATGGGTAGGGAGGGGAATCGGTCCTGCCACGCGCGCGCCCGTTCGCTTCGCCGTCTCGACGATATCGTTCGTCGACTTGTCGAGAAGCTGGTGGTCGAACGCCTTCAGGCGAATGCGGATCTTGGTGGTCGCGGCCATTTATGTGAAATCTCCGAGGTTGCGTCGGCCCTTTAGGCGAGAATCTTGGTGACGATGCCGGCGCCGACGGTGCGACCGCCCTCGCGAATGGCGAAGCGCTGCTGCTCCTCGAGGGCAACCGGCGTGATCATCTCGATGATCATCTTGGTGTTGTCCCCGGGCATCACCATCTTGGTCCCTTCCGGCAGCGCAACCGTCCCGGTCACGTCCGTCGTGCGCATGTAAAA
>Ga0265316_10001049_pt1 | contig 29950 bp, 20 predicted proteins | sample 4522metaG_FD_202092 | JGI IMG/M metagenome (GOLD analysis project Ga0265316, IMG submission 202092) | Rhizosphere microbial communities from Carex aquatilis grown in University of Washington, Seatle, WA, United States - 4-5-22 metaG | ecosystem: Host-associated > Plants > Roots > Rhizosphere >...
CGAAATTGTCAGGCGACCAGATTGTCAGCGACACCGATTCTTGGACACCGGTATACTATGCAGACGATACAGACAATTGGTTGGGCGGACGTCTGCAGAAGGAGACCAGTCAATCGCAGATCGACTCAATCTATGGCCTCGGTTCGCGGGTCAAGGGCTATGAGTACGATCTGACTACAAACGCCTTGAAGAGTACGACCATTGAGCCTGACAGTGTCGACCCGAGCGTCTGGAAGATGACTCTTCTATTCAGAAACCAGGCGGGGCAGGTTGTGCAGACCCAGGACGCTGTTCTCGATCCGGATTCGCACAGGCCAAAAGCAGCGGCATACACCCAGGTTCTGGAATTCGATCCGGTGAGTGGGATATTCCCGTCACTGATCATGAATTCGCTTTTGCAGACAACGAGGCAAGTCTACCATCCGTGGCTGGGGGTGCTGGTGTCCGAGACCGATAGCAACGGGCTCGAAACGCGGCGCAAGTATGACGGGTTCGGTCGACTGCGCTCGGAAACCACGCCCGATGGCGCCCTCAAGCAAGTGGGCTACTACGCAGCAGACCAGGCGACGCCGACCTCGACCGCCACCCATTCGGTCGTGGTCACGCAGAATGGCGTTTCGAGCGCATCGTACTACGACTCGGCTGACAGGCTCGTGTCAGTAGTCAAGGAGGATGAGAAGGGTGCCCCGTATCAGACGCTGATCCAGTACGACAAGTACGGTCGAGAGGCCGCCAAGTGGCGCCCCTATCCAAGCTCGAAAAAGGGCACGGAGCAGAGTCTGCCCCACCTCAATTCTGCATACGACAGCGTTGGGCGCCCCACATCGCAGCAGTTCGTGTCGGGGAGTGCCGGAACGGTCACATCGAGCAAGTCGTGGACCTACGACGCTCTTAACACGACCGCCATCGAGAGTGGGCTTGGCGCTGGCCCAGACAACACGACCACAACCACGGTGAACGGCGGCGGGCGCGTGGTCAGCGCGACCGAAAAGGTAACCGTCAAGGGTACCGGCGGATCGAACGAGACGAAGACCGTGACGACCCAGTTCTTCTACCGTCCCTTCGGGCAACTCGGCAAAGTCGTCGACGACCAAAACAATGAGACGGTCATGGACTACGACGTGCGTGGTCGGAGAAGACATGTCACGGATGGCGACACGGGTACCACGACGTCCGAATACGATACTTTGGACGAGTTGACGAAGGAAACCTACCAGGATGGTGGCTGGGTGAGCCGCTCCTACGACGTTTTGGGCCGGATGACCAGCGAGACCACCAGTGCCGGAACCAACACGACGATTTGGGATGCGTCCGCGAACGGTATCGGCAAGGTTTCATCTCGCACCAGCATGGACGGCGTGACCACGGAGTTCGACTACGACAGTGCGGGTCGCCCGTCTGGCGAAACCTGGCGCTTCGGCGCCGATCCCTACCGCGTGGACTACGCGCACGACCGCTACGGGCGCTTGAACGGAATTTCTTACCCCGAGGTGGCGGGACACCGCCGGGCCGTCTACTACGGTTACGATGCAAAGACAGGCATGCAATCCACCGTCAGCCTGGGTGACCCCACCGGACCGGAAAAGACGCTGTGGACGGCGGAAGCGCGGAACCTCGATGGCCGACTGCTAAGCGAGTCGTTCGGCGACGGTTCCGAGCAGCACAGTGCCTACGACGATCCTCGCGGTTTGCTGACGAGCAGAAATACCCGAAAGTCGGCAACCGATCCTGGAACGACCATCGGGTATACCTACGACGCAAGGGGGTATCTCTTGACCCGACAGCAATATCTGTCGGGCCAGGGAGAAACCTTTACCCATGACGAGATGGGGCGCCTCACCAAGTGGCAATCGACGGGAGGAACCTCGAACTGGCAGGTCACGTACGGCTATGATTCCATCGGTAACTTGCAGAACAGAGAGGAGACGGTGGATGGAACATCACAAGGTGTTAAGACGTTCCAAATGGGCCTCACGGCTGCTTGCGGAAACGCGGCCGGTCCGCACTCCGTAACCACGGTGACTTCGGGTGGAACAACCCAATGCTACGCCTACGATACCCGTGGCCAGCAGACGGCCGGGGCTGATGGGCGCGCGGTCTCGTACACGGAATTCGGTCTGCTCACGACGGTTACCCGCGACAGCGTAGGGTGGCAGTTCGGCTACGATGCAACCCATCGGCGCGCCACGAAGTCGGGACCCGGTGGATCGACCACCTATGTTGGGTCCCTCTACGAGAAACGAGTCAACACAACCGACGGAACCGAGTCCCACGTCATGTACGTGATGGCCGACGGCGAGGTGAAAGCCCAAATCGTGGTGGACGGCACTGGCGGCGACGAGAAGATCGACTACCTGATGCGCGATCACCTCGCCTCGGTGACCGAGGTTGCCGGGGATGGGGACGGGCAAGACATGCGGTTTGACCCCTACGGAAGCCGAATCGGGACTACGCCGCCGCCCAGTCCGATCTCCCTGTCGCCCAGGGTCAGGTTGGGCTTTACCGGCCAGGAGGAGGACGACGACCTCGGTCTGGTGAATATGAACGGGAGGATCTACGATCCCGCGCTCGCACGGTTCCTGACGCCAGATCCGCTGGTGTCCATGCGCTCGCCTTCGCAATCGTGGAATCGGTACAGCTACGCGGACAACAGCCCGATGCGGTTTGTGGACCCGAGTGGGTTTGGCCCGGAGGATGCGTACGGATCCGACGGGAGCAACGCCCCGCCAGGGACCCACATGGATTGCACGAACTATGCTTGTGGCTACGTAGGTAACTCGACAGGCTTGCCCTATGGAAGTTATGGTTGGGCTGGAAGTTCCGCAAACAATGCCGTCGGGGCGAATGTTGGCTCATTTGATGAAGCTGGGGCAGGGGCGTCGAGTGCACAGACCGGAGGGGGACAGCAGGGGGGTGGAATTGAGGGCGAGTTACTTGCAGACGGCCCATCTCGAAGCGACTACAAGCTGGCGCTAAAACCAGGCGCAGGTGGCAGAACCATAGTTTTGTACGGCGAGCCTGGAGGGATGGAGGAAGACGGCGATGTGGTTTGGAGGCTAACAGACGAGAACCGGGGCTCCTATGAGCGCGCCCTCGCCCGGGCCGTGAGGAGAGATTTGGGACTTTCCGCCTCTCAGGTGACCCCAATCAACGACATTGACGACGTGAAAGCTGCTCTCGGCGGTGGCAACTACAGGAATGTTGTCTACGTCGGACACTCGGTGGGTGAAGGAAACACTGGTTGGCTGATGCCCGGAGGTGATGCCATTGAGGGCAACGACTTTGCGCATGCGCTGCCGGCATCGGTGAGGAGAGTCGACATCATCGGATGCGTGTCCGCCTCGGTCGCTGCAGAGGCTAGGATGAACAGCACTGGAATAGTGTTCAATGGTTCCATGACTCTGCTGAACCAGTACGTCGACTTTAATGCACAGACGTTGTCAGGCCAGGTGACCAATGTGTTCTTCCGACCGAAATACTAGGAGGTGGCCATGCTGACGACGATACTTGTAATGGCTGGTCTGCTTGCCCAGTCGAATTCTGCCAATGTTGTCTCGGGTAGCCCGGCTGGCGAAACTGCTTGGTCTCGGCTGGGGCAAGGGGCGAAATGTGGTCTGCTTCGGGCAGTTCTCGAGACTAGGAGAACCAAGGCACCGACCTATTGCATGCTCCAATCTGAATGCATCGGGAAGTGGGCCAAGCTCGAAGGACGCCTTTTGGTGAACGTAGGCGTGCGATGGGATGTGAACGGTGTCAAACAGGTGGAACCGTTTCCTGGGGAGAGAGAGAGTCGGAATTCTGCCGAGTCAGTCTGCGGCTGGTCAGATGTTCTCCTTCAAGAAGGCCCGAAGGTAGAGAAGCAACCGAAGGGAAGTGGGCTGTGGAAGCTAGACATCACCTTCTACCCCATCGAGAAACCGGCTACGGTTAGGTTCGCGTTCTGGGCACGACTGGTGCCTACATGGCGGTTACCACGGAACCGCGTAGCTGATTCCGGTTGTCCACCGGAGTACGGATTTGCTCAAATGGTCGATGGAAGATGGATCGTAGAATTTGACCGAGCCGCCCGGAGCTATGTCCCTATTGCGCCTGCTCTGAAGTCACAAACATCGAAGTGAGACCGCCACACCCAGAGATCCCCGTCCGAGGCTCGCACCAGCAGAGATCCCCGTCCGAGGGTCATGTGCATATCCCCCAGAGATCCCCGTCCGAGGCTCGCACCAGCAGAGATCCCCGTCCGAGGGTCATGTGCATATCCCCGTCCGAGGGTCATGTGCAGGAAACACGCAACAGATAGGCAAGACTGCCGCGAAGATGCCGTCCTGTTGCCCTGGCGAGGCCATGAAGATCAAGAAGCCGGGTTTCCACCGTGCCGCATATCCCCGTCCGAGGGTCATGTGAAGATCCCCTTCCGAGGGTTCTGTGCAGAAGGCAGCGGTCAGAGGCGATGGAAAGTAAAACCTCATATCCCCGTCCGAGGGTCATGTGCAGGAAACACGCAACAGATAGGCAAGACTGCCGCGAAGATGCCGTCCTGTTGCCCTGGCGAGGCCATGAAGATCAAGAAGCCGGGTTTCCACCGTGCAATTTTGAACCTGCAAATGGCTCGACGGTGCCGCGACTTTGAGAGCGAACAGTCGTCCCCCAACGCGCCTGAGGTGGCGGTCACTCGCCTTTCATTCGATCCGACGGCGCCCAGCTATGCTGGAGAAGGATCCATAGCCGGGTCGAGGAAAGCTTGCCCAACTGCTTCGGCGGTCTCACAGGCAACTTTTCCGAACTTGCGCATCCAGAAGGTTCCGAACGGGAACAAGACGCCTGCCAACCCGGCCATGTGGTTCTGGAACGCATCACGGTACTTCTCGATGAATCCCCGGTTGCGCAGGAGCGCCTCGATTCGTGCCCACTTGTTCTTCGCGGCCACGCGGGGGCTCATCTGGAATCGTGGGGCGCGGCCGGGGGGACAGTGAAATGGATTCTGCCCAAGGATTCGGGCTCGTCCGAGCACCGTGATGCCCTTGGCGGCGCGACGCTGGCGGTGGTCTGCTTCCTTGGCGCGAACGCGCTCGGTGACCAGGCTGGCCCACTCGCCCTGTCCGAGGTTCTGGAAGCCGTGCGGCCGGGCGATAGTGAGGCTGACGACTTCGGGCATGTCGCCGTCGTCGCGGAAGAAGTGTTTCGGTCGTGTCGCGGTGAGGTGATTGCCAGAGATGGTGGCCTGGAAGGTGGTGACGCCGGGCCATTCCTCGACGGTGTCGACCAGATCTGCGGCGGTAGGATTGGTAAAGGCATAGGTCATCTTGTCGAGGATGTCATTGGGCTCGACCAGATGAACGACGGAGGTCGGCTCAGATGACCAGAAGCCCTCGAAACGGCCAAGGTGGGCGTTCTGGCAGCGAGCAAGCAGGCCGTGAAAGTGCTCGGTGAAGATGGGGAAGTTGCCGTCGGGGTCGTGGATGCCGCTGTGGTGGTGGTTCGAGAGAGCAACCGAGAAGGTGACCTCCACCTTCGCGCGCTTGGCGGCCAAGGCCAGGCAGTAGGTGAAGGCGTTGTTGGTGTCGTCGTCGGGGCGCAGGAAGAAGCGCCGCTCGGAACAGCGGCGCGTAATCATGTAGTCACGACCGGGCACGACCTGGCGAGGGAGGGTCATGCATGGGTTTTCGGGAAAAGCCGGAAGAAAGTTGCGCGAAAAGTACCCCCGGAAGGGGATCAGAACGAATCCATTTCTGTCGCTGAAACTAGTAAGCTTCGTTTTTCCAAATCCCCCGTTCTAGTGAGGCCTGATGTCCAGAAACGTTGAACGAAGACTTCGGTTCTTGTGCGAGCAAATTGGAGAACCTGAGCGAGGGTTGAAGACGAGATTGTCGATCGAATATGGGAGATCTTCCTCGGTCAGGTCAGCCTATCTCGTAGCAGCGGATTACTATGATCCCGGGACTACCTGCGTGGTTCTATGTCTCGGGGTCCTGGACAATGTTGACCAATGGGTACAGATTTCGGCCAGGTCGTTTGCTCATCTCTTTGGCCGTGATCAGTTTCTGGACATCATCGTGCTCGACGACGAACAAGAACAGATGGTGGCAGCGGTCTGTAAGCCATTTTACCGGGCGACAATATGAAGCCCGATTTCTTCCTGTCGGCAATGGAGGGACATGGCCTTCGCAATCCACGTCGCTGTTGGCAGACCCGGAGGGTGAAGGTGGGGGACAACCCAGGCTGTCTGGCGGTCAGAATAGATCCTCCAGTCATCGGCCCATGGTACGGCCCTGGCGTCAGTGAGGTAATCCTTGCACCGAGATTCGTAGGAGACACCCTCGTTCCGATTGTCAGCTGGCCGGTACACGTTCACGTGGCGCGCATTCTTTCCCCACCCCGAAGATCCCCGTCCGAGGGTCATGTGCAGGAAACACGCAACAGATAGGCAAGACGTGTCCATCCGCCAGTCCGCCCCCCGGTGAGCGCCCACGCTGGCACGCAGGCGGGCCAAGCTAGGGTAGATCCCCAGATCCCCGTCCGTCTGGAAAAGGAGATGTCAAGGACACACCAATCCATCCCGCCCAGATTCCTGCATCGGGCGGCCATTTCCCTCGTGTGCACGAAAACGGCGATGCCAGATCGAGGTAGCGAATTCTCTATTTGGCGATTGCCATCGAGCAACCGGCTCTTGGCAAAGCATTCGGCGATTCCATTCGCAACGATGTTGAAGAGTACATGTGCTCCGCAAGAGAACGGGCACCATCCGTCTGGTAGGGCCTCTTTGGGCCAGGGCTTCGTTTGGTACTCCAAGGGGGCATAGCCGAGGGTTTGGGACTCCCCATCGCTCGTGGGGGACCATGGACGGGGTGGATGCTTTCCTCCAGAGACCCCCGTCAGAGGGTGAGATCCCCGTCCGAGGGTCATGGAGATCCCCGGAGATCCCCGTCCGAGGGTCATGTGCATATCCCCGTCCGCATAGATCCCCTTCCGAGGGTTCTGTGCAGAAGGCAGCGGTCAGAGGCGATGGAAAGTAAAACCTCGCCAATGCATATCCCCCAATGCATATCCCCCAATGCATATCCCCCAATGCATATCCCCCATATCCCCGTCCGAGGGTCATGTGCAGGAAACACGCAACAGATAGGCAAGACTGCCGCGAAGATGCCGTCCTGTTGCCCTGGCGAGGCCATGAAGATCAAGAAGCCGGGTTTCCACCGTGCAATTTTGAACCTGCAAATGGCTCGACGGTGCCGCGACTTTGAGAGCGAACAGTCGTCCCCCAACGCGCCTGAGGTGGCGGTCACTCGCCTTTCATTCGATCCGACGGCGCCCAGCTATGCTGGAGAAGGATCCATAGCCGGGTCGAGGAAAGCTTGCCCAACTGCTTCGGCGGTCTCACAGGCAACTTTTCCGAACTTGCGCATCCAGAAGGTTCCGAACGGGAACAAGACGCCTGCCAACCCGGCCATGTGGTTCTGGAACGCATCACGGTACTTCTCGATGAATCCCCGGTTGCGCAGGAGCGCCTCGATTCGTGCCCACTTGTTCTTCGCGGCCACGCGGGGGCTCATCTGGAATCGTGGGGCGCGGCCGGGGGGACAGTGAAATGGATTCTGCCCAAGGATTCGGGCTCGTCCGAGCACCGTGATGCCCTTGGCGGCGCGACGCTGGCGGTGGTCTGCTTCCTTGGCGCGAACGCGCTCGGTGACCAGGCTGGCCCACTCGCCCTGTCCGAGGTTCTGGAAGCCGTGCGGCCGGGCGATAGTGAGGCTGACGACTTCGGGCATGTCGCCGTCGTCGCGGAAGAAGTGTTTCGGTCGTGTCGCGGTGAGGTGATTGCCAGAGATGGTGGCCTGGAAGGTGGTGACGCCGGGCCATTCCTCGACGGTGTCGACCAGATCTGCGGCGGTAGGATTGGTAAAGGCATAGGTCATCTTGTCGAGGATGTCATTGGGCTCGACCAGATGAACGACGGAGGTCGGCTCAGATGACCAGAAGCCCTCGAAACGGCCAAGGTGGGCGTTCTGGCAGCGAGCAAGCAGGCCGTGAAAGTGCTCGGTGAAGATGGGGAAGTTGCCGTCGGGGTCGTGGATGCCGCTGTGGTGGTGGTTCGAGAGAGCAACCGAGAAGGTGACCTCCACCTTCGCGCGCTTGGCGGCCAAGGCCAGGCAGTAGGTGAAGGCGTTGTTGGTGTCGTCGTCGGGGCGCAGGAAGAAGCGCCGCTCGGAACAGCGGCGCGTAATCATGTAGTCACGACCGGGCACGACCTGGCGAGGGAGGGTCATGCATGGGTTTTCGGGAAAAGCCGGAAGAAAGTTGCGCGAAAAGTACCCCCGGAAGGGGATCAGGAGTTGCGCGAAAAGTACCCCCGGAAGGGGATCAGGAAGGGGAAGGGGATCAGGAAGGGGATCAGAAGTAGGTCATTTTGTCGAGGATTTGACGGCATCCCAGCAGGCCGCTTCTCCTTGAGTTTTTGACTGTTCCTGGTATCAAAAGCTTTCCGGAGAGGGGTGTTTTCCGGATGGCCCGCAGAAACGGAGTTCACGCCATGTCTATTCGTCGCGCTTCATCGATTTCAGGAATTGGATTTGAATGGTTTGTGTTCGTCGGCCTGATGGTGGGCTGCGGTTCGTCGACTATGAAGGCTAGCGGCACCGGGGGCAGCGTCGGCGGCACCCAGGCTTCGGGAGGCGCCGCCGTGACAGCGACGGGCGGAGACGCGGTCACGGCAACTGGCGGTGCGGCGACTGGCACAGGCGGTAGTTCCTCCGCTGCCGCGGGGGGCTCAACCGCAGTGGGCTCGACCGCAGTGGATTGTAACCCCCCGGCGACGACTTACTGCACGGGAACCGTGCCCCCGGCTGCATTGATTTCCGATTTTTCAATCGCCGCGGGCGCCACGAATCCGGCCGCGTTTGGAACCTGGGGTCAGAGCATCTATGGTGGCCCCTATGCATATCCGGGGACGAGCGCCGACTGCGCGACGGGAGCCGTCAGTGCCTATCCGCTCACGCAGACAGTAACCGGCGGAAATTGGAACGTCCAGGGAACCGTTGGTAACTATTCCGGACTGGGTCTTTGGTGGAGATGCAATATGGGTACGGCGGCAGCGGCCAGCTATGTAGATGCGTGCACCATCGATGCGTCGGCATACACGGGAATATCATTTACTATTTCGGGCACAATCGGCCCGGTCTCGAAGGGCACAGGTACCGTGGGACTGTCGATGTCAGTCTCGACTCCAAGCACGCTGGGACTCAAGTTGGATTCGGCGGGCAATCCCAAGAATTGCGGGACCTGCACGGCCACCTCCTGCGGCTCTAGTGTCGCGGTGCCGGTGACGGCAACGGCGACCCCCGTCACGTTGACCTGGGACCAGTTGGGCGTCACAACGCCGAACGCGATTGCCGGAATCACGTTCTCATTTACGGATCCGTTCAGTCTAAATAGCGGCTACGGAACCTCCCCGTTCACCGCGACTCCATATCCGGTCGACGTTACAATCGACGATCTCCAATTCACTCCGTAAGGCCGGCGGCGGCCTTGGGAGATGGTGCCGCACGGGGCGAACGAGCGCTCTTGAGTCGAGCACTGCGGACTGTCCATGCGACTCGGCAAAACCAATCAGGTCGGCGCGGACTCAAGCGCCGCGTCGAGGACCGCCTTTCCGATCATCTCGGCGGCTTCGCACGTGCGCTGCTGTCTCCCGTCTTCTGCACACGACCCAGACGGAATGGGATCATAGCGAAAAGCGAGCCCAGCACGGCCAAGCTCGCTCGAATCAATCGTCAAATGCGGGGTTTAGTAGAATCCAAAATTGGAGATGGTCACGTCCACCGCGTGGGTGGCGCCATCATTGAACCAGTCAAAGGAGAGGTAGAAACTCGCGATACCCGGTCCAGGAATGGACCCACACGATAGTTTGTTCTTGAAGCCGCTCCAAGGTATCTTAACAGTTTGCGCTCCGGGGCTGAGAACGGCCGTACTATTACCATCAGCACTATTGCCATTGGCCAAACTCATACCTACGTACAAATGATTTCCGGCAGGGAGCGTCGTTACATTCACGTCCAGCGTTAGGCCAGTTAGCCCTGAACCGTCGATCATTTGGCATCCAGGACCAGCGTCGGAGGAGTTTACCTGCAGATTCGCCCCCCATCCAGCGTTGCCATCCATGGGTGCAGCTGTGCTGCTGCCCAAATACGAGCCCGCGATGTGCATTGAGTTAGCGGCGCAGGTCATCGTCAGAGTGCAGGGCGTGGTGGCATTGTTGCACCACGGTGAATAGAAGTATCCGGATGAGATGCCATCACCTGACCAGAGACCAATCGTGCAATTGGCATCCAGAGCAAATATCAGCGGCTTTGGCGCGCAAGCGGTCCCCGTAACTACGCCCGCGTCGGTTGTGCAGGCGGAAAACGAGGATGCAGTGGTTGTGCCCCCTGTGCCGGTCGTGCCACCCGCCGACGTATTGCTACCAGCCGCTCCACCCGCTGCCACTCCACCAGCTGCCGCTCCACCTGCCGACGCTCCGCCGGTGCCATTGCTGTTGCTGTTTGAACTTACGCACCCCCAGGCGAAACTTGCCGCGACCGCACTCAGAAGTGCGATTTGGGTGACTGAGGGGCCTGCATTTTTCTGCGTTGCGCTGGACATGCGTTCTCTCCGAATTGAATGTTTCAACGTAGGGTCTCGGGTGCAGTGGTGCGCCACTTGCCCTGGAACATCGCAAGTCATCGCGGTGGTCCAAGGGGCAAGAACGCTATTGCAGGTACAGCACGATTGTCAACGACTCGTTTCCCTAGCCATCCCCACCTCGGTCGTGGAACAATCCCGGCCCCTTAAGGAGGTTCCATGCGTCGAATCGCGAAGTCTCTCATGCTGCTCGCCACTTGCGCCGGATGCTCGGGTCTGCGCGACCAAAGCCATCCGGCTTCAGTCCCAGCGCCAGCGAACCTTCAGCGCGTGCCCGATGGCGTTGTCGTCCGCGTGGGCGATGGCTACCTCAAGCTAGAGGTCTGCGCAGACGACGTCGTGCGGGTTGCCTACGCCAAAGATCAGGCCTTCTTTGCCCGCAAGAGTTTGGCGACGCAGCCGAAGCGTTGCGACGGCGCGCAGTTCGAGGTGACGGAGGCGGCGGGCACGGCAACTCTCGCGACGTCGAAGCTCCGAGTTCGCATCGACCTTGGCTCGGGTCGCGTGGCGTTCCTCGACCCCTCCGGCGCTCCTGTTCTTGAAGAGAAGGGCCGGACGCTCATGGCCGCGACCGTCCAGGGCGAGGACACGCAGCACGTGCGCCAAGAGTGGTTGCCCCATGCCGACGAGGCGCTCTACGGACTTGGTGAAAACCACCTCGGCCTCCTCAACCTCAAGGGATACGACCTCGATCTTTGGCAGCACAACGGCACCATCGTGATTCCCTTCCTGGTTTCGAGCCGCGGCTGGGGCATCCTATGGGACAACACATCCTTCACACGCTTCGGAGATCTGCGCGAGTTCGCAGCCATCCCAGCCGAGCGCCTCTTCGACGCCAGCGGCAAACGCGGTGGCCTCACCGGATCTTACTACCGCGGCGCGGATTTCAAGCACCTGGTCGGCGAGCGCGTGGATCGCACCATCGACATCGCGCTGTCCGGCAAAGAGAAGAAGCCCAACCAGCTCATTTTCGCCGGTTTGCCTGAAGGTCCCGCCAGCGTGCGCTGGGCGGGCGAGGTCGAGCCGGAGGTGACTGGTGACTACACCTTCCAGACCTTTTCAAACAACGGCATCAAGCTGTGGATCGATGATCGACTGGTCGTCAACCATTGGCGGCAAGGCTGGCTGCCCTGGAAAGACGTGGCCAAGGTGCGGCTCGAAGCCAAGCGCCGGCACAAGATCCGGCTTGAATGGAGCAAGGATCAAGGGATGGAGACGGTGCAACTGCTCTGGAAGACCCCGCTGATAGACATGGAACCCTCAGAGGGTTCCATCACCTCCCGCGATGGTACGCGGCAAGCAAAGCTCGCCGCTCCCCACGCGACTAGCGCCCAAACAACCTCGCTTTGGTCCGAGGTCGGCGACGGCATCGACTACTATTTCGTCTACGGTCCCGCGCTGGACAACGTTGTCGCGGGCTACCGGCGCATTACCGGGCCGGCGCCGATGATCCCGCGCTGGGCGCTGGGGCTCTGGCAAAGCCGGCAGCGCTACGAGACGGCGAAAGCGAGCCTCGACGCCGTGGACGGCTTTCGCTCGCGCGGGATCTCTTTCGACAACATCGTTCAGGACTGGTTCTACTGGAAGGAAGACAGCTGGGGTTCGCACGAGTTCGACAAGACCCGCTTTCCCGATCCCGACGGGTGGGTGCGCAAGATTCACGAAAAGCACGCCCGTCTCATGATCTCGGTGTGGGGCAAGTTCTATCCAGGCACGAAGAACTTCGAGGCCATGCGCACGCAGGGATTCCTCTACGGACTCAACTTGGCCGAAGGGCTGCGCGACTGGGTCGGCGACGGAGGCTATCCGTACACGTTCTACGATGCGTTCAATCCCGAGGCGGGCAAGCTCTTCTGGTCGCAGATGGAACAGTCTTTGTTTCGCAAGAAGGTGGACGCGTGGTGGCTGGACGCGCCCGAGCCGGATCTTCTGCCCACCCCCACGCTCGACGGACAGCGCACCCACATGCACCCGACCGCGCTCGGCTCGGGTTCGCGCATGCTCAACGCGTACTCGCTCGCGAACAGCAAGACCGTTTACGAAGGGCAGCGGTCGGTGGCGGTCGACCAGCGCGTCTTCATCCTGACCCGCTCGGCGTTCGCGGGAAACCAGCACTACGGTGCGGCGGTCTGGTCGGGCGACATCAGCTCGACCTGGACGGCGCTGCGCTTGCAGATCCCGGCTGGACTCGGGTTGTCGGTTTCTGGAATCCCGTACTGGACCATGGACATCGGCGGATTCTCCGTGCCGGCGCGCTTCGCGGCCGAGCACCCCACCGCCGAGGATGCCGAGGAATGGCGTGAGCTGAACGCCCGCTGGTTCGAGTTCGGCACCTTTGTCCCTTTGCTGCGCGTCCACGGCGAGGCGCCCAAGCGAGAAATGTGGGAGCTCGGCGGCGAATCGCACCCTGCCTACCAGGCCGAGCTGAAGTTCGACCGAATTCGCTACCGCCTCCTTCCCTATATGTACTCGCTCGTGGGCGCTGTCACGCACGAGGGCGGCACGATCATGCGGCCGCTGGTCATGGACTTTCGTGCGGATGCGAAGGCACGGGACGTGACCGATCAGTACCTCTTTGGGCCGGCGTTCATGGTGAGCCCGGTGACCACGTACAAGGCCCGCAGTCGATCCGTCTACCTGCCGAGCGCAACCAGTTGGTACGACTTCTGGACCGGAACAAACCTCACGGGCGGACAGACTGTCGACGTGCCCGCACCGTACGACTCCATGCCCATTCACGTGAAAGCCGGCTCGATCATTCCCACCGGTCCTGAGATCATGTACACCGACGAAAAGCCGGCTGACCCGATCGTGCTTTGGGTCTACGCGGAAGCGGACGGCGAGTTCACGCTGTACGAAGACGACGGCGTCACCTACGGCTATGAAAAGGGCGCCTCCGCGCGCATCCCGCTGCGCTGGAACGACGCCGCTCGAACGCTTACCATCGGGAAGCGGGAAGGCTCGTTTGTGGGCATGCAGAAAGAGCGGACATTCGAGGTCGTTCTTGTCTCGAAGGCGAGACCTGTCGGCTTCTCGTTTGCCCCCAAAGCGGACAAGAGCGTTCGCTACGACGGCGCCGCCATGGAGATCAAGATGTAGTGTAGAAAGCGCACTCCCCGGACAGCAGCAAATTTGCTACACCAAGCGGCGAGGAGCAGGTAGGATCGCCGCCAAGAACAAAATGAGGAAACAGAGTCCCATGTCATCTCGTATTGCTCATCCAGGAACTTCAGTGGTCGGCGGGGCGGTTGCGCTCTGCGGGTTGGTTTTGCTCGGGTGCGCGGTCGCTCAGATGGGCGCCACCCCCGCGGATATTGCGCGGGCGCAGGACCAGGCCGCACCGGGCGCTACCACCTACGCGAAAGCGTGTGCCACGTGCCACGGCAATCGTGGCGAAGGACTCGCGACGGCTCCGGCGCTCCTCGGGCCCGGCACTCTGCCTGAATACCCGCGCGACAGAGGCTCGGGCGATCCGACGCTCGTCGACCCCCAGCAGATACAGCTCGAGATGCAGTCGCGACCGGCGGGCGCGGCGTGGCGCGACCCGTTCCGAAACGCCCAGGACCTATACGATTTCACGAGCACGCACATGCCCAAGGACCATGCGGGCGAGCTCAAGCCGGCCGATTGCTGGGCCGTGGTGAGCTTCCTACTCGCGGCACAAGGGGCAAGCCTGCCACCGGGTGGCGTCAGCCCTGCGAATGCGAGCACGGTACCTATTCCCAGGCATTGATGGTGACGTGGCGGCGCAGCTTGCCTGCGTGATCGTTGTCGCTCAAAAATCCAACCCGGCGGCGCGAATTCATGATCCGGCGCCGAAGTCTTGTGCTACTTTGGCCCAAGTCTGATTATGACGCAGAGCGCACAAGTACCGCTGCCCTTGGGACATGACGGCTTCTGTCCTGGTATTCGGCCCACGCTGCTGGCCGGAGAAGCCCCTACTTTGGTCGAGGCTTGATGGTCCGTCTGCAACACGCTTCCCTGGTGCATCTCACGCTACTTCTCGCAGCCGGTACCGTGCGAGCCGAAGAAGCCGCGCCCGCCGTGCCGACCGTTCCCGCCGTGCCGACCGTTCCCGCTGCGCCCGCTGCGCTTGCCGCGCCGGCCGCACCCGCCACCGCGCCGATCGCACCCGCCGCCGCGCCGCCCGCGCCGGTCATGCCGGCCGCGCCGACCGATTCCTCGCCGGGTGCCTCGGTCCCGCCGGGTCTTGGACTGGCCCCCGAGGCGCCGCCGGTCGCCCCCGCGCCGGGCGGGAGGGCGCCTTCGTTCGGCGCGCCCATCCAGGATCGTTCCTCGTCGTTCCGTATCAACGGCCGCATCTTCGGGTGGGAGGCCGTCGGCATTGGAAGAACACCAAACCCCGCGCCCGAGGGCTATTCCGGAACGGCGCTGCACGTGCCAGCGCTGGTGGCGGGCAGAAACCCATTCTGGCCTGGCGCGGGTGCCGCCTTGAATCTTCAGTACGGCACCTCCCTCGTCACCGCCTATGTAAGCTATTACTTCAACGTCAAGAGCCAGGAGTACCAGGGCTATGAGAATGTTTTCAAAGAGCCCAGTTTCGGCCAAGCCGCTCTGTTGATAAATCCCCCGTCCATCGGAAAGCTGCGCCTCCAGTTCCGCGTGGGCGCGTTCAGCGAGAACTTCGCAGGACCTGGCCAGTGGGGGTGGGGCATTTTCGGTCCCCTGCTCTCGGTGCGCGGCTACGGCGAGTCGACGTACGGGGATTGGGATCTGACGCCCGACCTGAAACTTTCCTTGCAGCATGGGTTTCTCGTCGTCCCGGGTGTGTCCGAGAGCTACCCCCGCGGCGATTACCAGGCCTGGATTGAGACCGGCATATCGAGCTATGTGCACCACGCCCACGCCGGACTTACTTACAAGCAATACTCCCTCAAGTTGCACTACGCCTCCGACCATGGGACGGACGAGCGCACGTACCTCAACAACTTCCTGAACGGGCTTCCGCACGACGGTCGGTTCGACACCTATCTCCTCGAGACGCGCTACCAGGCTGACGTCTGGGGGCAGGTCGGGCTAAGTGGCGGATTCTACGATTTCGTCCATGCGGCCTCAGTCGGCGACGGCATATGGTGGGGCATCGATTGGACCCAAGGCGCTCGGGAAATGACCAACAAGTTCATCGGGTCGGGCAGCAATGGAAACGGCAAAGTGTTGGTGGTCAGCGCGGAGTACGATTTCAGCGTATCGCGCATCCTGTGGGCTCCGCGCAACTTTGGCGGCAATGCCGCAGACCTCCGCGTCAGTATTGCAGGCTTGTACCACCGTACGCTTGCCACCGACGATCCCCTCTACCAAAAGGCGAGCGGGTATTACCTGGGGCTCGATACCGAATACCGGATGACCTCGCTCTTTAGCCTGACCTTCGCGAGCTTCGGTGAAAGCCGCGACACCAACCTCGGCCGCTACAGCGTGTACAGCCTCAATCCCGGCATTATGTTCCACTCGGATTGGTGGAGCTCGGACCGCATACAACTCATCTATAGCCGGCGCTTCTACAGCACCGCCGCTGACCCCAACTCTGCCCAGCCGCTCGACCATCACATGATCGCGCTCGGGGGCACCGTCACCTTCTAAATCGAAAGCGCTCGACGATGCGAATTCTTCACTCTGCAACTCGACACGGCTGGAACCTAGCAATCATCCTGGCTTTGACCGGCACGCCTTCACTGGCGATGGCCGCGGATCAGGGTGTACCAAGACTTGGGATGTCGCCTGGTGAACCGCAAGTACGCAGCGCCACCCCTTCGATCCCATTCGGCGTGAATCCAGCCGAGTCGAAGGAGTTCGTGCTCGATTTCCACGGCTACCTGCTGTTGCCCGCTACCCTCGGCGTAGAAGATCGCCCGGTCACCCAACGAACGGACCCTGTCAACCCTACGACCCCTTCGGGGGCTCCCAACTATGTGAACACGGGCGGCGGCACCGTCCTCCACGCGCCGCCCCTCCTGGCCCAGGACCTGCGGGCCTTCGAGTACACCGCCGCCGTGCCGACCCCCTGGGCACAGCTCAACTTCATCTACGGCAACAAGACGGTGGCCGGCACGGTAATCATGGCGGCCACATCCTTCAGCGACCCGTCCGGCTATAACAATCTAGTCGGCCAATTGGGCGTCAGTGATGCGTTCATTGGTACGAACCTGACTAAGTATTTCGGCTTTCCCTTCCTACTAAACGTTGGCGCCCAAACGAGCCGATACGGAGCGATGGGATCTTACGATGCCGGGCGCTACGCCACGCCGCTCATCGCGCGCACGAACACGATTGGCGAGACCATCACGACGGGCTACAAGCTCGGCGAGTTCTTTCTCCTGCTCGAGCAGGGGCTCGGTGGCCAGCTCGGGCGACCGCCCATCGGCCTGGTTCCGGCCGGCTACAACGACTATGCGGACTACAATGTTGGGGCCACCTTCGTCAACCATGCGCATCTCGGCCTTGCCTACGGTGGGCTCGGCAAGTTCGGGCTCCACTACCTTTCGGCCTTTACGAGGGATGACCAAGTCAAGGGAGGCCAAGTGCCGAATGGGTCGATCACGGTGCTGGGCGCTGACCTCAATCTTACCGCGGGACGCGCGGGTCACCTCTACCTCGGCTTCGCGCATACCAAGGCCACGGACGCGGAGACGGTCTCGGGTGCGATCGAGATTCTGAACGCACGCGGAGGGCCCGAGCTCATCAAGTACTACCTGGGTCCGAACAGCACCCGCAATGGATCGATTACCGCTGGCAATGGCTCGCTTTCCACCTTCGGGGTGCAGTACGACCTCAGCATCTCGAAGCTGGTTTTCGGCCCGCTGTACACGGGCGTGAGTTCGGACATTCTGGTCAGCCTGTTCAGCGTTGGGACGGCGGTGAGCAGCACCGATCCGGCCTACGACGGCGTCTTCAAGGTGAAGGCGGGCGGCGAGGTCACGTACCTGATGATGTCCTGGCTGGGCGTATCCGAGCGGTTCGATCACGTTCGCCTCCACGGCAGCGACTCGAAGCAAGCCTTCTCGATTTATTCGTCACGCCTCCTGTTCCACACAGGCTGGAAGAGCCGCGATGAGTTTGCACTCCAGTATTCCTACTTCCAGAACGGCAGCGGAATCCAAGCCCTGACGGGGTATCCCCTTGGATCCGGTCCCAATGCAAACCCGGACCGCCACGTCTTCACCTTGTCCGGCACCTTCTGGTGGTAGCCTCAGTGCTGTCATGAGCCTCAAGCGTATATTGAGAGATCGGTTCCTTCATGCACGGTCGCTTTGCGCGGGCATGCTGCTCCTCGGTCTTGGCGGAGCGATCGGATGCAGCGCAGAACCGCTGTTCAGGGACGAGCCCATCAACTGCGCGGTCGAGGACCCGTACGATTTCAATCTTACGACGGTCACTTTCGCGTGTTATGGGGACAGCACCCCGGATGCCAGCGTGGGTTCGACTCCGCAGCCAATCGGTGACGCTGGTCTGTGTGGTACTCCGACAGCCCTGGTGCTTACTTCAGCGCACAACAACGACTGGGGGTCCACGTGCAACGGAAGCAACTTCGGATCGGTTGCGGTTGACGAGTCGGCCTACGAGGGTGTGTCGTTCTGGGCGCGCGCTGCCGCCGGCACGAGCCAAGGCTTCACGCTCTCACTCTACGACGCGAACAACACGCCCCAAAATCTGACGGACCCCAGTGCGGGCGGCAACTGCAAAGTTTACAACGCCGTCGATGGAGGAATCGCGGGTTCGACGACCGTGGGCGTGTTTGATCCCCAAACAGGTCAGGTCCTGACCGGCGTTGCCGTATCTTCGCGGCAACCTGACGAGTGCCAAAACAACAAGACCAACAGCTACGATTATGTGATGGCCGTGACGAACAAGTGGGTACTCTACACCATCCCGTGGGCCAATTTCACGCAGGGCGCCTTCCCGAATCGCGTCCCCAATTCGGTTCTAACCGAGACTGGAGACGTGCCTGGGACCGGGCTTTTGACCAACAAACTCTGGAGTATCAGCATCCGACCCCCGAAAGAGGCGCCGTTCGAGCTTTGGATCGACAAGCTGAGCTTCTACCGCAAGAGGGTGCACGATGCAGGGCCCGATATAGTGCCCGATCTAGGGCCTGATCTAGGGCCCGATCTATTGCCCGACGCAGCGCTCGATGCGGCGCTTGCGCTCGATGCGGCGCTTGCGCTCGATGCGGCGCTTGCGCTCGATGCAGAGCTTGCGCTCGATGCAGAGCTTGATGCAGGGCTCGGTACGGAGCTCGATGCAGGGCTCGATGCGGAGCCCAGCGCAGATGTGAATTGACCGTCGGACGGAACTGATAGGAGAAGGGATCCATCCCCATGAACAAGAGTCTTCGAGCACTTCCCATGACGCCCAATTCGCACACGCTGTATGCATCCACATGGCTCGCCGTTCTCGCTTCGCTGAGCACGGCCGGTTGTCTCTGCCCGCCTTGTCCTGGCGCCGTTGCGGCCGGGCCGGCACCGGCGGCAGCAGCTGCACCGGCCGCAAGCAGTGCCGCCCCGGCCGCGTCTGCTCCGGCGTCCCCGCCCGCGGCAGCAGGCAGCACGCTGGTCATCTGGAACGGCGACGGCGAGGGAGGCGGCGCACAGGGGTGGAATTCTTGCGACCAGGCGCCCGCCTGCAAGACCTCGCTCGGGCCGGATTCGGGCAGCGGCGTGGGCGGGGGCACTGCGCTCAGGTTCCACGGCGAGGGACCGGGGTGGCTCGGGATGGGCTGGAACTTGTTCGGGTGGTACCCGGAAGGCGCGGGGATCGACATCAGTCCGTACAGCCATCTGACGTTCCAGATCCGGGTGGAAGCGAAGACTCCTGATGCCGCGCCGGAGTACCTCGGTTTGTCGCTCGGGTGCAGCAACAAGAGCGCGAAAGACAGCGCCGACATTCCGATCGAAAGGTACGCGAAGACCTTCGCGGATGGTAAATGGCACAAGATCGAGATCCCGATCTCCGCGTTGACCAAGGGGCCCGGTGCCCAGTTCGAACTGCAGTCGTTCTGGGAGTTCCGGCTTCACACTTGGACCGGGACGCCGAAGAATTTCGATATCTACCTCGACGACATCGCCGTCGAGAAGCACTAGCAGTTTCGCGAGTCCAACGCTTTGCCCATGCTCACAACCAACGTAGCGGACAGGACAAGTGCAGCATCCATTGGTAGCGGGGGAGGCGCGACGGTACGCGCGATCGTGGCCGCTATGGTCGCGTGGCTCGGCGGTGGCGTAGCCTGCGTCGACGGTGCCCACTCCACCGATGCAGCGTTGACGTCGAGTACGGATGCATCGATCGCATACAGCATGTCGGACGGATCGGGGCCGGCGGCGACTTGCGGATTGCCGCCCGCACCGTATTCGATCGATGGGGGCATCTCCATCCCGTCGGTAGCGTCTGGGGCGTCCGTCGACGGTGGGGCCTCGGGTGCATACGCGTGGAAGAACGTCGTGATCAAAGGTGGGGGCTTCGTCAGCGGCATTATCACGAGCCCCGTGCTTCCGGGCCTCGTGTTCGCACGTACGGATGTCGGGGGAGCCTACCGTTACGACCCGGCCGGGCAGCGTTGGATGGCCATCACGGATTGGGTCGGGCGCAACAATTCGAACCTCCTCGGCATCGAGAGTATCGCCCCGGATCCGGTCGATCCCAACCGGGTCTACATGGCCGCCGGCATGTACGTCACGGCCGGCAGCGGCTCGATCCTGAGCTCGACGGACATGGGACAGACTTGGGTGCAAAACAACATCGCCGCGCCCATGGGCGGAAACGCGGACGGCCGATCGATGGGCGAGCGGCTCGCCATCGATCCCAACCTGACCAGCGTCTTGTACTTTGGCTCGCGCACCACCGGCCTGTGGAAAAGCACGAACTATGCGCAGACGTGGACGCAAGTCTCTGGTTTCCCGACGACCGGGTTGGCCGTCAACGACGCGGGCGCATCCAAGGGTTACGGCTTGACTTTCGTGGTCTTCGACCGAAGCAGCGGCTCGCCGGGCAGCCCCACACCGACGATCTACGTCGGCGTCGGCGCAACCACGGAGACCGGGCTCTATCGCTCGACCGACGCAGGCGCGACCTGGCAGGCGGTTCCTGGACAGCCTGCTGTCGCTGTCGGGATGATGCCTCATCATGCTGTGTTTGACGGGTGTGGCAACCTCTACTTTACCTACAACAACGGGTCAGGCCCGAACAGCATCACGAGTGGCGCCGTTTGGCGATACGCCACGGCTAGCGGCGTCTGGACCCCCGTGAGTCCCCCACAAACTGGCGGTGGCTTCGGCGGAATTTCAGCCGATGCTGCCCATCCGGGAACACTGATCGTTACGACGATCGATCGCTGGAGCAAAGACGAGATCTACCGCACCACCAACGGCGGAACGACCTGGGTGGGGATCGAGTCGGCGGCGCAAGACGATGTGGCGGGTGCGCCCTGGGTCTTGTGGCACAGGACCAGCGTGGGGACGCCGGGATGGATGGGCGACGTCGAGATCGATCCCTTCAATCCTGGTCGCGCTCTCTACATCACGGGGGGTGGCATCTGGTCGAGCGACGACGTTACGGCTGCCGACACCGGAGCTGCGACTCATTGGACCTTCGATGACAGTGGTCTCGAAGAAACCGTAGTGCAGGACCTCATCAGCCCTCCGTCGGGCGCGCCCCTGCTGAGCGCGGTGGGTGACCTCGGCGGTTTCCGACACGACGACCTCAACGTCTCGCCCACAGGCGGCTTTTTCAGCAACCCTATTTTCGGCAGCGGATCGAGCCTCGATTTTGCCGAAAGTGCCTCGGGCGTCGTCGTGCGCGTGGGCTCACCGTCGGGTGGGCAGAGCGGCGCTTACTCCATCGACGGAGGCTCGACGTGGACCCCATTTGCCACGGCGCCGCTTCCCCCGACCGGAGCGACCTTCAAAGGCTCGGGCTCGATCGCGATCTCGGCCGACGCGACGACGTTCGTCTGGGCTGCACAGAGTGCTACGCCCGCCTACTCGAAAGACAGCGGCGCCACGTGGAACGTCTGCACGGGACTGGCAGCCGGCGCTCGGGTGGCCGCCGACCGAGTCAATCCCGTCAAGTTCTACGCAAGCTGCAAGAACGCGAGCAATCAGAATGCAACGTGCGTGAGCACCGACGGCGGCGTGACCTTTGTCCCGGCCGCCGCGTCCGCGTCCGGGCGACCGCGTCCCGTGTTCGGAATCGAGGGGGATGTTTGGGTTCCGACCGGAACTGGCCTGTTTCATTCGCAGGACTCGGCCGCGACCTTCGCGCAAGTGCCGCAAGTCAACAGTGCGGCTGCGGTGGGCTTCGGCATGCCGGCGCCGGGGCAGACCTATCCGGCTGTCTACCTCAACGGCTCCGTGGCCAATGTCTGGGGCACGTACCGCTCCGACGACGCCGGGGCCACCTGGCTACGCCTCGATGATCCGCAGCATCAGTTCGGGTGGATCAACTGCGTGGCCGGCGACCCGCGCATTTACGGACGTGTCTATCTCGGCACAGGCGGCAGAGGCATCCTCTATGGTGACTTGCGATAGAGATGGGAACCCTCGGAGGGTTCCTAAACCCTCCCGCGACGGACTCCGCCGGGCAAAGCCCGGCTGCGTCCACGCGATTGAAAGGAGCAGCGCGAATGGCTAAGAAGATTTCGTTGGCGATGTCGTTGGCAGTGATCTTGTCCGCTGCGACGCAACCCGGTTGCAAGATATGCTCCTGCGCCGAGGGCTCGGGTGTGCGAATGCCAGGCGCGGCCGGCGCGGCTGCTTCTTCGGCCCCTGCGGTGCAGGGCAGCGGCGACCTGGCCGGCAACGTCGCCTACAACTGGAAGAACGTCGTTATCCTCGGCGGCGGATTCGTCAGCGGCATCATCTTCAGTCCTGTCGAGAAGGATCTCATCTATGCCCGCACCGACGTGGGCGGTGCGTACCGCTGGAACCAGGCCGACAAGAGCTGGATTGCCATCACCGACGAATTCGGGCGCGACTCGAACTCGGGCATCGAAAGCTTTGCCGTCGATCCGGTCGACGCCAGTAAGGTGTACCTGGCCGCGGGAACGTACACTGGAACGTGGGCCGGCAATGGCTACATCCTGCGTTCGAACGATCGCGGCAACTCCTGGAAGAAGACCGACCTGCCCTTCAAGATGGGCGGCAACGAGGATGGTCGGTCGAACGGCGAACGGCTCGCCATCGACCCCAATCTGACCAGCATCCTATTTTTCGGATCGCGCAAAAACGGGATGTGGAAGAGCACGGACTCAGGCGAAAGTTGGGACAAGGTCGGCAGCTTCACTGCCTCTGACGGAGGCAATGGCGTCGGCACCCCCATCGTCCTTTTCGACAAGTCGAGCGGAACCAAGGGCAAGCCCACGCCTACGATCTACGCTGGCGTCGCCAACAAGGGCGGCAGCCTCTACCGCAGCACCGACGCTGGCGCGACCTGGGCGCTCGTGCCCAAGCAGCCCACGAGCGTGATGGCCACCCACGCCGAGTTCGACTCGACCGGCGTGATGTACATCAGCTACGGCAACGACGTAGGCCCGAACAACATCACCGACGGCTCGGTCTGGAAATACCAGCCCAAGCAGGAGAAGTTCACCGACATCACGCCCGCCGCCCCGAAGAAGGATGACGGTTTCGGCTACGGCGGACTGTCGGTCGATGCCGCGCACCCCGGGACGATCATGGTCAGCACCCTCGACCGCTGGACCCACGGCGACGAGGTCTACCGAACGACCGACGGCGGCCAGATCTGGAAAGCCCTTTTCACCAAGGTCGTGCGCGACGACGCCGGCGCGAAGTACCTCTATTGGCACAAGCCCAACGATCCGATTGGCAGAGGCTGGATGGGTGACATCGACATCGATCCCTTCAATCCGGGGCGGGTCATGTACGTGACCGGACAAGGCATCTGGGGTACCGAGGATGCCACCGCCTCGGATTCGGACAAGCCGACGCACTGGACGTTTCTCGACCGCGGGCTTGAGGAAACGGTGGTTTCGGGTCTGGTCAGTCCGCCCGCCGGACCGCCCCTGCTCAGCGTGGTGGGCGACCTGTGCGGATTCCGGCACGACGATTTGAACCAGCCAACCGCCGCCGGGATGTTCGAGAATCCGCTGTGCGGCTCGGGCTCCAGCATCGACATCGCCTGGGGCAAGCCAGACATCGTCGCGCGCACCGGGTGGCACGACAAGCAGTTCGGAGCCTACTCGCTCGATGGCGGCAAGAGCTGGACGCCCTTCGCGTCCAATCCCAAAGGCAAGGGAAACGGCTCGATCGTTGTCAATGCCGATGGCACGGTCTTCCTGTGGGCGCCCAAGGACGGCGTGGTCGTCTATTCCAAGGATCGCGGCGCAACCTGGGCCCGCGCCGAGGGACTTCCCGACGCGGATCCAGATCCCGATTGGGCGCCGGTCCACTTCCGGCCAGCCGCGGATCGCGTGAACCCGCAGAAATTCTACGTGCTCGACGCCAAAGGCGGGCAGGCATACGCTAGCGTGGACGGCGGCGCCCACTTCACCGCATCGCCGATGGGCTTGCCGGCGCTCCCCGACTACCAGCTCAATTCGGCCTCGGCGCAGGCCACGCCTGGTGTCGAGGGCGACGTTTGGCTCACCAACCTCAAGGAGCTCAATCACTCGACCGATTCGGGGAAGAGCTTCGAGGCCATGCCGGGCGTGACCGAGGCGAACCAGATCGGCTTTGGCAAACCGGCCGACGGCAAGAAGTATCCGGCGCTCTATCTCATGGGCAAGGTGGGCGAGGTGCGCGGCTTCTTCCGCTCAGACGACGCCGGTGCCAACTGGGTGAGAATCAACGACGACAAGCACCAGTTCGGCTTCTGCGGCGTCATCATCGGCGACCCGCGCGTGTACGGCCGGGTCTACATCGGAACCGGCGGCCGTGGCATTCTATACGGCGAGCCGAAGTAGCGCGCCGTCGCAGTTCACGGGTGAATTACGCGCAGCCCGAGCACGGCCTCGAACGGGTCGAAGTCGCGATCGTTGTGCAAGAGCTCGTGGCCCTCGCGCAGACAAAGCGTGGCGATGAGGCAGTCGATGGTCTTCCTGACGATGCGGCCGCGCGCCCGCAGGCGGCGATAGTTGCGCGCTGACTCGACGGCGAGGTCCACGCCTCCCGTGTCGAGCAGGTCGAACGATGACATCTGCGCCATAACCTCCGCTGCATCCGCCTCAGTCGGCAACCCTTGCAGAATCTCGCACAAGATGAGGTCGCACAACCCCACGCGGGTCACGCCGAGCGCATGGTCCAGCCACTCGGTCTGTGCCGTCCGCCGACCGCGGAAGTAGTCAATCCAGACCGTGGTGTCGACGATGACCACGGGCTACCTGGGTGAGGTTCGCCCGATGCGCATCTTGGCCAGATGGCCTGTCCACTTGACCCGGCCACGTAGACGGCGCGCGTCCGCCTGGTGATGCAGCGACACCAGGCTGCGTAGCCCCGCTTCGACCACTGCCCGCTTGGTGGGCAGTCCGCTGGCGGCGAGTGCAGCCCGCATCAAAGTGTCGTCGATGACAATGTTCGTGCGCATGTGTACAGATTGACACTGCGATGTGTATCTGTCAAAGGCCGGTCAGCCGGCGATCCCGAACGGTGAGAAGTAGGCGAAAATCATCACAATAACGACAAGGATCGCCAGCGAGAGTACGAGGTCGCGGGCGTTCCAGCTGGCGCGCGACTTCGCCCTGTCCGCTGCCACGGTTGTCCGATAGGTCAGACCGTTCAATTGTGCTTCGGACGGTCGCGCGGTCAGAAGGCTCACGACGACCATCACGACAATGGAGAAGATGAACAGGAAGATGCAGAAATAGAGGAAATTGACGGTCGCAAAGCTGTACAGGAATCCGCTCAGCGAGTGTCTGAAAAGCTCGAGAACGATGCGCAGGATGCCGACGACGAAGCCGGACACCATGGCAGCCAGGGCACCCGTGCCGTTGATGCGCGGGACGAAGACGCCCAGCAGGAAGACGGCGGCGATGGGCGGGGCAAGATAGGACTGAACGCTCTGGAGATACTGGTAGAGTGTGTCGGAGATCCCTTTCATGACGGGAATCCACAGCGTTCCAAGAAGAACCACCGTCGCCGTGGCAATGCGCCCGACCTTGACCAGCTCTTTCTCCGTCGTGTGCGGCCGAATCTTTTGATAGATGTCCAAGGTGAAAAGGGTCGAGCACGCATTGTAGACGGAAGCGAGCGAGCTCATGAGCGCGGCCAGGATGCCGCCCGCGAGCAGGCCACGCAGGCCGACCGGCAGCAGCGTCTTCACCAGGGTTGGGAAGGCCTGATCGGCTTGGGCGAGTTGGATCTTCCCCGAGCGCGCCAGCGCGTACGCCATCAAGCCGGGGATCAGGAAGACGAAGAAGGGGAGCATCTTGAGGTAGGCGGCGAAAATCGTTCCCCGCCTGGCTTCCTGCTCGTTGCGGCCCGCGAGGCAGCGCTGCACGATGTGCTGGTCTGTGCACCAATACCAGATGCCGACGATGGGCGACGCAATCAGGAGCCCCAGCCACGGGAAGTCGGGATGCGAGAGCGGGAGGAACATGTTCAGGTGATCCTTGGGCACGGAATGGACAAGGTTGCTCCAGCCGCCGACTTCAATGAAACCCGAGATGGTCAGGATGATGGAGCCGCCGAGCAGGACGATCGCTTGCAGTGCCTCGGTGTACATGACCGCATGAAGCCCGCCGAAGACCGTATAGGCCCCGGTGATGGCGATCAGCACAATTGCCCCAGTCCAGAAGTCGACTCCCAGGAAGGAGTTGAACACGACCGCGCCTGCATAGATGGTTACCGATGCTTTGGCGATGACGTAACTGAGCAGTTGCACGATGGAGAGCAGCCAACGCGTCTTCTCGTTGTATCTGCGCTCTAGGAATTCCGGCATCGTGAAGACCTTGCTGCGCATGTAGAAGGGAACGAATACCCATCCGAGCGTCAGCACGATCCAGGAATGGAGTTCGTAGTGCCCCATGGCGAGGCCGGATTTGGCGCCGGTGCCGGCGAGCCCGACGATGTGCTCGGAACCTACGTTCGAGGCGAGAATGGAAGCCCCGATGACAAACCAGCCCAGATTTCTGTTGGCGAGGAAGTAGTCGGAGGGCGAGTCCTTCTTCCGCCTGATCGACCAGACAGAAATGCCTCCGATCAGAAGGAAGTAGATGCCGACGGTGATCCAGTCAACGAGGCCAAGGATTGCCATGCGAGTTCCTTTCCTTTTCGACCGGCACGGTACCAGTCCTTCGCTAAGTTGTCACGGTGTCGTGAGCCTTTGAAGTTGGTCCTCGTCGGGCCCATGGTACTTGCGCGACGAATCGGCGTAGAATCCATCTCCCATGGGCAACTCGCGAGCAATGATCGGGGCGACGCTTCTGTTCGCCGTGGGCGCGGTGGTCGGCTGCGGCGGCACCTCGGGCCAGGGCGGCGCCACCGGCGGAGCCACAGGCCAGGGCGGCGCCACCGGCGGAGCCACAGGCCAGGGCGGCGCCACTGGCGGAGCCACGAGCCAAGGCGGCGCCACTGGCGGAGCCACGAGCCAAGGCGGCGTGATGGCAACGGGCGGGGTAGTTGCCAGCGGTGGTGTGACCAGCGCAGGCGGCCGGTCGGGGACGGGCGGAGCAAGCCAATCGCCCCGGCAGGATGCGGCGGTCAGCGCGGATGCCGGCGCGTCGGCCTGCGACCGAACGGATCTGGTATGGAAGACCGCCTCGAAGACCGAATACACATCCTATCCCGATCCCGGCAGTCCTGAATGCATCCAGTACAGCGGTTGCGACTACCTAGGGATGTTCGCCGCCTGTTCCAACACCGCGTCCGAAGCGTGGGTTTCGGCGCACAACATTGTGGCCGCCTTTCCCGATTTCAATACCCTCAAGTTGCACGATTTGTGCTTGAAGTCCGGGAACAAGACCATCGTCGTCACGGTCATCGACACGTGCGGCGACTCGGATTGCGGTGGCTGTTGCACCCAGAACAAAGGCACTGCGGACGAACTGATCGACATCGAAAGCTACACCGCCGCCCGCTTCGGCGTGCCCGATGGGCGCATCCAGTGGGCCGACCTCGGCCCAACCCACGGTCAGGCCTGTCCGTAACCGCAGGCGGAATCTGGCTGTCGTCGGGCCATGACGGCGAGAAGGTGCTAGTATTCCCACCGGTCCTTCCGCAAGGATTCAGCCTTGCTGGGGCCATGCGGATCTCGCATGAACCAGGTCGGATTCATGTTGCTTGCCTTTTGGGTGTGCACCGCACCGCTTGCTGCCGGGTGTGGACACGGGACGATCGTGCTCGATGCCGGCGTGGTCCTGCCGGCGGGCGCGCGCTCCCCCGACTCGTTGATGGACGTGACCGGCACTGTCTCCGGCGGCCGGGATCCGCTGCCTGTCGATGGTGCCCCGTACGCCTTCTCCAACCTGACGACGACGATGACCGAGATGATGGCCGCCGCGGCTCGCCCCTGGGCGGCCCGGCACGCAAAGGAGAGGCGTGCCGGCTGGCAGATGAGGATCGATCTCGTCGACGCGCTGGCGGAGCTGCGCGGAGGAGTTCTCCGGGCGGAGATCGAGATCCGCACGACGTTGCGCTCGCGCGACGGACTTGTGGTCTTGGGCCAGAGTCAAAACCACTGCAAAGTGACCGGCGTCGACAGTCGCGACCCGCCGAGCGCCGTGTATCGCTGTCTCCAGAACCTGGCCCGCGATCTGGCCGGCTGGCTGGAAACGGCACATCCCTAAACAAGGAGAATCCAAGATGCGTGCCCTCGTCATCATCGCCCTAGTCAGCACGGCGCTCGGTTGCGCCACCGTCGAGCCCGGACACCGGGGTCTATACTTCGAACCGTCCAAAGGTCTGCATCGCGATGTCCTTACGCCCGGTCGGCACTGGGTCGGCGTTTTCGGCAGGATCGAGGATTTCGATATCACCTATGCGACCCATGCCGAGCAGATCGAGACCCTGTCTCAGGAAGGGCTCAAGATGGTCCTGCGCATCGCACTCATCTACCGGCCGGTCGCTTCCGAGCTCTACGAACTGGAGACCGAGATCGGGCCTACCTACTACGACGAGGTCGTGGGGCCCGAGTTTCGCAGCGTCGCGCGCGGTGTGGCGGCCCGCCACCCGTACATGGAACTGCACCGCAAGAACGAGCAGATCGAGGACGAGGTCGAGGCCGATCTGCGGCGGCGCACCGCGGGCAAGCACGTCGAGATCGCCTCGGTGACGCTGGAGTCGATCCAGTACGAACCGGCTATCCTGAAAGCGGTTCAGGACAAGTTGGCGGCCGAGCAGGACTCGGCCAGGCAAAAGACCCTGCTAGAAAACGAGGGCATGCGAAAGCGTCTCGAGCTGCAGTACCAGGCCGAGCAGGAGAAGCTGCGGGCCGATGCGTCCCTGCGTGAGAAGCAACGCGAGCTGGAGCTGAGCCGAGCGCAGGCGGAAACCGATCGGGTCAAGGAAGAATCCGAGGCAGCGAAGCGCGTGATTCAGGCGCGCGGAGAAGCGGAAGCGGCCAAGTATTCGGCGCAAGCGCTGAGCGAAAGAGAGAAGGCCCACAATCAGGCGCTCACCTCCCTGGCGGTCATGGAGAAGGGCTTCGAGGCGCTCAAGGCGCTTGCCGGGACAGGGACCAACGTCATGATTGGCGACTGGTCAAAGATCCCCAATTTCCTGTTCCCCAACCCGAATGCATTCAGGGCATCCAGCGCAGCTGCGCCGGGCGAAAAGCGCGAGAGACATTAGAACGCTGCGCTTGCAGGTTCGAAGGAGGAGCGCTAGTGTCCCGGACCGCAGAAGCCATGCGGGGTGCGACGCTTGCTTTGGTCGGCACCAGCGCCACTTGAAATGCTTTCACATCGGAGGCGGCAACGATGAACAGGGTAAAGGCAAAGCGGGCTGCATTGGGGCTCTTTGGAATGTTGGGAATCTTGCTTTGGGCTGGGTGCGACGGATCTACCCGGAAGCGTACTCCATTGGACGGCGCAGCGAGCGACGACAGCGCTGCGGTACCGGGGGGCGCGAACGCTGCGGGATACGGCGGCAATGGTGGTGCTGGCGCCACGACCGGAAATGGTCTGGACGGCAAGATCTTGGGCCTTGGCGGCAGCTACAGCTTCGGAACGCGAGAGCCTTGGGCCAGCGTCGCTGACACCATCGCCGACGCTGGCGCTGACGCCATCGCCAGCGCCAACGCTGGCACTGAGGCGGGCGTTGAGGCGGGGGGCGCAACGACTCTCGGTCCCAGCACAGTCGCCGAGGTCTGCGCCGAC
>Ga0265316_10001051_pt1 | contig 29930 bp, 24 predicted proteins | sample 4522metaG_FD_202092 | JGI IMG/M metagenome (GOLD analysis project Ga0265316, IMG submission 202092) | Rhizosphere microbial communities from Carex aquatilis grown in University of Washington, Seatle, WA, United States - 4-5-22 metaG | ecosystem: Host-associated > Plants > Roots > Rhizosphere >...
CAAAGTTGAACTTCATTATTATCACATCTCGCAGAATTTGGAAGACAATCATATCTGTTTAAGAAAATTGCAAAAGTTGAAAATCCTGGAGAGTATGCAGAAAAATAATAATATTGATTATCTTCACTTGAAAAAGTTGTAACTAAAGGAGTCCAAGAATTAGCTCCCTCAGGATTTCTGTAAAGAACAATATTTCCCACAATATCATTTTCAACAAGCCAGGATCTGTTCCCTTTTGAATGAAAAGTGATATTATTTTCTTCAAGCCATGTTTTATTTATCTTGAAATTTATTGTTGCGTTTATTATGTTTGAATTATTAATTCCAGGATTTATTTCAAATGCTTGATACACTTTTCCTATAGGAAGTCCTGATTCTGTTTGATTTACCGTCGTAATATTAACAGAAGTGTTTGAAACTTCTTCTTTTACATTAATAGTTAAAGAACTTAAATCCATTCCCGAATTATTGATTGTTATCTCTACAGGTTGAACTGAAGTAATATTTTCTATTGATTGAGTAAAAGTTGCTGCTCCTCCACCTCCTCCTTGACTTTGAGCAACATGTCCTCCAGTATCTATTGTTCCACAAGATTGGGTTGAACCATCTTCTGCAGGTTTGAAATGATAAGTCTGACAAAGATTTGCATCTACACAAGATCTTGTTTGTATATTATTAACGCAAGTTCCCCAATTGCATATCCAATTTTCATGGCATACTAAAGGCAGATAATCAAAATTAATTCCATCCAGATTGTAAGAAGCATTGCAAATTCCATCTCCCTCATCAATGCAAGTTTGTGAAAATCCAGTTCCATTTGGTGCAGCCCAATAATTTCCTGCTAAAAAATTTCCTCCGACAATATTTGTTCCTGCAGTTTTTGTGGTGTTAAAATAATTTAAAGAACTTGCAGAAAGATTAGAAAGCGCAATTGAATTATTGAAATAATTATTATAAATTGAGTTATTCCTTGGAGAACTCACAGAATTATTTAATGAAAATGCAGAGCCATTGCTAAGTTGGATAAAAGAATTTTTTATTACATTATTCCATGAACCTCCTTCAAGAAAAAAACCATATAGAGAATTATTTTTTGCAGTTAAATTTGTTACAATTGTTCCATTTGAATAAGAGATATACATACCATATTTATTATTATTTGATATTGAATTTGAAATTAGATTATTTAAACAATAATCAAGGTAAAATCCTGCACTTGAGTTACTTATTCCTGTATTTGAATTTAATATATTACCTGAAGAATAGTTTATAGAAATTCCTGAATCTAAATTGCTTATTCCCGTATTTGAAATTAAAGTATTATTATTTGCACCTGAAAAGAGATAAATTCCTGCGCTTGAGTTACTTATTCCCGTATTTGAATTTAAATTGCTAAAAGAAGGATAGAAGGCAATTCCCGGAGCTGAATTGCTTATCCCAGTATTATTTATTAAAATAGAGCCATCTGAAAAATGAGAAAACCAAATTCCAAAACCTGAATTGCTTATTCCCGTATTATTTATTAAGGTAACACTTGACTGATAAATATCAATCCCCCAACCACTACCTTTGCCTATTCCAATATTATTTGTTAAGATACTACCACTTGATGATTCAAGATCAATTCCCATACTGGAATTGCTTATTTCAATATTATTTGTTAAGATACCCGTTACACTAGAAAGATAAATTCCATAGCTTAAATTGCTTAATCCTCTATTTGAAGTTAAATTATTATAACCTGAATTAAAAACATAAATTCCAAAGATACTATCTCCAAAAATACTATTGTTAAAAATAGTTCCGTTATTTGCTCCATTAAGATAAATTCCGTTTGCATTTGCATTTGCTCCGCTTCCCATTGTGATATTGCAGTTTTTTATCATACTATTTGTTGAGTTGGAATAAACTCCAGTATAATTTTTTATAGAATAAATATAATGTCCTTGGCAATCTAAAGTTATATTTGAAGCGTATATATTAATACAATTATCAGTTATGGTATTATTAATAATATTATTACTTAAAAAATATTTTTCTCCTGCTATTATTAAGTTTGCGCAATTTGTAATTCCTGTATCAGGATTGCTTTTTCCATTCGGAATAAAAAAAATTAAGTATATAGAAAGAAATAAAATTATTCCTAAAAATGTAAATTTAATCCCCTTTCTTTTCATAAAAAATTAATGTTTGATAACTATAAAAAGATAATTACTTCCACTTAACTTCTACTTCATCTGTTCGTTGTCTTGGTTTAATATCTAATTTATCAAAATCTTTTTTTCCTATTTCTATTTTAATTTTTTTATTAAACATTATTTCTCCCAAGAAAGCAATCATTGCGCCATTATCAACAAGCAAATCTCTTGGAGGAACAAAAAGTTTCGCTCCACGTTCTTCACACATTTTTTTGCACATTTCTTGCAGTCGTGTATTGCATGCAACTCCTCCGCCCAAAAGCAATTCTTTTTTCCCCGTATGAGCTAATGCCCTTTCTGCAGTTTCAATCAGCATCGCAAAAACAGTTTCTTGCATTGAATAAGCTAAATCTTCTTTAGAATATTTTTTGGATTCAAATTTTTGTTTCAGATTAGTAAGAATTCCTGAAAGAGAAATATCCATTCCTTTAACAACATAAGGAATTTCAATATAATTTTTTCCTTCTTCTGCAAGTTTTTGTATAACTGGTCCCCCTGGAAACCCAATTCCCATTTCTCTTGCAAAATTATCAATAAAATTTCCAACTCCAATATCTAAAGTTTCACCGAATATTCTATATTTTCCAGATTCATAAGCAATTATTTGTGTATTCGCTCCAGAAGTGTAAAGCATGATTGGATTTTTTGCTCCTGTAATTTTTCCAATTTCTAAATGTGCAATGCAGTGATTTACAGGAACAATAGGTTTCTCTAATTTCTCTGCAATTTTCTTTGCAAACTTAATTCCTTCTAATAAACATGGAGGAATTCCTGGTCCTTGTGAAAAAGCAACAGCGTCGATATCTTTCTCTTTTATTCCAGATTTTTCCAAAGATTCAAAATAAATTTTTTCAGAATTTTCCCTGTGATGTTTCGCAGCTTCTAACGGAACTATTCCGCCTTTTTCTGTGGTGTAAGTTTTCTTGACATTGCTCAAAACTTTTCCATTCTTCACAATCCCTATTCCAAAAGTATGCGCAGTAGATTCAATTCCTAAAATAATTGTCATATATTTTAATAGTATAGGTTTATATATAGTTTTTTCTCTTGAAAATCATGGAAGCATTGAAAAAAATAATTCCTCTTGCATTATGTGGAGCACTAGCTCTTGCGCCAAAATTATTTGCAAATCCATTAGAATTAAAATTTTTTCCTGAATTACCCTTATATCGTTCTACAATAGCAGATTCAAATATTTTAAAAACAGAAGTTAGTATTCCAAATGGATTAGAAAAAGAAGCGTTAAACCAACCAATAAAAGATTTGATTCCTTACACATCTTTATCAAAAGAAATTGCAATTTTATCTTTTGGAATAAAAAACGAAAAAATTCCTGGAATAATCCCCACAGAAAAAGTTGCAGAAGCTAACATAAGAAGTATAATTGAAAAAACAGAAATCTCTGATGAAATATTTTTAACTTCTTTAATATTAAATGGTGGATTAAAATTTTCAGAAAATAAAAAACCAGAATATGACGCAAGAGTAGAATTATTTCTTGGATCTCCTGTTATTGATGAATATTTTAGTGACGGAAATAAATCATTTTTATCAGTAGGAATGGACTATAAGGGTTCTTTAGATTTAGAAGGAATAACAGAAAAATCAATTTCTTCATTATTCAGAATTTTTAATCCAGAATCAAGAAATTTTTTCGGGGATTTTTACATTGTAGCCAAATCTCCTTACAGTGACCAATTTGTTATAGTAAAAACAGGATTTGAAAATTTGTTTGGAGATGGAAAATCAGATTTTGACCTTTCAGCTACTTTTGAATTGCCTTCTCTTATTTCATTAATTAAAGAATCAAAAGATGCAAAAATAATTCCCTATGTTTCAGCAGGATTAAAAATACCTTTAGAATCTTTAACTGTTAAAGAATCTGGAGAATTAGGAATAAAAATTACAGGCAAATCAAAAAAATCTATAATTGGATACTTAAAAGGAGAATATGAGCAAGGTAAAGGTGGTTCATATTGTACTGGATTAAGATTAGATTTGTAATTAGATATATCTTTATAAAATTCGCTTTTTTGAAACGAGGATGGTTCAACTTCAATTAGTAAAAGGAAAAGCAGAATTTGTCAAAAGAAAAAAGCCAAATGGAAAACTAGAAGACATCTGTTTGTGTGATTGGAATACTGATTTTGCATTTGCTTGCATTGGACAAGTTCATGGTTCTCTTTTAAATGAAGTCGTAAAAAATAATGGATGTTATGATAAAGAAAAAATAGCTCAGCACAAAGAAGATGTTGGGATTGACAAGAGATGCAATTATTGTTATGCTAAAAGAAAAAATTGGGGGAAAGTAATTCCAAAGATAATTGGAGAAAAAACAAGAGAACAATTTGAAATAGAAAAACCAAAAATAATCCGTCTTGGAAAAAATACAGAATGCGGACATCCATTTTATCGCCCTCAATTGTTGGAATTTCTTGAATTATGCAAAGAATATGGGACAAAAATAATTTTTCCAAATAAAATGTTAGAATTCGATGCAAAAGTTGCCGCTCTTTTAAGACAAACAAATTCTGTTCTTAATTATAGTTTATGTAATGATAAATTTGAAGGAGGAGCAGTATCTCAAGGATTCACAAATTCCTGGAGATTGAAACAAGCAGAAAAATATACTTTTGCGGGGGTTAACACAACTGTAACTTTAACTTGTGATGTTACAAATTCTTTAGATGGAAATTTAGAAAGAGGTTTTGCGATTATAAACGCATTAGATGCTAGAGATGAAGGGCTTGTTTTGAGATTTCTTCCTCTAAGATTAAATTCAAAAAAAGTTTGTCTTGAAGTCACAGGAAAAACGTGGGGAGATATTATAATGCCTGCGAATTATAAAGATGTTTTAGATTTTGGAATAGAATGGAGATATTTAAAAAAAGGAAATAACGAAGCAGTTCCTTTATTTTTCCATGAAGATTTTAAAAAATTAATTTCTGAAGGAATTGGTATTTGTGGAAGAGTTGGAGAAATAGAATATTGTGATGAATGTAATTTAAAAGAAAACGTTCGAATCAAATTTCCCGCTTCAGAATTAACTCAAATAAAAAGATACATAAATAAAATGACTTACAAAAGATACAAAGAAAAAATAGAATCTCCTATTTCTAATCCTAATCAAAGAGAACTATTTTAAAAATTATAAAAAATAAAAATAAAAATTGCAAAAAAAGAATATTTACTTTTTCTTTTTTGCTTTAGCTTTTTTCTTTTTTCCACCTCTAGACATCTTTGCTTCACAAACATTTCCTTTTCCGTCTATGTAGTAAAGAAATCCTGGCTTTCTATTAACAACACCTTTAACGATTATTGATCCCATTTTCACCTCCTTTTATCTTTTAATATAATATACAATAATGAAGTTTGTATTTAAATGTTTCTAACTCTCGACGGGAAATTAATCACTACCGACGAGTAATTTCGCGAAATCTAATATTATCATTATTTGGGCGAAGTTAAGAGCAGAGTAAATCCACAAATTTCTTGTTTTTCTCATTTATTGGAATTTCAACCAATTTAAAGCAGGATTTTTTCGGTGAAACACAGAAAACAAATGGTTTTACAACTTTCAAATCAACAATTTTATTTTTTTTATCTAGCCAAACCGCAACAAAGGGATAAAAAACAAAAAGAGAATGAATTGCTATATTTTGTTTGTTCTTAAAATCAAAAAGCAGAATTCCTGCTTTCTCTTTTCGGGAAAACATTAATCCACTGAATTTTCTCCAGAAATTACAATCTTCAGCAATGAGTTTTATTTTTTTCTTCTTATGGTTAATAATTATTTTCTTGTTCATCTTTTTTTCTCTTATATTCTTGATAACATTTATTCACATTCCTTTCAGTAACGAAATCATGAAATTTAAATCCTCCCCCAAAAGATTTAGGAATGTGCATCAATTCATGAATTATAACTTTCAGTTTTTCTTCCCTATCCATCTTATCAAATCTTTCTGATAAAAATTCAAGAACATAAATTGCTTTTATTCCAATTGCTTTTTGCATTATTTTATTCAAAGCATGGCATCTCGCAATCGTTCCTCTAGAACTTGTTCCGTAACTTCTGAAACATTTTATATTTTTTATATCAACATGAGGAAATAGCATTACAGAAATTTCTTCTGCTGTTCTCTGAAGATCTTCAGCATATTCATATTTCATTTTAGTTCAAAATCCCAAAAATTTAATTTGCCTTTAGCAGGAAGGGGTTCTATCCTTGAAACATTATTTAATATAAATCCAAAATTCCCCCATTCCCTTGAAGCTAAATGTAAATTTTCATCTTTATCGAACTCTTCTTCATTTAGGTAATGCCTTACATCAATTAAATTTGCTTTTCCCAAAATAAAACCGCAAGGCAATTTTTCAAATCCAAATTTTTTCATTGATTCTTCATCAGAATTCTTAGAAGAATGAATTAAAAATTCCCCTCGGAAATGAGTATTCCATTTTCTTAGTTCTATTGTTTTTCTTCCTTGCAAAATTAATTCTGCAAAAGGCTGTTTTAAAGATAGCACTTTCATGATTATTATCTAATTTCAATAATTTTTTTGTCTGAAGTCTGTCCAAATTTTATCTTTATACTATTCGGCGGAACTCCAAGTTCTTTTGATAAAACTTTAATCAATTCTATATTCGCTTTATTATTTTCTGGTTCGGATTTTAAATAAACTAAATATCTTCCTCCACCAAAATTTTCAACTTCCTCTTTTGATGAATTCGTTTTTACTTTTACATTAATTATTGTCATCTTCTCTTTTCCATAAATTTTAATAATCCTGTAAACTTATAAATTTATTCAAAGGAGGCAAAATGGCAGATATAGAAATTACTAATATAGAAATTTTAACTGGAGATGAAAAAAAAGTTGTTGATAAATTGCTGAAGGAATATGAATTTAAAATTCAGCGATTAACAAAAACTCCGATTAAATTAAAAATAGATATTAAAGAATACGACAAAGATGGAAAAAATAAAAAATATAGTATTAATTCTCAGGTTATATTTTCTGGAAAAATGTTCGTTTCAAGTGCATGGGATTGGGATTTGACAAGAGCTATCCGCAAAGCAATGATAAAAATAGAAAATGAAGCAGAACACCAATGGAAAAAGAGATAAAATTATGGGCAGTTCCTCCAGATGAAATTTACCCTTATCTAAAAAGTTCTAAGGAAGGATTATCTAAAGAAGAATCTTCAAAAAGGCAAAAAGAATTCGGAAAGAATGAAATAAGTTCAAAGGGGCAAAGAAGCGGATTGATTATATTCCTGTCTCAATTTCAAAATTTTTTTATTTTAATATTAGCAGGAGCAACTATCCTTTCTTATTTTTTTGGAGAAAGAATTAATGCAGTAATAATTCTCGCTATGATTTTTATAACTGCTCTCTTCGGTTTCTTTCAGGAATATAAAGCAGAAAAAACAGTTGAAAAATTAAGGAAGTATATAACCATAAAAGCAAGAGTCTTAAGAAATAATGAAATTCAAGTGGTGGATTCAAAAGAATTAGTTCCTGGAGATATTATCTATCTAGACATAGGAGATATTATACCTGCAGATTTACGTTTGATTGGAGTTAAAGAATTAAGTATAAATGAATCTGTTCTTACAGGAGAATCTGTATCTGTTGAAAAGAAAATTTCTGCAATCAGTGCAAAATTAAAAATGCCCCAAGATTTGCACAACATGGCATTTATGGGAACTTCAGTTTCTTCAGGAACAGGTTACGGAATTGTAACTGCAACAGGAGAAAAAACTTTTTTTGGAAAAACTGCAATTTATATTAAAGAAGATGATGAATCCGAATTTCAAAAAAATATAAAAAAATTCAGCAGATTTATTTTAAAAGTAATTATAATAATGACTTTATTTGTTTTCGGAATTAATGCACTTTTTGGAAGGGGAATTTTGGATTCATTCTTATTCGCTCTAGCCTTAGCTATTGGGATAACCCCAGAAATACTTCCGATTATAATGACTGTCGCTTTATCAAGAGGCGCAATAAAAATGGCAGAAGAAAAAGTCGTTGTTAAAAGATTAACTTCTATAGAAGATTTAGGAAATGTTGATGTTTTATGTTGTGATAAAACAGGAACATTAACAGAAGGGGAATTATCTCTTAGGCATTATATTAACTTAAATGAAAAAACGGAAAATAAACTGCTGTTATATGGACTTCTTTGCAATTCATTAATAGGAAAAGAAAAAAATTTTGGTGGAGACCAGATTGATAGTGCAATTTGGAAAAATGAAGAGACTTCAGATTTAAAAAAAGAATTAAAAAAATATAAAGTTCTTGGAGAGAATGAATTGGATTTTGAAAGAAGAAGAATGAGTGTTTTAATTGAGAATATTAAAAATAAGGAAAAAATTTTGGTTGTTAAAGGAGCAGCAGAATCAATTCTTAAAGTTTGCAGATATGCAACATTTGAAGGAAGAAAAATTCTTCTTACTAAGAGAAATATTTCAAAGATAACAGATAAAATAGAAAAATACGAAAAAAGTGGGCATAAGGTAATTGTTCTAGCTGAAAAAGAAACCCATAATAATAAAACTTCAAAAGTAGATGAAAAAGAACTTAATCTTATTGGATTCTTACTATTTATTGATCCACCAAAAAAAACTGTTAAAGAGGCTTTAGTAATGTATCAAAAGTTAGGAGTTGAAATTAAAGTTCTGAGTGGAGATAGTCCAACTATAACAAGAAAAATTTGCAATGAAGTTGGACTGCAAATTTCTGAAAACAAAGTAATAATCGGAGATGATTTGGAAAAATTAAATGATGAAGAATTAATAGAGTATAGTGAAAGGTATAATGTTTTTTCACGAATAACTCCTGAACAAAAATATCGTTTAGTAAAGATATTAAATAAAAATGGACATATCGTAGGATTTTTGGGAGATGGAATTAATGACGCTCCTGCATTAAAAGCTGCGGATGTGGGAATTTCAGTAGATTCTGGAGCAGAAATTGCTAAAGATGCTTCAGATATTATTCTTCTAAAAAAAAGTCTGCATGTTATTGCATATGGGATAATAGAAGGAAGAAAAACTTTTGGAAATATAATGAAATATATTCTAAACACAGTAAGTTCAAATTATGGAAATATGTTTACTGTTGCATCATCATCTTTATTTTTGAGTTTTATTCCTATGCTTCCTTCTCAAATCCTTTTAAGCAATTTATTGAGTGATGTTCCCGACTTGACAATTTCCACAGATAATGTGGATGAAGAACTTTTGAAAAAACCAAAAAAATGGAATCTTGAACTTATTTCCAAATTTATGATTTATTTTGGATTATTCAGCTCATTTTGTGACTTAACTTTAATTTTCTTTTTGCTTGTTGTTTTCAAATCTCCAATTGACATATTTAGAACTTCATTATTTATTGAAGCTACAATTTCAGAAATTATAATATTGTTTGCAATAAGGACAAAGAAAACATTTTTCAAATCAAAACCGAGCATATTGTTATTTATAACAACTCTAATAGTTACAATTGCAACAATAATCATTCCATTCACTACATTCGGAGATAACTTTTTTAATTTCACAAAAATACCTTTAGTAATAATAATAACTATAATCGCAGTTATTAGTGTTTATTTTGTGGTAGTTGAAATAGCAAAGAAATATTTCTTCAAGAAATTTGAGATATAAAATTATTTAGATGAATATTTTTTCTTTAATTCTTTCAGCTTTTCATTTTTATATTTTTCTTCTGATTCTTTAGCTTTCCTTTTTTCTCTAGAATTAAAAACAGATTCTAATTTTATTCTTTTATTTCTATCTCTTAGTTCTTTTCTTCTTTTCTTCTTTTCTTGAATTTCAATTTTTTTCTGATTTTTTTGTTCTTGAATTTGCATTCTTTTTTGTTTTTTCTTTTCTTCTAATTCAATTCTCCGTTGTTCTATTCTTTTATTTTGTAATGCTATTGCTCTTAAAATTTTCTTTTCCTGTCTTTTTGTCCTATTTTTTGCAATACCTTCTTTTATTTTTGGGAGGGGATTAATTTTCTGTACAATAATTTTTAATGATTTGAAAAATCTTCTAGTTTTAGCTCTATTTTGAATTTTTCTTTCTTCTTTCTTTTCTTCTAATTCAATTCTCTGTTGATTCTGATTTTGAAGTTCTATCTCTTGTTCATATATCTGTGCCTTCCTTTGTTCTATTTTTCTTTCTTCTGCTTTTCTTTTATATCTTCTTAATTCTGTTTTTATTTTATTTTTTATCTTTATTTTTTTAACTTTAATTTCTTTTTCATTTCTTTGCTCCAGATGAAAACGGAATTTTCTCAATAGAATAATTATAAATATAAAAGTTACAATGACTAAGACAGTGCAGAAAATAAGCAAAATTAAAAATAATGAGGGAGTTACTTGTTCAGTAACCTTGAAATTTTCTGCAGATGATGCTGTAATATTATTATATGAAGTTTTTAGATAAAAAACATAATCTCCAACAGGAGTATCTTTGGGAATATTTAGTTTTCTTGTCAAATTAAGTTCCTTGTTAATTGCTATATTTTCTTCTTTAAAGGAAATTACTTTTCCATCAAAATCTTTTATTGCATAATATAAAGAAATATCCATATTATTCAAATCCCCAAGATTAGATATACTAAATTTTGCCTTCGCGTCTCCGCCTGCAGAAACTTCTTTTGTCAAGATATCAACTGCAACATCAAAAAAAGGGTTTCTTTCTTTTACATCTATAATCAAGTTTATTATTTGGGTTATTCCATTTCCAGTTACAGTCATTCTTCCTGTATAAGCATTAGGAATTTCATTTTGCTTGGCAAAAATATCTATAAATAAACTTTTGGAAGATTTTGGAGCAAGGGAAAAAGATTCTTCACTGATAACCATGAATTGGTTTAAAGAAGATTTTATCTGAAAATTTATAGTTGAATCCAGATTATTTTTAATTTCTATTATTTCTCTTGATGTTTCTCCTTGCTTTATCAAAGTTTTTATTAAAGTTTTATCAACAGTAAAAATTTCTTGCGATGTAGTACTTCCTCCACTACTTCCTACAACTCCGCCCCCTTGAGTACAAGTTCCTCCTGAACAAGTATTTCCAGAAGAACAAGTTCCACAATTTAAATTTCCTCCGCATCCGTCATCAACGCTTCCACAATTATATCCTAATGCTGAACAAGTTGTCGGAGTGCAGAAAAAAAAACCCAAAGATTGTCTGAATGAAGATGAATTTAAATTTCCTGAAATAATTCCTAAAGCACTGTCTGTTGAATAAGATAGAGAGCTAGCATTTGTCCCTCCCCCAGAAAAAATAACATCTGTTTGGTAATTTGAACTATTGCTTTGACTTGCGCTATTAAATCCAATAAGAAATAATGTAACAATCAAGATAAATACAGAGATTATTTTTCTTTTCATATATAAAAATATAAGAACGATTTAATAAATTTATTTACCAAAGAATAAATATTATCTTTCTTGCATAATTTTAATTTTAATTTTAATATTTTTTAATTTCATTTTCTAAAAAATAAACTTGCTCCTTTTTTAATTAATATCATATGCAATCCGTTGAATGCTGATGGAGTAAAATAAATTTGTCTTGCTGAAATAGTTGAATTAATTGTTACGATTCCATTATTTCCATAAAATACTATCTTATTGCTCGATAAATTTGTATTTGTATTTAATGTGCAATTATCTGCTATTGAAATATTCCAATCTCCGCTTCCTGAATATGTGCAAGTATCTGTTGTGTAATAAACTGTAATACGCATATGATCTACAAGGGGGTAAACATCAGGCGGGCCAAAACCGGAACCTACATAAAAACTTTGCTGTTTAATTTCTGCTAAAATTCCCCTTATAGTTGCGCCTGTTGGTATGGAAAAGCTAAAATTAGTAGCTTTTAAATAATGTGAAAATACCGTATCCATATAATATGGCGGGTTTTCAGACTCAAAGCGGCCAGCTGCACTGTATGCAACACCAAAATTACCCCTATTTATGTCTTCCGCCGTCCAGGTTAATCCCCATAAATCCGAAGAACCTCCATAAGAAACATATCCATATGAATCAGGCAAATAAGAGCTCGTAGATTTATCATCTCCAGAAATAATGCCATTTTTTACTAGCTTGATACTATTTTCAACTACACCCATTTCAAACGTACCAGAAGATAAACTACTAGTAGTATTGACAGAAACATTATCACTTACCTTTGCATTATTAGGATTGCCCCATGCTATTGTCCCCACCGTTGCATCATCTGCCATTGTTTGAGGAGAATTTGGACCAGAAGTTATTGTTGCGCTTACATTATTTAAAAAGAAAAAAAGAAAAAATAATCCAAAAGCAGATAAAAAATATTTCTTTAGCATATCCAATAAACTCCTGTTGAATTAGAAAGTTCATAACAACTATTTGAAAAATATCTTGTAATTCCTGTTGATGTCATATTAATATAATTAGAAATTGTAAGAGTTGTTGCATTTAAATTAGAAAAATACATATTAGAATTATTTAATATTGTTTGAAGATTTAATGTATTATTGAAAGTAGAATAACTCGCATAAGTTGCATTGTAAGTTGATAACCAGTTTGTATTCCAATTATTATAAGTATCAAGAGTAAAGTTTCTTAAATAAGTTGAAATATCTGTTACATTATTTAGAAAAATAGTTCCAGAGAAATTTCCAGAACCTCTTACGTCTAACATTTTAGTCGGACTTGTTGTTCCTATTCCTACATTTCCTAAAAAATAATTATTTCCTGTTCCATTTGAATAAATATTCCCTCCAAGTATGCTAACCCCTCCATTCAACCAACCACCCAACGTTGTTAAATTAAAATTTCCTAAATTAAAATTTGTATCGATTAAAGTTCCGCTCAAAGTTATATTTCTTGTAGAAAAAGAATAAGGTGAAGAAGTCATATTAATTCTCGGAATCATTTCAGAATCACCATTGACTGTAATCCCAAGATAGTACTGTTCGCTAAAGCTTAAATTTGTAACAGTTAGGATGGTATTATAAATTCCAGAAGAATCAGTTGTTATAGCCAAACTTCCAGAGTTCCACAATTCATTTCCTCCAGAAGACGAATTATAAATTTTAAATGTAGTAGTATAAGTTCCAGTCAATATGCTTCCAGCAGAATTCATCAATTTTCCATGAAGGTTTAATGTTCTAGGAATTTCTGCAGACACAAATAATAAATTAAAAAATATTAAAATTAAAATTAAAAATATCCCCTTTTTCTGCATGATAAAAATTAGTTTTTAAACTATTTAAATTTATTTTCCAGTTATTATTTCAAGTGCATCCCTATTCTTCAATTGATATTCTCTTCCCAAAACTTTTTTTGTTCTTGCATCAATTGCTCTGATAAAATTTTTTCCAAAATCAGTATGAAGAAAAAAAGCGAAATCCAATGCAGTTGAATTTGGAGGAAGAAGAAAACAATCGGGCAAAACTTTTCCTTTGCTATCTGCTAACTTATGTGCTCCTGCGGGAAAAATTGCTAAATATCCAAGCAAATTAAAAACAGCATAATTCAGAATTTCTTGAACTCCTGTTCCAGTTTCATATTCATTCAAAACATTTTTCTTAATTTTTTCAAGGGCTTCTTTCTGTCTGTCATTTAAATTTTTCTTAATTTCAAAATCTCTTTCTCCAGGAATATAATCAATAATTCCATTTTTAGCAGCTTCTCTCAATGCAAGTTCAGAATCAGCAGAACATGGGATTATGATAGCATCAGGAAAAGCTTTTTTTAATTTTTCATAATTTGCTTTTCCGTTCGGAGTATCAATTTTATTTGCTGCAATAATCATTGGCTTGCTTTCTTTTCTCAACTCAGAAGCAAATTTCAAAAGCTGTTCATTATTCCATGTGCTTGCTCTAATTGGAAGTTTTAATTTTGATAAAACTTTCTTGACTTGTTCTTCATTAACTTTTAATCCAGAAAATTGATTTGCAACTGCTCTTGCAAAATTATCATTTTCCATTTCAACTTTTCTTGCAAAACTTCTCCAAACTTTCATAAAAATTCCCAAGAACCATTTATTTAATTCATCTTCCAAAAAAATTACATCTTTTGTGACATCATAATTTTCTACAGGTTTCCCCACTTCATCAGTAGTTCCCGAAACATCAACTAAATGAATAAAAACATCTGCCTGTCTTAAATCGTCGAGAAATTGATTTCCTAATCCTTTTCCTTCGCTTGCCCCTGGAACAAGTCCTGCAACATCCATTAAATCAATTGGAACAAATCTTTTATGATTTATACAAAATCCGTGATTAGGATTGCATTGAGTATTGAATTCTTTATCTATGCAATCAACTTTAACATAACCCACTCCATGATTAGGTTTTATTGTTGTAAATGGATAAGGCGCAATTTCAACTTCTGCTAGAGTCGCTGCCTTGAAGAACGTACTTTTTCCAACAGAAGGTTTTCCGATTAATCCAATTAACATATTTTATTAGTAAAATAAAGAATATTTAAACATTAATATTTCTCTGATTCTCCCTTCTTTTTCTCCTAATCAATACTATTACAATTATTATTGCGACAATTACTATTAACATGATTAAGAAAAATAACATAACTCCCAAAAGATTTCCAAAACTCATTGGAACAACTTCAAACTGCGCACTTGATGGAGCAATTCCTCCAGGATAAACTAATTCTAATGAAATAATATAATTACCTAATGGAAGTGCTCCTGTTCCAAAATCTCTTTCAAAATTCATTTTGTCAGAAATAAGAACTGTCTCACTCTTTGTTAGAAAGATTTTTCCAGAACTATCTTTAATAACATAATTTAGTGTAACATCTAATCTTGATTTTTCTCCTTGAGGAATAAGTTCAACAGTTGTTTTCAAAGTTCCTCCTTGTGAAACCTGATAATTTTTATTTAAAATAACTATATTAGAATCAAACCAAAGGGGATTTGAAGTAACATGAATAGAAACAGGTATTTTATATCCATCAATAAAAATTGTTCCTGTAATATCTTCATTTTTAAGTGGAGAAATAAAATCTATATCTACTTCTTTTGTTTCATGAGGATTAACAGTTATTGAATTTGTTCCAAGTATGGTAATAATATCTAATCCATTTTGGCTAACAGATAAATTTTGAATTGAATCTCCATTATTTGTAACATATATTTTTTCAGTTATTCTTTGGGACATTTGAGTCACATTATTATAAGAAAGAGTCAAATTAATTTCTGATGGAGTGATGCTTATAGAAGGATTATATGAAGAAGGTCCACCTGCCCCTCCAGGTCCACTCGAAGGACCAATTGAAGATAGAGCACATATTCCAGTTATGCAAGTGTATCCTGAAGAACAAGTTCCGCAATATAAATTTCCCCCGCATCCGTCATCCACACTTCCACAATTATATCTTAATGCTGAGCAAGTAGTCACAGTACAAACACCAGCTTCACTTCCAGAAAAACAATCTTCTAAACTTCCTCCAGAATTAATGCAGATTGAATTGCTTCCTCCAGAATTAACAGAAATAACATCTGCTTTTACATTTGGAAAATAAAATATTATAAAAATCAAAAATAAAATAATTAATCCACTTCTCATTCATAAAAATAGTAATTAGATTTAATAAATTTAATCACACCAAGAGTAAGTACTATCTTTCTTGTATAATCTTAATTTAATATTTTTTAATTTCATTTGTGATAAATTAATCTTCCATTTACTTTGTTAATCCATATCATGCTTAATTTATTTAAAGTAGTTGGAGCAAATAAAATATTTCTTGCCTGAATTGTTGAATTAATTAATACAGTTCCTCCTCCTCCAGAAAAAATTATATTATTGCTCGGAAGATTTGTGTCAGTATTTAATATACAATTATCTTGAATATGAATATTCCAATCTCCGCTTCCTGAATATGTACAGGTATCAAATGTTCCACTCCAAATCATTGCTTCTTCATAAACTGACCCTGAGCAAACTTGACCATTTGAACACGCCACCCCTGCGGGAGGGCTATCTCTCAAATCAATCCATGTTCCATCGTATACATTCCATTCAACTTGTTTTCCTCCTCCAGGTAATAGATTATGGACAAGAACCCCGTTAGCAAAAAAGTTGTGATTATTTTTTGTAGTAATGTCATAAACTAAACTATTATTATCGCTTATCTTTTTTATATCCACAATTTTTACTTCTTTGAGATTATAATCCAATAGTTTTTCCCCAATAGTCAGATTCTCTGCCTTGACATAAATATTATTTGAAAGATAAAATAAATGCTCTGGTGTTGCTTTGATTAATTGCGGATTTCCATAAATATTAAATCCCAATAAACTAAATATTATTTTCTCGTAGGATATAGCATAAAATATTCCTCCTTCAGAAGAGAGATTCTGTATTGTCTTATTCACAACTGTATCCAGTTCTTTTCTATTTGTAACCAGATTGTAAGAATAAATTTTTGTTCCATAAGTTATATCTTTTATCGATTCATTTCCATTCAATGTTGCAACTTCTGTATCTCCATCCAGAGAACCTGGACTTGCATTATGAACTAAAATTCCATCAGCAAAAAAGTTGTGAGTATTGCTGACTTCAAATGTATAAGTTGGAACTCTTTGATAAACTTTTTTTATGGAAGTAATATAAATTTTCTGTCCTTTTTCATTCACAAGCCAATCTCCTATTTTTGCATTCTTAATTTGTATCCATCTTCCATTCACAGGAATAATATGATTTGGAGTTACCTTCATAATGTCGTTAATAACGAGATAATAATCTGCAGCCATCTCACTGGGCGTATTGTGGTATAATTTCATTATAGTTTCGTTAACAATTTCTCCCGTAGAAGTATTTAGGCTTTTAATAGAATCTCCAACTTTTACATCTTGAATATTTTTGTAACTTCCATCTGCCATTGTAACAGTAGTATTTTCTAAGAAACATGTTCCCGTAGTTGATGATATTTGAACAAGGAAAGTCACATTTGTTGCAGAATAAGTCCAAGCTGAACTTGGTATACTTAAATTTACAATTGTATTCTTTGTAAGACTACCCCCATTATTATCAGCAAACCCATCTTGTACTTGTAGCACACTTGTACCAGTAGCTCCTTGAGGTTTGATATAAACTACAGTAATATTATGAACTCCAAGATTATTATTACAATATGTAAGGCTATTCCAATTTCCGTCATTTGCATTTGTAGGACTAATAAAATCTCCAAGAATACTAAAACTATAACTTCCACCATAATTTAATCCACAACTTCCGTCTATTCCTCCTTGATTTATTGTATTTGCACTTTCTTGATAACAAAATGTAGCACTTACATTATTTAAAAAGAAAAAAAGAAAAAATAATCCAAAAATAAATAAAAAATATTTCTTTAGCATATCCAACCCATTCCTGTTGAATTTACAACTTGATAACATCCATTTGAAAAGTAAGTCGTATTTCCAGTTAATGTCATATTCAAACTTCCAGTTAAAGTCATATTTCCCTGAACATGTAAAGTTGTTAATGGACTTGTTGTTCCTATTCCAACATTCAAACTTAAATTTTGTAAGAAAATATTATTCCCGCTTTGTCCCCATATTGAATTGCTCGTCGCTGAATCTTGTGTTGCTTTCTGACAAGTTACATAAGAAGGTTGTGGAGTGTTTGTCCATTTTCCCGTAGCTATCCATGAACCATTACTTATTGCCTCATTAGTATCACTATAAATATAATTAGAAAAACCAGTTGTTAATTTAGCACCTGGAGGCTGATAACCTGTTAATGGAAATGTACCTGAATTTCCAGGAGTTACTACTGCTCTATAATTAGTATCTACAAAAGTAACTGGAAGAGTTACAACACCAAGATAATAATAAAAATTTGTTGTCCAAGGACCACCAGAAGAACTTGTCCCATTGGGAAATATTCCCCATTGAGTCATACTTCCATCAGAAAATTCAATATAATTTCCATTTGAATTATTTCCACTCGCTACGATTCCTGTCCCATTTTGAGTTCCAACTTGCGTCCATCCTATTGGACATGCTAATAAATTAAATGGACTGATTGCACCAGCAGGAATTCCTCCACCGATAGAAAGTGTTGAAGTATTGTAAGGAGTAGATGTCCATTTCCCCGTCGCTGTCCAATACATAGAAGTATTACCTGTCACATTATTTGCCTTTACATAAATCAATGCTCCAGTATTATTATTATTATTCACTGATTCTGTAAAAATACCTGTAACAGTTGACTGGACAGTATCATGAGTAACTATCGGGGGGGATACAAATGCAATAGGGTATATAATATTCTGAGGTGTATCTATACCGAACGTAGCAGTAAATATAGAAGTATTTCCCCATTCTACCATTGTTCCGTCAATATATTCAATATAACTTCCATTAACATTACTTCCTGATGCAACAATTGGATTAATATAATTTCCAGAACTAATATTTACTCCATTAACAAATAAATCTTTTGAAATATTTACACTTCCATTAACATCGAGCATTTGTGTTGGATTCGCTGTTCCTATTCCCACTTTCGCAGTTAAATTATAAATATTACTTCCATTGCTTGCAAAATAACTTGTTCCGCCTCCAGAACTAGGAGAAATTAATTGAACAGTTAATCCTTCATTTCCTATGCTTATATTGGTTGGAACAGCAAGAAAAACAACCCCTATTATTTGGTCTCCTGCAGTATAGTAATTAATTCTTGTACTTGAAAATAATGTTCTATTATTGGCACTCGCCACCGAATTACTACTGGTAAACCACTGCATTCCATCAAAAACGTCTCCACTAATACTATATTCAGAATTATTTATAACAGATAATCCAACATTATTATTTCCAGGATAAGTATCAGGAAGTCTAATTTTTGATTGAATAATATAATACCCACTTACTGGAATAGTATAACTTTTATTGGTTGCATTAAATCCAGAAGAACTATCATAATTAACAGAAGTTATATTCAATAAACTAAATCCACCAAGATGCTGAGTTTGAAATCCATTATATCCTTTGAAAGATGCATTTTGTGTAACACTTGAACTTGTTCCCGAACTTCCTGCTCCTAAATTAGTTATTTTTAACCAATTCCAATTATTATCTTGGGTATATGTTCCAGAAACTGATGAATATACATACACACTTAAAAAATCTCCAGCATTCATTTTTTTTACAGTGCATCCTGAATTTATAACTCCTGGCCCATTTGAATAAGTAAATCCTTTGTCTCTTACTCCATTATAAAATGTGTCTAACTCCTGTGCTTTACTAACAGCAGTATTATTTGAAACAACTAAAGAAGCACAAATAAGATAAATTCCTGAATTCTTTGGAACAAAATCATTTGAAGAATTAAATTCACCAAGAGTATCAGTTTCTGGAGTAGACCAATTTATTTTTGTAAAAACATTTGCTGAGATAGTTAAATTTGCAGATAAATTATTTGAAGAAATAAAAGTTCCAGCACTTGAAGAACTTGAAGATGTTCCTGTTCCGAAAGGATACCAGCTTGTCCCATTATTATAATAATAACTTCCCGCTGTAGAATTATAAGCAATTTGTCCTCCCCCTAATGTTAAATTACTTTGAATATTTACAGTCTGACTTGAATTAGCTAATTGAATTGTATTTCCACTTAACTGCCAAAGTGAATTGCTCGTCGCTGTATCTTGCGTCATCTTAACACAATAAATAGTTGCATAATAAGCAGGAGTTGTTTCTTTTCCTGCTCTCGGAACTCCGTTTGTTCCGTCGTTTGATAATCCAAATACTCCATAATCTCCAATAGTTCCTCCTGAAGTAGGGACTAATCCAACTTGTCCAGTATTAGAACTCCCTTGATAAATAGCTACTGATTCATGAACTCCTTGTAAACTATCATTTGAATAATTTCCATAAGTTGCATTAATATATCCATAAGAAGAATTTGCATATTGTAATTTTCCATTTGTTCCAGAACCTCTAACAAATATTCCTCTCAAGTCAGGATTTCCAGAAGTTCCGTCGGCTAAACTCCAACCAACAGGACAACTTGGAGAATTAAAAGAAACAATTGCACCAGCAGGAATTCCTCCGCCGATAGAAAGTGTTGAAGTATTGTAAGGAGTATTTGTCCATCTTCCATGTGCTATCCATGTTGCATTTACATTTAAAGCACCTTGTGATGAAACAGATGTAAAAACATTACCAAATGCAGAATTATTAAAAACATAAGGATTAAATCCAAAAGCAGTACTTGTAGTGTTTCCTCCAGGAGTTCCAACAACAGAATAAACAGAATCAACAAAGGGGATAGGAAAATTATTATTAAACCCAGTTCCTCTAAATCCGCCAAAATAAGCGATGTTAATTGTATCTGCCCTTGTAAAACTTCCCCACTGAGTCATAGTTCCGTCGATATATTCAACATAATAACCATTTGAATTATTTCCTGATGCAACAATTGGATTAATATAATTTGAAGTGCTTATGTTAACTCCATTAACCCATAAATCATTTGAAATATTTACAGTCTTTACATATAAATTTCTCCATCTCATTGAAGAATTTCCTAAATCAAAAATCGCATCAAATGCAGGAAAAAAACTTCCATTAACATTTAGATTATTAACATTCAAACTCGAAATATTATAAACAAAAAGTGTTCTTGCAAAAATATCTCCTCCAAGTATGCTAACTCCTCCATTCAACCAACCTCCTAATGTTGTAATATTATTCCCACCCATATTCAAATTTGTATCAACTGCAATTCCACTCAAAGTTATATTTCTTGTAGAAAATGAATACGGGCTTCTTGCAATTTTTGAAGAGCTGATTAAAACTCCGTCTCTATAATAACAAAGCCAGTATTGATCAGAATAATTTAAACCCGTATTTGTTAAATAATATGAAATTATTCCTCTTGAATCGCTTGTTAAAGAAGCAGAATTTGTATAAACTACATTTGAACAATCACTTGAAGTTGAAATACTAAAAATAAAATTAAAAGTTCCCGAAATTATTCCTCCAGAAGAATTTGTTGTTTGGATATTCAAGTGCAAATTATCTTCAATTGCTGCAGCAGAAATAAAATTTGCAATAAAAAAAGACAGAATAATTACTAGAACAACCCTCGCCCCTTTTATCATTTAAATTTTATGCTTTGGATATTTATAAACCTTATTTCAGTGTAAGGTAAAATGTTTCCCTACATAAAAAACAGCGTCGGCGAGAGATTTCACGAATGCCAGAAAATTTTTACAGCAATGAGTGGGGTCGCGAGTAAAAAAATTAAAAATTTCAAAGAAAATATTATTAAAAAAATAATAAAATTTTTAATAATTTTATGAATGAGCCTGCACAGATTTGAACTGTGGACCCCTGCCTTTCTTACGAACTCTTCAGAGTTTGTCTGAAAACAAATTCCTCACGAAATTTGCTCTTATAAGAGCAGTGCTCTGACCAGGCTGAGCTACAGGCTCATCATTAAAATAAAACTGTGATAAAGATAGTTTTTCCTTTTTAGGTTTTCTACCATGTTAGGTTCTTTTTTCAAAAGAACCCACACAGGTTCATTTTATTCTAATTGAATAAATTCAGCATATTTAAAATTACTTATATCCCTTAAAATGGCCATTAAGAAAAAGTTCATCAAATGTTTTTTTAGGTTTAAGTTTTTTTAATGCTATCTCTTCAATTTGCCTAATTCTCTCTCTTGAAAGACCAAAAATATCTGCAGTCTCCTGAAGACTCTTAGGATTACCTTCCATCCCAAATCTATATTTTATAATTGCTTCTTCTTTTGGAGAAAGAATTCCTTTTATATAATCCAAAACTTCTTTCCTAGATTGTTCATTAATCACTTCTTTCTCAGGATAAGAATAATCAGAAGCGATTGTATCTCCAAGTGTATGTTCTTCTATATTTCCAATCGGTTCATCAAGTGAATAAACATTTCTTGAATCCATTAATAAATTTCTTACTTCTTCTGCAGACTTTCTTGTTTCCTCAGTCACTTTCTCAATTAATTTATTAAAATTTAATGAAGGATATTCTAATTTCAAAGAATCTATTGTTTTGTTTAAACGATTAATTTCGTTAAGTCTATTTATTGGAATCCTAATCATTCTTGAAGTATCGCTTATTGCTCGCAAGATTGATTGTCGTATCCACCATACACCATAGGTAATAAAATGAACGTCTTTTGTATAATCAAAATTTTCTGCTGCTTTTATTAATCCCATATTCCCCTCAGAAATTAAATCTTCAAGAGAAATTCCCCCTCCTTGATATTTCTTTGCCATTGAAACAACAAACCTAAGATTATGTCTTACAAGTTTTTTTACTGCTTCTTTGTCCCCATTTGCTATTCTCTTTCCCAATTCAATTTCCTCTTCTGAGGATAATAAAGGAATTTTAGAAATATCTTTAAAATAATATGAAAGAGAACTCTCTTCAGGATTATTTGATTTGCTATAATATTTACTCATAAAATTTCCTATCAAAAGCAGTTTAAAAAATTAATGTATTAAGAATATGCCCTATGCGATTAAAAATGAGTATAATGGATGGAACTTGTAGAGTTTCATGCCCCGTCCGGGATTCGGACCCGGGTTTCAGCCTTGAAAGGGATGTGTCCTTGGCCTCTAGACTAACGGGGCGTGATAATGAAAGAAAAATTTAGTTTTTAAACATAACTAATAGAATATCTATTTCCTAACTTTAAATTTCCTTTACCATATAATTATCTTCTAACTTATACCCAAGATTTTTATAATATTCCCTAACTCCAACCCCCGAAATAACTAAAATCTTTTTTGTTTTTTCCTTTTTAGAAATTTTTTCTGCTTCATTCATTAGCATTTTCCCAAAACCTTTATGTTGTGTCGCTTCAAAATTTTCTTCATGAAGATTAAGTGATTGCCCATAAACATGAAGTTCCCTGACAAAAGATTTATTTCCTGCAATTCTTAATCTCAAAAGCCCAAACAAAACATCCTCTTTGTTTACAATTTCCAAAAAATATTCTTTACTTTCAGAAGCATTATATTTTGTAATCTTAAGTTCAAAATTTTTATTGAAATTCTTATTAAACCCAACTTCCCTCATTTGGCTTTTAGACGAATGAGTGGGATTGAAACCAATCTCCCTGAATCTTATTTCTTTTATTTTATTTTTATCCTTTCTAAGTTTTTCTTCAACATCTTTTCTCAAATCAATTTTAGTTGTTCCTGCAACAAGATATTCTGGAGGAATTTCTCTCATAATTCTCATAACTCTGCAATATCTCGGAACTATTTTCATCATTTTCAAAAGCAGATTTTCAATTTGTTCTTTGGTGTAAGGCTTGTAATTCTTTTTCCAAAATTCTTTTTCAAGTTCAGAACCTTTAATCACTTGGCATGGATAAATTTTCAACTGGTCAGGTTTAAATCGTTCATCAGAAAAAATTTTCTTGAATAATTCCAAATCTTTTTTTTCATTGCTTCCTGGAAGTCCAGGCATTATATGGTATCCAACTTTGAATCCTGCATTTTTCAATTCTCTCGTCGCATCAACAACATCTTTAACACTATGTCCTCTTTTAATTTTCTTGTAAATTTTATCATCAGGAATCTGAACTCCAAGTTCAACTCGCGTAACTCCAAAATCTCTCATTTGCTTGATATATTTTATACATTCATCTGGTCTTGTTTCCACACAAAGAGCAACACACCTATGTTTTGATTTCTCATTTAATTTCTGCGATTCTTCCAAAGTTTTAGAATTTTTTTCATTTAAAGCATCGTAGCATTTTTTTATAAAATTGTACTGAAATTTTTTTGGATATTGTAAAAAAGTTCCACCCATAATTATCAATTCAATTTTTTCTGTCGGATGATGCATAACTTCAAACGCTTTCATTCTTGCCTTTACTTGTTTGTAAGAATCATAATTAACTTCAGAAGCCCTCATGACAACAGGACTTTTCGGAGTATAACTTTGCGGAACATTCAGCGACGGACAATAAACGCAAGTCCCATGCTCACACGCACGAGGAGGTAGCATCACAGCTACAGGAGTTATTCCTGAAATAGTTTTCGTCGGTTTTCTAACTTCATTTTTAGATGGAATTATCATTTCTTCTAGGTTTGGGAACCTTTTCAAAAGGTTCATTTAACATATCAAAATAAATTAAGAAAGCCTATTTAAATTAAACGAAAATTATTTCCTATTTTTTCTTTTCACAACAAAATAATAAATCAAAGCTCCAAGAATATGTGCGAATATTATTACAAGAATCCAAATAACTTTTTCTGTATCACTTTTGAATTTTCTTTTTATACAATTAATAAGCATTAAAATCCAAAACACAAATGCAAAGATTACAAGTACTGCAAATATTAAACCTAAAATTATTCCAACAATTCCAAATCCTGCCATCACATCCATAAAAGCCATATAGTAATTAAGCAAATAGGGTTTAAAAATTTATTGAAAATGTATCCAATCTTTTTTCAAGATTAAAACTATAGTTTCTATCTACAAAATACTTTTAAATTAATTTAGTTATCTTTAGAAATGATTATCAGCCGTGAGCAGAATTTTAGTGGGAAATTCGAGCGGAAGAAACCGGAGGTGTCGTTGCATGGGTAAATTGAGGATAGGAATAATTGGTGGAAGCGGATTAGAAAACCTAGAATTTTTGGAAAATTACCAGGAAAAAGAAGTAGAAACTCCTTTTGGAAAACCTTCTTCTAAATTAATTACAGGAAAATTATTTGGAATAAATATTGTATTTATCTCGAGATTTGGATTTAAGCATGAAATTCCCCCAACACAAGTAAATAATCGTGCAAATATTTTCGCATTAAAATATGAAGGATGCAAATATATTATTGCGACGACTGCAGTTGGTTCGCTAAGAGAAGAAATAAAACGTGGGGATTTTGTTGTTATAGATGACTTCATAGACTTCACGAAACGTAGGGATTTAACTTTCTACGAAAAATTTGAATTTGGCCCAATACATACTCCAATGGTAAATCCTTTCTCGGAAGAATTAAGAAAAAAATTAATTACTGCTTGTGAAGAATTAAAATTTTCAAATCATAAAACAGGAACAATTGTGACAATTGAAGGTCCGAGATTTTCTACAAGAGCGGAAAGTTTCATGTTCAGACAATTTGGAGCAGACATAATTAATATGACAACAAGTCCAGAAGCAATTCTTTCAAACGAAGCAGAAGTTCCTTTCGCAACAATTGCCACAGTAACAGATTATGATTGCTGGAAAGAAGGAGAAGAAAATGTAACGTGGGATATGATAAAAGAAATCATGAAAGATAATTCTGAAAAATTAAAAAAAGTTTTGTTAAAAGTTATCGAATCTTTTTCAAAAGAAGAAAGAATAAGAAAATTAAAAGAACAAATCAGAACAATACCTGACTTTCCAAAACCTGGAATTATGTTCAGAGATATTACAACTTTGTTTAAAGAAAAAGAATCTTGTAAAGAATTAATTGACTTGATTTATGAAAGATACAAAGATTCAGAGATTGATGCAATTGCTGGAATTGAATCACGCGGTTTTGCTCTTGCGGGAATGCTCGCTGGAAAATTAGGAACAGGATTAATTTTAATTAGAAAGCCAGGAAAACTACCCGCTGAAACAATTTCAGAAGAATATAATTTGGAATATGGAGTTGACAGCGTCGAGATTCACAAGGATTCAATTTCTCCAGGACAAAAAATTCTTTTAATAGATGATTTGATTGCAACAGGCGGAACAGCAGAAGCATCATGCAAACTTATTGAAAAACTTCAAGGGCAAGTTGTTGAATGCTGTTTTGTAATTGAACTTCCAGAACTAAAAGGAAAAGAAAAACTTTCAAGATATCCTTTTTTCTCTTTGATAAAATTTGAAGGCGAGTGAAATGAATAAATTAATTATTCCAAAAATTTATGTAAAAGATTTAGATGCTCCGCTTATTTTTTTAGCAGGACCAATAAGAAGTGCACCAAATTGGCAGGATGAAGCAGTAAAAATTTTATCCGAACATGAATCAAATTTGATAATTGTTTCTCCAAGAAGAGGAATAAGAAAAGAAATTTCTAAATATATTATTGAAGGAAATGAAAATTATTTTCCAAGACAAAGAGCTTGGGAAAGACATTATTTAGATATTGCATCAAAAAAAGGAGCGATTTTATTTTGGTTGCCCAGGAGAAAATCCCTATTCTCAAGAAAAGTTTATGGTGCTATGACGAGAGTAGAACTTGGAGAATGGATGACAAATTATCGATATGATAATTCTGTGCGTTTTTGTATTGGAAGTGATGGAAAATTTTCAGAATTAGATACTATAAAATATGATTTGAGTTTAGATGCACCAAGAAGAATTACAAATACTTTAGAAGAAACTTGCGCTGAAGCAGTGAAACTTGCATATAACATCCATGATTTATAATTAGAATAATTTTTAATTCCTAATTCCTTCTTTCCTCTATGAATCAAAAACAAGTTTGGAATAATATTGCAGAAGAATGGCATGAATTCAAAAAAATTCCCGCAACAGGTACAATTGAATTTCTAAAAAAACAAAAAGGAAAAGTTTTGGATCTAGGTTCCGGCTCTGGAAGGCATTTAATTAAGATAAAATCTGGGAAAATGTATTTGCTGGATTTCTCTGAAAAAATGATTGAACTTGCAAAGCAAAAAGCAAAAAAAGAAAGGATAGATGCTGAATTCGCAGTTTCAAGCATGACAAAAACTCCTTATGAAAATAATTTCTTTGATTCTGCAATTTGCATTTCTGCACTTCATTGCTTAAATAAATCAGAGCAAAAAAAAGCAATAAAAGAGTTATACAGAATTCTAAAACCAAAAGCACAAGTTTTAGTCGGAGTTTGGAACAAAGAATCAAAGAGATTGAAAAGACACAAAGGAAAAGAAGCATTAATCAAATGGAATGACAAAGGGGAAAGATATTATTATTTATTCGATGAAAAAGAAGTTCAGGATTTATTCAAAAAAGAAGGATTCAAAATCCTTAGTTCTGACAATTCAGAAATGATGATTAGATTTGTAGCCGAGAAATTTTAATTATCGTTTTCTTTTTAACTTTCTACGTCTTCTAACTTCCATTCTAATCTTTCTTTTTTCTTTTCTAATTTTTCTTTTTATATAAATAAAAATAATTATTCCGATGGAAATAAATGCAATAATTCCAATAATAATTAAAAAATAAAATTGGTCTGATTTGAAAAATGAGCTTGTGCATTTTCCATTTCCGCAAGTATCTGAACAATGTTCTGTAACAAACCATGTTGAATTTCCCAAACATGATTGAACTTCATTATTAAAACATCTCGCAGAATTTGGAAGACAATCATATCTGTTTAAGAAAATTGCAAATGTTGAAAATCCAGGAGAGTAAGCAGAAAAATAATAAGATTGATTATCTTCACTAAAGAAATTAGTTGTTAAGGGAAGCCATGCCTTTACTCCTTGGGGATTTCTGTAAAGAATAACATTTCCAACAATATCATTCTGAACAAGCCAAGACGTGTTCCCTTTTGAATAAAGTATAATATTATTTTCTGCAAGCCATGCTTTATCTATTTTGAAATTTATTGTTGCATTTATTATATTTGAATTATCAATTCTGGAATTTATTTCAAATTCTTGATATACTTTTCCTATAGGAAGTCCCCCTATTGAATCAGATGCTGTTGAATTTAATCTAATAATATTTACAGAACTATTTGAAATTGATTTTTTTACATTTATTGTTAAAGAACTTAAATCAATTCTTGAATTATTGATTGTTATCCCTACAGGTTTATTAGGAGTAATGTTTTGTATTGATTGAGTAAAAGAAGTTCCTCCATTTCCTTGAATTGAAGCGGTATTTTCTCCTGTATCTGTTGTTCCGCATGATTGAGTAGTTCCATCTTCTGCAGGTTTAAAATTATAAGTTTGACAAAGATTTGAATCAATGCAAATTCTTGTTTGTATATTGTTAATACAAGTTCCCCAATTGCATATCCAATTTTCATGGCAGACCAAAGGCAGATAATCAAAATTAATTCCATCTAGATTGTAAGAAGTATTACAAATTCCATCACCTTCATCGGTGCATGTTTGTGAAAATCCAGTCCCATTTGGAGCAGCCCAATAATTTCCCCCTAAATAATTTCCTCCAATAATATTTGTTCCTGCTGTTTTTGTTGTATTAAAATAATTTATAGAACTTGCAGAAAAATTAGAAAATGCAATTGAATTATTAAAATAATTATTATAAAAAGAATTATTCTTTAAGGAATTCACCGAATTATTCAAAACAAAAGCAGAACCGTTATTAGATTGTATAAAAGAATTTTTTATAATATTATAATACGAACCTCCTTCAAGATAAATTCCATATAACGAATTATTTTTTGCAGTTAAATTTGTTACAATTGTTCCATTTGAATAAGAGAGATATAATCCATAAATATTATTATTTGAGATTGAATTTGTAAGAATATTGTTTACAGAACCAGAAACATAAAAACCTGCACTTGAATTACTTATTCCAGTATTTGAAGTTAAAATGTTATTATTTGAATACATTGAAACAGCAATTCCTTGACTTGAGTTACTTATTCCTATATTTGAAATTAATAAATTATTACTTGGATTTTGGGAAAGATAAATTCCAGGATTTAAATTGCTTATTCCTGTATTTGAGATTAGGCGGTTATTATTTGAAGAACCAAAAAGCCAAATTCCGGGATTTAAATTGCTTATTCCTAAATTTGAAGTTAAATTATTATTTGAAGATACTCGAATATTAATTCCCACAAAGGTATTACCCATTCCCGTATTTGAAGTTAGAATATTATTATTTGAAAAATAAAGATAAATCCCAAAACCTCCATTGCCTATTCCTGTATTTGAAGTTAAAATGTTATTACTTGAAGAATAAATATAAATTCCATAGCCTACATTGTCTGTTCCAATATTATTTGTTAAAATGTTATTACTTGAAGAATAAATATAAATTCCTGCACTTGAATTACTTGTTCCAATATTTGAAGTTAGATTATTGTAGCTAGAAGAATAAATATAAATTCCTGCGCCTGATATACTTGTTACATTGTTATTAGTTATATTATTATTATTTGAAGAAGAAAGATAAATTCCCGCAGAACTATCCCCAGAAATATTATTATTAAAAATAGTTCCCCTATTTGACCCAGAAAAATGAATTCCAAAAGCATTTGCATTTGCTCCGCTACCCATTGTTATATTGCAATTTTTTATTGTTGTGTTTATTGAATTTGAATAAACTCCAGAATAATTTTGAATAGAATAAATATAATGTCCTTGACAATCTAAAGTAATATTTTGAGCAGAAATATTTATGCAATTATCAGTTATCTGATTATTAAGAATATTCCCACTTAAAAAATAATATTCCCCTGGAGTTGATAAAACAGAACAATTTGTAATTCCAGTATCTGGATTGCTTTTACCATTAAGAATAAAAAAAATTAAATATATTCCAAGAAATAAAACTATCCCTAAAAATGTAAATTTCACAACCTTCTTTTTCATTATAATAAATTAATTTATAACTATAAAAATCTATTTTTCACTTCTTCACAATTTTCATCATATCAAAAAAAGATTTCTTTTCAAAATCATCCAACTTTTTTTCAGAAATATCAAAAGTCATTTTTAAAATTCCAAGTCCTGAAAGAA
>Ga0265316_10001054_pt1 | contig 29918 bp, 21 predicted proteins | sample 4522metaG_FD_202092 | JGI IMG/M metagenome (GOLD analysis project Ga0265316, IMG submission 202092) | Rhizosphere microbial communities from Carex aquatilis grown in University of Washington, Seatle, WA, United States - 4-5-22 metaG | ecosystem: Host-associated > Plants > Roots > Rhizosphere >...
CGAAACGGATATAAGCCACCGTGTCCAGCCCCTTCAGGTGCTCCATGATCAGTTCACCGATCTCGCTGGTGGTGCGCTCGCGCTCCGGCGCATCAACAAGGAATGTATCTGCGGCGTCCACGATGGCCTCCAGCTTGCTTGCCGGAACCGGCCGCTTCTCGCAGGCGCGCAGCAGCCCGCTGAGCAACTTTTGCCGGTCGAAGCGCTCGCGGCGGCCGTCTTTCTTTACCACCATGTAGGGAATCTCGTCGATGCGCTCGTAGGTGGTAAAGCGGCGATTGCACCGCTCGCACTCCCGCCGCCGCCGGATCGAGTCGGCTTCCTTGCTCTCCCGCGAATCGACCACACGATCTTGCCCGAAACCGCAGTATGGACATTTCATCTTAAGCAGATTCTAAATCAGTTTTCAGTTGTCAGTAGCTAGTTTGAGCAGGAACAGAGAACAGGGTCGACTTTCAGAGTCACATCTATGCACCTCCCGCGGCGGGTTTGCATCTACCTTATAGAAGGGGCTTCGGTAGCCAGTTGGAAGGGGTGTATTGATAGTCTTCCTGCTGAGCCGGCGGAAGAAACTAAAAAAATGGCAAAGAAAGTTGCTGAGCTATTTATTGAAGTTCTGGCCGCCGCCGGCGTGGAGCGCATTTATGGCGTGGCAGGCGATTCTCTCAATGGCATCACGGATTCAGTCAGGGTGCGTAAAGAGATGGAGTGGGTTGGAGTGCGGCATGAAGAGACGGCCGCCTTCGCTGCCGGGGCGGAAGCGGCCCTGACGGGCAAGCTGGCGGTATGCGCGGGGAGTTGTGGGCCGGGGAACCTGCATCTTATCAATGGCCTGTACGATTGCCATCGCAGCCGGGTGCCGGTGCTGGCCATTGCGGCGCAGATTCCGACGCAGGAGATAGGCAGCGGGTACTTTCAGGAGACGCATCCCGAGCACCTCTTCAAGGAGTGCAGCCACTTCTGCGAGCTGGTTTCGCAGCCCTCGCAGATGCCGCGCATTCTTGAGATTGCGATGCAGACGGCGCTGTCGAAACGCGGCGTGGCCGTGGTGGTATTGCCCGGCGATGTGGCGCTCTCCGATGCCGTGAATCGGGAGAGGCGCGTGGCCTTCCCCGGCGCACGGGCGGAGGTGACTCCCAGCCGGGAAGAGCTTGATCGCCTGGCCGCGGAGTTGAATCAGGCGCAAAAAGTGACGATCCTGGCCGGAGCCGGCTGCGCGGGCGCGCACGACGAACTGGTGGAGCTGGCTGGCAAGCTACAGGCCCCGATTGTCCACGCCCTGCGCGGGAAAGAATTCATTGAGTACGACAACCCGTACGACGTGGGCATGACCGGCCTGCTGGGGTTCTCTTCCGGCTACCACGCCATGATGAACTGCGACACGCTGCTGATGCTGGGGACGGATTTTCCCTATCAGCAGTTCTATCCGAAGAAGGCGCGCATTGTGCAGATCGACATCCGCGGGGAGCAACTGGGACGCCGCAGCCGCGTGGACTTAGGCGTTGTCGGTGGCATTGCGGAAACCTTGCGCGTGCTGTTGCCGGTGATCGAACAGAAGCGAAAGCGGCATCATCTGGATGCATCGCTCAAACACTATCGCGAGGCACGCAAGGACCTAGATGCCCTTGCGGCCGGGAAGCCGGGGCAGCGGCCAATTCATCCGCAGTATGTGGCCAGGATGGTGGATGAGCTGGCCGCGGAAGACGCCATCTTCACTGTGGATGTGGGCACTCCCGTGATTTGGGCGGCGCGTTACTTGACCATGAATGGCCGCAGACGGCTGCTGGGCTCGTTCAACCATGGTTCGATGGCGAACGCGTTGCCGCAGGCAATTGGAGCGCAGATCTCTCATCCGGGCCGGCAAGTGGTAACGCTCTCCGGCGACGGGGGCGTATCCATGCTGATGGGCGACCTGCTGTCGCTCAGGCAATTGCAGCTTCCGGTAAAGATGGTTGTGTTCAACAACGGATCGCTGGGATTTGTGGAGCTGGAGATGAAGGCAACGGGTTTCCTGAGCCACGCCACGGACCTGGTGAATCCGGATTTTGCAAAGATCGCGGAGGGGACGGGAATTCTGGGCCTGCACGTGGACGACCCGGAACAGCTTCGGCCGGCCCTGGAGCGGGCATTCGCGCATGACGGTCCTGCGTTGGTGGATGTTGCGGTGAACCGGCAGGAACTGGCCATGCCCCCCAGCCTCAAACTGGATCAGATCGTGGATTTCAACCTGTACATGGTCAAAGCGATTCTGAGCGGCCGGGGAGACGAGATCGTGGACCTTGCCAGGACTAACCTGTTTCGGTAGGTTGGGGCAACCGCCTTTCCTGCACATTGCAGCGCCAGGGCCAGGCGCTCCGGTCAGCTCAAGAATTCCGCAATCGCCCCCACTACTGTCTGCTGCTCGTCCTCGCGCAACTCGGGGAAGATGGGCAGGGCCAGCACTTCGCGGGCAGCGCGTTCCGCCTCGGGGAAGCTGCCTTCGGCGTAGCCCATGCCTTTAAGAGCCTCTTGCATGTGCAGCGGGACCGGGTAGTAGATCTCCGAGCCGATCTTGTGCTCGGCGAGGAACTCGCGCAGGGCGTCGCGGCGGTTGGTGCGGATGACGTACTGGTGCCAGACGTGTCGGCTGCCGGCAACCTCGTGGGGCAAAACAATGCCGTGGCTTGGATAAGGCCCGGCCTCGGCCAGTCCAGCCGCCGCAAAAAGCGCATGATAGCGCTTGGCCACAACGCGGCGGGCCTCGTTCCACCCATCGATGTACTTGAGCTTGACCGAGAGGATGGCGCCCTGGAAGCCGTCCATACGCGCATTCCAGCCGATCTCATCGTGGTAGTAGCGGCGGCGCATTCCTTGATTGCGCAGCATTTTGGCCCGCTCGGCCAGCTCGGCGGAGTTGGTCGTTACCATGCCGGCGTCGCCCGCGGCGCTCAGATTCTTGGTGGGATAAAAGCTGAAGGCGGCAGCGTCTCCCAGCGCGCCGGCCTTTACGCCACCCCACTCCGCGCCCCAGGCCTGGGCGGCGTCTTCAATCAGCTTCAGATCATGTTCCCGTCCAGTGCGGGCAAATGCGGTCCAATCGGCACATTGGCCGAAGAGATGCACGGGCAGGATAGCTCGGACAACCGTGCCGCGTGGACCGTTCAGAACCGGCTCGATGGCAGCGGGGTCCAGATTGAATGTGCTCGGATCAATGTCAGCCAGCAGCGCGATAGCTCCGGCGCGCAGAATGGCGCTGACCGAGGCGAAGAAACTGAAGGGCGTAGTGATGACAGCATCGCCGGGGCCGACACCGGCGGCTGCTATCGCCAGCCAAAGCGCATCGGTGCCTGAGGAGCAGCCCAGCGCATGAGACACGCCCAGATGTTCCTTGGCAGCGCGTTCAAAGGCGGCTACAGGCTCGCCTAAAATGAACTGTTGCGTCTCGAGCACCTGCTCGACCGCATTCAGCAGCTCCCGGTGAAGCGGGAGGTACTGGCGCTTGAGGTCCAGCATCGGTACCGGCTTCGTTGTTTGGCCGGGCCTCTGGATAGAACTCGTGGAAGGGGTGTGCGCGTCGTTCACCCGACTATGTTACCAGTCACGGATAGCGTCCGCGTCCAATGGCAGGGCATTGCAGGTTGCGGGCGCATATAAAAAATGAAATCCCGTAGACCCTACGGTAATTGAAGTTAGTGTGGCAATGAAGCTCCTTGTTGCGTTCCCAGGAGCGAAGCCGGGACTGAAAGGCATATTGACTGCCTATAAGGGCCAGTGATGACCGTCCTACAGTTGAAAAGGCAGGTATACCCATGTATTGTTGTCACATTGCGGGATTAACCGGCGCCGGGGCTACCGGGGTCGTGCCCGCTGTTTTGTTTTTTAACGAAAGTGCAATCGCATCCAAATCCCGAAGAGGAAACAGGAGATCGGCAAATGGAGAACAAGCCGGCACAAAACATTCAGGACACATTTCTGAATACGGTCCGCAAGGATAAAACCCCCATTACGATTTATCTGGTCAGCGGCGTAAAGCTCACCGGAAAGATTCGATCCTTCGACAAGTATTCCGTGCTGCTGGAAAACAACAGCCAGGAGCAATTGATCTTCAAGCACGCCATTTCGACCGTGGTGAGCAACCGGAGTGTACTGCATACGGAGCACCGTCCGGCTTCCCTGACCACGGGAATTGGCCCGGCCCCGGTGACCTCGCCGGCTGCGGCTCCAGCGACCATGGAGCAGCAATAGCGCGCGGAGTGCGGTCTCGTTTGGCAGTGAAGAAGAGCCGGATTGGCGGCTCCGGTGCAGCGCCGGGGTCCCCGGCGACAGGTCTTCGTCGCTGGGGCGGCAAGCCGGAGCGCGCGGTCCTCGTAGGTGTGGATCTTGGGGTTCACCCTCGCAACACCCGTGCAGGCACCGTGAGTGCGCGGCCGGCGGCGGTGTCTGCGGACCTCGCTTCTCCGGATCGGGATGCGCATGTGGCTGCTTCTCCGGGCCTCGACGCCGAAGAATCCATGGCTGAGTTTCGAGAGCTGGTATCGAGCGCCGGCGCCGTAGTGGTTGCCGAGCTGATGCAGCGCCGCTCCCGGCCCGATCCGGCCACGCTGGTCGGTGCCGGCAAAGTGGAGGAGATTGCCGGGGTTGCTGCCTCCACTGGGGCCGAACTGGTTCTCTTCGACCACGACCTTACGGCCACCCAGCTGCGCAATCTTGAGGCTGCGCTTCCATGTCGGGTGCTGGATCGTACCCAGTTGATTCTGGACATCTTTGCCCGCCACGCTCGCACCCGCGAGGGCCAGTTGCAGGTGGAGCTGGCACAGCTTGAGTACATGCTGCCCCGTCTCACCGGCAAGGGCAAGGCGATGTCGCAGTTGGGCGGCGGCATCGGCACCCGCGGTCCCGGTGAAACCAAGCTGGAGACCGATCGACGCCAGATTCAGCGCCGCATCGACCAGTTAAAGCTCGATCTGGATGCGGTTCGCCGGGTCCGCAAGCAGCAGCGACAGCGCCGCGAGTCGGTTCCGGTGCCCACGGTGGCGCTGGTGGGCTACACCAACGCCGGCAAAAGTACGCTCTTCAACTGCCTGACCGGCGCCCAGGTGTTGCAATCGCCGCGTATGTTCGCCACCCTGGACCCCAAGCTCCGTGCCATCGAACTGCCCACCCGCCGCAAAGTTCTCTTGTCCGACACGGTTGGCTTCATCCGCAACTTGCCGCACACCCTCGTCACCAGCTTTCGCGCCACCCTCGAAGAAGTAGCGCAGGCCGAGGTACTGCTGCACATCCGCGACGCCGCTTCGACCTATGGAGAAGAGCAAAAGGCTCAGGTCGAGAAGGTGCTGGGCGAACTCGAATCCCTCGACAAGCCGCGCATTGAGGTGCTGAACAAGATCGACCTGCTTGAGAAACACGAGCGCGATGGACTGCTGAGGCGGGCCTCGTCTTCAGGCGAAGTGGCCGTCTCGGCGCGAACCGGCGAAGGAACGGACGCGCTGCTTGCCGCCATCGACCGCGCTTTGCAATCCGATCCGGTGATCGAGGCCGAGTTGAGGGTTCCGCAACAGGAGGGTGCGGTGCTGGCCGCCATCGAGGCCGGCATGATCGTGCATTCGAGGGAGTATGAGGGCAATCTGGTGCGCCTCACCGTCAGCGGCCCCGCGTCGCTCGTCGGGCGGCTGCGCAACTACCGCCTGCGCAGCGAGTGAGGAATCTGGGTTTTCCGCAGCCCGCTGAATCCCTTGACTCCTCGCGGGGGTTTGCAGCGAGGTTCCCCCGCCTTGTTTTTGCCCTGAACCATGCCGATGGACGGGGATAATAGAAGCTGCTCTGGGATTCTCCGTCCGCTCCTCAAGCTCGTTGCCGGGCGGTCGTGGAGCGGAAAGCCCCCTCATGAAACCCGTTCGCATCGTTCTTTCGCCTACGCGAAGCCGCCCCTTTAACGTATTTCTGGGGCTTGTGCTGCTGCTGGCCTCGGCTTTTCTTCTCCTGGCGCTGGCCACCTATCACTCCACGGACCCCTCTCTGAACACGGCCACCGGCGAAACCGCGCGCAACTGGACCGGCCTCTTCGGCTCCTGGCTCAGTGACCTGCTACTGCAATCCCTGGGTGTTACGGCCTTTTTCCTGCCCCTCTGGCTGGGCGGAATCGGTTGGACGTGGATGCACTCGCGTCCCAGCGGCTCACCCCTGCTGCGCTGGATCGGCGCCCTGCTGGCGGTGGTCTTTCTCCCGTCTGTCTTCGCGCTGCTGCCCTGGCATTGGCTCTGGATGCATGAGGTTCCGGTTGAGGGCGTGATGGGCCGGCTGATGGTCGGCCTGCTGGTGCGCTACCTCAATATCCAGGGCGCCTGGCTGGTGGCCGGCGTGCTGGCCGCCGCGGGGCTCTACTTTGCCCTGGCAGTCAGCTTCTGGGCCATCAAAGAAAACCTCGAAGACCACTGGTTCCGCATCCTGGGCTGGCATGACCGCTGGCGCAACTGGCGCGAGGAGCGCGCGGAACGCAGGGAAGAGCGCGAGGTCGAGCACGAATCAGTGGACCGGCCGGATCCCTTCTCTAGTTTCGATGCTCCGCCAGTTGACCAACGCCCCAGCCGGCTTGCTGCCCTCTTCCGCCGCCGCAACCGTGCGCCCATAGCCGACCCGCTCGACGATATCCCAGCCTTTCAACGCGCTACTCCGCAACCGGCGGAAAAAGAACTTCACGGCGCAACTCCGCCGCGCAGAAGCAGCATCTGGGAGCGCACCACTGCGTCATCTGCGCCGCCTGAGACCGGGCCTGTCCCCGCCAACTCCTCTGCACATCCAACAGAGCCCCAGTGGGACGAACCTCGCCCCGCCGCTGCCCACAGCTCCGAATCGGAGATCGCCATACACAGCCGTGCCGATGCAGACCTGCGCACCACCACCGTGGCCCCCAAGAATGTGAGCGGCTACAAGCTGCCGCCCAGCACCCTGCTCAATCCCGGTGACGGCCCAAAAACCGTTCACGAGGACGATCTGCGCGAAGAGGCCAGCGTGCTCGTGGAGAAATGCGCCGAGTTCGACGTCCGCGGCCAGGTCGTCCAGATCAACCCCGGCCCCATGGTCACCACATACGAATTCAAGCCCGAAGCTGGCGTCAAATACTCCCGCGTCACCGGACTGGCCGAAGACCTGTGCCTCGCCATGCGCGCTGAAAGCATTCTTATCGAGCGCATGGCCGGCAAGAGCACGGTGGGCATCCAGGTACCCAACCACGAGCGCGAGACCATCCACCTGCGCGACGTCATTGAGAGCGAGACCTTCCACAAGGCCCGGCCGCGGCTGACGCTGGCCATGGGCAAAGACATCAACGGCCGCATCGTCACTGCCGACCTCAGTTCCATGCCCCACGTCCTCATCGCCGGCTCCACCGGCTCCGGCAAATCCGTGGCCATCAACGCCATGATCATGAGCCTGCTCTTCCGCACCACGCCCGCGCAGGTTCGGCTCATCCTCGTTGACCCCAAGCGCGTCGAACTGGGCATGTACGAGGGCATTCCCCACCTCTTCACGCCCATCATCACCGAGCCCAAGCTGGCCGCTAACGCCCTGCGCAACGCCGTCCGCGAGATGGAGCGCCGCCTCAAGCTGCTCGCCAGTCGCAGCGTGCGCAACATCGACCAGTACAACAAGCTCTTCGACTCCGTCACGCCCTCGCTCTTCGATGCGGTCGACGATGAGCAGCCACTGCCCTACATCGTCATCATCATCGACGAGCTCTCTGACCTGATGATGCTCGACCGCTCTAACGTAGAAGAGTCCGTCACCCGCCTCGCCCAGATGGCCCGCGCCGTTGGCATTCATCTCATCCTCGCCACCCAGCGCCCCAGCGTCGACGTCATCACCGGACTCATCAAGGCCAACATCCCCACCCGCATCAGCTTCCGTCTGGCCACCAAGGTCGATTCGCGCACTATCCTCGACACCAATGGAGCCGAATCGCTCCTGGGCCGCGGCGACATGCTCTTCCTGCCCCCCGGAACCAGCCGCCTCATGCGCCTCCACGCGCCTCTGGTGACCGAAAAGGAGACCGCCGCCGTCGTCGCCTTCTGGAAGGCGCAGGGAGAGGCCGAGTACGTCCAGGAGTTCCTCGAATCGCCTCGGGATGAGCGCCCCAGCGGGGACGGCTCCAACAGCGACCCCGACGAGAACGACACGCTCTTCGACGACGCGGTCCGCCTGGTCTTCGAGTTCGGCAAGGCCTCCACATCACTCTTGCAGCGCCGTTTGCGCATCGGCTACGGCCGCGCCGCCCACTTGATTGACTTAATGGAGCGCGACGGCCTGGTCGGCCCCGCCGACGGCTCGCGCCCCCGCGAGCTCCTCAAAGCCCCCGGCTGGCTCCACGAAGTCTCCCTCGTGAACGAATAGCTCTGATTTGTCATCCTGAGCGAAGTCGAAGGAACTGCATTTGCTTTTTGTCTCACCCATCCCACAGAATCGGGTGCCGGGTGCACCAGGTCTCGCCTTTGAAACCTGGGAAGCCACAATAGCCAATCCTCACCGCTTCAGCGTCGCAAACATCGCAACCGCCGCCGCTCCCATGAAAACAAAGGTCGCCCACACCAGAAGATTCGAGAGTGTGCCGCTCCGATACTCGCCCATAATCTCTTTATTGCGCGCAATCCGGGCGATAAGGAAAATCAACGGCACGGCGATCACTCCGTTGATCACGGCGGTCACCACCAGCGCCTGGATCGGATTGATACCGATAAAGTTAATCATCAAGCCGACGAGCGTTGCAATGGTGATTATGCCGTAGAATCCATGCGCGCGCTTCAACTTCAGGTTGAGGCCTTCTTTCCAGTTGAGCGCCTCTGAAAGCGCGTAGGAGGCCGATCCCGAGAGGACCGGAACAGCAAGAAACCCCAACCCGATGATCCCGATGGCGAATATCAGCTCGGCCAGAAACCCCGCGTGCGGAAAGGTATGAACCAGCGGCTCCAGCGCCTTGGCCGCCTCGGCGGCGCTGGTGATATGAGTGATGCCATTGTGATTCAGCACCGTCGCGGCGACCACGATGATGCACCACGTCGCGATCTGCGCTGACAGCATTCCGAAGAAATTGTCGAGCCGGAGCCGCTTCATGAACTGCTTGGTAACCCTTGGTTTTCCGCCGTGGATCATGCCCTTGCTCCGCTCTTCTTCTACCTCCTCTGAAGCCTCCCAAAAGAACATATATGGCGAGATCGTCGTGCCGATCACGCCGGTGATGATGAAAAAGAACGTAAAACTGAATTCAATGTGCGGGACAAACGTTGCCTTTAAAATAGTGCCCCAAGGCTCATGGACCAGAAATACGGTGATGACGTATGAGAAAAGCGTCGCGCAAAGCCATTTCAGAATCCGGGCATACGTCCGGTAAGACGTGAATATCTCCATGATGAGAATCAGGGCCGTAAAGAAAAGCACCAGCACCGCAAAGTTGACGGGCACGATAAGCTGCGCCGCTGCGCCCATTGCCCCCAGATCGGCTCCCAGATTGATGGTGTTGGCAACCAGAACCAGTAGCACCACTCCATAGAGCACCTTCTTGCTATAGTGTTCCCTCACCACAGCGGCAATGCCTTTTCCGGTCACGGCGCCAATGCGCGCGCAGGCCTCCTGCACCGCCACCATGAGGGGCAATATCAGAAGCGCCGTCCACAGTTGCCCGTAGCCGAACTGCGCTCCGGTCTGGGTATAAGTCGCTATCCCTGAAGGGTCGTCATCCGCTGCGCCCGTGATGATCCCAGGACCGGCGATCTTCAAAAGCTCCCTGGTCCTTTTGCCGAACTTAGCCATTGGTAAAGTATACCGGCAGGTAGCTCGCTTCTGAGACCTGGGATACCATAGACCTTCCCCACGCTTTGTCATCCTGACCGAAGGTTGCCGTGGCAATTGGGAGGGAGCAGTGGGCTTCAGCCCCCTGATTAGATCGCACCAATCTGAGGCCTTTAGGCCCGGGCATTCTTCTCCACTGTCATCCAGTGTCCCCACTACGATTTGTCATCCTGAGCGAACCCTGACCCTGAGCTTTGCGAAGGGGAAGGAGGAGTCGGGGTCCCCATCGACAGGCCTTCGTCGATGGGGTGAAGAGTCGAAGGATCTGCATTTGCCGGGTACCCCAGGTCTCGATTTTGAGACCTGGGAATGGCTGTCTGTGTCGCCAACTTGCTGACTTGCTGACTCGCTACTTCCGCTAACTCGCACCCTGCTCCCTACTCCCTGACCCTAACGCCTCCGGTTCTTCTTCAGCGCCAACCGCTTCGCAACCTCTAGCAACTGTTCCTCGAACTTTCCCACGCGCGGCACAATGCAATACACCAGTTGGCACTCCATCGACCACGCCACCTCCTTTAGCCGCTTCAGCGTGATCGTCTCATTCCGCTCCGACCGCTCCAGTTGAAACACCATCGACGGGCTGATCTCCAGATCCTCGGCCATATCTGAGGCCATGTATCCCATCGTCTTCCGCACCTTCCGCAGCCAGCCCTCCAATGGCCGCTGCACCCGCCGTGCCGCCTGGTAGTGCTGCGTCTCCATATCCAGCACTCGCTGCGCATGGGTCATAAATACATTTCTCATCCTGCCTCCCCTTCCTTCCCGCCCGCTTTCTCTTCGACTTGTAGCCTTCCAGGGCGATTTCTGCCTTCAAAAGGACTCAAGAACACTCAATTTGGCCCCTAAAACACCATATTGCGCCTTGTTTCGGTATTTATATGCAATCACTCGCTCGAATTCCGCAAGCTCAGGACCACCATTCGCTCTAAACCGGCGAAGTGCGAACCACGGATACACGAAATCCGGCAACACCACGCACAACAAAACTCCATTTCCGGTAGCCTGGCTCTTCTCGTTTGTCCAAAATCCGTGCCTCTCAGCTCACCATTGCGCCCAAATCCGGTAGCTTATAAATCACCGTTCCGCAGATCGTTACGCAGCAAAGTTTACCAATCAGTCAACCCTATTCTTGTTCCCTGTCTCCTGGCCCCTACCCCTTGTTTTCTGTCCATTGTCCACTGTTCACTGTCCACTGCTCCTCTCCGAAGTGGCACACTATATCCATGCTTGGCTTAGTCACAGAACGGCAACTCCCCACGGTGCTGCTGATTGACGACGATCTGGTCAGCCGTGAGGTGATTGCGACGGTGCTCACCATGAACGGCTACACCGTCCACACCGCTGCGGAGGGAGCGACCGCGCTGAAACTGCTTTCTGCCGAAAAATGCCTTCCCGAAGTAATCCTGATGGACGCGCAGATGCCCGGCCTGAGCGGTACCCAGCTCATCACGGAACTCCGCGCCCATAGCAACGCCGCAATCGTTGCCATCAGCGCCAGCAACCCGCCGGACGAGGTCGTTGCCGCCGCCGATAGCTTTCTTTTAAAGCCCTTTAGCGCCGATGCGGTGCGTAAACTGCTGGATGGGCATCGGAGGCAGGCCCGCTTGGCCGCAGACTCCGAATTGAGCCCCAATGAGCCTGTGGTAAACCCCGAAACCCTGGCCCAGCTCCGCGAAATGATGCCCGAGGCCGCGGTGCGCGAAATCTACGCTGCCATCGTTGCCGATCTGGCCCAGAGGCAAAGCGCGCTGGAGGCTGCCATCGCCAAAGGCGACGTCGCCGGGGTTCGCCGTATCGGTCATGCCATCTCTGGGGGCTGCGGTATGGCCGGCGCTCTCCAGGCTGCCCGCCTGGGCGCGTTGCTTGAAGCCGAGGGTAACCAACTGGATAACAACCCCAGCCTGCTCCGCGATTTGCGCGCCGCCGCCCTCAACCTGGAGCGTATGCTGGAGGCTGAATTCCCTGCATAGCATTGCCGGGTTTCGGAGGTTATCCGCTCGAGTGGAAAAACTGATCCGAATTGTGCTGGCAGACGACCATCCCGTAGTTCGCATCGGCGTACGCAATATGCTCACCGAAGAGGAGGGCTTCGATGTGGTCGGCGATGCCTCCGACGGCGACGAGGCCATTACACAGACCCTGGAACTGGAGCCGGACATTCTGCTGCTCGACGTGCAGATGCCGCGCCTGCCCGGCCTGGAAGCTATGCGCGCCATCATGAATGGCACGCCCACGGTCAAGATTCTGCTTCTGACCTCTACCATCACCACCCAGCAGATCATCGAGGCATTGCAGATCGGGGCGCGGGGTATTGTGCTCAAAGACGCCCTGGCCGGCCATCTGCAAACCGCCATCCGCACCGTAGCCGGCGGCGACTACTGGATTGGCGGCAAGCGCGTAGTCAACCTGGTCTCAGCGCTTCACGACTTGATTCAAAAGGCCGCCGTTCCCCAGCGCAAGACTTACGGCCTGACCCCTCGCGAGCTTGAAGTGGTGGGCTGCATCGTGGAAGGCTGCAGCAACCGCGACATCGCCAAGCAGTTCAGCCTAAGCGAAGAAACCGTCAAGCGCCACCTGTCGAACATCTTCGACAAGACCGGCGTCTCCACCCGCCTGGAGCTGGCGCTCTTCGCCATTGCGCATCATCTGGTAGAACCGCAGTAACGCCCCTGCGACTGCCTTTAGGCACCAAAACAAATAGAAACTTAACTAGGTTTCTGTAGGAGGGGCTCGCCATGAAAATCGGCTTTTTAGGATTGGGCAAGATGGGCACGCCCATTGCGCGGCGGCTGTTGGCTGCCGGGCATGAGGTAACCGTTTGGAACCGCACCCGCGAGCGCACAGAAGCGCTGGTCACGGAGGGAGCGCGGGTGGCGTCGACTTCAGTTGAAGCCGCGCGGGCCGGCCACGTCTTCATGTCCATGCTCTTTGACGATGCGGCTCATGAAGAGGTGTTTTTTGGCTTGGAGCCTCTTTTGGATGCGCTTGCGCCCGGCGCTCTCCACATCTCGCTCTCGACTATCAGCGTCTCCCTTTCGGAGCGCTTTACCGCCGAACATGCTCGACGTGGGCAGATATTTGTAGCAGCGCCGGTCTTTGGACGGCCTAACGTGGCAGAACAGGGCCGGTTGTGGATTGTGGCCGCCGGTTCTGATGATGCACTAGCCCAAGCTCGCCCGCTGCTTGAACCGCTTTCCCGTGGCATCTCGGTTGTGGGCCCGAAGCCGCGCCAGGCTCATGCTGTCAAGTTGGGTGGGAACTTTCTCATCAGCGCCATGATCCAGGCGCTCAGCGAATCCTTTGTCTATGCAGCGGCGCAGGGCATCGATCCTGAAGCGTTTCTCAGCTCCGTGAACAGCGCACTCTTCCAATCGCCGTTTTACGCCGCCTACGGCCAGGTGATGCTGCACCCACCGGAGCAGCCTGGCGCCACCATTGAGCTGGGAGAGAAGGATACGCGCCTGCTGCGTGAGGCCGCCGCCAGCCGCCACACGCGCCTCAGCCTTGCCGACAACCTAGCGGAGATCTTCATCCAGGCCCGGCAGGCCGGCCTCGGCGGTGAGGATTGGGCGGTGGGTCAATACCACATGGCCCAGCGGCGGGCCATAATATAGAGCCATGAATCTCAAGGGAAAAATCGTCTTCGTAACTGGCGCCAGTGCTGGCATTGGCGCAGCCACTGCGCTTGCCTTCGCCGCCGAAGGGGCGCGGCTGCTGTTGGCGGCCCGCCGCCCTGGCAAACTGGCCGAGGTGGCCTCCCGGGCATTGGAGAGCGGCGCATCGGCCGTTCATTCCATCGCTCTCGATGTGCGCGACCGCCGCGCCGTCCAGAACGCTATCGACGACCTGTCGCTGGAGTGGGCGGAGATCGACGTACTGGTGAACAACGCCGGCCTCAGCCGCGGCCTGGACAAGCTCTACATGGGCAGGATCGAAGACTGGGAAGAGATGATCGACACCAACGTCAAGGGGCTGCTCTATCTCTCCCGCGCCGTTGTGCCGGGCATGGTGACGCGCGGACGGGGCCACGTGGTGAACCTGGGTTCCACGGCCGGCGAGCTCACCTACCCCAATGGAGCCGTCTACTGCGCCACCAAGGCCGCCGAGCGCGCCATCAACGACGGCCTGCGCCAGGATTTATTGGGAACCCCGGTGCGCGTGACCAGCGTGGACCCCGGCATGGTGGAGACCGACTTCAGCCTGGTGCGCTTCCACGGCGACGCGGAGCGGGCCGCCAAAGTCTACAAAGGCATAACGCCGCTCACCCCGGAAGACGTGGCCGAAGCGATTCTTTGGGCCGTGAGCCGCCCAGAGCACGTGAACATAGCACGGGTCTCGCTCACCTCGGTGCAGCAGGCCAACTCTTTGCTCTTTCACCGCGAGGCGTAGCGGCAGACGGCGAAAACCCCGGGCCTGCTAGCCCATTGCCTGAATCTGCCCTTCGATCTGGCTCAGCGCGGCCTCCAAGGCAACGCGGCGGGCGGGTTGCGACGTTGTTTGCGACAAAATATTAACGCGCTGCAATATGAGCGCCTGTTTCTGACGTTCCCGCACGGTGCGAAGCTGTTCCGCAAGCCGTCGCTCGTCTTCGCTGATAAAACCGCTTCCGTTATCTATCTTCGGCTGCTTTCGGGATTTTGCCATCTGAACCTCCACGGGGATTTACTTTCGGGAACCGCGCGACCTATCTTCATTCTACGAGGGTTTGGCCGCACTTCATCCCACGGAATGATGTAGGCTCCCTCGGCAAGAGGTAGAATGGCCCATGCGTGTTTGGCAGATTTCGTCGTTTGGCGTTGATTCTTTGGAGTTTGTAGAGAGGCCCACGCCCTCACCCAGCCCCGGAGAAGTAATGGTCGCAGTACGTGCGATTTCTTTCAACTATCGCGATCTGCTGCTGGTGAAGGGCCTCTACAACCCAAAATTGAAGCTGCCGCGCATTCCCTGCTCCGACGGCGCAGGCGAAGTGGCGGCCGTAGGCGAAGGAGTGACCGCGTGGAAGCCCGGAGACCGCGTGACCGGCATCTTCATGCAGAACTGGCTCGACGGCGCGCTTACCCCGACCAAAGCCAGGGGCGCGCTGGGCGGTGACGTCGACGGCACTCTGGTCGAGTACATCGTCCTCAAGGAGACTGGGCTGGTTCCGCTTCCCGAACACCTCAGCTATCAGGAAGCCGCTACGCTGCCCTGCGCGGCCGTTACGGCATGGAACGCGCTGGCGGCTGGCAAACTGAGGCCTGGAGCGACTGTACTGATTCAGGGAACCGGCGGAGTCTCGATCTTCGCCCTTCAATTTGCGCGGCTCAGAGGAGCGCGGGTGCTGGGCATATCCAGCAGCGATGAGAAGCTGGAGCGAGCCCGCTCGCTGGGCTTGGATGAGGGCCTGAATTACGTGGACAAGCCCGACTGGGACCGCTGGGTGCTGGAGCAGACTGGGGGCGAAGGCGCCGATCTGGTGGTGGACGTGGGCGGCATGGGCACGCTTCCCCGCTCGCTCAGGGCCATTCGCATCGGCGGCACGGTGGCTCAGGTGGGTGTGCTCTCCGGCCCCTCAGAGGCTTTGCCTATCAGCTCTATCCTCCACAAACAGGCCCGCATACAGGGCATATACGTGGGATCGCGCAAGGACTTTCTGGAGATGAACAAGGCCATCTCCCTTGCCCTGCTCCGCCCGGTCGGCGAAGAGTTCCACTGGACCCAGGCACGAGAGGCGCTGGCGCGGATGGAGGAGGGCAGCCACTTCGGCAAGCTGGTGCTGACGGTGGAGTAGGAGGCCGGTCCAATTAGTCCCATCCGCAAGGCGTCGAACCGTTCTTCATGAATGGACACCGCTGTTGCTGCTAGGTAAACTGGCATTCTGCTTTTCGCAATCGGAAAACATGAGGACGCACTCCGACACATGGCCTCTCAACTATCATTCACGGGGTTTGTTTGGAAGAATCTCGGCCGGCGGCGGCTGAGGACTCTGCTGACCCTGTGCGGAATCGGAATGGCCATCGGCGCATTTGTGGTCCTGGTGGGCTTTTCCAGCGCATTCGAGCACGAGTGGCTACGCATCTACTCCAGCAGCGGCATCGACATTGCGGTCATTGAGCAGACCTTTCTGAACACCTCGGTAGATGAATCGGCAGTTGCAAAGGTGAAGGCGCTGCCCATCGTTGAGCAGGCCACGCCCATGATCTACAACGTGATGGACCTGACCCCGGAGGTCAATGCACTGGCCTTTGGCTGGAAGGCGGACTCATTTGAGTTCCAGTCGCTCCAGTTGCTGTCGGGACGGCCTTTCCGCGACGGTCATCCTGAGGTGATGCTGGGCGACTTTCTGGCCGGCAACCTGAAGAAGAAACCCGGCGACACGCTGAATATTCAAGGCGCTCCGTTCACAGTGGTTGCCATCTACCATGGCGGTTCCGCGCTGGAGACCGGCTCGGTCATCCTGCCTCTCGACCAGTTGCAGCAACTCAGCAGCCTGCAGGGCAAAGTGTCGACGATCCATGTGCGCTTGCGCCCTGCACCCGCCGGAGTGGCGCCGGAAAAATATCTGAAGCGCGCTGAGGCGCAAATCGAGGCGGCCCTGCCGGGACTGCGCGCTGTGCCGGCAGCCGAGCGTGCCGGAAACAATCAGTTTGTAAGGCTGGCGCACGCCTCCGCATGGGGTACCTCCTTGATCGCCTTGCTGATCGGTATCCTGGGGATCGCCAACACCATGGCCATGTCGGTCTTCGAGCGCACACGGGAGATCGGCATCCTGCGCGCACTGGGCTGGAAGCGGCGGCAGGTGATAATTCTCATCCAGCTTGAGGCGTCTGTGCTTGGCCTGGGCGGCGGGTTTTTCGGCATCGCTCTTGGATGGTGCGCCCTGCACCTACTGGCTGCCCTGCCGCAAACCGCCAGCATCGTTTCGGCAACTTTTCCTTTATTGCTTCTGTCGGAAGCCTTGGGCATTGCCGTTCTGGCCGGGCTGATCGCCGGAGCGCTTCCTGCATGGCGCGGCGCGCAACTTTCACCGATCGAGGCGCTGCACCACGACTAACCTTGTTCTACCTCTTGCGAGAACCTCTCCCGCAGAACCCGCCTGAGCATTTTGCCGCTGTGATTCTGTGGCAAGCCGCCGGGATCGAGAATCCAGATGCGGCGCGGCGCTTTGTAGGCCGCAAGATTCTGCCGGCACCACTCCAGCAATTCGCTTTCGCTTACCTGAGAACCTTCGCGTACTTCGATCGCTGCGGCGGGAATCTCGCCCTTCTCCTTGTGGGGCAGACCGAAAGCGACGGCATGGGCCACCGCCGGATGAGCCTGCATGACCTCCTCCAGTTCGCGAACGTAAACCGAGTAGCCGCCGGATTTGATCACGTCCTTCATGCGCCCCACCAGCCGGATCAGGCCTAGGCGGTTCCGTGTGGCTAGGTCGCCGGTGCGCAACCAGCCGTCGTTTGTGAGCAAACCCTGGCCGTTGTTCTTATCCTTCCAATAATGTGGTGCAAGGCCGCGACGGCGTATCTGGCACTCGCCCGTCTCGCCGGCTCGCATTGGCCGGCCGTCTTCATTCGCCACCCGGATGCGATACGGCGGCACGGGGAAGCACAAGTCGCCGCTGCCAGGCAGAAACGACAGCTCGATGCCCATCATGGCCAGGCCGCCCAGTTCTACCATTCCGTAGCCGTTCAGAAGCACCGGCGGAATGCGCCGGCCGCCCGGAAGCCGGATCAGCGCGCCGAATTGCCGCAGGCGTTGCCGCACTTCAGCTGGCAGATGATCGCTGGCCGAGAGCCACAGGCGCACGCTCCTCAGCCGCGCTGGTTCCAGATTGCTATTGACTAGCTGTGCAAACATAGCGGGCACGCCGACGACTGCTGTGATGCCGTGGCGTTCGACAAGTTCCAGTGCGCTCGCGACATCGAAGCGATCGAGGAAACAGCCGCGAATACCGGCCATCAAGCCATAGAGCGCGATGCTGACAGCCATGATGTGGGACCACGGCAGCGCAATCAGCGCCAGATCCTTGGGGCCGAGGAATAGCCCGGCAAACACCGTGGATGCGCGCGCCCCCAGCAGGGCGATGCTCGACAGGGCCGCCCCTTTGGGAAAACCGCTGGTGCCCGAGGTATGAAATACCGCAACGGTCGCGGCCGGATCGATGGCGGTCGGCGGAAACGGCGCCCCGGTGTCGCAAAGGCGCACAAATCCATCGAGCGTTTCTGCCTCAACGTCGGCTTGTATCCAGGTGCGCACATTCAGCGCTTGGCGGTTTGTGATGTTGCGTTGGAAAATAGCCTTGTCGGTAACCAGAATATCCGTGCCGCTATCGGCCAGGATGCGGCGCACTTCGGCGAGCGAAAGAAGCGGATTCAGAGGAACCGCGATTCCACCGGCGCGGATGATCGCCAGGAACCAATGAAAACAGTGCCGGTCGTTGGTGCGATAAATGGCGACAGGCTGGCCGGGGCGGAGCGCGATTGATCTGCGCAAGAAAGCATCCATGCGGCAAATGTCGGAGTGCAGCTCAGAAAGATGAAAATTGCCGTCTTCTTCGACGGAGACTTCGCAGTCTCCTTTTCGCCGCAGCAGCTCATCGATAAGATTGGCCGCCGTGACATTGCGGTCGCGTGCGAGTTGATAACGGCGGAAAATGTTCATAGTGTTGAGACGGGCTTGCGGCCCCAGTCGCTGGCGACGCAGTAATGGAAGAGGCAGTCGAGGTAATCCAGCACCGGCGGCGGACATACTCCAGCAGGCTGCAGAAGCCGCTCCGCATTGCTAGTGTCAAACTGCATTTTCATTGTGAAGTAGTCCCGGTAGGCGCGGCCGTCGCGAAGCACACGGCGCTTGCGTCCCCACAGGATAAAAAACAGCAGCGGCCTCAGCGCAGCGAAAAATAACTTCGGATCGACGTAACGCGGTTCCCGCACCTGGAAGTACTCTGCCGCACGCTGGGCAATCTGCTGAATAGTTGCGCTGCCGCGGGGTCCGGCGCAGAGGTGAACCGTGCTGCCGAAGGCGGCCTCGTCAAAGATCAGGCGCGCAACCGAAGCGGCAACAAAATCGACAGGCACGATATCCAGCACTGCGTCGGGAAAGCCGGGAACCGTGCGCCACAACCGGCGCGCGTAGATCTTCAGCGGCCAATACATCATCTTGAAGCTGGAGGTAACGCCGGTGCGGGAGTCGCCCACGATGATGCTGGGGCGCAGAATCACCCCGGGCAACGAATCGAGCCGCGTGCGCACCAGCGCCTCAGCCTCGGCCTTGGTCTGTTCGTAAGTGTTACGGTAGCTCTGCCCCACGGCAAGCTCGCTTTCGCGCACCAGGCCTGTGCGCTCGCCGGCCACGTATGCCGTGCCGACGTAGGCCAGGCTCTTAAGCTGTCGCATGCCGGCGGCGAAATCCAGAATGCGGCGGGTACCCTCAACGTTGATTTGGCGAGCCTCGCCGAGGGTGTGATCGAAACGCACCGTGGCGGCGGAGTGAATCACGCGGGTTGTCTCAGCGGAGAGGTGCTGGTAAGCAGCTGCCTCCAACCCGCAGTACTCCTGGCTGACGTCACCGGAATAAACCTGGACGCGAGATCGCTCGGCAGGAGGGACGATCAGATCGGCGCGCTGTTGACCCGATTGGCCCGCTTTCCCGCGGATGAGTAGCGCCAGCCTAGCTTGCGGCTGACGAACCAGCAGTTCGCGGACCAACTGCACTCCGAGAAAGCCGGTAGCGCCGGTGACAAGGATGAGCTCTTCGCTGTTCATTCAGTGACCGACCTCAGTGCTCGAACAACTCGAAGGCCGGAGAAGGGTGACCTTTCGGCGCCTAGGCTACAAGTAAAGATATAGGCATTATAGTTCGGAGGTCCAGCCAGAGAGGCGACGATGTTTAGATGGAGAGGCTTGTTCGCGGCATTCAGACGCTGAAGATGATTTCAGAAATTAACCGAACAATCTGGTGCTTACGGTGGAGCGAAGGCTGGTTGGGTAGATGTTTGTATGGTTCATCTGCCACCCAGGTCTCAGAATCGAAGTGAGACCTGGGGAAATCAGCCAATACGGATGGTGCTGTGCCGAAGCCGCCGGACTCTTCCCAACTGCGCTCTACTCCACAGGAATGTTGCCCGTGGTATCGAGCGTTGCACCTGCCGGAATTAGAGTAGTGGAGACTGTCTTTCCATCCTCAGAACCGGTGTAGACAGAGATCCGGGATGCATCGATACCCTTCTCGTTCACGAGATATGCCTTGGTGTTGACCGCGCGCGCAGCAGCGAGTTTCTTACCGCCCTTCTCACCGGTGGCTGCACTTCCAACGACGGCCAGCTTCGCATCGGAGCTGCGCTGTAGATTGAGCGCGATTTCATCCAGGCAGGCCTTCGCTTCGTTGTCTACGCGGCTTGGACGAGCCACATCCCGCTCAAAATTAATGGAGCACAACTCACTCGTCTGGGGCTTCGCCACAACGGCAGGAACCGAGACCATCACTGAGGTTGCACCTGAAGCCGTCTGTCCCTTGTCATCCGCTACATTGCAGGTCACTGTGACAGTTCCAACCGTTGCGCCTGTTGTAGATAAAGCTGCTGTTGTGCCGGTTCCGTTTACCAAACCAGATGTCGAGCTGTAGCTGTAAGTCAAAGGACGATTCTGAGGGCTGATGCCGATTGCGGTAATCGTGGAAGAGTCCCCGGAAATCACGGCAGAAGGATTGGCTGAGCAACTGACAGTCGGCGGCTCATAAGTTTTCACCGCATACGGCGCAGTGCAATCCGCATTCTCACTGGGCCTGTCGCCCACAGAGACGTGGCCTTTGAGCGTGTAGGCGCCTGGGGCGAGATTTGTCGTGTCGATCTTCGCAGTGCTTGAGACTCCTGAAACCACTCCCCCATCGACAGACCATGTGTAAGCGGCTGTCTTTGCGGGGTTCAGATTCAGAGCCGTGCCCGACACCGAAATCGTATCTCCGGGAAATACAGATGATGGATTGACTGAGCAGGAATAAGCCAGGGGTGAAGGGGGTGGCAGTTGAGGACCGGGGTTTCCACCGAAGCGGAAGACAATTCCCGAAGAAAAGCGCATATCATTTTGCAACTCATTGATTCCGGTGTTGTGGTTTTGAAAATTAGTCATCAAGTATTCCACTTGAACAATGCGGATGGCAATATGATGGCTGACCTTGACGTCCAATCCGCCCCCACCGGTCCAGGCAAATTTGTTCTCAGCAGGAAGCGGGGTGCAGCCGGCGCCGCCGCAACCGGAGTCCATCATTACCTTAGTGGCATATATGCCTCCAAACAGGACCTGCAAAAAGGGAGTGACCCTCTCGTGGCCTCGAAAAGAGAGGCGCGGACCAAAGAGATAGGGAAAAACAGCCCCATATGAACTCATCACTGTGGATGCACCACCGCCTGTGCCGGGGAATTCGATTTTCGAGTCGGCAAAACCGCCAAGGTCGGCAACGAGTCCCAGGTAATGGTTAAAGTTGTAAGCGATGGACATGCTGCCGCCATTGAGCCAGTACAGGCGGTTTGCTGGCTCCAAGTCCGGCATTCCGCGCAGATAGGAGTAGCCCAGAAACAATTCGACCTTTGGAGTGCCGCGGTTCAGGCCCTCTGAATACGGCATGGCTGCCGCCATGGAGGCCGAAGGCGTTGGAGCGGCCGGCCAGATGCTCAATAAGGCGCTGGAATCCGCAGCCATACCGTCGTTGGCGCCGGTCGACGGCTTTGCCGCTTCGCCCGCACGGAGCAAAATCGCAGGCATTAGAAAAATGGCAAATGCCGCTGTCGCAATCATCCTTACACTTAATTTCATCTTCGCCTCCTGAACTGCTTGCCGCGATTCTCATTCAATCTCAACGCCGGATGAACTCGGCGCGAACTATATGCAATATGCCCTATTGCCGGAAAACTTGCTGAGACCGCCAGAGGGCAGTCTCAGCAAGGACCTTATGGGGCAGGCACATTGATTACGGTTTGCACCATGGTGACCGACGCATCCAAAGCTAGTACTCTGCCGTTGATTGTTGTTACCGTCGACGACGTGGATTGTCCCGGACTCGAAATCGTGATTCCTGGGTGAGAGATGATGGTTCCCACCATCGTCCCGCCTCCGCCGTAATTGATGACCGCGCCGGGGAGGCCCCCGACTGCCCAGAAGACGTTTTTGGATTGGGCGCCGTTGACCAAGAGGACACTTTCAGGGGATGTCGGCGTGCCAACAGTGAGAGAAGATGCCATCTGGAAGACCCAGGACGCATTGGGATCCCCCTGGGCGTCGAGAGTCAGGTTACCGGCCGAAATGGCATAACTGCTCACGGCGGATTTATAGACGCCGGGGGCCAGGGTTCGATTGCCCAGTTCTCCCGCTGAGCCGCCTCCGCATCCGGGACAGACTGACACATCCAAACCGCCAGGAAGGCCAGCAAGAGTGTTGTAAGCGGTTAGAGCTTCCAACGCGGCTTGGGTTGCGGTGGCGAACGTAGTAGCGGTTCCTTCATTGGGGCATGCGACAGTGGGCTGCGATGAGCCTGCAGCTGTGTCGATCACTCCATTCACCAGCCCCTTGTTGAGTGTTGTTTCCGTATACGTGCATTGATATACGCCACCAACCAGAACACTGGTATCGTGGAATCCGGTCATCAGCGAAGAGGCTGCAGTTGTCCCGATATTGCCATAGATGACCGTGTTGATGCCCTGGTTCGTCATCCCGGCACCGCCGCCAAAGCCGGCAAAGAGTATTACGGTCGGTCCAAGGACGACAGGCGGCGGAACCGCTGCTGCACCGGTAGTAAATGTCCAGGGATTCGGCGCGCCGGTGGTCCCCAGTGGATTGCCGGTTACGTCCGTTGCTCCATTGGTCACCGTTGCGATATAGCTGGTGCCGGCGGTCAGTGAGGCCGTGGGCGTGAGAGTGGCGATGAAGTTGATCGCATCATAGGTGATCGTTGCCGGTATCAGCGTTCCGCCCTGCGTAAGATAGAAGGTCGCCGTAGTGAGGGTCAGCGGATTCATCGCCTTGGTGAAGGTTGCGCTGACCGCCTGATTGAGGGGCACGCCTGTTGCCGCATTTGCAGGAACAGTCGAAACGATCTGCGGCGGGGTGACAACGGCAGACGTACCTGTGGTAAAGGTCCAGACGTAGTTGCTGACCAGCGCATTGCCCGCCAGGTCCTGTGCCGCGGTAGTGATAGTGGCTGTAAACAGAGTGCTGGGCGCAAGATTCGCGGCGGGCGTAAACGTCAGCGTATTTCCAATCGCCGCATAGGCAACCAACCCGGAGACGGGAGTGGTTCCTGGTCCGGTCAGCGTAAAGGTCGCCGGACTGATTGCGGTGATTGTGGCCGGGTTCATCGCCTTGCTGAAGGTAGCGCTGACGATCTGATTCAGCGGCACGGCCGTAGCTAGGTTTGCCGGGATAGTTGCAGTGACAGTCGGCGGCGTGATAACTGGGATGGTAGCGGTGGTGAAGGTCCAGACGAAGTTGCTGGCCAGCGCAGTGCCTACCAGATTCTGAGCCCCGGTAGTGATCGTGGCCGTATAGGCGGTGTTCGAAGCCAGGCTGGCAGCCGGTGTGAAGGTTGCTACCGAACCGGCAGGAACATACGTGACTACTCCTGTTACGCTAGCCCCGCCCGTCACTTTCAATGTAAAGGTTGTCGAGCTGATTGTGGCAGGGGTCATTGCCACACTGAAGGTGGCGCTGAGGGCCTGGTTGATGGGCACGCCTGTCGCCAAATTGATGGGAATGGTGGAGATAACCGTTGGCGGGGTGGGGGCCGGAACCGTCAAGAAGGTCCACACGTAATTACTTACCATTGGAGTGCCCACCAGGCTCTTGGCTCCAGTGCTGATAGTAGCGGAATAGAGGGTGTTGACTGTGAGGCTGGCTGCCGGTGTGAAAGTGGCGACTGCACCCGAGCAACCGACTGTACCAGCTACGGCTGTCGTGCCGGGGCCTGTGACGATAAACGTCGTTGCAGGGGATGCGAGCGTCGAGCAGAGCATCGCCTCGTTGAAGGTTGCGTTAAGTGCTTGAGTGATGAGCACACCCGTGGCTGTATTCACAGGAACCGTAGCTGTCACCGCGGGCGGCGGGGTGATCGTCGTAAAGGTCCACACATAGTTAGCAGCCAGCGGAGTGCCCGCCAGGCTCTTCGCTCCGGTGGTAATCGTGGCTGTGTAGAGGGTGTTATTCGCCAGGTTGGCGGTAGGCGCAAATGTCGCGACGGAGCCCGAGCAAGTGACTGTTCCTGCTACCGTTGTCGTGCCGGGGCCTGCGAGGGTAAACGAAGTCGCAGGGGATGCGAGCGTCGAGCAGAGCATCGCCTCGTTGAAGGTCGCAGTGAGCACCTGGCTGACGGTCACATTTGTGGCTCCATTCGCAGGAACCACTGCTGTCACCGTGGGAGGCGGCGTAATCGTTGTAAAAGTCCACACATAGTTAGCAGCCAGCGGAGTGCCCGCCAAGCTTTGGGCTGCGGTGTTAATCGTGGCTGTGTAGAGGGTGTTATTCGCCAGGTTGGCGGTAGGCGTAAATGTCGCGACGGAGCCCGAGCAAGTGACTGTTCCTGCTACCGTTGTCGTGCCGGGGCCTGCGAGGGTAAACGAAGTCGCAGGGGATGTGAGCGTCGAGCAGAGCATCGCCTCGTTGAAGGTCGCAGTGAGCGCTTGGCCGATGGGCACGCCTGTGGCCGTATTCACCGGGGCCACTGCTGTCACCGCGGGCGGAGGAGTAATCGTTGTGAAGGTCCACGCGTAGTTGGCAGTCATAGGAGTGCCGCCCAGGTTTTTTACCCCATCGTTGCATCCTATGATCGTTGCTGTGTATGCGGTGCTGTACGCCAGAACGGCAGTCGGCGTAAATGTGGCAGTCGTGCCACTGTAAGTTACGGATCCTGCTACAGCGGCTCCGTTCGGCCCTGTCACCGTAAAGGTTGTAGCGCTGATCGTGGTTGGGTTCATCACCATGCTGAAGGACGCGCTGATCGTCGTGTTTACGGCGACATTCGTAGCGCCTTGAGCGGGAAATGCGGACACCACGGATGGAATAGTTACTACCTCTTGGCCGCATCCGGCGACAAAGACAACCAATAGAGTCGCAAGGCAATACGTAATACCAACTCTGATTTTGCGCATTTCATCCCTCATGTCCAACGCTGGTGGCACGGCGTCTAAAAGCTCATTTTTTGTTTGCTCGGGAAAAAAGCCGGCACGATGTGACTTTGCCAACGTAACAACTGAATTGGAATGGTGCTGGTCATAATTGCTCATCGGTCGCAGGATTTTTGCAGCCCGAAGGCCGGCATGCCGGCCGGAACTATGGTCAATACTGAACAGTTTGCGTATCGCAGTTCTCCTCCTGCAGTTCGCTGCCATAATGCGATAATCTGAATACCGCACGCACTTCCCTTCCCGTGCCGGGTGACCCGCTTGATTGTTGAAATTGAAAATCTGACCAAGATCTATGAATCGAAGCTCCGCGTGGTCGCCGTGGATGGGATCGACCTGGATCTGAAGCAGGGTGAGATCTTCGGGCTGCTGGGGCCAAATGGGGCGGGCAAAACCACTACAATTTCGATCGCCACCACGCGCACTCTGCCCACCAGCGGAACGGTTCGGATTGCGGGGATCGACGTGGTGGAGCATCCGGCCCATGCTCGGCGGCTGATTGGCGTAGTGCCCCAGTTCAACACTCTGGATCGCTCGCTTACGGTCTTTGAGAACCTCTATTATCACTGCCGCTACTTCGGCTTCTCGCACCGGCAGGCCAAGTCCCGCTCCCTGGAGCTGCTGGATCAGTTTCTTTTGAGCGAGCGCAATGGTATGTATCCGGCGCAACTATCTGGCGGACTAGCGCAGCGAGTGCAGATTGCCCGCGCCATCGCGCACCGGCCTACGGTGCTTTTTCTCGACGAGCCTTCTGCCGGCCTGGACCCGCAAAGCCGCATGGCGATGTGGGAGGCAGTCGAGGGACTGCACAAGGAAGGCATCACTGTGCTGCTGACCACGCACTACATGGAGGAGGCCGACTCGCTCAGCGACCGCGTGGCCATCATCGACTATGGCCGCGTGCTGGCGCTCGGGTCGCCTCAAAAATTGAAGTCCACCTTCGGCGCGGATACCATCTTCGACCTCAAGCTCAGATCGCAGCAAGGCCTGGAGCCGGTGATCTCTGCATTGAAGGCGCGACCGGACGTAACCAGCGCAGAAGCCCACGCCGACGGGCTGCGAGTGATCGCCGCCAGCTCTGACGGGTTGCTTCCCGACCTGGTCCAGACGGTCGCAGGCTTTGGGCTGCGCGACCTGGCCATCACTGAGCCCAGCCTGGAGACGGTCTTCATCAAGCTGACAGGGAGGGATCTGCGTGAATAGCCCGGCGTTTTTCCTCAGAGCCTTTCTGGGGCTGTTTCTGCGTGACCTGCGGGTGCTGACACGCGAGTTGATTCCCTTTGTGCTGCGCGTGGGGATGCAGCCGCTGCTCTTCCTCTTCGTCTTCACCTTCATCCTGCCGCGCATGAGTAGGGCCAATCCCCTGGCGGCGGGCGGCGGAGCGGATTTCGGCACCATCATCCTGCCGGGCCTGATGGCGGTAGCCATCATGTTCTCGGGAATCGCCGCCGTGGCGCTGCCGCTCTCTTCGGAGTTTGGCATCACGCGCGAGATCGACGACCGGGTGATGTGTCCGCTGCCGCTGTGGGCCGTGGCTCTCGAAAAGGTCTGCTTCAGCGCTATGCAGAGCATCATTGCCGCCCTGCTGGTTATTCCCATGGCCTACTACGTTCCAGCCGCGCCGGTGCAAGCCGACGTGCACAACTGGTTTCTCTTCGCGCTTGTGCTGGTGCTGTCCAGCCTGCTGGCCGGGTCGCTCGGCCTCGTAATCGGCTCCACGGTCAGTCCCAAACACATCGGGCTAGTCTTTTCGATCATTGTTGTACCCATTACCTTTTTGGGGTGCGTCTACTACCCGTGGGCCTGGCTGGACAAAATTCCATGGCTGCAAGTGGGCGTGCTCTTCAATCCTATTGTCTACATGAGTGAGGGGCTGCGCGCCTCGGTCACGCCCGGCATCACGCATATGCCCTGGTGGGCAATCCTGATTGCTCTGGTATTTTTCACGGCGGCGCTGGCAAGGTTTGGACTGCGCGGCTTTCTGCGCAGGGTGCTGTCGTAGATTTAATCTGCAGTTTCTGGCATCATTTTTCCCGTTACAAGTATCTAAGTAAGCAGTGGTTAGCGTATTGCATAATACTGATTCCCCTTCTGCTCGTACACTGAAAGAACCTCTATGCGGCTGCAACTGATTCGGACATTCGCGATCGTCTTCGCACCGGCCCTGGTTCTACTGGTCGGCTGTGGGGGCGGAGTTGTGACCGCCAACCCCTCCAACAGCATGTTTTCCATCTCCCCCGGCGTTACGACTATCGACACCAACTGTAATGGCTGCAATGGGATCACCGCACAGGGCGTGGCAGTCGAACAGTTCATCGCGACGCTCACCAGTGGGAGCGCGGCCAAGGTCACCTGGTTGGTATCGGGCGGCGATGCGGCCAGCGGACCCGGCAGCATTACGTCTAACGGCCAATACACCCCACCCAGCTATCTGACGGCCGACCGCGTGCAGGTTGTGGTGACCGCGGCGCTCGATTCCGGAGCCCGGACCAGCACCGTACTGACCATAACGCCGGGATTCCTGCAACCGTTGACGCCGGAGAATGCGGCCATTGGTGCCAACGGACAGGTGACCATCACCGGCTATCTTGCCGAAACCGGCGGCAGCACCAATATCGAGTTTGTGCTGACCAGCACGGCAGCGGGTTCTACCGGCGGACAGGGCTCACTCGGCCAAACGAATTGCCAGCGCGGCAGCCAGACCTTCACCTTCTGCACGGTCACCTACACCGCTCCAGCCTCGGTGCAGGTCTCAGGCGCGACGTACGTTGTAGCTACCGTAAGAGGCTCGGCGGCCAGAGCCGAATCCGTGGTGCTGCTGAACCCCGCGGGAATATCGAGCAATCCCACCACCCACCAGGCACAATGGGCCAGCTCAATTCAATTGGGCAGCTCTGGAGGCAACAACAACGACTACGACACCCAGAGAAACCAGATCGTGGACTGTTGCAGCGGGACACTGGGCGCTCTGCTCCGGGGCTCTGATAACAACCAATACCTGCTGAGCAATAACCACGTGTTGGCGCGCAGTGACCAAGCCAGCGTGGGCGACGCCATCGTCGCGCCGGGACTCATCGACAACAACTGCACGCCTTGGGGAGAAGGCCCCGGCGCCCTGCCTGTGGCCATCTTGACCGGCTGGCTTGCGCTCAGCTCGAACCAGACCAACGCGGACGCGGCCATCGCCCAAGTCTCATCGGGCGCCGTGGACCCCTCCGGCAGCATTCTCGAGCTGGGCGCGCGCAAGGCCGACGGCACGTTAGCCGCCGCGCCTCCCGGCGTCTCCTCGACCAGCGGCAAGGGAGAGAGCGCTCGGCTGCAACTAACGGTGGCCAAGAGCGGCCGGACCACTGGGCTGACATGCGCCAGCGTTTCGGCGCTCAACCTGGATGTCCGGGTCGACTATTTCCTGGACTGTGCTGAAACCAAACCCTATCTGACCAAGACCTTCACCAATCAGATCGCCATCAGCGGCGACCGGTTCAGCGATGCGGGCGACTCCGGAGCGCTGGTGATTGACGCCGCCAATGCCGAGCCCGTAGGCCTCTACTTTGCCGGTGGAACAGACGTTGCCGGCGTCAGCCAGGGCGTGGCCAACCCCGTCTCCGAAGTGCTGAGCGAACTGAGCGCGCAGGCGGGCGACGGGGTAAGTTATTCCTTTGTTGGCGGCGCGGACCATGCGGTCAGTTGCCTGAGCTACGGCGACAGCACGTTCGGCGCGCCGCAGGCTCGCACACTCGCGGACTCTGAGGTTTCACGCGCGCAGCAGGCGCTCGGGCAGGCGCGTATGTTAGTCAATCCGTCGGCAGGGATTCTGGGAGTGGCCATCGGCAAGAGCAGTGACCATTCCGGCGAAGCCGCAGTGATTATCTACTTGGACGAGAATAAGAACGTGAACGCGCCAGCGACCATCGATGGCGTACGGACGCTGGTGATTCCCGTCAACGCGCATGCAGTGACCTATGGCTCGGCTCCGCAAAGCGTCTTCGTCTCCGCCGCTCCGGCCCTGACGGCCACAGTGCTAAACGCGGCCATGGCTGTCAAGCAATCGGTCGCCCACGGCCTGATGCGGCGCAATCCAGCCTTCTTCGGCGTGGGCGTGGGCCAGAGCCTCGACAACCCGAAAGAGGCGGCGCTGGTCATCTATGTGGATCGTAAGAGGGTTCCGGCCGAGATGCCCCTAATCATAGGAGGCCTGCGCACCCACTACGTCGTAATGGACCGGCTCCATGTCACTCGCTCGTATGCGGCTCCGGCGCAGTCCAGACTCCACTGCATGCCGCACCCGGCCGCAGGCCAGCCCACAGGCTTCGATCTGCTCGACCTGTTCAGGCTCCGAAGTTTGAAGATGGATTGAGCGGCCACCTGTACGAAGATGCCTACCCATCGCATGAAGTGCGTTCTTGTAGTTACTTGGCCGCCAGCGCCCTGGCGATCTGGAGCCCGTGGAAGCGGCCGTTCTCGATAAAGATCTCGTTGGTGCGGGAGCCGGCCACGATCACTCCGGCCAGGTAGATGCCCGGTACATTGCTCTCCAGGGTCTCCGGATTGCAAACCGGCAGGCGGTCGGGGCCCTCGAAGCGTACGCCCAGCCCTGTAAGGAATTTGAAATCCGGGTGGTAGCCGGTCATGGCGAATACGAAATCATTCTTCAGCGTTTGCCGGCCGCCGGGCGTCTCCACCTCCACCGTGTCCAGAGTGATCTCAACCACCCGCGAATTGAAGTACGCTATGATTTCACCGTTCTTGATGCGGTTTTCGAGGTCCGGCTTGATCCAGTACTTCACGTGCGGCGGAATCTTAGGCCCGCGATAGACCAGCGTGACCCGTGCTCCATGCCGCCACAACTCGAGCGCCGCAATAGCCGCCGAGTTTTTGCCGCCGATCACCGTCACGTCCATGCCGAAGAAAGGGTGCGGATCGTTGTAATAGTGGCGAACCTTGCTCAGATTCTCGC
>Ga0265316_10001055_pt1 | contig 29875 bp, 22 predicted proteins | sample 4522metaG_FD_202092 | JGI IMG/M metagenome (GOLD analysis project Ga0265316, IMG submission 202092) | Rhizosphere microbial communities from Carex aquatilis grown in University of Washington, Seatle, WA, United States - 4-5-22 metaG | ecosystem: Host-associated > Plants > Roots > Rhizosphere >...
CCGGGTTTTAAGGCAGAGAGCTGTTGCCAGAAAATATTCGGGTTGGTTTTATATTCCAGCTCGAGCTGAGGATCAAGTAAATCAAAATAAACGTCAACAGTCAGGGAACGCAAAAGCGTAGTCTTACCTACCCAGCGCGGGCCAAAAAGAAAAGCGCTGGCCTTAAAATCGGCCAATTGGATCTTGCGCACGAATAACTTATTGTTGTTATTCATGCTGATATAATAACATAAAGTTGTTATTCTCGCAAGCCCTTACGCGCGCAGGGCTTTGATCTGTTTGATCAGCAAGGGAATAACTTTGAAGAGATCGCCGACAATGCCGTAATCCGCAACCCTAAAAATCGGGGCGTCGGGATCTTTGTTGATCGCGATAATCGTCTTGGCCGACTGCATCCCTACCAGGTGCTGGATCTGGCCGGAAATACCGCAGGCAATGTATATTTTCGGGCATACGGTACGGCCGGTTTGGCCTACCTGATGCGAGTAAGGAATCCAGCCGTTATCAACCGAAGCGCGCGACGCGCCAACCGCGCCGCCGATTGCCTCAGCCAGTTCTTCCAAGAGTTTAAAATTAGCCGCCTCGCCCAGCCCTCGGCCGCCGGAAACGATAATATCGGCCTCGGAAAGGTTAACCGTCGAGATCGCCTCGGCCATAAAATCCAGAAATGTTACCCGCTTATCTTCCCATTCGGGATCGAATTTTTCTTTAATAGCCTCGCCTTTCCTTAAAGGATCGGCCTTGGCCTCGGGCATGACTTTATGGCGCACCGTTGCCATCTGCGGGCGAAAGTTAGGCGAAATGATCTGCGCCATAATATTGCCGCCAAACGCCGGACGGGTCTGGACTAAAATATTTTTTTCTTTATCAATATGGAGCTCCGTACAATCCGCAGTCAAACCGGCATAAAGCGGCACGGCAATGCGCGAAACCAGGCTGCGCCCTGTGGTGGTTGCTCCGGCTAAAATAATCTCCGGTTTATATTTTTTCACCAGATTGATCACGGTAGTCGCGTAATTTTCCGCTAAGAAATTCTTTAATACCGGAGTATCGACCAAAAATACTTTATCGGCGCCGCGGGCAATTAATTCTTGCGCCTTAGCCTCGATACCGGAACCCAAAAAAATTACGCCTACGTAAGTATTTAAATCTTTCGCCAATTCGCGGGCTTTATTTAAAAGTTCATACACGACCGTGCATATAACACCGTTACGCTGTTCACCGTAGACCCAGATCCCTTTGTGACCGGAAATATCGGCGCGCTGGATCTGCTGGCGCACCATTTGAAGCGCGTTAAATTTGCAGGCGCTCACGCACGCACCGCAAAGGGTACACTTGTTCAAATCAATAATGGCCTTTTTACCGGCCAGAGTAATCGCCGCCGCCGGACAGGCTTTGATACATAAACCACAACCGACGCATTTATCGTTATGAACCTTGATCATAAAATCTCTTTAATTTCCTTGATCAACTCGCTGACCATAGTTTCGGGCTCACCGGTAAAAATTTTGCCGCCCTCTTTATGCGGCGGAGTAAAAATCTTCATCACTTGTGTAGGCGAACCGGTCAAGCCCATTTGGGCCGCTTCGATACCCAGCTCTTTATTGGTCCATACCGGGATTTGCGCGGATTTTGCCCGCATCTTGCCTTTTAACGAAGGCATGCGCGGTTCATTAATCTCTTTCACCACCGTGATCAACGCCGGCAGGCTTAATTCGACCATTTCATAACCTTCTTCCAAAAGGCGTTCAACTACCATCATCTTGGGGGCGGTATCAACATGCACGGTATCGACTTTACGCACGTAGGTCGCCTGGGGTAAATTTAAATGGGCGGCAATGCCGGGGCCGACTTGGGCGGTATCCCCGTCCGAAGCCTGCTTACCGCAAATAATCAAATCCACATCGCCTAATTTTTCAATAGCGCGCGACAAGACCATGCTGGTCGCCCAGGTGTCACTGCCGGCAAAAGCGCGGTCGGAGAGCAAAACTGCCTCGTCAATACCTAAAGCGAGGGCATCACGCAAAGCGTCGATGGCTTGAGGCGGGCCCATGGTGATCGCCGTAACCTTGCCGCCGAAACGCTCTTTTAAACGCACCCCTTCTTCGATCGCGTACATATCAAAGGGATTGATCACCGAAACCACCCCTTCGCGCACCAGGGTATTGGTCTTGGGGTCGATCTTAACGTCAACGGTATCCGGCACTTGTTTGATGCAAACAACGATATTCATGAAGAAAATAATACTTTAATTTTGAAAAAAGTCAACACTTGGAGAAGCCGCAGCCGTCGCACACTAAACAACCTTCCTGATGGCGCAATGCGTTGCCGCACTCAGAGCAGACGCCGACGACAGTTGCCAATTCCTGGCTTACCCTCATCGGGGCTGCTTCCGGCTTGGCAGTCAATATCTTCACCGCCGGTTTAACCGGCTGCCCGGTTGTTGTTTGGGGCCCGGCAGCAGTATTTTTTTGTTCAACGATCCTTTGCTCCAATGCGCGGGCAATCGCATCGGCGCAGGAGAAAATTTTCTGCCCGTTGGCCCATGAAGGCGAGGGACAACGAATACCCTTAAGTTGTTCAATGATCACTTTGATGTCGATACCGCCGCGCAACGCCGTGGAAACCAGGCGCCCCACCGCCTCGAGCTGTGACGCCGCACAGCCGCCGGCCTTACCCATTTGCATGAATACTTCAAACAGCCCGCCGTCATCATCCTGGTTAACGGTAATATAAAGGTTACCGCACCCGGTGGTAAGTTTGGCGGTTGTACCGCTGATCACGTCGGGACGCGCTTTCGGCTTAGCCGCTGCCGCTATTGTTACCACGCCTAAGGCCGAAAGGTCTTTTTTTGCCGGCTCTTTCTTTTTATCCGATGCATCGGTAGTCAAAACCTGCACATCACGTGAGCCGTCGCGGTAAACCGTAACACCCTTACAATTTAATTTATAAGAAAGTAAATAGCTCTCCTTAATATCTTCAAGCGTTGCTGCGTGCGCCAGGTTAATCGTCTTCGATACCGCGTTATCGGTAAATTCCTGGAACGCCGCCTGCATTTTAATATGCCAATAAGGTGTAATGTCCATCGCGGTCTTAAAAACATTTTTAATGTGCTCGGGAACTTCCTGCATCTTTTGGATACTCTCGCCGGAGGCAATACGCTTCATCAACTCCGGAGAATAAAATCCGTGCTTCTTCGCGACCCATTCAAAAGCCGGGTCAAGCTCTAAAAGTTTTTCTCCCTCCATCACATTGCGAAAATAGCCTAAAGCAAAATTAGGTTCGATCCCGGAAGAAGTCGGCCCGGCGATAATCGAAATCGTGCCGGTCGGCGCGATCGTCGTCAGGGTCGCGTTACGGATCTGCGTACCGCGCTTATCCCAAACGCTTTTACGCCAGGATGGGAAAACTCCGCGTTCTTTCGCCAAACGCACCGACTCTTCTTTGGCGTGGCGATAAACAAAATCCATCAGTTTTTTAGCAAGGTTTACCGCTTCATCGGTATCATAAGCGATATCTAAAAAACCCAACAGTGTAGCCCAGCCCATTACCCCCAAGCCGATCTTGCGGGTACGCAAAGTATTATCCTTAATAATAGGTAAAGGAAAACGGTTGGCATCGATCACATTGTCTAAAAATCGTACCGCCAGCTTTGTAGTGCGTTCAAGCTTATCCCAATCGATAGAAAACCCGTCGGTTTTACTTTTGAGCATACGCGCTAAATTAAGCGAACCTAGATTGCACGATTCAAAGGGTAAAAGAGGCTGCTCGCCGCAGGGGTTGGTACTTTCGATCTCGCCCAAATGCGGCGTAGGGTTATGCTCATTGATGCGGTCGATAAAAATGATTCCCGGTTCGCCGTTTTTGTGGGCAAACTGGGCGATCTTATCAAAGACTTCCCGCGCGTTGGCTTTGCTTACCTCAACGCCGTTATGGGGATCAATCAGGGAATATTCTTCATTCTTGATCACCTTCTCCATGAATAAGTTAGTGATCGCAATTGAAATATTAAAGTTGGCGATATCGCCCTCTTTTTCTTTGCACTGGATAAATTCTAAAATATCCGGGTGGTCGACGCGCAAAATCCCCATATTGGCGCCGCGGCGGGTCCCGCCCTGCTTAACCGCCTGAGTTGCCGCGTCAAAAACTTTCATAAACGACACCGGGCCCGACGCAACACCGCCGGTAGATTTTACGATGCTTGCCTTGGAACGTAATCGAGAAAAACTGAAACCCGTACCGCCGCCGGTTTTATGGATCAGCGCGGTAGTTTTGATCGCGTCAAAAATCGACTCCATCGAATCCTCGACCGGCACCACAAAACATGCCGAAAGCTGCCCCAACTCTTTACCGGCGTTCATCAATGTCGGAGAATTGGGTAAAAATTCCAACTCGGCGATCGAATTAAAGAGTTCGGTTTTGAACTTATCGACGCTCTCTTTGTCACTGCCGTATTTACGCTCGACATTAGCAATCGCCTCGGTTACACGTTCTACCATCTGCCGCGGAGTTTCTATGATCGTACCTTTTTCGTTTTTCGTTAAGTAACGCTTTTTTAAGACGACGAGGGCATTGGAAGAAAAGTTTAAGTTATCGGACATGTAACTCCTTTCTTACGCAGGATCCCATTAAAAAGGAAGACATTTTTTTATATCATGCCTTAAGTTATTGGTCAAGGAAAAAATACTACATATTGTGTAAGAAAATCCTTGACATCTATATATTGTTGAAAAACGTAATGTTTTGGCGGGAGGATCGAAGGCAAATTTTTGTGGGAAAAAAAGATTTTTTTAGACAAAGCTGACGGTGTCGCGCACGACCAGTTCGGCTTCAAGGGCAATTTTCTGCACACCGCCTTTTCCATCCACCAGGTTTTTCAAAATATCGGCGGCGGTCGCAGCCATTTTACGTAATGGTTGGCGCACGGTAGTAAGCATAAGATCGCCAAAAATGCAGTAAGGATTATCGTCAAAACCGACCACGCTTAAATCCTTAGGCACAACGATCTTCTTTTCTTCGGCAAAACTTAACACCTCGCACGCGACCTCATCGCTGCAGCAGAAAATCGCCGTAGGCAGGTCTTTCCCTTCAAACAAAACTTTAAGCTGTTCGCGCGCTTCTTTACGGGAAAAGTTGGTCTTCAAAATATATTCCGGGCGCACAGAAATAGAATTTTTTTCTAAAGCTTTTTTATAACCCTCGACGCGTTCTACCGCGCACTGAGTATTTAGATCGCCGGCAAGATGAGCTATTCTTTTGTGGCCATGGCGGATTAAAAATTCAACGGCATCATACGCGCCTTTTACATTATCGACCCAGACGCAGCTCGTGTCGCTCTCATCAATGCGCCGGTTCATCACCACCACGGGAATATTTTCCGCAACCAGGCGCCTAAGCTGCTTTTCGTTGCCTAAAATATCGGCAAAAACAACGCCGTCGACAAGCGAAGCGCGAAAGCTGTCGTGGTTCCAATAAATATGCAGATGCAGATCGATACCTTTGGCATCGAACGCCGCGGCGGTATCGCGGATAATTTCCAACGCGTAAAACGAAAAGAATACCCCCTCATAACCGGGAATGATCAAACCATAAGTATTGACCTTGCCGCCGGCAAGCCGCTGGGCAAACGCCATCGGTTGATAATTAAGTTCTTTTACCGCTTTCTCTACTCGCTGGCGGTTGGCCTCTTTTAAAGCGGAGGGATTATTGATAAAGCGTGAAACGGTAGCGATGGAGACTTTCGCCTTCAGGGCAACATCGCGAATGGTAATCTTGCTGGTTTCCACTTCAAACTATTTAGTAATAACAGTATCGCCTTCTTTGACCTCGCTGCCGCTTGCCAGTTCTTTAATGTCGGCGGCAGAAATCTCACGGCGTACCTCGATGACTTCGAGGGTAGCGACCTCTTTATCGCCGTGTAAAACTTTCAGTTGAAAACCCGGGCGCATCCCTTTAGACTCGCCCATATTGACGATTACAAATTTTTCCTTATCATTGACCGCGATCACACTACCATGCAGGTCCTTAATACCGTTAGTCTCGGGCTTGACCACGATCGGCGGCAGTTCGACCGAAGCGCTCTTCTGGTTGACCACCGTATCCGGATGCAAGGCCTTGCTTAAGCCGTCTTCCAAGTCGTTTAAGGCCATTGCCTTTTGTTTCATAATCGTTTCCATCTCGGAAATACGTTTTTCCAGAACGTCGCGCTTGCCTACCAAATCGTCGATATTTTTCTGTAGCTGCAGCTTCTCTTTAGTAGCCATAACAAGGTCGCGCTTAAATTCCACATTGCTTTTGCGCATATCGGCCGTCTCATCGGTCAAAGCTTTTCGGCTTTCGCGTTCATTGACTAACTCGCGGCTTACAATATCCAAGGTGCGCTTCTTAAATTCACCTTCGGACTCAAGTTTTTTCTTCCTCTTCTCTAGTTCGTCGATTTGAATGGCAAGCTCTTTATTCTTAGCCTCTTTCTCGGCCATAGCGGACTTAAGCTCTTTTAGCTTAGCAGAAAGATCTTCCAGCTGTACGGCCAACTCAGCCTTAGCACGCACAAAATCAGCCCAATAATCAATGCTCCCGGCCGGCGCTTGTTGCGGGGCCTCCATCGAAGGACCAGGTTCTACCTTTCTCTCAACAATCTGGACCTTGGGCTTTTCAGCAAGCTGGTGCTTTAAATCTTTTATCTCGTCGTTTAACTCGCCGAACTTATTTTTGTATTCGTCTCTTTGCTGTTCAGCCTGATCAAGCTGGCTTTTAACCTGGTCGGTGCGCGATTTTTCCGCTTCAAACTCTTGTTTAACGCTGTTAATATTCTCGCGCAAACCTTGATTCTCCTGCGACAGTCTTTGCTGTTCAGTTTCTAAGGCGGATATCTTTCTGGCAAGCTGGCCGTTTTCATCATAAAATTTATAGGCAACGGCGCCTACCGCGATGATAATCAGCAATAAAACTATCGGGATAAGCTTTTTGATCATCTGAAAACCTCCTCGTCTTTAAGAGTTAATGAAACCATTTTCATTATAGCATAGAAATTAGTGGTGTAAAGAAAGTATCTGCGCAATTTAAAAAATTATTCAGCAAATGCGAGATACGCCGCGCCCAGCGCTGCGGCTTTATTGCCCAGCGGCGACATCACAATTTTACAGCCGTTTCTCGCTTCGCTCAACGAAAAAGTTCTTATGGCGGTTAAACATTCTTCCAAAAACAAATCGCCGCCTTCTTCAAGGCCGCCGCCGATAACTACCGCCTCGGGATCCAAAAAGTTGATTAAAAAAGCTGCTTTAACGCCCAGGGCAAAGGCGCCTTCACGCACGACTTCGCGGGCAAGCTTATCTTTTTTAACGGCATCACGCAGAATATCCTTCAAAGTAAGCGAACCGTCAGGCGTAATCTTTTTTATCAGCGAACTATCTCTGCCTAACGAGATAAGTTCTTTAGCGCGTTTCACCATATAAAGATCGGCCGGCCATTGGTGCAGAAAAGAAAAATCACCGAGCCGCGACGCCATTGGGTTGTTGTTACCGTTAAGAAAAACCTCTCCGGCAACGCCGTTTTTACCGCGGTAGACCTTACCGTCTAAGATCATGCCGCACCCCACGCCGGAAAAAAGGTAAATAATATTTTTACACTTGGAAAAATTAAGGGTATGCTCAGCCAAAACGCAGGCATTGGCGTCATTTTCGAGCGAGACCGGCAACCCGAATTTTTTTTCGATATGGTCTTTTAAGGGGAAGGTTACGTGCACAAAGGCGGCGCACTCCTGCGGCCAAAAGACCATCTCTTTCTTTTGCTGTACGATCCCGCCCAAGCCTAAACCGATGCGTTTAATATCGGCTTTATACTTACCGGCTTTTTCCAAAACCTCTTCTAAAAGCTCGAAAAGGGCTTTGATCGTCTCGTTGGCGGTCTGGGCGCTTTGTTTCTTATCGACTTCGACGAGCACTTTACCGTCGCCGCGCAAAAGAATAGCGCGGGCGTCGAAAAGATTTATTCCCACGCCTACCACGCACTTATTTTTTCCGGGTTTTTCTTCGCTCATCCTTATCTTGATTGTACCAAATAAATTTTTTTTTACAACTTCTCTGCGCCTTCAACGCGAAATTTTTCTTTAAATTCTTTTTCGCCGGGGCGCGATTTCCAGCGGCGGTGGATCCAGCTCCACTCATGCGGGCGCGCTTTGATCCACCCTTCAAAAATACGGGTAAATTTGGCCACATTCATCAAAATCGTTTCATCTTTGTCTTCCTTAATAACAAGCTCCTCCGAAGGTAATATTTTAACGCAATGTTTGCCCAAAGATTCGCGATAGATGTAAGCCGGCACGACTAACGCTCCGGTACGCTGGGCAAAAACGATCGGCCCGGTCGGCGTCGCGGCAAGTTCGCCGAAAAATTTTACCCATACGCCGGCGGTACCGAAATTCTGGTCCATCTGAATAATCACGATTTCATTGTTGCGCAGGGCATTGATCGTATTGACCACGCACTCCCGGCGCGGGGTAGTGTAGATCGTTTTCACGCCGACGCCGGAACGCAATTCATGCAGGTAATCACCGGCCTTTTCGTCACGCATCCGGTGCGCCATGAAATTTACCGTAAACCCTTCCTGGGCAAGTTTTAAGCTCATCAAGGGAAAATTGCCGTAATGCGCGGTAACTAAGACCACGCCGCGTTTTTGCTTAAGCGCATTCTCCAAATTTTCCCGGCCTTCGATGCGGGTACCGGAAAGGCCCTGCGGATGGCGTAAGAAATAAATCATTTCAAGGCCGCCCTGGGCCATGAAGATAAAAAAATCGCGGGTGATCTTCGCTTTCTGTTTTTGATCAAGTTCAGGAAACGCCACCGACAAACTCTCCATGGCCGTACGCCGGTGCGGTGTTAAAACGGTATATAAAAATTTCCCCAGCATCCGGCCGAAAGCATAATTGGAAGCGAGCGACAATCCCGCAGGGACCGCCGTCACCACCTTAAGCGCAACATAACCCGCGTGACGAAAAATTTTCTTATATAGTTTTTTGAGCATGCGAAAAATTATAACTTGTATCCGAATTTACGCAACAGCTCTTTGCGCTCTTTCACGTCGGCCTCGGTTTCAATACCTTTAGGACAAGCGCCGTCAATAACGCCCATGATACCGCGGCCTTGCGCGGTATCGGCGATTACCACTTCAAGCGGGTTAGCGGTAGCGCAAAAAATACGGCACACCTCAGGAACATTTTTGATCTGGTTAAGCACATTGACCGGAAAAGCATTTTCCAAAAATACGATAAACACATGGCCGCAGGAAAGCTTAAGCAAATTTTTTTCCGCCAAAGCTTTCAAATTCAGGTCGTTAGCCTGGACCCGGATCAAACATTTTGTCGATGCTTCCGAAAAAGCTACAGCAAATTTTATTCCCGGCATCGCGCCGATAAGCGCCTCATAAATATCTTCGACAGTCTTAATGAAGTGTGCGTGGCCGATGATCACATTTAAATTTTCAGGCTTTTCAATCTTGACGATTTCCAAATCAACCTTCATATTTATTCCTCCTTGCTATAAAAAAAATTATCCCCACCCAACCCGCGCACAAAAGCGAAAAAATATCGCCGATACGGTTAAAAATACTGCGCGCCGAATTTATGGGCACATCAAAACTCCCCACCCCGGCAAAAAATGTTTCTTTGTTGCCTTGTTTGAGCTTGGTGATCTCGCCGCGGAACGAAACCGTACCGCTGATACCGCTATTGGCGCACCGTACAAAAGAAATACGGTTCTCAATCGCGCGCATGGCCATTATCCCCAAATGCTGGCTTGCTTCCGGTTCGCCCTTGAACCAGGCGTCGTTGGTGACGTTAACCAGGAAATCACTTCTCCCGGCAAATTGCCGGCATAAATCGCTGAAGGTATCCTCAAAGCAGATCAATGTACCGAAATTTTTATTATCGTAAGAAAATATCTTAATTTCTTTGCCGACCTGTAAATCCGAAATGCCGTTTAATGCCGGGATTGACGAAAAGATCTTCGCCAGCGGCACGTATTCACCGAAAGGCACAAGTTTTATTTTGTTATAAACCCCGGCACGCCCGCCATCGGCATCAAACATCGTTACGCGATTAAAAAAACCGTTATCGGATTGCACCATACCCAATAATACCGAATGGTTGATCGCGCCGACAAAATCGCGTAAATTAGCGCTATCCTCTTCGATCAAAAACGGCCATGCTGCTTCGGGAAAAATCACCAGGCTTTTCCCCGAAATATTTTTGGTTAAAACCGCAAGGCGCTTTACTACTTGGGCGGCGGAATCCTGCGCCGACTTTTCTTCTTCGGCGGTATTGGGCTGAACCAAAGAAACTTTTACGTAACTCTCCGCGGGAAGGTTGTGCAGCCGGTAGAACGAATAGCCGAAACAAAAACCGAGGAAAAAAGCGGCGATAAAAATTTGCCTATCGGAAACTTTTTTTAAAAGAGTGTCTAAAATAAGGATATTAACCATCACGATCAAAAACGAAATAAATTTTACGCCGAAAATATCTACGGGCTGAACCAGCCAACAATTTAAATATTGCGAAAAACCTAAGTCGGCCCAGCTGATCCCGCACCAGAAATTTTCTTTGAAAAGTTCGACCAAAACCCACACCGCCGGCACGCTTAAAAACGCCAGGGGCTTACCCCAGAACCAGCGCGCGATGATAAAAAATAAAACGGGAAATACCGCCATAATCAGTACAAGGAACACTAATCCAAGTTTAGTAACGTTACTAATCCAAAAAATCGTTACGGCATAAAAGGCAACGCCAAAAATCAACGAACGTATTATGCCGTTTTTAAAACCGGCATTATAAATTGCGGCAAAAAACGGCACCAGCGAAAACCAGATCAAAAAAGAGAGCCTTGGTATATCAAAAGCCAACCCGGTAAGAATGCCGCCGGCCAAACAGGAAAAATATGGCAGGAATTGAAGATTTTTATGTAATCGCTGCATTGAGTTTAATCACAATATCGCGTAGTTTGGCGTAATCTGTATCTTTGGCTAAAACCAGCATGACATCCCCGCCCTGCAAAGCCGTAGCGCCGCTGGGCACCAGATATTTATCGCCGCGCGCGATTAAAACAATCAAATTACCGTCCGGCACCCGTAAATCATAGATGGTCTTGCCGATCACTTCCGAATTATAAGGGATTAAAAGATCGGTCAGCATCGCATCAATCGCTTCGGTCTTTTCAAATTCCAAGGGGTGCCGGCGGTCGATTTCAACCGGTACGCTCACATTGAGCCAATTGGCGACCAAAGCCACGCTGGTGCCTTGTATCAAGATCGAAGTTAAAACCACGAAGAATACGATATTAAAAATCACCCCCGCATGAGGAACGCCGGCCAGCAAAGGGAAAGTCGCCAGGACAATCGGCGCTGCGCCGCGCAAGCCTACCCAGGAAACCATAACTTTTTTTGGGATGCTCATATTAAACCCGAGCAGACAAATAAAAACACTTAAAGGGCGCGCAACGAACATAAGCACTGCAGCGATCGCAAGACCGGGCAGGATATGCGAAAATACGCCCGAAGGCAAGACTAAAAGGCCTAATGCTAAAAACATCACGATCTGCATAAGCCAGGCAATTCCTTCGTAAAAATGGAGCAGAACTTTTTTGTGCAGAAAATCGTGGCTGCCTAAAACGATTCCCAGAATATAAACCGCTAAAAATCCATTACCGTGCAAAATATTGGTAACCGAATATGTTAAAGCTACCATTGCTAAAATAAGCGTGGGATAAAGCCCTTCATATTGCAGGTGGATTTTTTTAACCAGAATGACCGTCGCACGGGCGAATAAAAGCCCCAGCACAAACCCGGCACCCATCTCCATGAAAAATACCGGGATCAATGTTTGTATCGGAGCGTTATTCTTCATCAGCCCGATAATGCCAACGGTTAAGAAAACCGCCATGGGGTCGTTACTTCCCGACTCAAACTCCAACAACTGGCGTAACCCTCCCTTAAACCCGATCCGGCGCGAACGAAAAATATTAAACACCGCCGCCGCGTCGGTCGAAGATAAAACTGCGCCCAATAAAAACCCCTCGAGCGGTGAAACATTCAAAATGATCACCGAAAAAAATCCCAGGATCAAAGCAGTAAAAAGCAAGCCGAAAGTCGATAAAGCAAGGCCCGGCCCCAAAATCGGGTTAATATCTCTCCAGTGAGTATTCAATCCGCCGGTAAAAATAATAAAGATCAAAGCCGTGATACCAATTGATTCGGCTGCCCAGTGGCTTTTAAAGAGTACGAGGCCTAAGCCCTCTTTACCGGCCAGCATACCGATGGTCAAAAATAAAAGCAAGGAAGGAATGGCGAAGCGGTCGGTGATCTTACTGGAAAGGACGCTGAAAAAAATCAGGATAGCGCTGCCTAAAAGAATATACTCGATAGGTATCATATTTATATTCTATGTAAAATGTCGACGCGAGGCAAGAAATTCGTTTAATGCGGGCGCTCTCGCCCTAAATGTTTTTGACTCGACCGGACCCGAAACATTGCGTTTCTGACGCGCGCGTCCCGCTTTCAGCGGGAAAGGCGCTTGTCTCGGCTCTCGCAAAAACATTTAGGGCTACGCGCCTATCTGGATAGAAGAATCGAGTTTCGGCATAACAAGCGATTTGACATTACTCTTTCAATGAGACTTAGCCGAAGCAAGCAATAGCGCAGCTGAGGCTATAGTCGAATTAATCCCCGAGCAGTTTGGATAAAGAAACGAAGTGATTTATCCAATATTTAGCTGCGAGCGGGGAAAGCAAATGATTATGGTTTTATAGTTACAGTCAAAGCGCACAAGCAGCGGATATATGCCGAAACGAGATTAATAAAATTTTTATTTCCCGCAGCACTTTTTGAATTTTTTGCCGCTGCCGCATGGGCAGGGTTCGTTGCGGCCGGTTTTTTCCGCGGTGTTGGTAACCGTAGCCGGTTTGGCCGCAGCTTCTTCCTGCGGCTTTAAAGCAGAGTATTCGCTGTGTACGTAACTTTGCGGGGTCTGTTCAAAAACCGATACTTCTTTACGCTCGGATACCCGGGTACGAAATACCAGGTCGACGATCCCTTCCTTGATACGCGCAATCATATCGGTAAAGGCGGCGTAGGCTCTTTCTGATACTCTATCAACGGATCGGTCTGGGCATAACCGCGCAAATGCACGCCCTCTTTTAAGGAATCCATGATCAATAAATGCTCTTTCCAGCGGCTGTCGATCACCCAAAGCGCCAGCGACCTTTCCATGCGGCGCAGCTCTTGCGCATCCAGCGTCTGCTCACGCGTCGCGGCCAACTTATCTACTGCGTCTTTAACAAACTGTACTGCTTCGTCTAAAGTAAGGTTTGCGATCTGCGCCGGTTCGATCTCTAAATCGAACTTCTGTTTAAGCCACATCACAAGGCCTAACGTATTCGGCTCGTCGGTAAAATAAACCGGCAAAGAAGTCTCGATCACTTCATGGGCAATATCCATGATCATCACGTGGATATCGGCGTTTTCTAAAACCTCGCGCCTTTGGCCATAAATGACTTCGCGCTGTTTGTTGCTGACATTATCGTAATCTAAAAGCTGTTTACGCACTTCGAAGTTTCTGCCCTCGACGCGCTTTTGGGCGATCTCCATCGAACGGTTGATCAGCGGGTGCTCGATCGCTTCATCTTCGGGAAAACCAAAGCGTTCCATGATCGCGAAGATCTTTTCCGAACCGAAAAGACGCATCAAATCGTCTTCCAGCGAAACATAAAACCGTGCCGAACCCGGATCACCCTGTCGGGCGCTCCTGCCGCGTAACTGGTTATCGATGCGCCGCGCTTCATGGCGCTGGGTGCCTACGATATGTAAGCCGCCTAACTCGACCACCTTATTATGCTCTTCCTGAAATTTATCTTTGTGTTTTAAATAAAGCTTTTCGTATTCTTCTTTATAATTTGGATGCTCGGCCGTGATCTCGTTTTTACGCAAAAGGTCTTTAATGAAAGCGTCGATCGAACCGCCCAGAACAATGTCGGTACCGCGGCCGGCCATGTTGGTCGCGATCGTCACCTGGGCCAAGCGGCCGGCCTGAGCTACGATCTGCGCCTCTTTTTCGTGATACTTGGCATTAAGCACGCTGTGCGGCACCCCTTTTTTGCTGAGTAAAAACGAGAGGATCTCCGAATCTTCGATCGAGGTCGTACCTACGAGGACCGGTTGTTTACGCTTATAGCAATCTTCGATCTCGGCGATTACCGCGTCGAATTTCGCTTTTTTATTTTTATAAATACGGTCGGGCTCGTTGGCGCGAACCAGCGGCTGGTTGGTAGGAATCACCGTAACATCAAGTTTGTAAATATGGTTAAACTCATTGGCCTCGGTATAAGCCGTACCGGTCATGCCGGCCAGTTTTATGTACATACGAAAATAATTCTGCAAAGTTATGGTTGCCAAAGTCTGGCTCTCTTCCTGGATACGTAAACCTTCTTTGGCTTCGACCGCCTGGTGCAACCCATCGGACCAACGGCGGCCCGGCATCAAACGGCCGGTAAATTCATCGACAATCACCACGTGGCCGTCTTTGGCAATATATTCTTTGTCTTTAACAAAAAAGTTGTGGGCGCGTAAAGCCTGGGTTAAATAATGGACCCAGCTGTTGGAAGATGCGTCGGGAGTATCTTCGGAAACACTGCTTATTCCCAACATCTCTTCGCACTTTTTCTCGCCGCGCGGCGTTAAATAGGCATTGTTCGATTTTTCTTCGACGATCGCGTCGTATTGGCCTTCAAGCTCTTCGTGAGTCGTGCGCAATTCGCTGCCGTCCACGTTCTTGATCACCATGGTACCGTCTTTGGAATCGAAACTCTGGATTAAAAATTTAGTTTTAAGGCTCCGCGCCGCGCGGTCGGCCTTGTAATATTTATCGACGGAAAGCTCCGCCGGGCCGGAAATGATCAAAGGCGTGCGCGCTTCATCGACTAGAATCGAATCGACTTCATCGACAATCGCAAAAAAGTGGCCGCGTTGGACCATTTCGTCGAGGCTGATGACCATATTATCGCGCAGATAATCGAAACCGAATTCATTATTGGTGCCGTAAGTGATATCGCAGCCATAACCATATTTACGCTGGTTTTTATCCATATCCTGCTTGATCACGCCGCAGGTAAAACCTAAAAAATTATAGATAGGAGTCATCCACTCGCAGTCGCGGGCGGCCAGATAATCGTTTACCGTCACGACATGCACGCCCCGGCCGACGATGGCGTTTAAGGCCGCGGGCAAGGTGGCGACTAAAGTCTTTCCTTCACCGGTCGTCATCTCGGCGATCTTGTTGCGGTGCAAAACGATGCCGCCTAAAATCTGCACGTCGAAGTGGCGCATCTTGATCGTACGCACGCCGGCTTCGCGCACCATGGCGTAATAATAGGGAAGGATCTCTTCGAGGATCTCGGTGATCGCGCCTTTGAACTCTTCGGCATTTAAATTTTTTGTCTTCTCGGCAACCCACTGCCGGTATTCGGCGGTCTTTTCTTTAAAAAACGAGTCGGGTTTAGCTTTAAGCTCGGCTTCGTAAGTATTGACCTGCGCGACCATCTTCGCTAAAGCCGCCGCTTCCGACAACGAAGGCGAGGGCATATCTTTATGCAGATTGATATTGACGGACGGCTTTACGCGGTTGATCTTGCGCTGACTGCTGTTAAGAATAAGTCCTTTAAACATAACTCTTTATTGTAGTGGCTGGGCGATAAATGTCAAATAGATTGCAAAGTATTTGTTACGGTTTTAACGCCGATGGCCATAGCCGCCGCGGTAACCGCGATTATCGCCAAAGCTGCGCCGGCTACCGTGATCACCCCGGCCGTGCGGCGTACCGGTACGTTCTTTAGCCCGCTCTACAAGCGGCTTACGCCCCTGGGCTTTTTCGCGAAAAGCGTCCAGGATAAGCTCGGCCTCTTCAAAAGGCACAGTCATAAAGGAAAAAGTATCGAAGATACGGATATCCTGGATGGCGCGGGAATCGATCTCTACGGTTTCCTTGATCTCATCGATCAATTTTAAGGGAGTGGCTCCATCCTGGCGGCCAAAGGCTACGAATAAACGGGTCTTACCCTCGGCATTCGGCGACGATGTATCGCCGATCTCGCGGTATTTCGCTTGGTTTAATTGATCGTCAAAGCTGCGCTTAAGCAACGCCGCTACAACGCTTTCAGCATCGTTACCGTCTAAAAGCTCGATCGCCATCTGAATATATTCAGAATAATTTTTGGCGGCAATCCCCTCCATCATGTCGTTTTTAATCGTCGCTTTCTTAGCGTTGATAATATCCTCTACCTTGGGTAATTTCTCTTTACGAATATCGGTTTTCACAAAGCGCTTGATAAAGGCTAGGCGGCGGTACTCCGAGGGGGTGATAAAGGTGATCGCCGTACCTGCTTTACCGGCGCGGCCGGTGCGGCCGATGCGATGCACGTAAGATTCGGGGTCCTGCGGGAGCGAATAATTGACCACATGGGTCAAATCGGCTACGTCGATGCCGCGCGCTGCCACATCGGTAGCAACAAGGATGGTCGTCTGTTTTTTCTTGAAATCGTTCAAGATCCGCTCACGCTGTTTTTGGGCAATATCGCCGTGCAATCCTTCGGCGTCATAGCCGCGGTCGCGCAGCTTCGAAGCCACTACATCCGCGTCGATTTTAGTACGGCAGAAAATAAGCCCGTAAAATTCGGTCTCCACGTCGATGATGCGGCAAAGCGCCTCAAGGCGGTCGGATTCATTGACCTCAAAATAGATTTGATCGGTAAGGTCGACGGTAAGCTGTTTGCTCTCGATCTCGACCAGCTTATACTTGCCCATAAACTTTTCGGCTAACGACAAAATCTGCCGGGGCATGGTCGCGGAAAAAAGCAGAGTACGCTTATTCTTATTGGTAGATTTCATGATCTCGATCACATCGTCGATAAAACCCATATTAAGCATCTCATCGGCTTCATCTAAAATAATATGAGTGATCTTGGAAAAATCGATACTCCTGCGGTTGATGTGGTCGATCACGCGGCCGGGAGTGCCGACTACAATATCGACGCCGCGGCGCAATTTAGAAAACTGTACCTCGATCGATTGTCCGCCATATATAGGAACGATGTGAAGATATTTTCTTCCTCTTAATGAGTTGATCTCTTCAGCGACTTGAATAGCTAATTCGCGCGTCGGCGTCAGGATCAAAGCCTGAATATGGCCGGCTTTTTCCGGCAAGCGCTCGATCAGCGGCAAACCAAAGGCCGCGGTTTTACCCGTACCGGTCTGGGCCTGGCCGACAATATCGTCGTCGGTAGTTAAAAACAACGGGATGATGCGTGCCTGTATCTGGGTAGGTTCTTCGAACCCCTTTTTCGTGATCCCTTCCAGCGTATCCGGGGAAAGCCCTAACGAATCAAAACCTGTAGCTGTACTCATAACAATCCTCTCTCCTTATTCTTGGGCGAGGAATTGTTTAATTTTCACCAAAATTTTACGATTTTGACCGGCTAACGGAAGGTTTAATCAAACACAATCGTCCGGCGATCCACGGGGCAAAAATCACAATTCCTGCTAATGTGACGTTATTATACCTTATTTTTCAACAATGTCAAGCTTAGCCTATTGCCCCACGAGCATACGGCGTAATTGCAAAGATGAAATAGCCTGCATGGTGATATTAAGGATGTGCAAACTCCCCGTAACAGAAACTCCATTGTTATAAACGCTTGAAGCAATTGTCTGCCCGTTAGTTTTAATCTTAAAACTTTTTTTCTTAAAATCGATCCCGCCGAGATCGCGCGCCTTGGCGGTTACGCCTGCGTTTTCATTGTGCCACTTGTAAGCCTGAAAAGCATAAGCCGCGTAATGGAATTTTACATCTTCCGGAACGTCTTCCAAACCGTCATAGCCCATCTCTTTAACTGCCTTCTCAAGTTTCTGCGTATAATAACTGTCGATAATTCCTTCGCCCCAGTCGGACCCGCGCATGACCGCCAAAAGGTCTTCGGCGGTAAGCCGCCCCAATACCCGCGCTAAGTGCGCCAGCTCATGGAATTGCGCGATATCGTCGCCGGCCATCGACTTATGCAGAATAATAATATTTTCTTTTTGCCCGCCGTACTGGAAAGCCTTGCCGCCTAAACCCACCTTATCCTCAATGACAATGAACCGCGCCGTTTTATCCAAAGCTTCGTCTAAAGCATCGTCGATTTTTCCAATACCGGTACGGCGGTATTTTCTTAAAGCCGCAGGGCGGCGCTCTTCGCCGGCCAGCTTAATGGTTTCTTCTTTAGCCTGAGCGAAACGGGCCACTTGCGCGGTGATCGTAACTTTGTTGGGAACATCATCGGATTTTTCAATTTCAGTTATATCGAATTTTCTGAATTTACCCAGGTGGTCATGGGTATCATGAGGAAGCGCTTGAGATTCTTGTTTTCGCAATTTCTCTCTAACCTCATTCTCCTTACGAAAAAATTCTTCCGCTGCGCGGGGGTTTTTACCTGACCGGAAAAGATCGCCTAAACCATGGTAAATATCGGGACGATCGGGGTTGAAACGGAGTGCGTCATTGAAGGCATCATAAGCATACCTAAAATATTTTTCAGCAACACCGTTATCATTTACATTAGCCCAACCCAGGCGCGACTCATAACTCATGGCACAGAACGTCCCTAAATAAACGTAAGCTTCCGCAAGCTTATCATGTAAAAAGGCAATTTCATTACGGCCCAACTTGGCATGTATGGTCAAAATTTTGGGAAGATCATCGCCAAATATTGTTGAGATGTCACTTTTTTCCTTATCTAAATTCATCGTTAAACGTACTTTTGTTGTGCTTATTTCCTCTGCCCAACCATGTGTTATTAGTTTTTCGAAAATAGCACTCCAAACTAATCCAACTTCTTCAACCTGGTCTTTCGTAATAATCCGATCGTCGATCCGTCTAGAGCTATGACTCAAAGCCTGGAAGGCTTCATCGAAATGGAATTCTTCGGCACTCTTCTTACCTTGTTCAATCAACGCCAACCTGTCTTTAAGTTTTAATGGTTCAAGTAAAACGGGAGGTGTATCTTCATCCTTAACCACATAAACGGTCTGTTTCGGGGCAGAAGATTCAGTATAACCCTGACTGTTTGGTTTATCAACAAAGCGGCATAAAAATATAATTCCACTAATAATTACCCCGAGCACAACCAGACCGGCCAAACCCAAGCCACCGCCTCCACCACCGCCGCTCCTGGGGCCAGAAGATGGATATTGACCATAGTTTCTGTCTCTCCCCACAGCTATACCGGGATATTGACCGGGCATAGCATAATCCCGCACATATTGATCGCGTTCGGATTGAGTCATGTACCAAAGAGGTTTAGGGGCTAACATCAAGCCTTCGGCCTGAAGATTATTTAATCTGGCCGTAATTGCGGCGATTTGTGCTGAATCACCGCTCAAGATGGCTTGTTCTACGTCAATGATCAATTGGTGTATTTTTTTGGATAACTTAACGGCTTCTACCGGATCTTGCGGCTTAGGCACAACAATATTTCCGGCCAAAGCTTCGTGAAAAAGTTGAGCAATAGTTTGATTTATGCTTGCACCTCCGGCAGGCACGCGAATGCTGATACCCATGCCGCCGGCGTGAGAGTGATCAATACCATATACCAGATTAATCCTGCTCTTAATGATAGATTTACCATCCGGGCTGATAACCGCCGTATCCTCGGCTAAAGCGCGCAACCTTCCGGCGGCGGTATTGCCGAATTCGCCTAATTCTCTTAAATCTGATATCACATCGTTAACCAGCGAAGGAGCAGCCGGTAATACGTGGTCCGGATTAGCATAAGCCTTTTCCAAATGAGCATCATCGGCAAGGTCAACATCTAAAACCATCGATTGCCCCCCGGTCAACGCGCCGGAAGGCAATTTATCCGTCATTCGCGCATGGGCAACCGGAAGCACGCCGCCGGAAAAATATTGGCGGCGGGTGATTTTTTTTGCGGGCGAATAATTATTCGCCCCTACACGTTCACGTTGCACATAATTGTAAACGCCGTTTTTGAAGGCCTCGACGTAAAGATTATAAATTTTTTCTTTGGCGGTTTTGTCGTTAATATCGATACCGCTGATTTTTTTCTGATCGATGTAGCTTTTATAAAATGATTGTTTAAATTTATCTTTAAACCAGACTGCCAACATAAGCGCGTTATAAATTTGCCTAAGGCAAGCAAAATTCTGCCCCTGATTTACCTCCTGGGTGATTGCGGGGAGGATGTGGGTTTTGAATGCATTTATTGCGGGCGAATAATTATTCGCCCCTACACGACCGTTTGGTAATTTGTAATCTGTAATTTGTGATTTGTAATTCTGTTGCTCCGCTAGGTAATCCTCCTCCGTCATCACCTTCATGCTCGATTCGGTGATAAAAGCGGTATTTTTGTTCTCATAAATCGTCGCCTTGTCCGGTATGATCCAAACACGGTTAAAAGATTGGGTCGTTTCGATACGAGCCGCCCCCTGAGTGTTCCGCCCATTGGCGGGATGTATCGAAGGGCGCGGCTCACTCAACGACCGATTAGGATTATTTATTTCATCCCAATACTTTTTTCCCAATTCGGTTTCCGGATAAGTCAGCGATGAAGCTAATTGTTTTAAAATATAATCCTCACCCAGCAAATCTTTGCCTAAATCGGTCTGAGAAAAAGCTTGCGGTATGACGCGGTTCGCCTCATAAGGCGAAAGGTTTACCCAAAGGTCGTTTTCCGGCAAAGTTAACCCAGCCAAGAAATATTTAACCAGCTTCGCAGCCTCGTCTTGGCCCACCTTGCCTTGGTCGGCAGTATCGATGATAAATTCCAATTTCAAGGGGTCCGTTGGGTTAAACCGAATCCCTTTAAGCACCGGGCTCGAATAAGGCGAAGATGTGGCTAAAAGCTGGTTAGGCAAAGGTAACCCCGGAAAAACCGCAGTCTGGGCATGGGCCAGATAAGTCGAAAAGGGGTTGAAAATAAAGCAAAGAAGGAGAAAAAAGCTTAATAATCGGGGCGTTTTACGGGAAAGCAAAACCATGGAATACCTCTAATTTTGCCTCCCCAGACAAAAGTCTTGTTTTGTAACCGCTTTCAGATATACCATATTTATATAGCTTATGTCAAGGCGATTTTATCAATCCAAAATAATTTAGCCAATAGCGCAACCGCTAAAATTATGTTATATTAATATCTTATGAAAAAATATTGCCTTGTAATCAATCCGCTCTGCCGCTCGGGAAGAAGTAAAAAAACTATCGATAAGATCCTGGATTCATTTACCCGTCACGGCGCCGACTTCACGGCAAAATTCAGCGAAAGAAAGCTGCACATCATTGATTTGGCGAAAAATGCGCGGGAAAGCGGCTTTGATACCGTGGTCGCCGTGGGCGGCGACGGCACGATCTGCGAGGTCGTTACCGGCCTTTTCCGCGCCGATAGCGCCTTGCCGATGCCCAAATTAGGCATTATCCACGCCGGCACCAGCCCCGACTTTAACAAACACCACAATATCCCTATCGATACGGAAAAGGCGATCGACCTGATCTTGTCGGAAAGAAGCCGCCCGATCGATGTCGTCAAAGCCTCCTTTTACGCTGACCCGGCACGGACAACTTTGTCGAACGCTTTTTTTGTCAGCAATACCAATATCGGCATCGGCACCCTGATCGTCGGCCGGACCAATTCGCGTTACCGCAAATATTTAGGCGATTTTTTGGGCACCTTGACAGCGTTGATCGTATCGCTTATCGGATTTAAGCCGCAAAAAATATCTTTTATCGCCGATAACGCTTCTATCGAATGCGGCAAACTTATTAATCTCACCCTGGGTAAAGACCCTTATATCGGATCGGGAATGCGCGTCTTCAACGACATCGCTCCCGATGACGGTAAATTCTACGTGATGGCCGCCGAAAAAACCAGCTGGCGCGAATTCTTTTTAAACCTGCCTAAAATATACATGGGAAATTTTTTAACCTACAGAGGAATTAAATTTTCTTTCGCGAGCAAAGCGCGGGTCGAAGGGTGCGCGCAATACCCCATGCTCGAATGTGACGGCGACATCAAAGGCTATTTACCGGCAGATTTTACGGTATTACGTAAGGCGCTCGAGGTATTGATGTGAACGAAAAGGCCGCCTGGCGGCGCAATATTGTAAATTATATCGTATCGATGCGGCTTATCCTCGCCCTGGTCCCGCTTACCGCCGCGATGATCGGGTTCGATCTCGCCCCTTCACCGAAACCGTTCGGCTTACGGATAATCACGATTCTCCTGGTCGGTTTGGGTTGGGGTATGAATCAGGTCTTAAACGATCTTCTCGGCATCGATGCCGACAGGATCAACGCGCCGCAGCGCCCGCTCTGCGCCGGAACTCTCGACAAACGTTTTGCCTTAATCGCCACCTTTTGCCTTGCCGGAACAGGATTTATTATCAGCCTTATTTTAAACCGCCCGGCGGCGCTCGTCTTTAGCGCAGTCCTGGCGCTTAACCTCGCCTATAATAAATTAAAAAAAGTCTTCTTGAATAACGCCGATTTTGCGCTGATGATCGCGCTTTGCGCTGTTTACGGAGCGTTTTGCTCAGGAATTGTCTTCGATACCTTTTGCCGGCAAAAGCTCTTCCTGGCCGCGCTTAGCGTCGGCGTGATCAATTTTGTTTTCGCTTTTTTAACCGACTTCAAAGATGAAACCGGCGATAAGGCCGTGGGCGTAAAAAATATCGTGACAATCTGCGGCCGCGCTAAAGCGCGCCGGCTTATCCCCTTTTTCTTGGCCGCGCAATTTTTGGCGGTATTGATCTTCGTTAAAAATGCCGGGCATACGCTATCTGTGATGGTTTACGTAACTTTTGGTTTAGCCGTGGCTGCGGCAATTTATTCCCGGCGTACGATCGATCAGGATAATTTTTCCTCAAAGTGGCCGTTCATCGAAGCGCTTTTACTCCAAACGGTAATGCTGCTGGCCTCTTAACCCTCGGCGGGTTTTGTCTTTTTTACGGGCGGCAAAGCATCGAAAGAAAAACTGGAAAATATCTTTTCAAACGTCTTTTCGTAATTATGATATTGCGTCTCTTCCGCAGTACAAGTAGCGGTAAAAACACGCAGGCCCCTCATCCAGACCACCGTCTTTACTTTAATCTTGACCGGGATCTGATCGCTGTCTAAAGCAAACGATATCCACTGCCCGCGGTCAACGCCCGCGTAGAGTTCGCCCTCTTTGAGTTGCGACTTATAGCCGGGGAAAGAGGTAATGATTATTTTTTTATTGACTTCCCAAAACATCTCTTTCGATTCCTCGTCGGGAAGATCGGCCGCGGTAACGGTCAAATTTTCTCGAAATTTATCTTTATTGCCCTGAAGCGGCGCAAGCGCGATCAGCACCGCCTGAGGATTCTGCGTATCGGTCTGCCAGAAAACCGGCAGAGTCACCGCAAAACCATGGCTGCGGTCATGATAACGCTTCCAGAAAAAGTGGCAGCCGGTTAAATTTACCGCCAGCAGGCAGATCAGAATAAAAGTTATTTTTTTCATTGAGAAACTACTCCTCCGCCGGGGATTAAATCGCCTTGAGAGAATTGCACGATTACCGGCCCGGCGACAATAATTAAAATTACCGGTAAGATAAAAAGCATCAAAGGGATAAGCATTTTTAAACCCGCCTTGATCGCCTGGCGCTCGCCGCGTTGATAGCGGTTCATGCGGGTATCTTCCGATAAGTTACGTAACGCCTCCTCGATCGAAATACCCATACGCTCAGCTTGCACGATCGTACGCACAAAACTATTGATGTCGGGAACAGCCACCCGCGCAGACATATCCTTCAACGCCTCAGCACGGCTCTTGCCGATACTGATCTCGTTTAACACTACTTCCAATTGTTCGATAAAAGGGTTGTAATCCGATTTTTCCACTACCCAGCGCAGGGCGCTTAAAAAATCCAGCCCCGCGCCGATACAGAGGTCGAGAAGATCGACCATTTCCGGAAAAACGCTTAAAATCGCATCTCTCTTGGCGCTGGCCTTGGAATTAAGAATAAAATCCGGCAGAATAAACCCTACAAGCGCTAACCCCACTCCCCACACCGGCTCAAGAAAAAGAAATCCGGCAAGCCCTAAGCCTACCATTAAAAACTCTTTGATCAGCATGATCTCCATGACGCCGATCGGGAGTTTTAAAAATTGCGCGTTCTCCTGGATCTTTTTAAAGTAAGGGATATTTTTAAACGGAAGGTTGATCAAACGGGAGATATTTTCGATAAACGGAAGGTTAAAAACGGTTTTTTTCTGCCGAATATCTCCTGTCAGGTGGGTATGCATGTAGGCGTGTTCCCGGACACCGAGCTTCATGACCGCGGACATAATGAAAAATCCGGACAGAAAAAAAAGAACAGCGACTATAATAAGCATCGGATCCATCTTAAACCTTCAACTTGCTGAAAGCGCTGATCAAAAACATCCCCACGATCTGCAAAACTACCGCTATGACCACCATCATCTGGCCGGTCTTAGTATCGCGGAAAACGAGAAAATGCTCGGGGTTTTGCTTGTAAACAAACGCGACAAAAATAAAAGGCAAAAGCGACATAATATATCCCTGCAATTTGCCCTGCAAAGTCAAAGTCTCCATCTTTTCTTTAAGTTTAACTTTATCGCGTATCGTATCGACCAAGCGGCTAAAAACACGCGTCAACTCACCGCCGGTCTCTTTGGCGACAAGGATGGAGCTGACGATCAAGCTTAACTCATCGATCGGCATCCGGCGGCGCAAAGACTGCAGGGAATCCTCCAGCGAAACGCCTAATTTATTCTCTTTCAAGATCATCCCGAACTCTTGGTTGGCCGGGTCCGGCATCTCTTCGCAGACGATCTCTAAGGCCTGGATAAAACTTAAACCGCCTTTAAGCGACGAAGAAAAGATCATCAGAGTATCCACAAGCTGGCCCTGAAATTTTTTAATACGGGCTTGCCTGGCCATACGCACAAAAAAGGTCGGCACAACAAATCCGATCACGCCGCCGGCCAGCGCACCGTAAAGGCCGATCAGAATATAACCGGCCACCGCCAGAATGATCGGGGCCGCCGTCAAAAACACGATTTTACGCTTTTCTAAAAAGATAAAAGAATCGTCGAGCCGGTTGGTAACGTGCTTAAGCTGTTTTTCCTGCCATTTGCGCCAGCTTGCGACAAAAATGGTACTGACAACGTAAACGATCAGAAGAATAGCTACAAAAAATACCGCATAGATCAAGAACTCCATCATAATATTTTATTATACTTTGATTTCAAAAAAATGCAAACCCATCGCCCGGGCCGCAACTTATACCGCAATTATTTATATTTTACGGTAGTAGCGGTGTCGGAACCGAAATGGCCGGAACCGGGGCCGGGGTCGTATTGCGCGCCGCCGCCGATCGAGTCGCCGGCCTGGCGGATCCGCCCCGACATGGCGTTGCGGATGTAATAACCCATCGTAAAAAGCGCGGCAGCGACCAGCATAAACAAAATCAAGTACCCTAAAATACTCTGTCCCTTATTTAGCTTTAGCTTTTTCATAAATCTCACTTTTTTCCACATATCGAATAGTCACCGCGTTGCCCGCAGAGGGATCATCGGGGTTCATCGCCATCAAACTGATGATCGCCTCGCCCTTGAGCCCTGCAAAATGCATGATTACACTCTCGCCCGCCATCCGCATCAACGGCATATTAGGAAGGAGCTTCATACCGTCAAGCGCATCGGAAATATTCTTGGCCTTGCCTTGGGCGGCGGCCAGTTGTCCATTGAGAGTACCCGCTTGTGTCTCCTGCCAGCCGTAATCCGGCATACTTTCCTGGTAAAAATTTCTTAAATAGTCGATCGACCGCTTGCTGATATAACATAATACCACCCAGCGGCCGGAAATTTTATCGACAATGCGCACGCTGTCCGGCGGGCGGGAAACAATATCCAGATCGGAACCCGGAACATCTGCTTTAGGTATCAGCTTGATTATCTCATCCCATTTTACATCCTGCATGTCGCCGGTCTTAATAGAATGCGCTACCGTAAATTTGCTTCCCTGGCCGTCCGGTTCGGCGATGACCGAAAAGGTCTCATTGTCCTTTTGAAATTTTAAGAAAGTGTTATTGTCTTTATTCGTATCGTCGCTGACATCAAATTTCTGCTCGGCAAAACGCTGGCGGTAGTAAGCCGCCACATCCGCCGGAATAGCGCTGCTTTCATAGAAGACCGCTTCCGCAGTCTGCCCGCCTAAAGTCACCGTCTGTTGATTAACCTGCTTGGAACCGGGGGGCGGCGTCAGTGTTTTATTCTGCGCAAAAAGCGGAACGGATAATAAGCCCGCGAGCCAGCAAAAGAAAAATAAGTGTTTCATATTAATGTGCCTCCGTGATTATGGCCTCAAAAAGATGCCGCCGGGCGTTAAAGAAGTTGGTAAATTCTTTTTCTATATCAACGCCGTCGATGGCGTCGGTTATTATACCGCAAAGTATGCCGGTAAACGGGTCCTCTGTCGTTAAATTCGTTCCCCCCATGCAGGTATAACAGCATGACGGCAAGACCGAAGCGCAACTATCCGGAATATCGGGATCGTCTTTGGGCATTTTGCGCGATAAGGCCACCGTCGCGTAAGACATGACCGAGGACATAGGCTTGGTGGCGCTGGGATCAGAGCCTACTCCATAAGTCATTTTCCACAACCCTAAGTTGCTGTCCTTTTTATACCGCGTAACCTTCACTGTCACCGGGTGATCGTAAATCGGGTCTCCGGTGGGGTTCGACATGTTAGGAGGTAAATCGCCGTTGACTTCGCCTTTCGGAGCGACCGCGATAGGATAACCGGCAAGAAAATGGGACATCGTTTCAAAGATCCAATTGATAAACCACTCAAGAAACTCACCCAGGATATAAAAGATCCATTTAAGCCAATCCGGCGCATACCTGTTGATAATAGCCTCCAGGCATGACAATATAGGAAGGCTTGCCGCCGCTTGCACTAAATAAAGGTCGTAAAAGGTCGGCCCCTGGACATTGACGGTCACGATATTATCGTACTGTAGTTGGAGCGTAGAAAGCATCATGCCGGGACCCGCCTGGCCATACATACCGCATAAGCCTTCCCCGCCGTCATAGCAAGGCGGGGCCTCATTTATATTGGCAGCGTCATTATTCCAGGCATATGCCGACTCTTCTATCCCGCTGCCGGGATTATTGATGGTGATTTTGCCCCATTGCCACCAGCCCTTGGCATCGTCGGACATAAAATTGCTGAAATCGCTCTTTAAGGCACTGCCCACCTTAAACTGGTAGCGGATATTTGGGTCATCATTCCCATTAACAGGCGTACCCGTAATTTGATAGGCGGGATTATCGTCGTAACCGGTCTCATAAATATGCTGAAACGTAGCCAAATCATCAACCGTACAACCGTTACGGTTGTTCAAGCAATCCTGCATCAATTGAGCGGGAGTAGTACTTATATCAGTCCCTTGTTTGCTAACGTCGGTATATGGGACATATTCGCTAAAATAACGATGCGTAGTGCTGTCAAATATCCCATAATTATAAAGACCGGGGGGAGACATGCCCGGGTCGTACCGATTCATCTGCTCAAGTATCCTATAGAGAAACATGCCCATCGACGGCCGCGGTTCATCGACCCCGATATTTTGCCAGGCATATTGTATGGCGTTCTGGCGCGCCTTGGCCAACCCCTCAATAGTGGCGCCCATTTCCTGGACAAAAATAAGGACCGATTTCGAAATATGGGTGATCAAAAGCGCGATCCCGGCGGCAATACCGATATAAGTGCACATAAATCCTATCGCCATGCAGAGACAGACGTAGGCTTCGCCGGCCATCATGTCGTTAGCATTACCCAGCCCCAGGAGCGAACTGCTGATAGAGCTGGCGCCGGCCAAGGCACCGCCGTCGGCGGCGTTAGAGGTATCGGTCTTAAAAACCGATAGCTGGCCCAGATTGATCGTGATGATCAGCATGATCAGCAAAACCACGACAACCGCCAGCATGAAAGGAAAGAGTTGGCCTTTGTGATAAGCGTTCTTGTGCGCGGAAATATAATTAAACATAATTTTTCACCTCGGCGAACAAGCGTTCGCGGTCTCCTCCAAACTGCACGCATTGCCATCCGCGTGCGTACATGTCGGAGGCGCCTTAGACCCCGGCTGTGTTGATAAATCTATTAAACCATAAAGACGGGCATAACCCGTATTGATCAAATTGTTAATACATTGCACTTTTTTCAACGGGACCATCACCAGGCAATTGTCGCGGTTTTTATCCGCCAGGTCGTCGCTCACATCGTCGCCGGTATTGGCGGGAAGCGGGCACGCGCCGCAATAAGTCGTGTGACAGCACTCGCCGCCGACCGCGGAGCCTTGCGTCATACCTTGCTGTAATTGGCCGGTCAGAGCATCCAGATCATCGAGTCCCGTATATAACGCAGTGATCTCATCCTCCCTCGAGGCGGAAAAGTCTTCTTTGGGCGAAGGGTAAACATATTGGGTGCTCTCCCGGTACACGGAATAAAGCGGATCGCTGGGATCATGGTGATCAGAGCTATACTCCAGGGACCCGATCGGCATTGAGCCGGTAATGGTCGCGCTATAGGGTATTTGTTGGCCGGAATTAGCCGGATCAGGAATGTTATTGATCGTTGCATCGGCGGGAACAACAGTACCCTTATTAATCTGATAAGGCACTATCACCTTGCCGTAATCAGGAGAAGTGGTATCAGGATTTGTATCCAGCGGTGTCGTAGCGGTCTGTACTGTATCATGCGGGGCATAGCAATCGTAGTTAAACGCATTTGTCGGCCTAAGCTGCGGATCGACATTGTTGGTAGTTACGGTATCGACGGCAAAAACAGCACCAAAGTCACCCTCGGAGATGTTATAACCGCTGCAACATCCATCGGCCAAACGGGCCATGCAATCACCAAAAGTCGCCATCTGTCCCGTCGGATCCGCCTGGAAAAGCGCCATCGCGTCAGTTACAAAAGCCGTAGTATCAGCGTTAGAAAAAGTTTCAGTATTACCATATCCATCTTTCCACGAAGGAAGATTACCACTATAAATAACTTGCGATTGGTTCGGCGACTTAAGCGTATCCGCGCCATTGCTATAAGTTTTTGCAATTACCAAAGGAATTGAAGAAGCCGGCGTAGCCGGACAAGGTACCTGCGTCGGCGGCCCCCTGACATACTTCTGTTCATAGCAGTTGGTAGCCGTCGATTTTACATGCCGTTCCACAACAGCTATAATGTTGTTCGCCGGCTCGGTAAAGTAGTCTCGGATAAAATAAATGGAACCACTACCGTCGGGCCCAGTTGCATACGGTTGCCCCCTACTATTATTGCCAGGTATTACGCTGGCGAAATAAACAGTACACGGCACTTCGACCGGCGGAGTACTCCCATCCAGGCAAGTATCCTTGGGCACAAACGACCCAAGGCCTGGAAGGCCGCCGGTCTGACCCGCCCTAAAAATCTTCACATCAAGCGACGCCAGCTGATCGGGGGTAAGTGTCTCCCACGCACAGTAGTTGCGCGCGGCCATAACGCAAGACCTTGCCGCATCCTCGGCCCATTGTTGCTGTTCCTTCAGCTGCACGATCATTTTACTGACTGTTGTCTTATCATCAGCGACCTGCGAGATAACGGTGTTGGCGTATTGTTCGCAATTGTCGCCGATGTGGCTGCGCGCTTCCGCCAGGCAGGAGTCGATCGCCCGCTTGTTGCAATCATCAAGCCCTTTTACCCCCTCCTTGGTAGAGGTATCATAATTATCCGGGGTAGCGCACTCTTGTTCACAGCAATTCTGTAGCTCCC
>Ga0265316_10001056_pt1 | contig 29848 bp, 20 predicted proteins | sample 4522metaG_FD_202092 | JGI IMG/M metagenome (GOLD analysis project Ga0265316, IMG submission 202092) | Rhizosphere microbial communities from Carex aquatilis grown in University of Washington, Seatle, WA, United States - 4-5-22 metaG | ecosystem: Host-associated > Plants > Roots > Rhizosphere >...
GCCACCAAGTTGTAGTGGCCTGGCCGCGACCTGCGGGCCATTGGGGACGGATGACTGCTGCGCGAGCCTGCTGGTCCCCGGCGGAACGTTCTATCGCAGCTACGACGGCGTGGACTTTACGGACAAGAGCTACCCGGCGACGGTGGATGACTTCTACCTCGACAAGTACGAGATCACGGTGGGCCGGTTCCGGCAGTTCGTGAAAGCGGGCATGGGCACACAGGCGAGCCCGCCCGCGTCTGGCGCGGGTGCCAATCTTGCGATCCCGGGCTCTGGCTGGGATTCAACGTGGAATACGAATCTGCCAGCAGACACGACCGCACTGACAGCCGCCATAAGCTGCGGCGCGCCCTATCAGACCTGGACCAACACGGCAGGGAGCAACGAGAGCCAGCCGGTGAACAGCCTGGACTGGTACACAGCGTCCGCGTTCTGTGCGTGGGACGGAGGACGCCTGCCGACCGAGGCCGAGTGGAACTATGCGGCCTCCGGGGGCAACGAGCAGCGCTACTATCCGTGGTCGAGCCCGCCAACATCTACAACCATTGATGACAGCTATGCGGTCTATTGCGACGGCTCATGCGTCGGCACACGGAACGTTGGTTCAAAGTCTCCGAAAGGCGACGGGAAGTGGGGCCAGTCCGACCTGGCCGGGAACGTGTGGGAGTGGACACTGGACTGGTTCGGCATCTATCAAACGCCATGCGATAATTGCGCCGATATTGCGGATGCTGCAGCCTCCTACCGGGTGCTCCGGGGCGGAAACTTCTACTACTACGCCTCGAACCTCCGGTCGGCTAGCCGCAACTACGGCAGCCCGCGGTTCGACGACAGCAGCCTCGGGGCTCGTTGCGCCAGGACCAGTTTGTAGTCTGCGTCGCAGCCTTCGTCTCCGCCTCGCTTTCGACGGACCGTGCTCGTATCGAAGCTTACTACCACTTCGATCACCACCCGGATGGGCGCTTCGGCGACAGGGTGTCTTTCTTGACACGTGTGCAGCCCCGGCACGCAGGACAACGCCCCTAACCACTCAAGAATCCCCCGAAGTCGAAGGCAAGAGGCGTTGTGCAAGTTGGCGGTCAATCGCCGATGTAACAGAAGTATGGGATAGTCTGGCCTGCCACGCAGGGCCAGCGATAACCGGCCAGTGCCTGCACCGCGTATGTCTGCGATACACCAGCCCTCGTAATATCGACGATCTGGCCCTCGCTACCCAGGACCACATAGCCCCCGTTTCGGCCAGGGAGCCCGTTCGAGGTGGTCCCGCACGTGCCATATCCAGCCACATATGCGCTTATGGTCTCCCAGAAGAATCCGTCGCCACACGAGCCATCCGGTGAGTCTAGGATCTCGCCGTCAACTACTCCCCCATCTTGATCCGAACTAACGCTGCCCCCTTGAGATGTGACGCCTCCGGCAGCGGATGCAGTGCTGCTAAGACCGCCGCTTCCCTGCCAGGTGACGACCACCACACTCCCGCCCGACATCGCACCACCAGCACCGCTTTGACCGCCGCTCGCCACGCCACCTCCTCCTTGGGCGTTGCCCCCGCTGGCCATGGCACCAGCAACGTCGGTATTTCCACCCTTACCGATCGAGCCAGCGGCGGCAGCTCCATCGCCATTGCTGGCCCCGCGGAGTGCGTGGCCCCCACAACCTCCCAACAAAGCCGCCACCACAACTAGGAAATGCCGTTGATAGGCCGGCGATAGGGCCGTTTGCACAGTCTTTCGATTGACCACCTTCATACTCCTCGGGCCAGGCCGAGCGCGCCATGGCCACCGATGTGCCGAATTCGACGGGCACCAGAATCGGCGAGTAGCCGCAAATTCCTCCTGTTCTGCGAACCGAACGAGCAAGAGTGCTCACGTCCTCTAACACCGAAGGCGTGTCTATCGGGGAACCGATGCGGCGTCAACGACCTATGCCGCTCGCACTGAACCGCCCCTGGTGTCGGCGACGGCACGCCCGGCCCTACGCCCGCAGCGGCCAGCTCAATGAGCGCAGCCGGCTGCGGCCCAGATCGCTAAGCGCGATCCGCAATTCTGGCAGCTTCAGGCGCTTGAGCGGATCGCGACGCAGACCCATCGCCAGGAGGTCAGCCAGGGCCGATGCCTGACCGTGTTTGCGCAGCCAACCCAACGACTCGGGGCCCTCTTGGTGGATCAGATGGGCAGCGATGATCGCAGGCAAGCTGTCCCCACTGAAAAGGGTATTGCCGGTCAGCATCTCGTAGGCCAGGCAGGAGAAGGCGTACACATCGGTCGCCAACGGGTCGGCATGATCGCCGAAACTCGCGGTGTCCCAGACCTCGGGCGCGGCGTAGTACGGGCTGCCGCAGCCAGGGCGCACCTTGCGACCAGCCAAGCCGAAATCCACTAGCGCCGGTGCGATGATCGGGGCTTTTCGGCCGCGCGTCGGCAGGGCGCTCTCGTTCGGGTAGCGCAAGATCACGTTGGAAGGCTTAACATCCAAATGGCCAATGCCCGCGCTGTGCATCGCTTCGAGACCCGCGGCCAGTCCGTCAAGCACATCGAGAGCCCTGGGCATGGACATGGCCCGCTTGTCGAGCAGACGTTCCAGGGTGGGGCCTTGCACCAGCTCCATCACCAGAATCGGTTTGGGTTTTGCGCCGGCGTCGAAGGTGACGAACCCAGCCAGGTTCTTGTGGCTGGGCAGGGTCAGGAGCGCACCCGCCTCCTCGCGGAAGAGACGAAGAAATTCCTCTTCGGACAGGGTGTGCGCGGCGGCGCCGGTGTACGCGGGTACCTTGAGCGCAAAGGTCTCGGCGCTTTCTTCGTGGCGCTCCTCAGCCCGCCGGGCGACGAAAACGGATCCGCCGCCGCCCGTGCCGATAGGACGCAGCAGGTAGAATCCGCCAAGCGTGCGGCTGGGTGGCAGCCACGACGGCAAGGGAAGCTGGCGCCCGACTTTCACCATGGGGGCCATCTCATCGGTGGCTGACAAGTCGCGCGGCAAGCGCCCGATGCGCAGGAGCACGCGGCCGACCACTTCCGCGAAGAGCGGGGGCAGATCCTGGCTCACGGCCTCGGCCGCGACCGCGGCGGCAGCGCCCATGCCCTCGTCTTTCTCCAGCAAGGCACGTTCAACCCAGGCATCGAGCTTGCGCAAGCCACGCGTCGATGACGACGGAAAGAAACCCTCGCGCAGACCTGTCCGTCGCGTGGCGCCGGCGATGAGTCGACCCGCGTAGGTGATGGCTCCGGCCAGTCGATCGAGCGCAGTGCCGTCGTCACCGCGCCGCAGGTCGGAAACACACTGAGCATCGGTGAAAGCCTCGAGCGCACGCGTGATGCTGAGCAGGCCACGGCGCAGTCCTTCGACGCGCGCCGAACTGCCTGGAGGCAACGCCTCGGCGACGCCGCGCAGACCCTGCACCAAGGCTGGCTCGTCCGCGTGGCGGCCACCGCGCTCGCTGACCAGGAGGGCCACCTCGGCCATGGCCGCGAACAGCTCCCTGAACTCCGGTGCCATACACGCCTCGGCCAGACAGCGAAAGTCCACAGCGCTCTGCACGCACCAACACGCGGCAATGAAGGCGTCAGACAATTCGTAGACCTGCTCGTGCACCACCGCGTCCGCCGCGCGGGCCAAGATGGCACAGGTCAGCCGGCGCAAGGGCGTGACCGCGTCGCTGCGCACCCGCTCGCACAGCATGCGGAAGGTGTGCGTGCAGCGGCTGCGCACGGGAATCGACGGCTCGTCCTGGGCACCGAATTCCGCGTCCACCAGGTGCAGCAGGGTGCGCAGCTGGCGAAAATGAAGCGTCACATGCGGCACGGTCTTCTCGACCAGCGGTTGCTGTTCGCGCCCGAGGAGCCAGCTTCCCAGAAGCCACAACATGTCCGCGAGCGGGCCGTCGGGGCCCGGATCCTCGCGGCTGCGAACCGTGAGCAGATCAGACAAGGTCGAGGTCTGCAGGAGCCCGGCGTCCAATTCCCGCAGGGCGCGGAACAAGGCCTGCCGATCCGCCGACGTGGAATCGCCAGTGTTCTCCAGAGTGGTGATGGCTTGGTTGGCCGCAGCCAAGGCCGCGTCAGTGGCCGGGCCCAGGTCACTGCCCTCCGCAAACGCGTGCAAGGCATCCGCGAGCGCGGAGCGCAGCGAAGGTTTCCGGCTGCCGCCGCTCATGTCCAGGTCGTCCATGAGCGCTTGGACCAGGGCCAGCGCCCCGTCATCGTGAGTCGGCGCGGCCGCGCGAAGAGCCTGCACGGCGCTGAATGCCGCCTGCGCCCCGATGGGGTTGCCGGCATGCTCCTCGTACAAATCGACGAGCGCCTCGATGGCCTCGATGCCACCCACCAGGACCAGCTTGGTCAGAAGCTCCTCGGATGCCTCGGGCTCCTCTTCCACTGCGCGCGAAAGCCCGAATATCATCACCGAAGCCACGCCCGGATCCTTGGCTGTGATCTCGCCGGCCAGGATTTCCAAACAACGCGCCAGGGCCTTGTCCGGATCGTGCGAAAGCGTGGCGGCCAGCGAGGTGGCTGCGCGCCGCCATTCGCTGGGACCCAGCCGGGGCAGAAGATCACGATCGATTTCTTCTGCGCGCATGGGCACGGCCGCAGCCAGCACGCCACGCGCGGCGGCCACGTGACGCCACACCAACGATTCGCGATCACCGATGAGCCGGCTCCACGCCGCACGAACCGGGGGGCGCTCGAACACGCGCACGCCGCTGTCGTCTCCTTCCTCGGCGCGGCGGGCGGCCTCGCGTGCAGCCCGTTCGAGCAGGCGCCCGGCCAGGCGCCGAGAAGGCAAAGCGCCCAGAGAATGGGCTGTCAGCCATTCGCGTTCCAACTCGGGGCGCGAGATGAGCGCCAAGGCCAACGTGTCCGCGCCGGTGCCCGCCGCGATGGGCAGGCGCAGCGACAGCGCCACGCGAGCGCGCACCAGGGCACCCCCGAGCGCACGCGGCGACGCCAGAGCCAGCGAGGTCGCCAGGGTCACGAAGGTGGCCGCGTCCCCGTCGTGCAGGGCCGTCAACACGCGCCGGCCCAGCTCGCGCTTCTCCGGCCCTTGAGGCAGCGCCCCCGCCAGCTCGAAAAGCGCAGCCATGGCCACGGGCGGCGAGAGAAAGCTCAAGTCGTCGAGCAGCCCACTCGACACAGCCACGCGCACGCTGTTGAGGAGCGGCTCCGTGGCCAGGCCTTCCAGCGGCGTGGGTTGCTGATCCGAAGCCGCCACCGCCAAGCTGGCCAGGCCCTGCCGCCACAGCGCTCGGCGCTCCTCCACGCTGTCCCGCGTGTGGATCTGCGCAAGCCCTGCCAGGTAGTCGTCGTTTCCGTGCATGCGCCCCGAAGGGCTAGGGTACCAGTGTCAGAAGAAAATGAACAACGGGACAAGAACGGAATGGGCGTTGCCGCTGATGAAGGTCGCTCTTCGCGCTGATCATGGCTTGGCCAGCGCCGCTTCCACTCCTGCCGCCATCGATCGCGAGGCGAGCAGGGCCTTTCTTACTGCCGCAGCCAGCCTCCGCATCTTCCGGGCCACCTTGTTGCTCTCGCGGGCTACCTGGTCTGGCACTGGCAACGACAGCAACAGCTCCTTGGCGAAGCGCGGGTGGTGGCCGCCTTCTTGACCGGCGGCCAAGGCTGCCTGCACAGGCTCGGACAGCAGGAAGGGGACCAAACCTGCAGCGTCGAACCCGGCCCGACCGCGGAGAACGAAGAACTCGGTGCTTGCGACTACCGCATTCCCGCCCGGGCACAGCCGAAAAAGTGCTTCGTCGACCAGCGCCACTTGGCGAAGGTAGGGACGCAAGCGCGAGATGATGACGTCACCAGCCTGCACCCGGCGCTTGGCGCTGCCCATGCTCGCCGGCGGCACGGGATCGTGTCGAAACACCACGAAACCTTCGTAGGCGTGCGCGGTATCGAGAATGAGAACCGCGCCCGGCGACTCGCACGACTTTGCGGAGACGTTCTCGGAAACGACTTCCGCCACGTCGGACAGGCACCGTCGCGCCGTTACCTCGACGCGCCGGCGCGGATCGAAGCGTTCCGGCGCCAGCACGAGGCCATCGCCGAGGTCGGCCACGCGGCGAAAGACGTGAATGCCCATGGCTCAGGCTCCCTCTTGCAAAAGCTGAAAGCGGCGCCGAACCAGCGGCGTGGCCTGGGCGAGGTCATGATCAACGGTCGCGCCATTCGCTGCGTATGCCAGTCGCCCGCGATGGTCTTTGCCGTCGCGCTCGCTGATGAAGAACAGGATCTCTTCGTCGCGAAACTGCCGGGTTGGCTTGGGCCGCTTGCGGCCGATGACCACGCAGGCCTTCTGGCTGGTGTGCGGTCGAAAGGTGTTCCGTCCCAGGCCCAGCACGGCCACCACCGCCACACGTTCAAGCAGCCACGAGCGCAAATAGGCCCATTGTTCGGCGCCAACCTTGTTGTGAGGAAGCACGATGGCCAGGCGCCCGCGGGGCTTGAGAAGTTCCACGCAGCGTTCGAGGAACAGAACATCGCGCTCCACGCGATGGCCGCGCGCAAGCTCATATGCGTCGGCGTAGTCGGATCCCACGTCGCCAGCAAAGGGCGGATTGGTCAGAACAACGTCGAAGCCGCGAAATCTTGGCTCTTGCCCGCGCATGAGGTCTTCCAAGACCGGGCCGGACCGACGCCGACGCTGCGGGCGCCGTAGGCTGTCGACGCGCATGACCCGCGCAGTCTCCTGATCGCTGGCGGCCAACATCACGCGGGCAACCCGTAGTGCGCGCGGATCTTGATCGAAGCCCCACACCGAGCAGCGGGGCTCCTGCAAGAGCGCGTGGCGAAGAAAGCCCCCTGAGCCGCAGGCAGGATCGACCACGCATTCTCCGGCCGCGGGGCCAACCATGGCGACCACTTCCGCGATCACATGCCGGGGGGTGAAGTACTGGCCCTTCTGGCCTTTGGCGGCCTTTGTGACCATGAACTCGAAGATAGCGTCCAGCCCGACCATGTCGTCCGCAAGCAGCCGCACGCGATCCAGCACGGAAGCACAGCGCGCGAGCTCGGGCCCGTTCAGGCGGGTCGTGGCCCCGGGCTCAAGAATCCCGCGCCATCGCTCGCCGGCCACCTGCAACAGCCGGTTGATTTCGCATACGGCTTCCTCATCGCGCTGCCGCGCGAGAAACGCTGTCTTGAGCGCTTGCTTTTCGTGCACCAGCTTCGCCACCAGCAGCTTCAGGGCCTCCTCGAACGGGTCTTCACCGCTGTGGGTGCAGATGATCTCGTCGAGGCGGAGCGCTGCCGATTCCCAATCGCCGTGACGAAACCCGTGGCGTCTTGTCATGGGGCAGCCGCGACTCCGCCAGCGACACAAGTCCAGAAGGGCCATTCCATGCGGGCGGTCTACTCTAGCAGAGGCCCTGCGATCACAATCCCACCATTCTCCGTCGATGACACGCGGCTTGCTGACGCGCGTGTAGGACAGAGTCTGACATCGTGCCGCGGGTCCGACGTACATCGGTATCAGCATCGCGTCTGACTGTCTCCAGGTCGTGGGGCGCGTACGCTTTCAATCGTGGAAAGCATCTGGTCGGTCACAGGCAACGGCAACACTCGGCGAATCGCGCGCAACCGGCGCGATGTCCGTGGCTGCCGCGGTGTGGGATCGACCAGCAGAAACCTCAGGCCGCGACCAAGTTGGCTGCAGGCGGGCTACCCAGCGTCCCTATCCCTCCCCCCCACCCCAAGAACCCCGACCCCAAGCGACGCCTGGCAGTTTGTGTGCAACACCCGTCCTGGCCTCCTCCTATGCCCCGTGCGGAAGGCTTCATTCGCCTTTCCGCACGGTGGCTAGGGGTGTTCCGCTCTCCCTCCCGTCTCCGATCTCAAGCAACCGGCTCTCTCACAACCTCTGTGGTTTAGGGACCGGGGACGGGAGGGCGAGCGGAATTATGCCGACGCCGTCACCTTGCGTCTGTGTCGCCGCCATAGGGCGAAGGCCAGGCCGGCGGCGGCGAGCAGCCAGATTCCAAAGAGCACGGCTGAGGTATAGGGGAAGGCCAGCCGGACCGACGATTCGGGCGTGAGCCGCGTGGGCAGCTCGTGGCGATGGTCGAGCGCGAGCAGGTCCATGAGCACTGCCACCGTCGCGTGCACGAGAAACCCCGCCCAGATGCTGCGGGTCTTCATCGACAGCGAGCCCAGCACCACGCCCGCCACCATCGCCCCGCACGCCTCGAGGTACGGCTTGGGGAAGTGAATCATCACGTAGGGGCCGACCATGAAGAAGATGGCGTTGCTGCCCAGCGCCCGCGATCCGCGGACCCAGAAACCGCGAAAGAACACTTCCAGCGCGAAGAACTGGCCCACGTAGAGCGCTTCCCAGACCGCGAGGTCGAGCCAGGAGCGAGCCGCCAAGTGGTACATAGGATAAAAATTTCCGAAGTCGCCCATGTGCGCGACCAGCGCCAGGGTGGGAATCACCACGACCAGGCAAAGAAGATAGATCCACGCGTGTTCCAAAAACCCACGCACGCGCAGACCGAGATCAAGCGGGTTCTCCTTGAACAGCAATGGCCAAACCGCCAGCGGCAGCAGGTAGGCCAGGTAGCGCGACAGGCCCCAGTAGATGCGCCAGTAGAGATCCTCGTACAACCAAACGCGCAGAGTCCCGGGGTGAACCGCGTCGTACTGTTTCAACGCCGGCACGATGTGGGCGTCGAAGAAGTCCAGGCTGCCGAAGTAGTTGACAAGGATGAGACAGAACGCGGCCAGTACCAGGGTGGCGGGTGTGCGCGGATCAAGGCGTCCTGCGCTGGTCTGGCGATGGACCGCCGCTGCGGCGTCCAGGCTCGCCCAGGTGTCACGGAAGAACCAAACAACGATGGGCGCGAGGCCAGCCAGCAAGACGACTGAGATCACGAACTGGCTGAGCGGGCTGTTGAGGATGTTCATCCTGACCGGACCTGGTTATCTCGAATTTCCCGGGTTCCCACAACAGACGCGTATGCGTTGACCCAGCCGCCAGACCGTGGCAAGAGATCACGTCATGCCGGTAATCAAGTCGATCAAGGACGTCGTCGTGGGTCAAGCCATGCGCTTGGCGGGTAATCCCCGCGTGGCCAAGTTCGCCAGCGACCCCCGCCTGATGAACGCGGCCATGAAGGCTCTGAGCCTGGGCGGCACGCTCAAGTCCGGGATGGACCGAGCCGGCGGCGTGGCGGCTGGCGTCCTTGGCTTGGCCACGCAGCAGGAAGTCGCCAACCTGCGCGCGACCATTCAGCAGCTCGAAGACACGGTGTCCACGCTGGAGGCCAAGGCGGCCGCAGCCAGGACCTCACCTGCTCCATAGGTGGGCTCTACTGCGGGCAGTTCGGTGCCAGGCCGAGCGGCGCTAAGCCGAAACACATCTGTTTCTGGCCAGAGCTGCTGAGACCGTAGCAGCGTGGGGACGCCCAGCAAGTCTGGCGGTCAGCACCTGGTTCACAGGCTGCCACCCAACGCCCCTGTGACTGGCTGACGTAGTCGATCTCGAAGCTGGTTCCTGCCAGCGTCTCGGCCCCGATCACCCCATCGACCTGGGCACCCGAGGGGAAATCTTCGTTGAGGTTGCTGATGAGATCGCTGGTATCGCTGACGACGGCGGCCGGCATGTCAGATCCGATCTCCAGATAGGCGGCAGCCGGCAAGGCCACCCCGCCGCTGACATCGCAAGGCTGAAAACAGCCGCCGTTGTTCTGGTTGGCCAGCGTCCATTCGATGCGACGGCCGCGCGCCAGCTCAGCGCAGGCTCCGGGCCACGCGTCGCCCGAGTCGCCGTCGACCAGCGCCAAGCGCGACACAGTCACCCAATGCGCAGGAATCGGATCCGTGGCCAGGGGCGAGTAGAGTGCCGGCTCCCCGGCTCCGAGTGGCGCCGGCACCTGGCCGCCCAGGCGCTGCCAGGCACTCGCGCTCAACACCAATGGACCATGTCCCGTGCTGAGCGCGAGAAGAAGATTGGTTCCGGAGGCTTGCAGCTCGACCTCTCCGGCCTGGCAGGTTTGCGCCGGCCCGTCCGGGGAAAATGCAGGAGGGTTGGCGCACACCCGCAGCACGACGCGGCTTGAGGGCAAACCCGGTAACCCGTTTGCCGAGGCAGTGGCCGCTTCCGTGCTGCCGCGCAAGCCGATCCTCATCACGGCGTAGCCATTTGCCGCCAAATCGGAATCGCTGGCAGGAAGGTTACCGTAGATGGTCATGGTGGCAGGCTGAGCGGGGACTCGCGGAAGCGCGAAGGCCACAGAGAAGTTGAGCAGGATATCGCCGCCCAGAACTCCCGCCACCTGGGTGCTGACATCACCCACCGCGCCCGGACAGATATCGAAAAGGGTCACGCCGCGAAACGCAGCCCGCAGAGGCATACTGGTCTGCGAAACGCCCAACAATTGGATATCCCCGGTATAGGCCACCGGCTCAGGCGTGGCTGCGGAACAGACTCCACGGTGCAAGCTGGACAACAAAGAGCCGGTGTCGATGACGAGCAAGGGCGTATCTGCGCCGGTCCGCACCCTGGCCAGAGTGGCGCCCAGGGCTGGCCCGCCAGGGGTGGTCGGCGCCCGCTGTAGGTCAATGGGCAGCGAATCGTATTCAAACACCGGCCCCTGGCTGCAGCCAGCGAACGCGAAGACCAGAGAAAGCGTGGTGAACAGTCGCGCGAACATTTTCTAGAAGCTCACAGTGGTCATGAGCGCCAGCGTGTGCTGCAACATCTTATAGCTGCCGGCCGCGGTCGGGAGCGCCTGGCCCGCCTGGCGCGTCTGGCACGCGGGCGAGGAGAGATCATAAGCCGCCTGCGCACAGGCTGCGGCGGCAGCAGGGTTGAACACCGAATTGCCGACCGTCACGGGAATCATCCAGGTCAGCGCATAGCCAGCCGCGATCCGCAGGTGGCGCCCGAGTGTGAACTCCGTGGCCAGCGCGGGCTCAAGCTTCAGCCCATCCACGGCGGCTGCGTTCACGTTGGCTTCGGGCACGGCCGAGGTTTCCATGCGCAGCGTCCCACTCCAGCGAAACCAGCGCAAGGGTGCGTGCACGAGACGCGCCCGCAGGTCCCAGCTATCCTGGAAACCACGGTACAAGACCAATTGATCGGGAAGGCCGTTGCCCAGAAGTCCGGTGCCGCTGGGACCAACGAGGCGGATCGTGATCCGATCGTATTCGCCATAGCGAACCCAACGCACGATCCCCACCGCATCCAGGTGCGAGGTGGCGTGCCATGTGACCCCTGCGGTGAAGATATCAGGCAGGTGGTAGCGCATCTCGCTCGACACGCAGGGACTGTGCCCAACCGTAGAACAAAGATCGCTTGTCCCCGCCGTCGCAGGAGGCGTGACCTGGCTTCGTTCCATGGCCAGCTTGACGGTCCCGCCGCTCCCCAAGGGAGCGCTGGAATAGGCCAAACCCACTTCCCAGGCAGCCCGGCGAAAGTGGATGCCTCCCACCACGAAGTAGGACGGCGCCTGAGTTCCGTCTGTCGCAAGATCGTAGCGTGCTGCTGTGTTGGGATCCTCCACCGACGGGCCACCCAGTGCCGTGTCCTCGTCGAACACCAGATGGCCATAGCTGAAGAGCAGCCCCGGCGCGACGCCGACTTGCAACGAATCCGTCAGTTCGATGGCCAGTCCGGTCACCAGTGCGAGTTGCCGTGAGTCGACGCTGACCAGGTGATAGCGCGTTGGCGTTGCCACACCGAAGCTGAGTTTCTGCGAAAAAGGCGTGTAGGCAGCAATCGCCAGGGCGAATCGCCGTGCCACGCCCGCGCCCACCCCAAGAAAGCCCGCGGGCCCTGGTGGCCAGGCCATGGGCTGTTCCAGGCCATGGCCGGACGCCGATGGAAAAACACTTGTGCCACCCGGCAGCCCCGTCGTCGGATCGATCGGGGCGCGATCAACGGTGACATGGGTCGAGCGCAGTGAAGCCCCAAACATGAACTGATTCCCTTGCAGCATGCCCAGCGCGGCCGGATTCCAGTACACCGCCGTCAAATCGCCGGTGGTGGGGCTTGAAAAACCGAGACTGCCCACGTGGGGATCGTCCAGCGGGCCAGCCAGCGCCGGCGCCGCACCCGCCAGCAAGGCCGCGGTCATGAGGAATCTAGCCGCGTGGGGAGCCCGCCGGCTTTGCCGGTGGCGTACCATCGCGGGAGGGTTTGGGAACCCTTTCCGGGTTCCCATGTCGAAGTTGTCCACGGCGTTCAGGTGTTCACAGTATCGCGGGCGCAGGCCCCCGTCGACCATCCGCATCTCATCGTGGCTCTGAGCACCGCAGCGTTGACCACTCACCAGCGGTGCTTCTGGTGGGAATAAGTACAAAGGAGCAGCACATGGTAACCGGTCGTCGTCATAGCGAACCCGCCGAGAAGCCCCCGGAACGCGAGGCTTCCATTAAGATTCAGCTGGCCAGCAGGCTCGACCGGCATCTATCGCTGGCTGCCAAGCTGGCCTCGGACAACGGCGTGTCGCCGGATGTTTTTGCCGCAGCAGCGTGGCATGCGTACCTGCACGCCTCACCGGCCCTCGCCGAGCACATTGAGCGACTGCAATTCATGGCCAGCATCGAGGAATTGCGAACCACCGGCCGGCTGGCCAAAGCGTAGGAGGTCAGCGTCTCGGCAGCCGAGGGACCACGTCACGCGGGTCGATTGATCGGCGATTGCGCCATAGCTCCAGTGAAATGACGGCAGCGCCATCCAGGTTCCGGCCGGCAAGACCGAGGACCTGTCCTCGTTCAACTGGTTCGCCGAGAGCAACGACCACACCACGCAGGCCAGACAAGATACTAACCCATCCGGCCGAGTGTTGCGTCACCACGGCGTACCCGCCCTGCGGCAGGCTTTCCACACGGCGGACCACACCGGCTGCTACGGCTCGCACCGGTTCGTTCAGTCTGGCTAGCAACTCGACGCCGTCGCGGCGCAACTCGGTCTCGGTGGGGCCGTCGCGGCGGATGCCCGGCGCGCCCACCATGGCTCCACGCACAGGGCGGGCAAAGCGCAGAAGGAATGCGGCCGGGTCTGAAGGTGGGTCCACCGATTCCCTACGTGCCCGGTCAAGTGCCACCCGTTCGGCACGCACATGAGCAAGCTCATCAACCAAAGTGCGCGTTTCGGAGAGACCCTTGCCGAGTGAAGTCAGCGCCAAATCAGCGGCTTCGGCGTCATCTCGGCGTGACTGAGGACTGCTCATGAAGCCCAGCTCACGTCGACGCGTCAGCCGGTACGCCAGCAGCGCCTGCTCGCGGACCCTGCCTGCCGCTCCGTCTTTCTGGCCTTCCAGCACTGCCTGCCGAGTGGCAAGACGCTGGGCGAGTCTGGCTCCCTCGTCGGACGATTCTGCCTGCGCCGCACGGACTGGCATCAGCAGAAACAGCCAGACGAAAGCCTTGAAATGGAAACTAGGCATCGACCCAGCCGGGCACCGGAGTGGAGATGTAGCCGAGGACCCAGCCAAGCAAGGGAGCAGCCAAGAGACCGACGACCGATTCCCATAGGCCGAGCGAGATCCCCGCCGGCGTCAAAGCGATGCCGAGTGCACCTTCGACGGCAGTCAGCAGTGTGGGCCAGGCCAGGCGCAGCACGACCAGCGCGGCGAGCGCGCCCATCAACCCTGCGCCGGCAAGCGCAATGTTCGCAGGCAGCCGAATGCTCCTGGCTGTCTCGCCCAGAATCACCAGAACCTGCGCTTGACGCCTTCGCGCTTCCCTCCCGCGCAGGACCGTGCTGACCAAGAACGAGAGAGCCGCAATGCCCGCGGCGAGCACCACGGCCCAGCCCAGGCGCTGGCCGAAGCGAACCCAGGCGCCAAGGCGCGCCACCCCATCTGCCATGGCATCGACCTCCGCCACCCCTGCCAGCCCACGCAGGCGTCGGGACAACTCCGCTGCCCGTTGAGGCAGGTCGACCGACGCGACCAGCGCGACTTCGATAGAGCGCGGAAAGTAGCCGGGTTCGAGATCGTACAGCCACGAGCCTGCGCCCGGCGACGATCGCGCCGCGTCCCGCAGCCTTGCGAGAGCCTCAGCCGGCGCGACCAGGCGTACGCGATCCACGCCCGGCCGCCGTCGCAGAAGGTCGGTCAGCTGCGCAACTTGGTTCGGTTCCATCTCGTCCCGCAGGAAAGCAATCACGTGCACGCCCTGCCCCACGGTGCTCATCCAACTTCGCGTCGCGCGCAGCCCCAGAACGGTTGCGCCCGCGACAAGACTGAGGACCAAGAACGAGCCCGCCGCAGCCCACAGGACACGGCGCTGAGAGGCAGACTGCCGCCGTGCTCGGCGCAGGATCCACCCGACGGTCACGAAGACTCCTCACCCGACGAGCGGCGGACGGTCAAGGGAATCGCCTGGGACGCGTCGGCGTTTTCGCGTTGGTTTTCGGTGGAGAAATCGACAGGCGCGGGCACGAGACCGATGGCTGGTGCACCGGCGATGCGGCCGCCTTCCAGGTGAACCCGCCTGCCGCCTGCATCAACCAGCATCTGAACGAAGCCGGGATCAGAAGTGGCGCAGAGGACCGCGCAACCCCGATCGCGAGCCCAAACGAGCGCGCGCACGATACCTTCGCGGTCGTCTCCGCCCATGCCCGCTGCTGGTTCGTCCACCACCACGAGTGGCGGGGGGCCGACCAAAGCTCGCGCGAGTGCGACCAAGCGCTGCTGGCCGGTTGACAAAGACCGGGCCAGTCGGTTTTCCCAGGCCGAATCAGCCACCATGGCCAGAGTCTCGCGCGCGTCCGCTTCAGCCGATTCGATTGGCTCGCCACGAACAGCCAGGGCCAACATGATGTTTTCCAGCACCGTTTCGTCTGGAATGAGCAGCGGATCAGGAGGCAGATACCCAACGTTGCGGCGGACGTAGGGCAGCGACGACGCCTGCAGGCTGGCTATGTTGTGCTCCGCTATCCAGACGGCGCCCGAATCTGGGAATCGAGCCCCGGCCGCCACGGCGAGCAAGGAACTCTTGCCCGAACCGGTCGGCCCCTGCACAACGACCAACTCGCCAGAAGACACTCCAAGTGTCACCTCTTGGAGCGCCGGACTGCCCGCACGCAGGTAGGAAACGCCTTCGAGCCAGATCACGAGGTGATCTTAATCGAGAAGCACGAGGGTCGATAGTTTACGGCCCGTGGGCTATTCTATCTCGTACTGAGAGATGCGATGTAACGTATGGTCACCTAATTCTATCCACAGGCAGATGCGCATCTAGAAGTGGCCGGATGCTAAGGCGAATCTTGATGAAAACCACAAACTATCAACACACAATATATAGTGTGGTAGCGTGTAGCATAGCACTATATCTTGTGTTTATTGTTGACACGAGAGCCGGATGGCGACACTAATCTTGCCGTCCGTCGTGCAGAGCTAGCGAGCAATTCGCTGGCTCTGCTGGTCGGTGTTTTCGCAACTCATTGGGTCACCAAGGTAAGAGCAAAAGAGTGCAGACAGCAAAGCCGGATCGGCGGCCAGGAAGCCGAGACAACATCGCGGAGGAGGAGTGCTGATGCTTGACAAGCAAGATAGCCGACGTCAACGGAACCCTCGGCCCAATGGGCCTGAGTTGCCAATCCCAGGCCCGGCGTCCACGAAAGATGTTCGCGTCGGTCGCGGAAGGAACCGCAAGCAGGCCCCTGGGGTTCAGATCGAGCGATTCTTCACGCGGGCCGGTGACAATGGCTACGCGGGCGTGATCTGGGAGCAACGCACGGCCAGCATCATCGGCGAGGGCGGCAAGGTTGTGTTCGAGCAGCGCGATGTCGAGGTTCCCAGCGGCTGGAGTCAGACCGCGACCAACGTGGTCGTGCAAAAGTACTTCCGTGGCCAGCTGGGTACACCCGAACGCGAGCGCTCCGTGCGCCAGCTCATCGACCGCGTGGCCGACACCATCACTCGATGGGGGACGCAGGACGGGTACTTTGCCGACCAGACTTCGGCCGACAACTACCGCGCCGAACTCAAGCACCTGCTGGTCGAGCAGAAGATGTCCTTCAACTCGCCCGTTTGGTTCAACGTAGGCATCGAGACAGAGCCACAGTGTTCGGCCTGTTTCATCAACAGCGTCCAGGACACCATGGAGTCCATCCTGGGCCTGGCCAAGACCGAGGGCATGCTGTTCAAGTACGGCTCGGGCACCGGCACGAATCTGTCGCCCATTCGCTCGTCCAAAGAACTGCTCCACGGCGGCGGCACAGCGTCGGGCCCGGTCAGTTTCATGAAGGGCTTCGATGCCTTCGCGGGAGTGATCAAGTCGGGCGGCAAGACGCGACGAGCGGCCAAGATGGTGATCCTCAACATCGATCACCCGGACATCGAGGAGTTCATTCGCTGCAAGGCCAAGGAAGAAAAGAAGGCGTGGACTCTCATCGACGCGGGCTACGACGGCTCGTTCGACGGCGAGGCCTACAAGTCCGTCTTCTTTCAGAACTCCAACAACTCGGTGCGCGTGACCGACGACTTCATGGAGGCCGCGCAGAAAGATCGTGAATGGTCCACGCGGGCCGTGGTTGGCGGACGCACGGTGACCACCTACAAGGCGCGGGAGCTTTGGCGCACCATCGCGCAAGCGACCTGGGAGTGTGGCGATCCCGGCCTGCAGTTCGACACCACGATCAACGCCTGGCACACCTGTCCGAATACGGCGCGCATCAACGCCTCCAATCCCTGCTCCGAGTACATGTTCCTCGACAACTCGGCGTGCAACCTGGCATCGCTGAACCTGCGCAAGTACTTGCGTCCCGACGGCAGCTTTGCGACCGATGACTTCAAGCGTGCCATCGAGATCACCATCCTGGCGCAGGAGATCATCGTAGGCAACGCGCGCTACCCGACACCGGAGATCGAAGCCAATTCGCTGCGCTTCCGGCCGCTGGGTCTGGGCTACGCCAATCTCGGCTCGCTCATCATGTCGCTCGGTTTGCCCTACGACTCGGCGCCCGCGCGCGCCTGGTGTGGCGCTGTCACGGCGCTGATGACTGGCTGGGCCTACCGAACCAGCGCGGTCATCGCGCGCGACGTGACCGGCCCCTTCCCCGGCTACGCCGAAAACGAACAGCCATTCCTGGCGGTGATGAAGAAGCATCGCTACCACGTGGACAAGATCGATGCTGCGCTGGTGCCCAAGGATTTGACGGCCGCGGCTTGTGAGGCGTGGGATGAGACGATTCGCCTGGGGACCGAACACGGCTTCCGCAACGCCCAGGCCAGCGTGCTAGCGCCCACCGGCACCATCGGCTTCATGATGGATTGCGACACCACTGGCATCGAGCCCGACATTGCGCTTATCAAGTACAAGCGGCTGGTGGGCGGCGGAACCATCAAGATCGTCAACAACACAGTCGACGAGGCGCTGCAGCACCTGGGCTACGATGAAAGCCAGCGCAAGGCCATCGCCGACTACGTGGACCGCGAGGAGACCATCGAAGGCGCGCCCGGTTTGGACTGCGACCATCTGCCGGTCTTCGATTGCGCGTTTCGCGCGGCCAATGGCACCCGCTCGATCAGTGCCATGGGTCACATCCGCATGATGGCAGCGGCCCAGCCCTTCATCTCGGGCGCCATTTCCAAAACAGTGAACCAGCCCGCGGACGCGACGGTGGAGGAACTCGAGACGGCGTACATGGAGGCGTGGAAGGCAGGGCTGAAGGCCATCGCCCTGTACCGCGAGGGCTGCAAGCGCACGCAACCGGTCACCACCAGCAAGACCGATCCCGGCGCGCAGCAGGCAACCGCCCAGCTGGCCGGGCCGCCCAACATCACCCGGCGCAAGTTGCCCGACGAGCGGCGCTCGGTGACCCACAAGTTCTCGGTGGCGGGACACGAGGGCTACATTCATGTGGGTCTTTACGACAACGGCGTGCCCGGCGAGATCTTCGTGCGCATGGCCAAGGAAGGTTCGACCATCTCGGGCCTCATGGACAGCTTCGCCACCGCCATCTCGCTGGCGCTGCAGTACGGCGTGCCCCTCAAGCTCTTTGTGGACAAGTTTTCGCGCACACGATTCGAGCCTTCGGGCTTCACGGGAAATCCGGCCCTGCCCCGCGCCTCGTCGATCATGGACTACCTCTTCCGCTGGCTGGGTTCCAAGTTCGTGCGTGACGAAACCGCCAGTGACAACCACGTGGAAAGTCGACCTGCGAGTGAGGTCCCTGCCGCAGCCGAACCGGCCGTGACGCCGACCGCGCCAGCCGAAACCACGCCTGCTCCCGAGGGCCACAACGGCCACAACGGCAAGAATGGCAACGGCCACGGGCAAACCGGAAACGAGATGTACAGCTTCCTGGTGCGCAGCGACGCGCCCACCTGTCCCGAGTGTGGCTCGATCACGGTCCCGAACGGAAGCTGCCACAAGTGTATCAACTGCGGCACCACCACCGGCTGCTCATAGCGAAACTCCTTTCCAAGCCACAGCGGCAGGTGGCGGGGCGGGCAGGTCCTGCATCATCACCTTTTGAGTGCGTGTAGATGCGAGAATAGACTTTCGAGTTGCGCGTGACAACCTTGGATCATGCTGCGCAAGAGCCTTGCCGTGGGACCGGTGGGATGCAACTGCACGGTGGTGGTCTGCCCAACCACGCATGAAGCCCTGATCGTCGATCCGGGCGGCGACGCGGGAACAATCCTGGCACTGCTGACCAAGTTGGACGCGCGAGCGGTCGGAATCGCTCTCACCCACGGTCACTTCGATCACATTCTCGGCACCCGAGGCGTGGCGGTGGCGACCGGCGCCCCGGTGTCTATCCACGGCGACGATTTGGACCTCTATCGGGGGTTGGTGCGCCAGGCGCGCTACTTCGACCTAGCCGCCGACGAGCCCCCCGAACCCTCGCAGATTCTCGCGGGCGGCGAAGACCTGCGCTTCGGCCAGTTCCAGGCTCGCGTCCTACACACGCCCGGACACACGCCCGGTTCCGTAGGACTGTTCATCGAGGCGACCGGCGAGGCGCCGCTCCTGCTCGCTGGTGACACCCTGTTTGAGGGAGGCATCGGCCGCACCGATTTTCCGGGCGGATCATTGCAGCAGATTATGCGCTCCATCCGCGACAAGCTGTTTGTGTTGCCTGACGAAACCGTGGTCGTTCCCGGCCATGGCCCGGAGACCACCATCGGCGAAGAACGCGAGCACAACCCGTACGTCGGGCGTCGCGCGATGCTTTGAGAGCGCCGCTGTCGACCTTCGGCTTCACCGCGCTCGCTAGTGGCGGATGAGGCTGAGAGCGATCTCGAAGACAATGAGCAACACGATGGCCGCCTCTAGCAGAACCAGACGGCGATCACGCGCCACATCGGTGATGAGCTCCAGTGCGTCCTGCACGCTGCGCAATTTCAGTTCAAGCGCCTGGTAGCGATCGACAAGGTCGAACTCCGCACGCAGCTCACTATAGATGTGGTCCGCGCCGGGATCGTCCCAAATGGCTTCGGGCTTATCGAGCAGGTGCAGGATGGAGAGCACCTCGTTGCGCGTGCCCAAGGCCGCGCCGATGAACTTGTGCAGGTGCCGGGTGCGCAGCGGCACCGTCCCCAGCTTCTCCAGCCGGTCCACCAACTTGTCGGTGCCGCTGAACATCTGATCGACGATGCGATCGTAGTAGTCCATGGCAGCACTCTGCGCCACGGTGAGTGCCACCACGCTGGCGCGTTCGAAGGTCAGCCGATCCAGTGTCAACACGCCGTTGACTACGTCGGGCCGCACGCCGGGATCCTCGCGCACCGTGAATTGCTCGTCCATCACCTGGGCGGTGGTCAGGTTGGGCCGAATGCGGTGCAGACGCGCCAGCTCGGTCTCCCGCGCTTCCGCACCCACGTCAAAGAATACCAGCGCCCCGAACGGATAGATGAAGACCGTACCGCCGGCGGCAGGCGTAAACCACAGCTCGCGTGGCGTGCGTTTGGCCTCCGGATAGTGGGCCGCCATCTCCTTGAGCGGAAAGTTCTCGACAAACGCGGTAGCGAAAAAGGTGTGGTCGGCACTGCTCATGCGCGTGGAGACTCCCTCGTGCAGGACGATACTCTATCTAGGTGATTGGCGGCAGAGAAGCCCGGCGGACTTCGTGCCAAGCGACCAGCAGGAGCGAGATTCAGCGTGTGGCCATTGCTTCCGCGCTGCTATCGGTTTAAGACCGCAGTCGTTGTTCTCGCGAACCCCTGCGACGCGGAGGGCCATCAGATGAACGCGACCCAAATCCTGTTTGCGATTGGAACCTGTCTCAGCCTCGGAGCTTGTGCCTCAGCCACCTCAACCCCAAGGGACACGGAAAACGGCCCGCGTCCCCGAATCGTGCGGGACGACACCCAGATTGTCATTGACACCGGTGGCGTCCCCCCGGACAAGGAAGCGGAGATCAAGCTGCTCTTGCAAGAGCGCGATTCCTCGGCGCGCCGGTGCTATCAGGACGTGCTCAACGAGAAACACACCCGGGAGTTCAAAGGGACGGTGAAGGTTCTTATCACCATCGACACCGCGGGCCATGGCAAGCCGCGCGTGGCTGGCGGCACTCTCGGGAACCAAGAAGTTGCCGATTGCCTACTCGGGGTGTTGCGGGATTTCGAATATCCCACGCTCGACAAGGGTGGGGACGTCCAGTACGAGTACAAGTTCGAGCCGCAGTACTAAGGCTCTGGCCATGTAGGCCTGCGGGACCGCAGTCCCGTCATGTAGGTTTGGTCAAGCGCCACCCGTTCGTGGCTTGATCGGAGCCTCGCGCGCGATTTCGGAAGAAATCTCGACGAACTTTCTCTGGTGGGCCCCCAAATACTGACGTGCCCCAATCCACTTTGGCACATGTCTGCCCGCGTTCAGAGGTGCCCCAACGAGGCGCACTCGTGAACGAGTTGCTACAGATGCGTCCTGAAAATCCGATGTATTTATAGCAAAATATATGTACAATATCTCACCAAACATGCGAGGTCGTAATTTTGCCGTCGGCTGCGTCTTAGGCGCGCTGTTCTTCGGCTGCGCTTCCGAGCCAGAAACTGAGGGACCCCGTCTGCCGTCGCACGCTCGGCACAAGACCGGAGGCCATGCCTCAGCCGCTGGCGACGACCAGGCGATGGACATGCAGATGTCCATCGGGGTCCTCGACGAACGCACGGTGGACCGGGCCATGGCGCCTCACGTGCCTGCTTTGGTTGACTGTTTCGAGCGCGCCGGCGATGCACGGAGGTATCTGTCTGGCCAGGTCGTTCTCCGCTTCGTGGTCGAGGCCAGCGGATCGGTTTCGGACATCCACGTCATCAAGAATGAGTTGGGAAACTACCCTGTTGAACGCTGTTTGATTGATGCTGGCCTGCGCATCGCGTTTCCCCGACCCGAGGGCAACCGCAAGACCGATTTCGAGTATTCGCTGCGTTTTCGATCGACCGGCGAGATGCGCGTACTGGATTGGAGGGGTGACAACGTGGCCATGCGAGTAGCCTCGACCAACGATTTCTCCAACTGCGGAACCCTGGGGCCACTGCAGGTAGAAGCCATCGCGTACGTCGAGCCCGCTGGCACCATCGGCTCGGTGGGTTTTGTTTCGCAGGGACCTATCAATCCCATCGCGGCTTCCTGCGCCGAGGAGCAGATGCACAAGCTCAGAATCAGCGACAGCCGACCCAATGTGGTGCTGCGCACGGTGTTTCCGCTGGTCATGGCCTCGCAGCGCACCAGCAAGGCTAGGCGTTCCCGCCATCCGTAGATCGCGGGCGGTGTTCACAAGCCGTCTTCAATGAGGACGGCCGACGAGGCTGCGAGCCACGTTGGTGGCCACCGCCAGGAGGCGTTGCAACTCCTCGGCCGTCATACTCGCGCGCAAGAACAGGGTTTGCTCTTCGCGCGACAGCTCGGCGCGATCGAGCAGAGGGGCAAACCCCGCCAGAAGCAGCATCGGGTTCAGCATCAAGCGGCGCTTCCACACCGGAAGACGGCTCTCGCTCGCCCGCGCCTCCTCCTCGCTGGCGAACGCACCCGCCACCTCAAAGTAGGGCTCAGGATCGACGCCCACCACCAGAGTTATCGCCTGGGGCGTTGGCCCATACGGCCCCATATCTTGCCCGTCGTCGACCGCGCCACGCGTCCCGGAAACAACGGGCGAGGGTCCTGGCAAAACGAAAAGGTTGACGGCCGTGATCATGAAGACCGCGTCCTCGGGTAAGGCGCTGTCCTCGGCGTCGATGCGAGCGACAAGCTCGCGCCAAGTGATGCCCGTGCGACTCTTGCCAGTAGGCACGGCACCCGCATCCGCAACCCCGCCATCGACAACCCCAGCGTCGCCTGCATCGGTGCCAGGGCGCGCAGACTTGCGCATAGGTCGCCCCAGCAGTTGTTCAGCGTAGGCCGGTGGCGCTATGACAGCCAGCGAGGGCTGGGGTAGCACGAGAATGCGGTCGTCCAGGTTGAGACCTTCAGGTTCGCCAGGGGCCGGCGCGCGCGGCCGCCGCAGGCCCACCGGTCGGCCGTCCTGCAAACGCCATTGGATTGTTTGGCCATTGGCAGAGGCGCCACGGCCGAGCGCGGCCTCGAAGGCGGCGTCTTTCAAGTGGTGTCGGACGGCAAGGAAGGTGACCTTGTCATTGTGCGGCTCCGGGGTGGCAATGAGCAGGGCATCGAAGTCACGATAGAGATCGAGGCCCGTTCCGTCGAGCAGCCGCCGCCTATCGGGCAGCAGCACAAGCAGCTGATCGAGGGCGGCCAGTAAACCCGAACCGACCGAGGAGGCGCGCAAGCGATCCAAACGCAGCAGAGCCGTGAGACGCGACCCTTCGGGACCGTAGTTGCGCAAGTCACCGGGTCGTCGTCGGCCGCCGTCGGCCTCGTCACCCGCGTCGTGCGCCGCCTTGCTTGGACGAGAAGAGGCGTCAGCCGCGCCTCCGTCAGGGGCTGGCGCGACTGCCACGCCCTCGCGGGATACGTGCGCGCGTGCGGCCTTGGGTCGGCGAACCGGCCGCGGCGGGGCCTCATCCTCGGCTTTCGCCCTGGGTGAGCGGCTGCCACCCAAGGGCAGCTCTTTGACATCGATGGCGATGGGCGCCAGTCGAACCGGTGGCACCAGCGTGAAACCACGCCAAACCGCGACCACGACCGCCGCGACCACAAAACCCGCATGCAGGGCCAGGGACAGCGCGAAGGCCAGCAGTATCCGGCGCATGCCCTTCACAGAGGTGACCGCGTCTCAGCCACGTGGTTCGCCTGGCGCGGCCAACGGACGCGTGGCTCGAATGGCCGTCACCGTCGGTGGTGGAGCCGCTCCGACGGTGAGCACCGCACCTTCGCGCGGACGAACCTGCGTGATGTCGGTGAGCGCAGCCGCCAAGAATAGGGCCGCCAATCGCGCCTCGGTTTCCTGGTGCTTCGTGGCGTCCAACGATACCACCACCCCGTCGGGCCGCAGCGCTGGAAGCAAGCCCACTAGGAGGTCTTCGGCCGCGGCCTGGTCTTCCACGTCCATGAGGTTCTCGATGAGGATGGTACCGACCATCCCGCGTCCCAGCGGCACGTCTTCCCCGGCCGACACGACCAACAGCGGATGTGCCGACTTGCTGGCCCGCCTGGCGGCACGCAAGGCCGCCGATCGCTTGTCTTCTTCGACGAGCGCGAGCACCGGAAAGCGGCTGGCCAAAGCCTCGGCCAGCCAGAGGGCGCTCAGCACCACGGTGGGCTGGTGTCCCTGCAGCAATCGACAAACGCGGTCGAGAGTGGCCGCACTGCCCAAAGGACCAGATAGAAGAGAGCCTCGCATTGGCGAAGACTATAGGAGGCCGCGCGAGATCACGGCAAGCCGTGGATCTATCCCACGCGTTTCACCTGGCCCCGGGTGCAGGTGGGGGCGGCGGGGGAGGTGGCGGCGGGGGAGGTGGCGGCGGCGGGGGAGGTGGCGGTGGTGGCGGCGGGGGAGGCGGGGGAGGCAAGGGTGGTGGAGCGGGCGCCGGTCGCGGCTCCGAAACGGATGTCGAGAGCGACTGCTTCGTCCCATCCGCTTGCTTGACCTTCTTCGCGCAGCCGCCCGCCAGCGACGACCCGAGGAGCAAGAGTAGGCAGATCCTGCGGCTGGTCGACATAGAACGCAGTCTATGGCCAAACGCCGACGTCCGCAAAGAGAACAGGGCGTTGCCTTGTGGGTGGTCCGCGAGCCCTTAACCGACGTGGGATCACATCTCCCACCCGCTATACTCAGAAAGTTTCCTTACATTTTAGACAATGGCAAACTGTGCCGATAACGAGTACGCTAATCCTGGGGACCCATGGGCAACTCAATGTCGGGAGCGCGGATGTACCTTCAGGCGAATCTTCTTCTTCGGGGCTGGGCCGTCTGTGTCCTGGCGTGGGGTGCCGGCTGTAGCGTCGACGACAGGTTGAGCGGATCGAGCGACGCTCCCGCGGGGACGGGGTCGCCCGAAACCGGGCCTTCGAACTCCGAGACCCCCATTCTGATCCTGGCCGAACCGCGCACCAGCGATGGCGGTATCTGCACGGCACTGGCTTGTAGCGCGGGAACCACGCAGTACTGCGGAGAGATCGGAGACAATTGCGGGCAGACCCTGCGCTGTGGCGACTGTCCTGCCGACCAAGAGTGCAACAACCATGTCTGCAGAGGGACAAGTTGCCTGCCAGCATGCACCTTTGCAGGTGGGTCGTATTGCGGCGTGATTGGGGATGGGTGCGGCGGGATGCTCGACTGCGGGACGGCGTGCCCACAGGCCGGGTGGACCTGTACCGACCACATCTGCCAGGGCGATCCCGGCGTGTGTCAGGCAGCCACTTGCCTGGCGACCTCGGGCGACCACTACTGTGGAAAAATTGGGGACGGCTGTGGCCACACGCTCGACTGTGGGGCCGACTGTCCGGTGGGATGGGACTGCGTCGATAGTGTTTGCGTGGGCTCGTCGAAGGTGTGTCAGGGGCTGACGTGCGTGGCATCGAGCGGCGACCACTACTGCGGCACCATTGGCAACGGCTGCGGCGGGACGCTCGACTGCGGAGACGACTGTCCCTCCGGATGGACTTGCGACCACAACCTGTGCAAGGCAGCACCGCCCGTATGCACTTTGGCAACCTGCACGACTCAAGACGGAAATCACTACTGCGGAACCATCGGGGACGGCTGTGGCGGTACGCTCGATTGTGGGGCCGACTGTCCCGCGGGATGGAGCTGCGAAAACAACGTCTGCGTGGGTGGTCCGCCGGCCTGCAATCCAGTCACTTGCGACACGGCGGGCGGGGGACGGTACTGCGGAACCGTTGGGGACGGCTGCGGTGGAACCCTGAACTGTCCCAGCGACTGTACCCAACCCGGATGGCTGTGTCAGAATCACTTGTGCATCGGACCGCCTGACATCTGCACCAAAATCACGTGTGAGGCTGGTGGCGGGAACCAATACTGCGGGACAGTGGGCGACAATTGCGGCGGGTCGTTGGATTGTGGGGCTGCCTGCCCGAACGGCTGGACTTGCGCAGACGATCACATTTGCAAAGGCGACCCGGGTGTCTGTACCAGTCTGAGCTGCACGGCCCCGAGCGGCGATCACTACTGTGGGACCGTGGGGAACGGCTGCGGGGGCACCCTGGCGTGCGGCGACGACTGTCTCGCCGGATGGACCTGTGGAAGCGATTACATCTGCAAGGGCGGCCCCAACGTGTGCACGCCGACAACGTGCGACGCCCCCAATGGGGACCACTACTGCGGGACCATAGGAGACAAGTGTGGCGGCACGCTTGACTGTGGAACCACCTGTCCCAAAGCGGGCTGGGTGTGCGACCACAACATGTGCAAGGGCAATTCAACTTGCAAACCGCTGACTTGTGTGGCACCGAGCGGGGACAATTACTGCGGTGCCATCGGGGATGGCTGTGGCGGGACACTCGCCTGCGATTCCAGCTGCCCCAAGCGGGGCTGGTTGTGTCAGGATGGTCTGTGCAAGGCCGGTTCCACATCTGGCTGCCTGCCAAGGACCTGCACGATGCCATCAGGTGACCAGTACTGCGGAACTATCGGCGACGGCTGCGGCAACTCGCTGGACTGCCCCACCACTTGCGCAAAGACGGGCTGGATGTGCCAAGACAACCTGTGCAAGGCAGGACCAACGGCCAACTGCACGCCGCTGGCCTGTACCACGGCGAACGGTGACGAGTACTGCGGAACTATCGGCGACGGTTGCGGCAATTCGTTGGACTGCCCCGCCACTTGTGCAAAGACGGGTTGGACGTGCCAGAACAGCCTGTGTAAAGCTGGACCGACGGCCGGCTGTGTGCCTCTGACTTGTACCACGGCCAGTGGCGACCAGTACTGCGGAATTATCGGCGACGGCTGCGGCAATCCGCTGGACTGCGGGGACACCTGCAGCAAGTCCGGCTGGACCTGCCAGAACAACCTGTGCAAAGGATCGCCAGGAGTATGCACGGCGCTGACCTGCGCCCCGGCCTCAGGTGGACACTATTGCGGAACCATCGGAGATGGTTGCGGCCATTCGCTCGGTTGCAGCACGGACTGCTCGGCTGCTGGCAACGGTTGGGTGTGCGGCAGCAGCAAGACCTGTGTGGGCGGACCGAGTTGTGTGAAACTCACGTGCAACAACGCCAGTGGCGCTCAGCAATACTGCGGCGGCGTTGGGGATGGCTGCGGCGGGACGCTGAGCTGCCCGGCGACATGTGCGAACGGTCTGCCCTGCGGGGAAACTTCACCCCACGTCTGCGACAGTTGCGGCAATCTCTGCCTGAAGCAGGTTCGTTGCGACGGCGGAGCCACCACCAGCATCAGCGGCACTGTGTATGACCCCGCTGGCTATAACCCGCTGTACAATGTGATCGTCTCCATCCCGAACGCCGCACTGGACGCCATCCCGTCTGGCGCAACCTGCACTTCTTGCGACGCCCAGGTATCCGGCCAGCCGATCGCCACCGCGCTGACCGATGCCAGCGGCCACTTCGTCCTCAACAACGTCCCCTGGGGCACCGATTTCCCGCTGGTCATGCAACTGGGCAAATGGCGGCGCCAGGTGACCATCCCGGCGTCGAAGGTTACCCACCAGTGTGCCGACAATCCCATCACTGACAACCCGCCGGACGCGGGAACACTGCCTGACCGATTGTTGCGCTTGCCGAGGAATATCCACGACGGGGACAATAACGGCCAGTACACCAGCATGCCCAAGATCGCTATCACCACAGGCCAGATCGACGCCCTGGAGTGTCTGCTGACCCGGGCGGGCATTGACACCGCTGAATTCACAAATCCAACCGGAGCGGGACACATCAATCTCTACAGCCTGCTCTCGTCGGGCGGGGACAACGGGGCCACGCAGTACTCTGGCACGAGCGGCGCCACGTTTCCCGTCGCAACAACGCTATTCGATTCGGTCGCCACGGAACAGGCTTACGACATCATCATAGTCAACTGTGCCGGCTCCAATTACCTCACTCCGGGAACTGGGCAATATGTAACTGAGGCTCGCCGGCAGAATCTAAAGACCTATGTCAATGGCGGCGGCAAGGTCTTTCTCGAGCACTACTTTGCCAGCTTCTTGACGTCCACCAGCTCCTTGGCCGCACCCTTTGGCGATCTGGCGACGTGGGAAACGAGCATGGGCACAGCCATCTCGAGCACAGATCTGACGACCAGCATCGATCAGTCGTTTGCCAAGGGGCAGGCCTTTGCGCAGTGGTTGAAGGTCGTAGCAGCCTCGACGACTTTGGGTAGCCTGCAACTGAGCGACTCCAACAATAGCTCACTGAAATCAAAGTACACGGCCAAGACCACCAAATCGCCGGCCACGCGATGGATCTTCAACCCGGTCTCGAGCACGAACAGCACGTCAAGCCACGTCCACTACTTCGACGTGCTCACGCCAACCGACCAGACAGCTAAGTGTGGCCGTGTTGTCTACACAGGAATACACGTTTCGTCAGCGAGTTCTGGCGCAGATCAAGATGCGGTGCGCGTGTTGGGGGGCACGCCGGTGTTCCCAACAGAATGCAAGATTCGGCCGCTCAACAGCCAAGAGAAGGCGATGGAGTTCATGTTCTTCGACCTCTCCGGCTGTGTGAACGCCCCCGAACTGCCGCCGACGCCGCCGCCCACGGCCGGCGCAACGGCCCCGGCGGCACCGCCGCCACCCACTGCCCCACCCCCGCCACCACCGCCACCACCGCCGGCACCCCCGCCGCCATCCGCAGTGGCGCCAGCGGCCTCTGCACCGCCACCACCCGGAGCACCGCCGCCCCCGGCTGCCCTGCCCGCGCCCCCGCCACCACCGCCGCCCCCTGCGTCCCCACCGCCATCGGTACCACCCGCGGCCGCGCCGCCACCTGCGGCGGCCCCGCCTCCCCCACCGCCACCGCCCGCGCCACCGCCCGCACTGCCGCCGCCAAACGACCCGTATAACCAGTAGATCCGGTGTGTGACACGCCCGCTTTTTGGGGGTGTTCCGGGGCCTGCGTTAGGGGCGTAAAGTCGCGCGTTCACCCTTGCATGGCGGCGCCGATGACGAGTACGCTTGAGTGTGAAACTAGCAACCAGGGGTACACGAATGAGGCGTCACATTTCGGTCAGCCGCGTGAGGGCGCGCGTTGGCCGTCAGGCAATATCTTCCGTTCAAGGGTTGGCAGCTTGCGCTCTGGCATGGGTGGCCGCATGCAGCAGTGACAACAAGGTGAGCGCGCCAACTGACGGTTCAACGGGCGTTACCGTGACCGAGGCAGGACAGTTGCTTCCCGAGGTTCCGTTTGTGACAGTGGTTGAACCGCGCACTTCGGATGGAGGACCCTGTCCTCCCCTGACTTGCCGGGCAGGAGCCTGCGGCGAGGTTACGGATAGTTGCGGCCAGATAGCGAGTTGCGGGCCCTGCCCCGACGGAGGGTCCGCGTGCCTCACCTCGTGTAGCACACCAGGTGGCGACTACTGTGGAGCGATTGGAGACGGCTGCGGCGGGCAACTCAACTGTCCCGAGACGTGCCCTAAGACGGGCTGGACCTGCGGCTCGGACAACATCTGCAAAGGCGGTCCCACTGTTTGCACGGCGCAAACGTGCCAACCGACGGCAACGGACCACTATTGCGGCACCATCGGCAACGGCTGCGGCGACACGCTGGAATGCGGAAACGATTGTCCCACTGGATGGGACTGCGTCGACCACCTCTGTGTGGGTTCGCCCCTCGTGTGCAAAGCGCTGACCTGCGAAACGGCGGGTGGCGATCACTATTGCGGGACCATTGGCAATAGTTGTGGCGGCACCCTCGAATGTGGCAATGACTGTCCCGCGGGCTGGACCTGCGAGAACAGCGTGTGTGTGGGCGCGCCCCCGGCTTGCATACCGGCCACATGTGACACTACCGGTGGGGGACGGTACTGTGGCACGGTCGGCGACGGCTGCGGCGGGACTCTAGACTGTCCGGCCGTTTGTCCCCAGGCTGGATGGGTCTGTCAGGATAATCTGTGTGTCGGGCCGGATGCGGTTTGCACCAAGGTCAAATGCGCCACTGAGAGCGGAGACCACTACTGCGGGACCGTGGGTGACAATTGCGGCGGATCCTTGGTGTGTGGGGACGATTGCCCGCCTGGCTGGACCTGCGGAAGCGACAACATCTGCAAGGGGGTGCCGCCGTTCTGCAACCTCCTGACCTGCACCGCCTCGAGCGGGGATCGCTACTGTGGCACCGTGGGCAACGGTTGCGGTGGGACACTGGAATGTGGGGACGATTGCTTCGCGGGATGGACCTGTGGAATTGACCACATCTGCAAGGGCGGCCCCGGGGTGTGCGCACAGGCGACCTGCGATGCCTCAAGCGGGGATCACTATTGTGGAACCATTGGGGACAAGTGCGGTGGCACGCTTGATTGTGGAACAACCTGTCCCAAAGCGGGCTGGACGTGCGACCATAACGTCTGCAAAGGCGAC
>Ga0265316_10001059_pt1 | contig 29820 bp, 28 predicted proteins | sample 4522metaG_FD_202092 | JGI IMG/M metagenome (GOLD analysis project Ga0265316, IMG submission 202092) | Rhizosphere microbial communities from Carex aquatilis grown in University of Washington, Seatle, WA, United States - 4-5-22 metaG | ecosystem: Host-associated > Plants > Roots > Rhizosphere >...
CCTCTCCCGCTACCGCGGGCGAGGTGATACGGCCGCTGCCGCGGCCGGGGGAAAAAGCAGCATTCACGCAGCCCAAAACAAAACAGTTGCTCACCCCTGGTAGCACTTTTCAGACACGCTCTTAGGCGCAGCTTGGTTGGCGTTAGTGCTTGAAACGCGCTTGGGTTTTCTATATACGGGTCTAGACGGGAAAGTTCGTGCTGCGGGCCCTCTTTGCGTCGGGATAGGACAGAAGTGGTTTGTGACGGACAAGCGAAGATGAAGGACAACATGGCCGAGACTCAGGAAAGTGTCATCCGGGAGATCTGCGGACGGTTTGGCAACCAGCCCACGCGGCTGATGGACATCCTGCTCGAGGTGCACCGACGGCTGGGCAGCGTGTCGGGCGAAGCGGTGGATGCCATCGCAGCGACGGTGAAACTGCCGCGCGTGGAGGTCGAGAGCACGCTCTCGTTCTACGCGTTCTTCTCGCCCAAGCCGCGCGGGAAATTCGTCATCCGTCTGTGCAACGACATCATCGATCAGATGCACGGCGCGGACCGCGTGGGACGGGCCTTTCGCGAGGAACTAGGCATCGACTTTGGCCAGACCACGGCCGACGGGCTGTTCACCCTTGAGCACGCGCCCTGCATCGGCATGTGCGACCAGGCTCCCGCGGCGCTTATCAACGACAAGGTCGTCACCAATCTGTCGAGCGACCGCGCGCGCGAGCTGGTCGAGGTGTTGCGCACCAGCGGCGACGTGGAACACCTCAAGCTCACCCTGGGCAACGGCAACAACAGCCATCCCTTGGTTCGTTCCATGGTTAGGAACAACCTGCGCGAGCGCGGCCCCGTGATCTTCGCGCCCTTGACCCGCGGCGCGGCCCTGCGCAAGGCCCTGGCGGAAAGCGCCACCGAGGTCATCAAGAACGTCAAAGTCTCGCGTTTGCGCGGGCGCGGGGGCGCGGGCTTCCCCACTGGCATGAAGTGGGAGTTCGCGCGCGCCGCCACCGGAAATAACAAGGTGGTGGTGTGCAATGCCGACGAGGGCGAGCCCGGCACGTTCAAGGACCGCGTGATCCTCACCGAGGCTGCGGAACTGGTCTTCGAGGGCATGACCATCGCGGGCTACGGCGTGGGCGCCGCGACCGGCATCGTCTATCTGCGCGGCGAATACGCCTATCTGCTCGTCTTTCTGGAAAGCCTGCTCAAAGAACGCCGCGAGGCGGGCCTGCTTGGCCGCAACATTTTGGGCAAGCAAGGCTTCGATTTCGACATCCGCATCCAGTTGGGCGCTGGCGCCTACATCTGCGGCGAGGAAACCGCGTTGCTCAGCTCGTGCGAGGGCAAGCGCGGCGATCCCAAGAACCGGCCGCCTTTTCCGGCGCAGTCCGGCTACATGGGGCAGCCCACGGTCATCAACAACGTGGAAACCTTCTGCTGCGTGGCCCGCATTCTGGAAAACGGACCGGGCTGGTTCAGCGCGATCGGCACCAGCGATAGCACGGGCACCAAGGTCTACAGCGTGTCCGGCGACTGCGATCGGCCGGGCGTGTACGAGTGGCCCTTTGGTGCCAAAGTCAGCGACCTGCTCGCCATGGTGGGCGCCCACGAAACGGCGGCTGTGCAGGTGGGCGGCGCCTCGGGACAGATGATCGGACCTAATGACTTTGGTCGCACCCTGCGTTTCGACGACCTGGCTACCGGCGGCGCGGTGATGATCTTCAATCAGCAGCGCGATGTGCTCAAGGTGGCCGAGGCCTTCATGGATTTCTTCGTCGAAGAAAGTTGCGGCTACTGCACGCCTTGCCGCGTGGGCAACCGCCTGCTGCGCGAGCGCCTGGGGCAGGTGGTGAGTGGCAAGGGAAGTCCGGAGGACCTCGCCTACTTGCAGAGGCTGGGCGAAACCGTGAAGGCCACCAGCCGCTGCGGCCTGGGGCAAACCTCGGCCCAGCCGGTGCTCACCACGCTGCGGTCGTTCCGATCCGAGTACGAGCGACGGGTGCGCAAGGGCGAGGCGGATCTGCTGCCCAGCTTCGACGGGGCCGCAGCCGTGGCCGTGGCCGAGTCGCTGGCGCAGCGCCGGTCGGTCTATTTCGGGAAGTGAAAGGGAACCCATGAGCGGCGAAATCAACCTCACCATCGACGGCGTGGACGTGCGCGGCCAGGCCGGCCAGACCATCCTGCAGGCCGCGGCGCTGTCCAAGATCTACATTCCTCACCTGTGCGCCAAGCGCGGGCTCAGTCCTTGGGGAAGCTGCCGCGTGTGCACCGTGCTGGTCAACGGCCGGCCCCAGGCGGCGTGCATCCAGCCCATCGCCGAGGGCATGGTCATCGAGAACGACACCGAGAATCTGCGCGTCATGCGCCGCGAGCTGATCGAGATGTTGTTCGTCGAGGGCAATCACTTCTGTCCTTTCTGCGAGAAGAGCGGCAATTGCGAGCTGCAAGCCATGGGCTATCGCCTGGGCATGCTGGCGCCGCAGTACCCGTATTTCTTCCCGGTGCGTGACGTGGACGCCAGCCACCCCGACCTGTTCCTCGACCGCAACCGCTGCATCCTGTGCGCGCGCTGCGTGCGGGCGTCGCAAGAATTGGACGGCAAGCACGCCTATGGCTTCGTGGGTCGCGGCGCGCACAAGCACGTGGCTGCCAATTCAGCCAAGGGGCTGGGCGGGACCGACGCCGCTGTCGGTGACATGGCCAGCGAAATTTGTCCCGTGGGCTCACTGATGAAGAAGCGCGTGGGCTACGCGGTCCCGATCGGGCAGCGGCTGTATGACAGCAAGCCCATCGGGTCGGATATCGAGAAGGGCGTTCTGCCGGCGCAAGCAGGAGGCGCGCGATGACAACCACGTCCGCCAAGCCCAAGATTGCCACGATTTCTCTGGCGGGCTGCTTCGGCTGCCACATGTCGTTGCTCGACATCGACGAGCGCATCTTGAAGCTGGTCGAGCTGGTGGACTTCGACAAGTCGCCCATCAACGACATCAAGGAATTCACCGGCCGTTGCGCCGTGGGAATCATCGAGGGCGGCTGCTGCAACGAAGAGAACGTGCACGTGCTGCAGAAGTACCGGCAGCACTGCGACACCCTGGTGGTGATCGGCGAGTGCGCGACCATGGGCGGCCTGCCGGCCATGCGCAACGGCATTCCGCTGCGCGAGTGCCTGGCCGAGGCGTATCTGAACGGGCCCACGGTCCACAATCCCAGCCAGAAGATCCCCAACGATCCCGAGATTCCCCTGCTGCTCGACAAGGTCTATCCCTGCCACGAGGTGGTGAAGATCGACTACTTCCTGCCTGGCTGTCCGCCCTCGGCGGACACCCTGTGGGAATCGTTGGTGGCTTTGCTGACTGGCAAGCCGGTGAAATTGCCCTACGGGCTCATCAAGTACGATTGAACGTACCAAGGAGTGTGACGTGAGCGTCATCAAGCGAGTGGTCATCGAGCCCGTTACCCGCGTCGAGGGTCACGGAAAAGTCACCATCCTTCTCGACGAGGCCGGCAAGGTCGTGCAGGCCCGCCTGCACGTGGTCGAGTTTCGCGGCTTCGAGCGCTTCGTGCAGGGGCGGCTCTTTTGGGAAATCCCGGTTCTCGTCCAGCGGTTGTGTGGCATCTGTCCAGTCAGCCACCACCTGGCTGCGGCCAAGGCCATGGACATCATCGTGGGCGGCGAGAAGCTGACGCCCACGGCGGAGAAGCTGCGCCGCCTGATGCACTACGGGCAGATGTACCAGTCGCACGCGCTGCACTTCTTCCACCTGGCGTCTCCCGATCTGCTCTTCGGGTTCGATGCCGATCCCGCCATTCGCAACGTCATCGGCGTGATTGGCAAGTATCCCGAACTGGCCGTGCAAGCCGTGATGATGCGCAAGTATGGCCAGGAGATCATCAAGGCCACGGCAGGCAAGAAGATCCACGGCACGGGCGCCATCCCCGGCGGGGTGAACAAGAACCTCAGCCTGGCCGAGCGCGACGTTTTTCTCAAGGACGTGGACCAGCAGATGACGTGGGCCAAGTCGGCGGTGAAGATCGCACGCGAGTACACCACCGACCACCTGAAGGAGCTTTTGCCCTTTGGCTCGTTCGATTCCAACCACCTGTCGCTGGTGCGTGCCGACGGTGCCATGGATCTGTATCATGGCAACCTGCGCGCGGTGGACGCCCAGGGCAAGACCATCTTCGACCAGGTCGACTATCAGAAGTACGTGGACCTCATCGCCGAGGACGTGCGCGACTGGTCGTATATGAAGTTCCCCTTCATTAAGAAGCTGGGGCCGGAATCGGGCTGGTACCGGGTGGGACCGCTCGCCCGCCTGAACACTGCGGATTTCATCGACACCCCGGCCGCCGAATCGGCGCGCAAGGAGTTTCGCGCGGTCACCGGCGGTAAGCCCAACAACGTCACCATGGCCTATCACTGGGCGCGCATGGTCGAGTTGCTGCACTCGATGGAGAAGATTCAGACCCTGCTGCACGACAAGGATTTGCAGGGCAGCGATCTGGTGGTCAAGGGCCAGCGCCGCGAGGAAGGCGTGGGGCTGATCGAGGCCCCGCGCGGAACGCTCTTCCACCACTACCGGGTCGACAAGAACGACCAGGTGGTCATGGCCAATTTGATCGTCTCCACCACCCACAACAACGAGCCCATGAACCGCGCGGTAACCAAGGTGGCGCAGGATCACCTGTCAGGCGTCGAGATCACCGAGGGCTTGCTCAACCGCATCGAGGTCGCCATCCGGGCCTACGATCCTTGCCTGTCGTGCGCGACCCACGCCCTGGGGCAGATGGCGCTCGAAGTGAGCGTGGTGGACCCCGAGGGCAAGGTTCTCGATCAGAAGAGCCGAGGATGAACCACGTCGAGCAACACATCCTGGTCTATGGCTACGGCAACCCGGGCCGCGGCGACGATGGACTGGGGCCAGCGTTTGTGGAAGCGCTGGAACTGCTGGGCGCGACCGGCTTGGACTGCGAGTCGGACTATCAGCTTGCCATCGAGGACGCAGCCAGCCTGGCCAAGTACGACGTGGTGGTTTTCGTCGACGCCGACGCCAAGGGGCCCGCGCCGTTCTGGTTCGACCGGGTTCAGCCCAGTCGGGAACTGAGTTTTTCCAGCCACAGCGCCTCGCCCGGCCAAGTGGTGGGTTTGGCGCGCGAGATGTTCGGGGCGCAGGTGAAGGCCTACACCCTGGGCATTCGCGGCTACAACTTCGGCGAGTTGAACGAGTCGCTGTCGGAGCAGGCTCGCAGCAACCTGGCGCTGGCGCTGGCCTTCATAGAGCGAGCCGTGCGCGAGCAGCAGTTCGATGAATACACGAGGCAGTTTGGTATCGATTCCGGTCGCGGCTGTGCCTGCGATCCCCAGCCAGAGGCCTGAGCCATGAAAAATGGAAAGTACCTGATCCTTTGTGTTGACGACGATGGCGACATCCTTGAGGCCCTGCGGCTGCGGCTGGAAAAGGCCGGCTATCTGACCGCCACGGCGCTCTCTGCCGAAGAGGGGCTGAAGAAATTCAAGGAAACCCAGCCTGACCTTGTCATTGCCGACCTGATGATGGAGGAGATCGATTCAGGCGCAGGCCTGGTCAAGGAGCTGAAGCTGGCGGGCAACCGCGCGCCCGTGCTCTTGCTGAGCTCGCTCGGCGATTCCTTGACCATCTCGGCCAGCACGCGCGAGATGGGGCTAGACGCGGTCTTTCAAAAACCGGTCAACTTCGACGCCATGTTGAAGACGATCAAGGCCAAGCTCGGGCAGTAGCAAGTTTCGGTCAGGGCACGCGCAGAACAGTGCGCGCGAACCGCCAATAGGCAGACAGGACCGGGTTGGCCACGCGTGTGATGATCGGGTGGTCGAGCCCAGGGAAGAACATGTTGCCAGTCAAAAAGGCGCCATCGGTCGCCTTGGGCGAGCGGTTCTTCTGCACCTGGCGGCGGTCACGCACCACCGCCGGCAAGAGATGCAGGATTTCCGCGTAGCTGGCCAGCTTTTCGCGCAGCCAGCCCTGGCGGGCCGCGAACGCCAGCACGGCCAGCTCGGCCCCGGCCAGGGCTGGCGCCGCCACCGCCAGTCGGGCCAGAGGCCAGTCCTTGAGCAGAACCAGCCATCGGTTGCGGTCGAGCAACGCATACTTGCGCGCTGAAAACCGCGCCGTGAACTTGTGCAGGACGCGCGACGTCGGCACCAGCACGCAGTCGTAGCCAAGCTGGCGCAGGCGAATCTGCAGATCGCAGTCCTCGTGATAGAGGAAGAGCTTGTCGTCGAAGTCTCCCGATTGCGCCAGCGCATCCATGCGCAGCAAGAGGGCCGCTCCCGAGGCAAAAGCCACCGAGCGCGGCTCGCTGTCAGCCGGCAGGCTGTCGATGGCTTGGCGGTAGCCGCCGCAATAGCCGAAGCCGCAGAAGTGCAACTGGTTGCCCGCGGTGTTGATGAGATGGGGCTCACCGTGGAGCACGACCAGCGGTTGCGCCGCCGCGACTTCCGGTCGGGTATCCATGACGGAAAGCAGCGGCTTGAGCCAACCCGGTGTCACCTCGATGTCCTGGTTGAGCAGCAGCGCGAAGGCGGCTCCGCGCTGGCGCGCCCAGCGCAGGCCGATGTTGTTCCCTTCCGCAAAGCCGGTATTTCTCGTCTGCGGCAGCACCTCGAGGCCGGGCCAGTCTTGGCCGATGCGAGACAGCTCGGCCAACGTCCCGTCCGATGAGGCGTTGTCGACCACCACGACCGCGATGTCGTCCAGCTCGGTGTGCTGCTTGAGCGTCGCGAACAGGCCGTCGAGATAACGCTCGGCCTGGTAGGTGACGACGACGATCGCGAGCTTCATGTTCGCTCGCGAGGAGCGTCTGCTTTCCTGGGTGGCGGTAGCGCCGGGGTTGCGCCCGGGGCCGGTCGAGCCCGGGCGCTTTCGATCTGGTCGAGCTTCTCTCGCAGGATTCCCAGTTCCTGCGTGAGCGTGATCGATCGAGCCTCGGTGCGCGACAAGGTGACCAGGGTGTGGACGTGAAACAGGGCCAGCGCGCCCGTGGCAAGGGCGAAGAAGAAGTTGGAAGGCAGGGCGAAACCCATGGCATGGGCCAAACGGGTGGTCAGGTTGGGCACCACGGCCAGCACCACCAGGGCGGCCAGCGAGAAGAAGACCCAGAGGCTGCTTTGAATGGTGATGCGTTCACGCAACACCAGGCGGAGGAGCAAGGTCGCGACCACACAGCAGAAAGCTGCGAAGAGCCAATACTGTTCAGCTTGTTGCATGGTCTTACAAAGTGCGGGGTTCGATTCGGTGCCAGCTTCGCGCGTAGGCCAGCAGGATCGCGGCGGTCACCTTGAGCATGTAGTAGGGCGCGTGCACGATGGAAATACTGCTGGCGCCACCCTGTCGCTCTTTCATCACCACCGGGACCTCGACCACGCGCAGCCCGGCCGCCTTGGCCAAAACCAAAGCCTCGGGTTCCGGGTAGTCATGCGGGTATGACCAATTGAAGAGTTTGAGCGCGCGGCGTCCGTATGCGCGATAGCCGGAAGTCGGGTCGGTGGTTCTTTGACGAGTCACCAACCGGAGCACCCAGCCCAGCCAGCCGCTGCCCATCCGGCGGGGCAGGGTGGACTGGAATCCCTCGCCGTGCAGGTAGCGACTGCCCACCACGATGTCGGGAGCAAGCGGCGCCTGCATGGCGGCAAGGAGTTTTCTCAGCTCAGAAGGCGGATGCTGGCCGTCGCCATCCATTTGCACGGCGCAATCGAAGCCCTCGCGCAGGGCCAGCCGCAATCCGGTCTGCACCGCGCCGCCGATGCCAAGGTTGCGGCACAGCCGCACCACGCGGGCGCCGTGCTCGCGCGCGACTTCGGCGGTCCGATCAGTCGAGGCATCGTCGATGACGACGATTTCCGCCGAGAATCCGTCTCGCTCGGCCACAGTGCGCAGCTCCGAGAGCAGCGGCGGCAGACCACTCTCTTCATTCAGCGCGGGCACAACGATGAGGACTCGCATCCAGCGGGGTGAACCATATCACGACGCTGCGCCCGCTGTCCCTCCGTGTTCTGCCTCGGACTTGAAGATGGGCAAGGTCAGGAAGAAACAGCTCCCTTGGCCAGGCGCGCTCTCCAGCCCAACCTGGCCGCCGTGGGCCTGGGCTATGCGGCGGACGATGGAAAGGCCCAGACCCGTGCCGGCTTCCGCGCCCTTGCCCTTGGACACACGCACAAATTCCTGGAACAGGTGCGTTTGTTTGTCGATGGGGATCCCGGGGCCATCGTCCTGGACCTCGACCCGCACGCTGTCGTCTTGGGAGCGCAGGCGAAGCACGATGGTACGGCCGTCGCCTGAGTACTTGATGGCGTTGGTGACGTAGTTGACCAGCGCCTCGCGCAGAAGGCGAGCGATGCCACGCACCGGCGGCAGACTCTCGGGCAGCTCGGCGGTGAGGGACTGACGGCGCTGTTGGGCCAGGTCGGCGTACTCCTCCACCACTTCCCGCGCGATGGCCTCCAGGTCGACGGACACCATCAGGTTTGCCAGAGACTCGGTTTCGAGATCCGCCAGAACCTGCAGTCCGCGCAGAAGTTCGAGCGCTCCGCGCAGACGGTGATCCGCGCGCGCGACCCACTGGCGTTGCTGTTCCGTCAGCGGGCCGCCCAACTCGCTCGACAGATTGTCGAGCAGGGTGGTCACCGCCCCGAGCGGGCTGCGCAGATCGTGAACCACCACGTGCAAAAAGGCGCGCCGCAGGTCAGCCAGGCGCTCCAGGCTCAGGACCGCTTCGCGCAGACGGCGCTCGCTCTCACGCAGGCGCGCGGCGATGCCGGTGGCCAGGTAGGTGGTTGCGGCGGTCAGCAAGCCGTAGAGGAAGAGCAGCGTCCACACCACACGGAAGTCGTCCTCGGGTCCGCCGAACACCGCACCCAGAGGACGGTGCCGGGGCAACCAGCCGAACCATTCCCCCAACACGAGCGCGGCCAGCATCAGGTATCCCGCCGAAGCGTGGGCAAACGCCGCTCGGCGCGACAGCATCACCGAGGCAAAGATGGCCTGCAGGACATAGAAAGCCAGAAACGGCGACTGACTGCCCCCCACCTGCCAGATGGTGAAAGTCAACACCAGGTAGTCGAGCAGGATGGTGGCACTGGCCGTCCAGATGAGAAGGCGAGTCGCGGTGGCGGCACGCTCGGGCCGGCGATAGGGCCGAACCGTGAAGTACACCGCCAGATTGCACAGGGCGAGAAAGACGGCGGTGCCGGCCAGTGCGCCGAGGTTGAGCCCCTCGATGCCCACCACGTGAATGGCAAAGAGACCACCGGTCAGGATGCCGGCTGCGGCCAAGAATCGGAGTCGCGAAAAGAAGTAGAGGCGCTCGCCCAGCAGCAGGCTGTGCGAAAGCAAAGCATCACCGCCATCCGCGCTCGTGGCGGCGCTGGCGGCTACGGCCCGATTCTCAGACGACACCATTGAAGACTACCACTGCCGGGAAATTCGGGCCGCCGGCAATTTTCCGACAGACTCTAGCACTACTGATTGAAATTCGGACCGAGCTGGCGCGTCGCGAGGAGGCCCGGCCGCGACGAGCGCCGAGGGAAGATACTTGACGTATCTGACCGAGAAGCGAGAAAGCGGACGGGCCCCGCAGCAGCGACGGCGACGGGAGAAATTCAATCAGTAGTGCTACCTAGCTCTCCCCTCGGAAAAACGCGTTTCGCCGGGGATCGTTGTAGGTCGCGTACTCGATGGGCCAGGGGGTGATCTGGCTCTTGCCGTTCTCGTACGACAAGGTCAGCGCCATGGGCGTGACCTGACGGTAGCTGGAACGCTCCGGCAGATCGTGGTTGTTCTCGCCGCCGGCCGAGAACAGCGTGATGAGCCGCAGGTTGTCGTCGTCGTAGGTGCGGCGGAAGCCTTCGACGATCTTCTCGTGCCCGCGCACCAAGGTGGTGCAGCCGATGCGCTGCAGGAAACGCTGGGCCTGCAGGCGTCCGAAGGGGAAGCGGGCGCTCTGCTCTTGCAGGGCGGCCGGGATCACGTCCACCGAGGAGGGGTCGCTCCACATCATCTCGAAGCGCAGGTCCGGGTCGTTCAGGCTGCCGAGGTCGTGATAGCGGTTCTTGAAGGTGCGGTCGCGCGGAATGCCGCCGTGGACAAAGAGCACGTGATCGAAAAGAAAGGCGGTGGGCAGGGCGTCGAACAGGCGCATGTAGTCGCGGAATACGTCGTTGGGAGCTCGCCCCTTGAGCGAATCGATGGCCTCGGATGGTTTCACGCCGCCAAAGATCTTGCCCTCGAACTCGATGAAGTATTCGTGGTTGCCGCGCAGAAGCACCACGTGCTCCGGTGCCGTGCAGAAAAGCAGCAGGGCCGTGCGCAGCACACCGTTGAGACTGAAGATGCCGCGATCGATGTAGTCACCCAGCAGCACCAGTTTGGGCTCAGGGTTGGCGGTCGGATCGTCGCGGAAGAGGCGGACCTTCTCGAAGAAGCGCGACTGCATGATGGCCGCCTTGAGGCAGCTGTAGCAGCCGTGCAGATCCCCGAGTACGGTGATTTCGTAGCGGCGGCCGGGCTTGGCGGGGCACGCCCAGGTATGACCATCGAGAAAGAGATCCTCGCCCGCCAGATCGTCGAGAGTTTGCTTGCCGGTCAGCTTGCCGTGGCCTTTGTCGCGCCATTCTTGCAAAACCTGGCGGGTGCGGGCCATCGCCTGCCGGTCGGCCTCGATCTGCTTGGTCATCAGGCCTGGATCCACCGCGTAGCCGTGCTCGAATTGGTCGAAGAAGGGATGAAGCGCGGCGCCCGAGTCCCTCACCGCGGCCGGCTGGACCGAGGCAGCCGCGGGCCCGCCCTCTTCGACCAGTTCCACGTGCAGGTCCGCTTCCAGCAGCTCGGCCAGCTCGGCGCGAAACTTGATCTCGGCTGGGTGGGCTTCGCCGTCGGCCATGAGCAGCTCGTCGATGGTGTCCATCAACTGCTCCTGTCCGGTACGGTCGAACTGCTGGAAGATCTCGAAACAGCGCAGCTTGAGCCGGCTGTGCACGAACTTGCCGCTGTCCTCGTCGTGGGAGACCGCCTCGGTGAAGAGATCGGCCACCTGCAGGTCGATGGCCTCGAAGCCTTCGTGGAAATGCGCGGTGTACTTGGCCACCAGCTCGGCCTGCGCCGCCGCGGCCAAACCAGCCGCGCCCTTTCTCACGCGGTTTTCGACCAGCCGTTTGATGTAGGTGCGGACGAACATCTTTTCCGACAGGTCGAATTCGCCATCGATATGGCCGAAGGTCGTCAGATAAAAGATGACCGCGCGCATCTGATTGTCGGCGACGGTCGGATCGGCATCCAGTTCCAGCATGGCGCCGCCATTGTAGCTTGGGTTGCCTCGCGCGGCAGTGATTGTGAACGCGGGCCGGCGTCTGTGGCATAATTCGCCCGATGAATGACACGCCTGGTATGGACCCGGCTGGCGAGCCGGTGAGCATGGACGATGGGACTACGCAAACACCGGCGCCGGTCGGGCTTTCGGTCGTCGCCCAGGACCAGATGGCGGCCTTTCTTGCGCGCGTCGCACTTTTCGCGGAGTTGCCCCTGGTCTATTTGCGTCGCGTAGCCGCGCTCGGCGCCGAGGAGGTCTATGCCCGCGGCAGCCTGATCTTCAAGGAGGGATCGCTAGGCGACAAGCTGTACCTCATCCTGTCGGGCTCGGTGCGCATCAGCCGTCAGGTGCCGGGCATGGGGGAAGAGGCGCTGGCCATTCTCAAGGCCGGCGACTACTTCGGCGAGATGGCGCTCATCGACGATTTTCCGCGCAGTGCGGATGCCCTGGCCCACGAGGCTTGCCGGCTCTTCGTGCTCAACAAGGATCGCGTGGCCGACCTGCTGTTTGTCGACCGGGACCTGGCCTACGATCTTCTGTGGACCTTCGTGCGGACTCTATCGGCGCGCCTGCGTGAGACCAACGACAAGATGACCTTCTTGGCGGTCAGCAGCCGGTTCTGAAATCCCAGGGAATGGATCCAGAAGCCAAGAAGATGTGGGCCATCGCCGGCAGCACCGGTGCGGTCGGCCTTGAAATTTCCCTGGCCATCGGCATAGGGTACTTTGGCGGACGGTACCTGGACGGGAAACTCGGGACAGCGCCCTGGCTGGCGTGGATTGGTTTCGCAGCGGGAATCGGGGCTGGCATCAAGGCGCTGATTCGCGTGGCCCGCGACTACCAGAAGTCCCTCGACAACGACAAAGACAACGAACCCAAGCAACCATGACAACCAAGCCCCTGGCAGCCATCGAGAAAACCAATCTGGTCTTGGCGTTGGCAGTGACCGCACTGGGCGGGGTTGTGTGGGGCAGGGCGGGGCTGCTGGCTGCGGGCGTGGGCGCGGCCCTGGCCTGCATCAACTTGTGGGCCATTCACCGGCTGGCGGCGCGGGCCATCGAACGTGCGGCGGCCGGGGCCACGGCCCAGGCCGCCGGGCTGGTGGCTGCCCTGGGCGTGAAGATGATGATCCTCTTCGCGCTGGTATGGGTCGCCATCCGCGTCTACAATCTGGCCCTCGTGCCGTTCGCTATCGGGATTTCTGTGCTTCCGGTCTCGCTCGTCATGGCGGGGCTGTGGATCGGCTCGACCGCAGGTGAGCAAGGCAAGGCGTAACCATGGGTCCACATTCCACCTGGTTTGCACTGTTCCCGGGCTACGAAATGTTGAAGGAGAACCTTCAATTCTATCTTGGCCGTCGCTGGACCTGGCAGGTGTTCACCGCCACCCACTTCGAGATCGACCACATCCTGGGCGGGTTGCTGGTCTTTCTGGTGCTGGCCTTCTTCGCGGTTCGCTACGCCATCAGCGTGCGCAAGTCGGCCGACGCTGGCGCCGTGCCGCCGCCGCAATTCTGCCTGCGCAATGTGCTCGAAACCTTTGGTGACATGATTTTCGGTCTGATGGAAGGTCCCATGGGCGCCAAGAATGCGCGTCGCTACTTGCCGCTTGTCGGCTCGCTCTTCCTCTTCATCCTGTTCTGTAACCTGCTGTCGCTGATCCCCGGCTTCCTGCCGCCCACCGACACCCTGAAGACCAACGTGGGACTGGCGGTGTTGGTTTTCTGCCTGACCCACGTCTACGGCTTGCGCGCGCATGGACTCAAGTACGTGAAGCACTTCATGGGGCCTCTCTGGTGGTTGGCGCCGCTCATGCTGCCCATCGAACTGGTCAGCCACATCGCCCGCCCGGTGTCGCTGTCCATGCGTCTTCTGGGCAACATCACCGCCGACCACAAGGTCGCCGCCGTGTTCTTTGCCCTGATTCCGTTCTTGGTTCCTGTCCCGTTTCTCGTGATGGGCGTCTTCGTCTCTGTGGTGCAAGCCGTGGTCTTTTCGCTTCTGTCCACGATTTACATCTCGACCGCTATTGCTCACGAGGAGCACTGACCGTATTGTCCTAGCCCCGTTCCTAAGGAGGATCCCCAGATGCGCCGAGTCACCAAGATTCTCGCCCCGCTCGCCACATTCGTCGTTGCGCTGATGTCCAGTGCTGCGGCTTTCGCTAGTGATGCCGCGCCCGACGTCACCAAGGGCTACCTTGGCATCGGCGCAGCCTTGGCCATTGGCTTGGCGGCCTTGGGCGGCGGCCTGGGCCAGGGCCGTGCCGCTGCCTCGGCGCTCGACGGAATTGCGCGCAACCCGCAGGCGTCAGGAAAGATCTTCGTCCCGATGATTGTCGCGCTTGCGCTCATCGAGTCGCTGGTCATCTACGGCTTGCTCATCGCCTTCAACCTGGCCGGCAAGATCTAGCGGCCCGCCTTCCTGCGCGGGCAGGGGTGTGGAATGGGCATTTCCTGCGGCATTGTTGGCTTGCCCAACGTGGGCAAGTCCACGCTCTTCAATGCGCTGTCGGCCGCCGGTGCCGAGGTGGCCAACTACCCGTTCTGCACGGTACAGCCCAACCTGGGCGTGGCGCAGGTGCCGGACGCGCGGCTCGATGCCGTGGTCGCGCTTTTCGTGGGCAAGCCGGCCGTGCACGCCACGGTCAACTTCGTGGACATCGCCGGCCTGGTGCGCGGGGCTTCAAAAGGCGAGGGCCTGGGCAACCAGTTTCTGGCCAACATTCGCGAGACCGACGCCATCGCGCATGTCGTCCGTTGCTTTGAAGATCCCAATGTCGTGCATGTGGAAGGGCGCATCGACCCGGTTCCCGACGTGCTGACCGTGGACACCGAGCTGTGCCTCAAGGACATGGAAAGCGTGGGCAAGCGCATCGACAAGGCGCGCACTGCCCTCAAGGGTCCGGCGCCCAAGGAAGAGAAGGCCACTCTGGCGGTGTGCGAGCGCGTGCAAGCAGGCCTGGACGCGGGCACGCCCGTGCGCGCGCAGGGACTGTCGCCCGAGGATCTGGCTCTTATTCGCGACTTGTTCTTGCTGACCCAGAAGCGCGTCTTCTTCGTGGCCAATGTAGCCGAGAAGCAGCTCGCAAATTTGGATGGCGACCCGCATGTGGCGGCCTTGCGCGCTCATGCTGCCAAGGAAGGCGCGCCCGTGGTGTGCATCTGCGCCGGAGCCGAGGCCGAGATCGCCACGTTGGAACCCGCGGACCGGCCCGCGTTCTTGGAAACCCTGGGCCTGAAAGAGCCGGGGCTTTTCGCGGTGGCGCGGACCGCCTACCAGATCCTGGACCTCATCACTTTCTTCACCGTGGGTGAGCACGAGTGCCGAGCCTGGACCGTGAAGCGCGGGGCTCACGCGCCCCAAGCCGCGGGCGTGATCCACACCGACTTCGAGCGCGGCTTCATAAAGGCCGAGGTGGTGCGGTGGGAGGACCTGGTCAAGCTGGGCTCAGAGGCCGCCTGCCGTCAGCACGCCAAGCTGGCCATGGAAGGCAAGGACTACGTGGTGCGCGACGGCGACGTCATTCACTTCAAGTTCAACGTGTGAATGGCTATTCCTGGTACAGCTCTGCGCTCGCGAGAGAATACCCGTCGCTGCCGCCGTATCCACCGGCAATCAGCACGGCCCCGGTGTCCAACCGTGTCGCCGTGTGCTGCAGCCTGGCCGCTGACATGCCGCCGGTGGCGGTGAACGTGCCTCCTGCCGGATCGAATAACTCTGCACTTGCGACAGCGATGTTGCCGTCCCCTCCGCCCGCGATGAGCACGGTCCCGCTGAGCAGCAGCGTCGCCGTGTGGCCGTGTCTTGCCAAGGCCATGTTGCCAGTGGCAGTGAATGTCGCGGCCGAGGGGTCGTAGATTTCCGCGCTCGCAAGGTTGCTGCTGCCGCGGTATCCGCCCGTGATGAGCGCTGTTCCGTCGGGCAACAGGGTCGCCGCGTGGTCCAACCTTGCCACGGTCATGCTGCCAGTGGCGGTGAATGCGCCGGTCGCAGGGTCATACAACTCTGCGTCCGTGACCAAGGGTCGGTCCTTACCACCGTATCCACCAGCCAGCAGGACCGTCCCGTCGCCCAATAGCGTTGCTGTGTGGCGCTCCTCTCCCACCGATATGTCGCCGGCTGCCGTGAATGTGCCGGTTGCCGGGTCGTAGATCTCGGCGCCGGTGACAGTGACCCTTCCGGCCCCTCCGCCAGCGACGAGCACGGTCCCGTTGGGAAGCAGAGTCGCGGTGTGCGCGTCTCTGGCCGCCATCATGCTGCCTGTTGTCGTGAAGGTTCCGGTTGCAGGGTCGTATAGCTCGGCGCTCGCAAGAATTGCCTCTGCTGCGCCAATGAAGTAGTTGCCGCCAGCGATCAGCACCTTGCCATTGAGCAACAGCGTCGCTGTGTGCAACACCCTTTGCGCAGACATGCTGCCAGTGGCGACGAATATCCTAGTCGTGGGGTTGTACAGTTCCGCGCTCGCGAGAACCTCGCCGGAATTGGCTCCGCCCGCGATAAGGACCGTCCCGTCGGGCAACAGCGTCGCGGTGTGGCCATCTCTGGCCACGGTCATGTCGCCGGTCGGCGCGAAGCCACCAAGACTGCTGCGAGCACTGCCTCCACTGCACGCAGCAGCGACGGCGAACAGCAGCAGCAAGATCGACTTCACGACGCCGGAGAGCTATTCCTCGATGAAGCTCTTCAGGTGCAAGCTGCGCGACGAGTGGCGCAACTTGAGCAGGGCTTTGGCCTCGATCTGGCGGATGCGCTCGCGCGTGACATCGAAATCCTGGCCCACTTCTTCCAGGGTGTGCTCCGACTTTTCGCCGATGCCGAAGCGCATGCGTAGCACCTTTTCTTCGCGCGGGGTCAGCGTGGCCAGCACCTTGCGCGTCTGCACCGCCAGGTTCATCGAGATCACGGCGTCGGCCGCCGAGATGACGCTCTTGTCCTCGATGAAGTCCGACAGGTGTGAATCCTCTTCCGCGCCGATGGGGGTCTCCAGCGAAATGGGCTGCTTGGCGATGTTGAGCACATTGCGGACCTTGTCGAGCGAGACCTCCATCTTTTCCGCGATCTCCTCCGGGGTCGCCTCGCGTCCCAGCTTCTGCACCAGATAGCGGCTGGTGCGGATGAGCTTGTTGGTGATCTCGACCATGTGCACCGGGATGCGGATGGTGCGCGCCTGGTCCGCGATGGCGCGCGTGATGGCCTGGCGAATCCACCAGGTGGCGTAGGTGGCAAACTTGTAGCCGCGCTTGTATTCGAACTTGTCCACCGCCTTCATCAGGCCGATGTTGCCCTCCTGGATCAGGTCGAGGAATTGCAGGTTGCGGTTGGTGTACTTCTTGGCGATGGAAACCACCAGCCGCAGGTTGGCCTCCACCATCTCGGCCTTGGCCTGCTCGGCCTGGCGCTCGCCGTCCTGGATCTCCCCCACGGTTTCGCGAAGGATCTGCTCGGTCATGGTGGCCTCGTGCTCCACCTGCTTGACCTTCTTCCTGGCGCTGTCGATGAGCTTGGCCAGCGCTTCGATCTCGTCGGGGCGCAGACCCAGCTTCTTGGCGACCGCACGCTGGCGCAAGGGCGAGGAACGGATCTCGCGCAGGGCCTTGCGGAACCCATGCTGGGGCAGGCCAGCTCGATCTTCGTAGTCGGCAATCTCGCGCTGGGCGGCTTCGATGCGCGATACCAAACCCTTGAGCCGAGCGACGATGCGATCGAGCTGCTTCTTGTTGAGGCGCAGGTTCTGCAGGACGTCGACCATCTGGTGCTTGATGGTTGCCACCTGGCTTCTGACTTTCTTGCGCGCGGACTCGGTCGCAGTCTTCTTTCCCTCGACCTTCTCCACCTGCTTGTGCAGCCGGCGCACCTTTTCGATCACCCTGCACACCCGCTCGACGTGCCAGTCCTCGTCGAACTCGCTGTCATCCTCATCCGCGTCCCTGACCACCTCCTTGACCCGAATCTTGCGCTGGCGCAGTTTGTCGCCCAGGTCCAGGATCTCCGAGATGGCGACGGTGGAATTGAGCACCACCTGCAGCACACGGCGCTCGCCGTCTTCCATGCGCTTGGCGATCTCCACTTCGCCTTCGCGGGTGAGCAGCGATACCGAGCCCATCTTGCGCAGGTACATGCGCACCGGATCGTCGGTCCTGGCGTAGACGTCCTCGTCCTCTTCTTCCGCCTCGAGGGGCCGCACGGGCTCCGGCTCGGCTTCTTCCTCGTGGGCCGCTTCTCTCGGGGGCGACTTGTCGCTGTCCTTGACGTGGAAGGCAGACTCCACGATCTCGATGCCTTCGCCACCCAGGGTCGACAGCCAATCATCAATGTGGTCGGACGAGCCGATGCTCTCCACCATGTGATCGTTGACTTCGTCGAAGGTGAGGAAGCCCTTGGCCTTACCGATGGTGATGAGATCGCGCTGCTTGCGTTGGTTCTCTTTGCTCGACACGGCCCGCTTGGCCGCCAACTTGCCGACGGGTTCGACGTCCTCGTCGTCCGGGCCGTCGTCGTTCAGTTGCTCGTCGGCTTCTTCGATCATGGGGTCGGGACCTCTCAGGTGGAAGGCAGAACAGCCATCTTGATGCGAATCGGTTCCATCGTCCTCAAGAGTTGTCCATCAATCGTCGCCAAAGGCGAATCTTGTCGCGCAAGTGATCGAAAACATTGCAGCACTGGATCCCGACGCGCCAGTATCTAGTCATCTCTTCGGCGGTGGGAGAATTTCTTCAACAATTCGCGATAGTTGCCATCACTCGCGGCCACGTCCTAAATGTCACGGCGCGTCGTTGGCGTCTGAGTTGCGAGGTGAGCGCCCGCTGCCTACTGCAGCGTCCGATTCAGCCGGGCCACATCGTAACTCTGCTCGCGCAGCCGCCCAAGTATCCCTTCATAGACGCTGCCGTCCATGGTCGGCGTGCGGCTAAGGATCCACAGGTAGTCGCGGCTGGGATGACCGACGACCGCGTACTCGTAGCTTGCGCCGAGATCGATGATCCAATAGGCGCCCCAGAAAGGCCTGAAGAAGCTCACTTCCAGCTTGGCGTTGCTGGTTCGGTCGACCACGCGCGCGCGTCCTTGGGCCGAATCCTCCTTGCCGGTAAGCGAGCCCTTGTGGCAACGGTTGAGCACAGCAATGTCTCCGTCGCTGCGCATGGTGTAAGTCGCGGTCGTGCCAGTGCAGCCAAGCTGGAATCGTTGCGGGAAGCTGGCGATGTCGTACCAGGTTCCCAGGTAGCGCTGCAGATCCACGCGCGGAACAGTCCGCAGCTCGGGCAGACCGAGACGCGCCGTTGTCGTCTTCGCACAGCCGGTCGCGGCCAGCGATGCGAGCAGAACGGTCGTCAGTCTTGTCCTAGCAGTGCTCGCGTTGCGTTTCATCTGCTATTCCAATAGCAAGCAGCCAGAAAGTCTGTGGGAGTAGCGTGGGATGTCAACCCTGACCTTCGCGTCCCGCTTCCATGGCAAAGCGTCGCCCCTCGTGGCAGCCTCGTGTTCGCGGCAGGAGCGAGACCATGACGACGCACACCGAGCCCGAGCGTTCGCGCGAACAGATGCCCGTCATTTTCGCCGCGCACGGCGCGCCCGTGTTGCTCGACGACGTCATGTGGATGGCCGAGCTCGCCGCGTGGGCCAAGGCGATGCCGAGGCCCAAGAGCATCCTCATGGTCTCGGCCCACTGGGAAGAGCGGCCGACCACGCTGGGCGCGACCCGGACGGTGCCGCTCATCTACGATTTCTACGGGTTCCCCGAGTCGTACTATCAGACCCAGTACGCCGCTCCGGGCGCGCCCGATCTGGCCGCACGCGTGCGCGAGCTTCTGCGCCACAAGGACATGCCGGTTGCCCAAGACCCAGAACGCGGGCTGGACCACGGGGCCTATGTCCCGCTCGTGGCTATGTATCCCGAAGCCGACGTGCCCGTGCTCCAGATCTCGATGCCAGCCCTGGACGCCCGGGAACTCTTCAAGCTGGGCCAGGCTCTGGCCCCGCTGCGCGACGAGGGCGTGCTGGTGTTCGGTAGCGGCTTCCTCACACACAACATGCGCTACGCGTTCCGCCCGGGCACTCCCCAGTGGGCCAAGGAGTTCGATGCCTGGGCAGCCGATGCACTCTTGCGCTTTGACGTGGATGCGCTTTTGGATTTCCAGACCCGCGCGCCGGCGGCCCAGATGGCGCTGCCGACTTGGGAACACTACGCGCCGGTTTTGCTGGCCGTTGGTGCGGTGGCCGACCAGCGATCGCGAACAAGCTTTCCCATCACCGGCTGGTGGATGGACGGGGCGTTCACCAAGCGCTCGGTACAGTTTGGCTAGGAAGGACCCGTGAGCGAACGCGTTCGCGTCCTGGTCTACGGCGGCGTGGGATCGGCGGCGTGCGATGTCTACCGGCGCGCGCTCTATGTCTCTCGGCTGGCGGACTTGGGCGTCGATCTGGTTTCCTGGACGCCGCCTCTGGTGCATCCGCCGGCCTATGCGGGGCGTTGGTTCGACGCTATTCGCGACGGCGTGGCCCAGCTTGACTTGAGCGAAGTGGCCCACGCGCAGGTGGTGCTGTTCTCGCGCTGGTCGAACACGCATGCGGCATGCACGGTGTGCGGCGCCGCGTGCGCATCGCCTGCCGGGTTGTCCGAGCATGGCCGCTGCAGCGGCCACGACACGCTTGGCATGGATCCTTTGCTTCGGCTGCTGCTTCCGTCGCTGCTGTCTGGCCCCAAGCGGCGCTGTGCTCTCATGTACGACCTGGACGACGACTTGTTTCACCAGCCCGCGTGGGTGGGGCATGGCGCCGGGCTGGCGCGCGAAATGGATCTGGTGGAACTGTTCATCCGAGGGGCGGATCTGGTCACCGTGTCCACGCCGGTCCTGCGCAAGCTGCTGCAACCTTTTACACCACGCACGCACGTGATCCGGAATGCGGTGGAGCCCAGCTGGTATTCCGCCGCTGCGGGCTGCGCACAGCCGGCAGGCGAGCCCCGCATCCTTTTCTACGGAGCCGACGTGCGTCGGCGCGACTATGCCCTGTGCAAGGACGCAGTCGACGACGCGGTTCGCGCGCATCCGGGCGCGCGTCGGGTCTGGCTGGGCAGCGATAGCCCAGCGGTGCATGCGCTGGTCGACGAAGCCCACCCGTCGGTCGCGGCTGGCCCGGCCTTCGCGGCCGTCCTCGCCAATCTCCGCCCGCATATCGGGCTTGCCCCCTTGCAGCCGAGCGAATTCGCCAGCGCCAAGTCCGAGCTACACTGGCTCGAGCATTCACTGGTGGGAGCGGTCACCGTCGCCAGCCGACTTGCGACCAGCGGTCCCTACGACCCGATCCAGGACGGGCACGACGGCCTGTTGGCGACGGGCGCTGATGAGTGGCAGCGGGCTCTCGCGCGGCTGGCCGCTTCGCCCGCCCTGCGCACCGACATGGCCGGACGAGCCCGCGAGCGGGTCCTGGCCGAGTACCAGGCCGCTGCTCGCGCCGTGGAGTGGGCAGCCGCCTATCGCTGGGCCGCCGCCCATCCGGGTATCGGTCCCAGGCTGTGATGTATCCTCTGTGGTGAAACAGCTAGCTTCGATCCGCGGTCCGTGCGGGGCTGAATCGCGACGTCGCCCAGTTGGATTGCGGCCGCAAGCTTTCTTGAGGCTGGCCCGGCTTTCGGGTGTAATTGTTCGACAATGAGGCGTTTCCTCTCCTCCCCGACCGTCCTGGCTCTTCTCCTCGGGCTCGGCAGCTGTGCCCCGACCATCAAAAAGGGTGCGCCCGTCGTGCCCTCGCAGGGTTGGAAGGTTACGTCCCCGAGCGGGCTGCTGACGATGGAGGTCCGGCGTTTCTCACCGACTGGGACACCCGACTATCCCACGCAGCCGCGCCTGTACTATCGAGTCGCGTTCGGCGGCGGCGAAGCCAAGACCGAAATACTGCGCTGGTCACCGCTCGGGATCACCCGGAAGGACGCGGATTTCACCGATGATCTTCGCTATCTCGGCGAAAGCCAGCGTCCGGTGACGGATGACTACACCCTGCCGCGCGGAAAACGCAGCCACTTCAGCAACGCCGGCGTGGAACACGTGCTCTCGTTCGAAACCCCCCAGAAAGCGCGCATGAATCTCGTCGTGCGCGTTTACGACGACGGACTCGCTTTTCGCTATCACTTCCCCGAAGCCAATCGCGGGCCGTTCACCATCACCGGTGAGGCCACTGGTTTTCGTTTCATGCCGGGTGCGCGGGCGATCTTGCTGCCCCAATACGATCCCGGCGCGAGTCCGGATCAGGGCGGCCCGGCTGAGTGGATGAGCGACTTGCCCGCGGGTAGCGCCGCACCGGCAGGAGCCCGCTGGGCGTTGCCCGCCCTCTTCGCTTCGCCTGACCGGGCGCGCTGGGCCTTGCTGGCCGAGTCCGGGCTGGCCGCCGGTCATGCGGCGCTCGGGCTGGCGGGCAAGTCCGACAGCGAGATCTATCGCTTTCGTTTCCCACATCCCGACGAGGAAGCGGGGCGCGGAGACGTGCAGCCGAAATCGAGTCTGCCCTGGTCCACGCCCTGGCGGGTGTTGATCGTGTCAGACGGGCTGGCTGGTATCGTGGAGTCGAGTCTGGTGACTGACCTGGGCGCGCCAGCCGCGGCCGCCGCGGATTGGGTCCGGCCCGGCAACGTGGTCCGACACCCAGGCGCGAGCGGACTCGAGCGGGCCAGCCTTGGCCCGGGCGTGCACCTGGCGGATCTCGCGGCTTCCATGGGCTGGGGCTACGCGCTGCTGTCCGCTCAATGGCCGTCAGGAGGTGGAAGCACGTGGCGCAAGTTGGTCCGCGCCACAGCCAGCAAGAAGGTTGGTTGGCTCATCGGTCCTCGGGACGCGGCCGGGCTGCCGCTCGCCGAGTTCTCGACCGCCGGACTCAAGGGAGTGCGGGTCGCGGTTTCGGCGAGTGGCAAGCCCGACGTGGTTGAATCCCTGCTGGCGATCCTGGAAGAGGCAGGGAAGCGCCACTTGCTGGTGCAGTTCGAGGGCCGAATTCCAGGCGCGGGATGGGATCGCACCTATCCACATCTTCTGTCTGCCACCGTCGGGCGGAGCGGCGCCCCTGAGCGCGACGGGGCCAGCCAGGCGCGCCAGAACGCCATTGATCCCTTTACCCGCAACGTGGTGGGCCCCATGGAACCCATGCCAATCGCCTTCCGCAGTCCGGCGCAACCCTCGTCCATGACCTGGGGTCACGAACTGGGGCTGACTGTGGTTTTCGAATCGGGGCTGCGGTCTTTCATCGAGAGCGACGGTGCCCTTCCCAAGGAGGCCGTGAGCCTGCTGACAGGTTTGCCCAGCGCCTGGGACGAAACCCGCCTGCTCCATGGCGATCCTGGCCACTCGGTCATCATTGCCCGGCGCAAAGATCGAACCTGGTATGTGGCCGGGTTGAACAGCGACGCGGTCGCCAAGATGCACGCTGTTCCCATGGAACTTCTGGGCACAGGCCTCTTCGACATGGTTCTTGTGGCCGACGGTCCTTCCGCGACCGAGTTGTGGGTCACCAAGCGGCAGCGCAACGCCACTGACGTTCAGGGCATCAAGATGGCACCCTACGGTGGCTTCCTCATGCGCCTCGTGCCGATGCACTGAGATGAACACTATGCGGTACTAGCCACTCACCACGGTCCACGGCTGCGGCAGAAAGTAGTCCTGGTAGGTGCGCAGGGCGTAGCGGTCGGTCATCCCAGTGATGAAATCAGCGACCGCGCGCGAGAGATCCTCGCTGTCGGGCACGCCTTTGGGCCAGTGGCGCGCGTGGAATTCATCGGCGTGGAGATGGAAATAGGCCCACAGCTCGCTGATGACCCTCTCGGCGCGCTCGAACTCCTGGCGGATGTCTGCGCGTTCGTACACGCGTTCGAAAAGCACGTCGCGCAAAGTGACCAGGGCGTGTAGCACCTCGGGGCTCAGCCGAATCTGACATTTCTCCTCCAGGCGCGAGGCCACCACCGCGTCGGTGACCAGACGGCCGATGCGCTGGCTGTGGGTGGAGCCCAACACCGCCACGACCTCCGCGGGCAAGTCGCGTTCTGACAGGATGTGCCCGCGAATGGCGTCGTCGAGGTCGTGGTTCACGTAGGCGGCAATGTCCGCAATGCGGGCAATCTGTCCCTCCAAGGTGACGGCCGACAGCTCGGGATTGTCCGACACGATGGGGCCTTTGCCCTTGGAGTGCTTGAGAATGCCGTCGCGCACCTCGAAGCTCAGATTCAGTCCCATCCCGTCGTGTTCCAGCACCTCCACCACGCGCACCGATTGCTGGCCGTGATGAAACCCGCCCGGGACCAGTTTGGCCAGGGCGCGCTCGCCGGCGTGGCCGAAAGGCGTGTGCCCCAGGTCGTGACCCATAGCAATCGCCTCGGTGAGCGACTCGTTGAGGCGCAGAGCGCGCGCGATGGTGCGCGCGATCTGCGACACTTCCAGGGTGTGAGTCAGGCGGGTGCGGTAGTGATCGCCCGCGGGCGCGAAAAAAACCTGGGTCTTGCCAGCCAGGCGCCGGAAGGTTTTCGAGTGCAGGATGCGATCGCGGTCATGCTGAAAGATGGGTCGCGTGTCGTCGGGCGGCTCCTGCCGATCGCGGCCGCGGGAGAGGCGGCTCTTCTGCGCGAAGGGCGAAAGCACCTTTTCTTCGTCGGCTTCCAGTTGCTCGCGGATCGTCATGTCTCTTGTCGTACCACCATCCAAGCACGCATGGGCCGCTTGCCGTTCTCCGGCCCCTGTTTCGCTGGTGTTTCCATGCAGTTACTTCGGGGAAAGTTACCGGTATCCTGGCCGCAAGCCGTCGGTATCCCCATCGCTAAATCGTATGAGCCGCGCGGGAAGAGCCTTGCCGCGATTTGGTTACGCTCTTACCTTGCCATGTGAAAGGCAAACTTCCATGAAATCGAATCGAAGCGGACGTGACTGGCTTCTTCCTGTTGTGGTCGCGTTGGCCCTGAACGCGTTGGCGCCATCAGGGGCGCGCGCCCAGGAGCCCTCGCCGGCAGTGGCGGCAGCGCCGGCCGCGGCTGGTGGCCCCGACCTCGCCACGCGCGTGGCCGATCTGGAGGCCTACCTGAGCAATACCGCGCCCAAGGCTCTCAGCGTACCCGGCCCCGGCCACAACGCCTGGATGATGACCTCGACGGCATTGGTTCTCTTCATGACCTTGCCGGGTTTGGCGCTGTTTTACGGGGGACTGGTCCGTCGCAAGAATGTGCTGTCGGTGATGGCACAGTGTCTGGGGACGGCGGGCGCGGTCACCATCTTGTGGTGGGCCTTCGGCTACAGCCTCTGCTTCAGCAGCGGCTCGCCCATCCTGGGGTCGCTCAAGTTCGCCTTTCTGAAAGGCGTGGGCAATGCGCCCAATCCGGACTACGGGGCATGGGTTTCGCACAACGTGTTTTCCATGTACCAGATGATGTTTGCCATCATCACGCCCGCGCTCATCGTGGGCGCCATCGCTGAGCGCATGAAGTATTCGGCCATCATGGCCTTCATCGTGGGGTGGATGCTGCTGGTGTATTTCCCGCTGGCACACATGGTGTGGGGCAGCGACGGGATGATGAATGGCCTCTCCAACGCCAAAGCAAGCATCAAGGCCATCGATTTTGCCGGTGGCACCGTGGTGCATATGTCATCGGGCTGGTCGGCGTTGTTGCTGGCCCTCATCCTCGGCCGGCGCAAGGGTTGGGGCCACCGACCTTTCATGCCCCACAGCATGGTGCTGACCATGGTGGGGACCGGTATGCTGTGGGTGGGCTGGTACGGCTTCAACGCGGGCAGCGCGGTCGCGGCGGACGGGATCGCGGCCAACGCCTTCACCGCAACCACTCTGGCAACCGCCGTGGCTTGCTTGGTGTGGCCCGCCATCGAGTGGATCACGCGTGGCAAGCCGACGATCCTTGGCTTCTGTTCTGGCGCTGTGGCGGGCCTGGTCGTCATCACCCCTGCGGCCGGCTTCGTGACCTCCACGGGCGCTGTGATCATCGGTGTCTTGGCCGGAACCATCCCCTACTTGGCGTGCACCAAGCTGAAACTGTGGCTCAAGTACGACGACGCGCTCGACACCTTCGGCGTACACGGGGTGGGTGGGACCTTGGGCGCTTTGTTGACCGGCTTCTTGGCCACGTCCGAAGCCAACCCGAACCTCAACACCAACCTGGCGCAGATCGTGGGCAAGACCCTGTGGCTGGAGCAGCTCAAGGCCATGGGCCTGACCATCGCGCTCGCCCTGACCGGTACCCTCATCCTCGCCTACTTGGTGAAGGCCGTGATCGGTCTGCGGCCGGCTGCTGACTCCGAGGAAATGGGTCTCGACGACGCGGATCATGGCGAAGCGGGCTACCACTTCGACGAAGCGGGAGGATAGCGGTAGTAGATATAGGCTGTGTTCGAGCCTTGTCCGACAGACAGCCTTTCTCCTCGCGGCGGCATCGTGCGCGCGGCGCGCCGGCCCCCGGGTTGGATCGCTGCGGGGCCGCCGCCTCGGACGCCCGACGATCCCGGGGATCTGTGGCCCGGCCCGGACGAGGATCTGTGCTGGCTGGCAGGCAACTGGCGCATCTTGCAGCGACTCGATGGCCATCGCACTTCGCTCGACGATCTGGTGACGGCACACCTGGCCGCGTCGCTCACCGCCAACCCGGCGCCCAAGCACTGGCTCGATCTGGGCACGGGCATCGGTAGCGTGGCCTTGTTCATGGCTTGGCGGTTTCCGCAGGCGCGCGGGCTGGGTGTGGAGGTGCAAGCGATCTCGGCCGCCATGGCCCGTCGCAGCCTGGCTTGGAACGGCGCCGCCGATCGCGTGGAAGTTCGCGACGGCGATTTCCGCGATTCGGCGTTGCTGGCAGGGCAGCGGCCCTTCGATCTGGTAACCGGCACGCCGCCGTACTTTCCCATCGGGACCGGTCCGCAGTCCGATGGGATCCAGCGGGCCCCTTGCCGGTTCGAGCATCACGGCGGCGTGGAGGCGTACTGTGAGGCGGCCGCTCGCGTGCTGGCACCGGGCGCGCCTTTGGTCGCGTGCGAGGCGTGGATCCAGCGCGAGCGCGTCGAGCCCGCGGGGCGCGCGGCTGGCTTGGCGCTGAGCTACTGGCGCGACGTGATCCCACGCCAGGGCAAGGCCCCGCTCTTCGTCGTCTTTGCCATGACTGCGGGGGCGCAGGCCGACGCCCCGGTCAGACCGCCGCCGCTGGTCGTGCGCGACGGCCAAGGCCGGCGCACACCGGAATTCATGGTGGTGCGCGAGGCTATGGGCATGCCCGCGTAGACAAGACCAGGTGCCGAGTCGCCAGGCGCGACAGCCGGTTGCTCGTTCGAGCGGACTATCTCACGTAGATGTCGGGCTTGGGCGGATCGGCCATGTTGGGGCTGATGCGGAATCCGGTGTGGGGCGGCTGGTTGTAGCCTGACTGCTCGAACGACACCTGCGCCCGGTACGTCGGATCGTGCATGAGCGTGTAGATGCGACGCTTGGTCACATCGGTCGTCGTGTACACCCGCAGGGCCGCGTCGGTGGTTTCGCGCCAGACGATCTCCTCGCGCCAATCGCCCAGCAGGTCCGCGGTCAGCACCGGGGTCTTCTTGGTCCCGTTGTTCGACGCGCAGCCGGTCGCGCTCAGCAAGGTGCCACCGTTGGCCTTGGTGATCGACGTGTCGTCTTCAAGCTCACGCCATTCGTCGGCGTCCCAGTAGATCACGAAGTTGGTCCCCGCACTGGGGGCACTGGTGGAGCCGTCGGCACACAAGACGCTATTCATACCAGAAGCAAAACACGAGGCGCCATTCTCGTCACCTGCGCCGACATATTCGGCACGGCCACGACCCGTGTCCACACCGGGGCTGGTGATGGCGAAGTAGGACTTGCAGGTGGCGCCGTCATGAGCATCCATGCCCCCAAGAGCTTCGTGGATCGAGAACACGGAAATCCCCTTGCCAGGAACCAGCTCGCCCACGTCCATGGCATCGCCATGGCCCATTCCCGAGTTGCACTTCAAGGTTCCGGCGCTGTCGATGGTGAGTGGGCCGGTGACAATCTCTTGTCCACCGTCGCCGTCAGTGTCTGCTGCCGTCTCTGAGTGGTCGCCACCGCCGATGATTGCGCCCGCGCTATTCGCGAAACTGGTCACGCTGTCGTAGATCCAGTTCTGCGCCAACACCCCGCTGCGGAAGGTTAGCGCAGACACCGTCACACGCGTGTAGTACCCACGGCTTTGGATGATGCTCGGCAGCCCGTTGGCGACGCCGCCATCCTTCACGAACGCCACCCCGCCATTGAAGCGGTCCGCTCGGTTGCCGTAGCCGTCGCCCCAAGCGGACACGTCGCCGCGGGGCACGGGATAGTCTATCGTCGCTAGTTCCTTGCCCGTCGCCCCGTCGAACACCGTGATGTACTCGGGCCCTGTGAGAACGTAGCCAACTGAGTTGCGGTACACAGCGCTGTCGTCGTCGTTGGCAGCCGGGCCCTTGCTCAGATACGCGCCGGTTCCGTCCTTTGTTCCCGGTGCTGTCTTGCACGCCACTTCTGCCTTCCCGTCGCCGTCGAAGTCGTACACCGAGAACTGCGTGTATTGCGGCCCGGAAACAATATTTGGTCCCAGGTCGATGCGCCAGAGTCGTTTGCCGGCCAACGTATACCCATCCAGAAGAACATTCGACATCACCGGCGCCTCGGAATCGGTCATCGGGACATCCGGGTCCCATTTGAGCACGATGTCCAATTGGCCGTCGCCATCGAGATCCCCTGGGCTGCCGTCGTTGGGGCTATAACTGGGTCCAGAGGCCTCACTGGCAGGTGGGGTAAGAGGGATGCTCAAGTAGTTCTGCGGCCAAGGCGTGGCCGGAGGGGACTGTGCGCCCTCGGCCCCCTTGATCACGGCGGTCACGGTGTAGCTCGAGCTGGCGGTACCAGCCGCGTCCAAGTAGTTGGTGCTGTCGGACACCTTCTGGATCTTGATGCCGTCCCGGTAGAGGTTGTACGAAACATTGCTGGCCATGGTGTCGTATTCGTAGCCAAACATGCGCCAGCCAACATAGACGCCGCCTGGGACTGTCACTGCCACCACGCCGCGATCCAGGTCTTCCATCTGGAAATGCCCGAGCCGTTCAGTCATGCCACCGGAGCTTATGACCCCGCCTGAGCTGGTGACGCCTCCGGAACTCATCGTCCCGCCAGAACGGGTCCCGCCGCCAGTGTCCGTCACACCGCCGGAGGTGACAATGCCGCCGGCGGTGGTCACACCGCCTGAGCTGGCGATGCCGCCCGAGCTGGTGAGGCCACCGGAGCCGGTCACACCGCCTGAGCTGGCGATGCCGCCTGATCTGGCGACGCCGCCTGTGTTCGTCACAGCACCGGTCCCGGTGAGGCCACCTGAGCTGGCGCCGCCGCCGGCGGTGGTCACACCGCCTGAACTGGCGATGCCGCCTGAGGTTGTCACGCCGCCCGAGGTTGTCACGCCGCCCGAGGTAGTCACACCACTTGAGCTGGCGACGCCGCCGGAGCTGGCGATGCCGCCTGAGCTGGCGACGCCACCGGGTTGGGTCGTTCCACCTGATGTTGTTGCACCGGTTCCCGGCCCGCTGGTTCCGCCCGTTCCTCCATTGGAGGATGAACTTCCATCTGGCGTTGTAGAGCCGGGTCGGTGAAGACCTTTGGAGCCGCACGCTGCAAACAGCATTCCCACACTGACGGCGCACAAGACTGGCGCAAGCACTGGTGACGTACTGGATTTGCCTCGCTGCACGGCTCGCCCTCCTTTTCCAGCTTCGTACGGCCCCGGTGAAGAAGTCGTGGCTGCGGCCGGGACGACCCAACCGCAACCACGGCCTCGCTAGCCGCTAGCGTCTACTTCACAAGGTAGATGTCAGGCACGGGCGGATCAGCCATGCCAACGCCGATGTGGAATCCCACATGCGGCGGCTGGTTGTAGGCCGAGTTCTCGAACGCGACCTGCGCCCGGTAGGTCGGGTCGTGCATCAGCGTGTAGATGCGGCGCTTGGTCACGGTTGTGGTCGTGAATACTTTCAAAGCCGCGTTGCTCGATTCGCGAAGCACCAGTTCCTCGCGCCAATCGCCCAGCAGGTCGGCGGTGAGCGTTGGGGTGGACTTGGTACTGTTGTTCGACCCGCAGTCGGAGCAGCTCAGCAACGAGCCGCCGCCCACCTTGGTGATCGACGTGCCGTTTTCCAGCTCACGCCATTCATCGTCGTCCCAGTAAATGAGGAAGTTGCTCCCAGCATTGGGGGTAACGGTGGCACCGGTTCCGCAATTGAGGTTGCCGGTGTGGCTCGACGAACAGGATGCGGCAGTCTCGTCCCCCACGCCGACATAGTCAGCGGCGCCACGCCCGTTGTCCCCACCTCCTGTCACGACAAAGTACGTTTTGCAGGTGGCTCCGTCATGACAATCTCCGCCCCCTAGAGTCTCGTGAACCGAGAACACTGAGATCCCCTTGCCAACCACCAGCTCGCTGATGTGCATGGCATCGCCATGGCCCATTTGGGCATCGCACTTCAAGG
>Ga0265316_10001060_pt1 | contig 29782 bp, 32 predicted proteins | sample 4522metaG_FD_202092 | JGI IMG/M metagenome (GOLD analysis project Ga0265316, IMG submission 202092) | Rhizosphere microbial communities from Carex aquatilis grown in University of Washington, Seatle, WA, United States - 4-5-22 metaG | ecosystem: Host-associated > Plants > Roots > Rhizosphere >...
TCCTTATCGTTGTCAGTATTCTCGCAGTTCTCGCAACAGTTGTCGTTATCGTCATCAATCCGGCCCAGATACTCACCAGAGCCAGGGACTCTAATCGTCTCTCTGAGTTAGCCAGCCTCAATAAAGCTCTCCAGATTGCCCAAGTCCAGGGCATTTCTTCTTTTGGTTCCCCCAACACAGTCTATGTCTCCATTCCTGATTCCTCCTCAGCCTGCTCCAACCTTGGCCTTCCTCCTTTGCCTTCCGGCTGGTCCTATGCCTGTGTTTCTTCCTCCACCTACAAAGATGCCGACAGCACCGGCTGGATTCCCGTCAATTTCAGTCTTCTTCCCAGTGGTTCTCCTCTGAGTTCTCTTCCGGTTGACCCAATCAACTCCACCACCAACGATTATTACTACACCTACACCGCTGATTCTTCCAACTGGGAACTCACGGCTCTCCTTGAATCTTCCGACCGCCATGACCAAGCCATCAATGACGGTGATGCCTTTCCCGGAGTCTATTCCCTTGGCACCAGCAAAGGATTAACCCCAGCCACCAGAGACATGGGACTGGTGGGGTATTGGAAGATGGATGAAGGAACGGGGACGAGCACGGTTGATTCTTCGGGGAATGGTAATATCGGCAGTTTGATAAATAGTCCGGTTTGGACGGCAGGTTGCAAAGTTGGCAATTGTTTGACTTTTAACGGAACGAGCACGAATAGTTATGTGAATGCGGGGGATAATAGTAGTTTAAGACCAGGGAATAATGGTAAAGATTTTACTTGGTGTCTTTGGGTAAAGCCGGGCAGTCAAGTAAGTAGACCGTGGCTTGGGAAAGGAAGAGGAATCACGGATGGCGGATTTCCAAGAGCAGGTTTTACATTCGGTCAGGCCAATGTAGATACCGCAATGAAAATAGAATCTGGTGATGGAGTCCATTATAATTATACTTGGGCGCTCGCAAATGCTGTTGTTGTTGATAACTGGTCTTTTTATTGCCTTGCCTATATTAGAAATAATGGAGTTTATGTATATATGAATGGTGGGCTTAAAAGTTTTGAAACTGGTACAGGAGATGGATATAAATCAATCGGCGATAATATAGGAGCCGCAGGAAATAGTTTTTTTGTTGGTAGGGATTCACAAAGTCATTATTTTAATGGCTCCATTGATGACGTTCGCATCTATAACCGTGCTTTATCTGGAACTGAAGTTTCGGCTATATATAATGCAACGAAGTAATATTTTTTGATAATCCGCCAGCCCTGTCTGCTGAAGGCAGATGGCAGAAAAAAATCCGCCCCGATAAACATCAGCGCGGATTTAACTTGTCAGTCAAAACTTCATTGTGAATCCTCCCAGGATTTCTTGCTCTTTGCTGTTAATGCCCAGCTCAAAACCGAATTTAAAATCCTTCCTGTCTTTTTTATTTTTTAATCTTCTCTTATCGGCGAACCAGCAAAAACCCAGGACGAAACTCTTTTTTCTGCAAAAATTTAAGGTCCGATCTTTTCTGTAGGTGAATTTTAGCCCTTTTCTTAATTTGAAATATAATGGCTCCGGTAGATTCAGCTGATTCTCTACATATTCTTGGAATCCGTTATGCGTTTTCTCGTAAAAGTCCCAAAGGTTGTAATAGCTCGTTTCAAAGAAGCTAGTTTCTTCGTATGCTGTACCAGCTTTTACCTTCGGCGGTATATTTATTTCTCCTGCCAGTTCGCCTCCTTTCAATTCATTCTGTTGGATTAATGTCGGCCCGCCTCTTATGGGCTGAGCAAACAACAACCCCGGAACATAGAAAAGGATTAGCCCTGCCAAAATCACTTTTTTCAACTTAACCCCCTTTTTTTAAGTTGTTAATTTAGTCTTGCTCTATTAATTATACCACTTTGATTAAGACGAGAAGTTTAAATATTTGACAATTCTTCCGCTATCTTATAAACATCACCTGCTCCCAGGGTTAAGATAATCAACTTCGGCCATTTTTTTCCGAGATTTTTAGCTTCTTCGGCAAAAAATTTGGCTGCAAAAGGCGCAACCTGCGTTTGTGGATTATGTTTTTTTACTTCTTTCAAAAGAATCTCGTTCAGGTTCTCTTCTAATTTTTGTTCCCGCGCCGATGCGTAAATAGGCAAAAGATAAACCCGGTCGGCCTTCTGGAAGCACCGGCCGAATTCTTTAAGTAAAAACTTGGTCCGGGAAAAAGTATGGGGTTGGAAAATCGCCATAATTTTGTAATCGGAATATTTCTCCTTGAGAGCCGCTAAAGTGGCCTTTATTTCTTCGGGGTGATGGGCGTAATCGTCAATAATCACGGGTTTTCGGCCGGAAGTTTTTGGTTTCGAATAGAACTCCATTCTTCTTTTCACTCCTTTAAAGGTTTTGAAGGCTTTCTTGATTTTTTCATCGGAAATTTTTAATTCTTTCGCCAGTTTATAAACCAAAAAAGCGTTTTCCTTATTTTTTTCTCCTAAAAGAACGAAGTCGATTCTGTTCAAAAATTTTCTGAATTTTGAAGTAATTTTACCGCCGTTAAAAATTTTTTTGGTGGTTTGTTTTTTTAATTTTTCAAAAGCTTGCCGGTAATCTTTTTTATTTTTAAAACAATCCGGGTGGTCAAAATCAATGTTAGTTATCAGAAGATAATCGGGTTTCAAAAAAAGAAATTTTTTCTGGTATTCGTCGCCTTCGGTCGCTACCCATTTCGGCTGTCCGTCTGGCGTTAATTGGCCTTTTTTAAAATTACTCTGCCAATTATTGCTGATGCCGCCTACAAAAACCGTCGGTTTATAACCGGCAACATCCAGAAGATGCCCCAATAAAGTTGTGGTCGTTGTTTTCCCATGCGAACCGGTAACCACGATTTTATTTTCTCCTTGGTTGAAAATTTCCGCTAAAATTTCCCCGTAGCTTTTGAGCGGAATCCCAAGCTCAAGGGTTTTTTTCACTTCCGGATGGTTTTGGTTATAAGCCGAGGAATAAACAACCAAATCAAGGCCGGAAGAAATATTTTTATCGGAAAAATTGAAGACCGGTATTTTGAGCCGCCGGAAAATTTCGTCGGCCGGAAATGCCGCCGGACTGTCCGAGCCGGTTATTTTGGCTCCGGCAAAATAAAAAAACTGCGCTACTGCCGATATGCCGATTCCCTTAATCCCGATAAAGTGGACTTTTTTGTTTTTTAGTTGCATTTGCCTTCATTATAATTTATAATTTTTAAAAGTCGAAACTTTTTATTTTCAAGATGATTATTCTAAATAACAACTATATTTATGATTTTACCCTCCTTAGTAGTAGGGGGTTTGGTGATAGGCCTTGTGGCGGGTTATTTAACCCGGCAATTTTTCGCTATTCGCCAGCTCAATTCAAGCGAGACCAGGATTCAGGAACAGCTTAAAACCGCCAAAATCCAGGCTGAAGAAGTAATTTTAGCCGCTAAAGATAAGGCCAATAGCCTCTTAGAGCAAGCCCAGCAAGAAGAAAAAAACCGCAAGGTTCAGTTTGACCGCCTCGAAGAAAGATTAATCAAAAAAGAAGACCTTTTGGATAAACGGGGTCAGGATATTGACGTTCGCGAGAAAGGTATCGGAAAAGACATTGAAGAACTAAAATCCGCCAAAGCCAAATTAGATGGCTTGGAAAAAACCGCCGTTGAGAAATTAGAAAAAATTTCTGGCCTTTCCTATCAGCAAGCCCGAGAGCAGCTTCTCAAAAACCTGGAAAATTTCCATCACGATGAAATGGCCGGTTTACTTCAGAAATTTGAAAGGGAAAAAAGGGAATTTTTCGAGAAAAAAGCCCTGGGAGTAATCACTTCCGCGCTTCAGCGCTACAGCCGTTCGCATGTTGCCGACCTTACGACTAGCACGGTTACTATTCCCAACGAAGAACTCAAGGGCAAGATTATCGGCCGGGAAGGAAGAAATATCAGAGCCTTAGAACGTTTAACCGGAGTGGAAGTCATTATTGATGAAACGCCGGAAAGCATTACCGTTTCTTCTTTCGACCCCATGCGCCGGGAAATAGCCAAGATGGCACTGGAAAAACTTATTAAAGACGGCCGTATTCAGCCGGTTAAAATCGAGGAAAAAGTTGAAGAAGCCAAGCAGGAGCTAGACCAACGCATTAAAGAAATCGGCGAAGGCGCGGCTTACGAAGTTAGTATTCTTGATTTACCTAAAGAAATTATTTTCCTTTTAGGAAAACTTAATTATCGCACCAGTTACGGCCAGAATGTTTTGATTCACTCCATCGAAATGGCCCATTTGGCCGGAATGATGGCTGCTGAGCTCGGCATCAACGTTGAGGTCGCCAAAAAAGCCGCTTTGCTTCACGACATCGGCAAAGCCATTGACCACGAAATCGAAGGTAATCACGTGGAACTGGGACGGAAAATTCTTAAAAAATATGGCATTAACGAGGAGGTAATTAAAGCAATGGAATCGCACCACGAAGATTTTCCGTTTTCTTCCCCGGAATCTTACGTCGTGGCCGCCGCCGATATTCTTTCTACTGCCCGTCCCGGCGCTCGCCGTGATACTTTAGAAAATTACTTGCGCCGCCTTGAAGACCTGGAGAAATTAGTTGTGAGTTTTGAAGGGGTGAAAATGGCCTATGCTGTTTCCGGCGGCCGTGAAATTCGAGTTTTTGTTGTGCCGGAAAAAATTGATGATTTCGGAGCTTTGCGTTTGGCCCGCGATATCGCCACAAAAATTCAGTCCGAATTGCAATACCCTGGAGAAATTAAAGTAAATGTCATCAGAGAAATCAGGGCGGTTGAGTATGCCCGTTAGTTCTGCTTGCCCGCTGACAAGCATAATTTGACAGTTATTGTTGTTTTTTACTAGTATTATGCTATACTTTTAAAGCCAAAAGGTCGAAAGTATTACAGTATTACTAAAACGATATTCTTATGAAAAAAGATGATTTAGTGTTGGCAATACAGAGTGCCGCCGGCTTGGAAACAAAAAAACAAGCTCAGGAAATCGTAGAAGCTTTTTTTGATACTATTGTTAAAACCTTGGCTAAGGGCGAAGAGGTGAACATCACAGGATTTGGTTCTTTTCGCGTAGTTAAGAGAGCTGCTCGCATGGGAGTTAATCCTAAAACTGGTGAGAAGATTCAAATTGCGGCTTCAATCAAGCCGAAATTCAGAGCTGGAAAACTCTTGAAAGAAGCGGTTAAATAAAATATTTCAAATCTGAAAATTAAAAACCCCGATAAAATCGGGGTTTTTAATTTTGCATCAAGCAGTTTCCTCACAAAACCGCTTTTATTACAGGACGTTACCGTCCTAAATAAGCAATTTTTTCACAAAATCACTCATTTCAATAAAAATCTGGTAAGTCTCTTTAATTTTATTTAAAGAGTCGCCGACCAGGCCTTTAATTGACAAAAATTGGTCTTCAATGGAAATTGAAGGCGTTGAAGTTGGGTTTATGTCAGTGGAACTGGCGTTCTGCAACGGAGAAATTATTTCCGTGGAACTGCTGTTGTCTGCCGTCGCAGCATTCGAAAGATTCTCTGATGATATTGTGCTGCTGGCGATTGTTGAGCTGGCATTTGAATCCAATGTATTTGCAATCAACCAAAACTTATTTTCGGCTTCTTTGTACAAATTTTCGGCTTCTTTAAGCGAGTTCGCGGCTAAACTTAATGAATTTCCCAGCGCTTCTACGCCTTTCAGATTTTGTTTTTTAAGATTTTTAATGTCGGAAGTTATCTTGTTAAATCTATTTCCCGCCATTTCCAAGGTATTTTGTTGCTGATTGATTAAAAGAAAATCGTTCGCTTTTTCAAATTCCGGCAGATAAGTTGCTGTCCGCCAGTCTTTAAAAGATTGCGCCATTTCTTTTATTTTTACCAAATCGATTGCTTCGGGTTTTTCGAGAGTTTGCTTTTGGTCGTTATAGGATTTAATGAATCCGTCAAATTCGCTAACTAGCTGGTTTCTCAATGAATCCGCTTCTTTGTCTAAATTTTTTAAAGCCTTTAGCTGTTTTTCGGTGCTTGTAGCTTCGTTAATCGAAAGAGTCAAAATTTTTCCGAAAACACTCAGCCGGTTGTCCAATTCTTGTTTCTGTTTTTCTTCTGGCGTTAGATTGTTGTCGTCCTTGCTGGTTATTAAGTTTTGGGTGCCTTCCTGGACATCCTGGACACTTTGCTTGATTTGGTCAAAAGAATCCTGAAGATTAGTCGGTTGGCCAGCCGCCAATGCTTTTGCCGGAATCAGCGCAAAATTAACCGCTGCGAGATTAACAGCTGAGATTATGGCAAAATATTTTATAAAATTCTTCATAGGGGTATTTATTTATAGCAATATTTGATTTAAAAGATTATCTATATTTTGGTTATCTGCCGGCTCTGTGTTTAATTTTGTCTGTTCCGATTGTAAAATAATCGGATTCAAATGGTCTGTCTGCTTATTGGTTATCTCCTTTAAAGCTAGGGACACAGTTTCGTCAATATTTTGGGAATAGTCAATTTTTGCCAATTGAATATCAATATTCATATCGCTTAGTTCGGTTTGCAGTGCCTGGGCATTAAGATTAGGCGCCGTTGGTTTTAGATTCCGTATTAAATTTCCTGAAATTAACACCAAAAGAAGGCTGGCGAGCGTAAAAGCCAGCTGCCAATTGAAAAAATTGCGTTTTTCGGCAATAACCGGAGCCCCCAAAATAGCTATTCTTGATACTCTGGCGTATTCCGGATTTGGCTCAATCAGCCTCAGTTTTTTCAGGATTTCCGTAATATTCCCTGCTAATTTTGAACTAAAACTGGCATTTTCTTCGGCCGCCAAAGGTGTAGTCAAAATAGCCATTTTCGAAATTTGGCTGTATTGCGCATCCGGTTGGATGCTCTTAAGCTTTTTTAGTTTTTCGGTTGTATTTTTCATCGATTATTTTTTTGATGTTTTTCAGGGAACGATGCTGTGCTGTTTTAATAGCCCCCTCGTTTTTTCCGAGCGCCGCCGCAATTTCTTTGTTGGAAAGCTCTTCCACGAATTTCATTATGATAATATTCTGCTGTTCGTCGGGAAGTTCTTTCAGGGCGGCTTTCACTATGTTCAATTCTAACCCCTGGTCTATTTTTTCTTCCAAGTTGTCATTGGTGGCTAATTCTTCGGCACTTTCCAAATCAGCATGTTTTTTGTCTGTTCGGTAATAATCTATGATGGCGTTGTGTGCAATCCGGTAAAGCCAACTGGAAAAAGGGAATCCCTGGGATTGGTAATTTTCAATATTCTGCCAGGCATTAAGGAAAACTTGGTGAGCGATGTCTTCTGATGTCGATTTGTCGCCAATTTTCAGGAGAATGAAACGGTAAATAGCCGGTAAATGTTGATCGTAAAGCGATCCAAAAGCTTCCGGATCTCGGTTTTTGGCCTTTTTTATTGTTTCTTCCTCTTTCATAGTTTAAAACGATTAAGTAAGTTATAAGTTACCGGCCTCGCAGGCCATAACCCGTTTCTGCGGGCGAAGGTCTTGAGCGGGTAAGGGGAATCGAACCCCTGTCATCAGCTTGGAAAGCTGAGGTAATGCCATTATACGATACCCGCAAAGAGCAGCTCTTTTTGCGTCTACTTTCTCTACTCTTTATTATGCCATTATTATTGGATATAATCCATAAATAGTTATAAATATTGGTTTAAAAGTCAAGAATGAACAAAAAATTTTTTGAAAAACCTCCCAATTGGATTAGATTGTTAATCAGCCTGATACTGATTATCGCTCTTGGTTGCGGAATTTGGTTTATGGCCGGGAAGTTTCGGGTTAAACCGCCGGTTGAATTTTTGGCCGCCCGCCAGAATTCCGCCGAAATCAGTCAAAAAATTGTTGAGCTTACTTCCGTAACCAATGGCCAGATTAAAGAAATTAATTCCTTGGATTTACACGGCGATGCCGCTAAAGCTTTAAATCTGATTCAAGCGACGAGAGACAAAAATAAAGAAACCTTAAACCAGGCAACCAAGCTTGCCAACGAAATTCAGAATATGGCTGGCTTGCTTAATGAAATTTCGTCTTCCAAAAATCGCGATATTGCCATTCAGGCCATCACCACCGAAGAGTCTTTGATAACCAACTTCATCAACTATAACCAAATCCTTGACCAGTTTTTGGGCAATCTTAACAATGCTATCGCTTTTTCCAAAGACGAATATCGTCAAGCCGCTGAAAAAAACCTTTCGGATTTAAATTCCAAAACCGACACCATTAATAGTCTCAATCAGCAGTTCAAACAGCAAATGAGCGATTTTGATAAATCTCTCTAGTAATAATCCGTTTTTATTCTATTGGACGAGGCGGACCTGAATGCCGGAAGGCGTGTCGTTGATAACAATTCCTTTTTCCAATAATTGGTTTCTTACTTTATCCGCTTCCGGAAAATTTTTTTCTTTCCGCAACTGTTCTCTTTTTTCCAGCAAAGATTTTATATCTTTATCTTTAAGTAACTCAGCTTTTTTAGATTGGTATTCTTTGTAAAGCAGCTTAATAAAACCCAGAACCGAATCTATCTCAAAAACCGCGTCTTTTATTTTTTTCGCTTGGCCGGCGTTAAGAATTTTTATGGAATTGTTTATTTCATTCATAAAGTTAAATAATTCCGCCATTCCTGCGCTGATATTTAAATCATCATCCAGCGCTTCTTCGAATTTATTATCAAAATTATATATTAGCTGTCCTATTTTTAAACCATTTTCTTTTTTATTTTTTACAAAATCCAATTCAATCAAAAAGCTTAAAATTCTCGCCGCGATTGCTTTCGCTTCGTCAAAATTTTTGAAAGAAAAATCCAAAGTTTGCCGGTAATGAGTTTTCAATAAAATTAATCTCAAAAGCAGCGGATTTATTTTTCTATCGGTTATGTCTTTGAGAATATAATAATTGTTTAGCGATTTGGACATTTTTTGTCCTTCAATAATTAAATGGGCATTATGCAGCCAATAGTTGGCGAATTTTTTGCCGGTGGCCGCTTCCGATTGGGCAATTTCGTTGGTGTGGTGGGGGAATATCAAATCCACTCCGCCGCAATGGATATCAAAACTTTCGCCCAGATATTTCATCGCCATCGCCGAACACTCAACGTGCCAGCCCGGTCTGCCTTTTCCCAATTTCGTGTTCCAGAAAACCTTGCCGTCGCTTGGCTTCCAGGCCTTCCACAGCACGAAATCGTTAGCATCTTCTTTGCTGTATTCATCTTTGGCGTTGAGCCGGTTTTCGGCGTTTTGTTTCAGGTTCTGTTTTTCGATTTGTGCCAGTTCTCCATATTGCGGGAATTTTGCTATTTTAAAATAAATTGAACCGTCGCTTCCTTTATAGGCGTATCCTTTTTTAATTAATGTCTTTATCAGCCCCACCATTTCTTTTATATGCTTTGTTGCTCGGGGCATAACTTCCGGTTTTTCGATATTTAAAGAATTTAAGTCTTTAACAAAAGCTTTCAAATAAAATTCGGTGAAGTTTTTTAAGTTTTTATTTTGTTTTTGGCTTTCTTGAATCGTTTTGTCTTCAACATCAGTAATGTTCATTACCTGTTTCACTTTGAAATTTTGATATTTGAAATAACGCCTTAATAAATCGGCAAAAATATAAGCCCGCAAGTTGCCTAAATGAACGTAGTTGTAAACCGTTGGCCCGCAGACATAGAGTTTAACTAAGCCGTTTTTGATTGGCTTGAAGTCTTCTGTTTTCCTGGTTAAGGTGTTGAATAAACGCAACATAAAATTATCTAGTCGGGGCGCTGGGAATTGAACCCAGTCTACCTGCTCCCAAAGCAGGCGTACTGCCGGTATACTACGCCCCGCTTACAGTAATAAAAATAGACCGCTATTGAAATTTTAGGTTAAAAATTTTAAACTGTAAAATGATTAGTTTTATCCCCTCGTAGTTCAATGGATAGAACAAGGCTCTTCTAAGGCTTTGATGTAGGTTCGATTCCTACCGAGGGGACTTAGCTAAAGAAAGATTATTTTGTTAAAATAAGTATTATTTTGAGAATGAACGACCATATCGGAAGTTAAAATTTAATAAAAAATGCCGGGTTAGCTCACTGGCAGAGCGCTGCCCTGAAGAGGCAGGCGTACCCAGTTCGATTCTGGGACCCGGCACACAGTTAAAAACAATCCATTAGAAATATGCATTACTATTATATTTTTTATTTTTTGGTTGGCGTTTTGCAGGATTTTTTGCTTACACTAAACTGGCGCTACGTCACCAAAGAAAAGCCTATTCCGGCCGCTTTTTATTCTTCTTTGGTAACGATTGTTTCAATGTTAGTTTTTTATAATATACTTACCCAGTTAGACCAAGAAAGAAGCATTATTGTGATAATAATTTATTCATTAGGTATTGGAACCGGCACGGTTTTGGGCATGAAAGCCAAAATCGGCGCGCCTAATAAGTAAATCAAGTAATAATGCGCCCATAGCTCAACGGATAGAGCGTATCCCTGCGAAGGATGAGATTGAGGTTCAATTCCTCATGGGCGCACAAAACAGATAGGATTAAAGGCCTCCAGTAGTTGCTGGGGGCCTTTAATATTGGTGTGCCGAGGGGGAGATTTGAACTCCCACGGGTTTCCCCACTAGCTCCTAAAGCTAGCGCGTCTGCCATTTCGCCACCTCGGCTTTCCTTGACATTTTTCCTATTTTATGCTATTTTCAGAACAATTTCAAGGCAGAAGTATTCTGTTTTGAAAAGGGTACCTTAATAATATAAAAATTGGAACATTAAAGAAAGGAAGGTGGTTAGTATGCTTAAGAGAGTAGTTGTATTTTTGTTTTCTGTGGTGATAGTAGTTTTTCTGGTTTTGTTGAGGTCAAAAATTTTTGATTTTTTGACCCAGGTTTTCTCCGGTCGCGGTGAAATGATTCTAACAATTTTCGGCGGTGTTGCTCTCTTACTGGTTATCTTTCCCTTTTTTGCTCAGGCTTTGGCTAAGCACAATTTATTCTTCACTCTAGTGGAAGAAGGCGAAGCCAAAATTATTCTTCACAACAAAGCCTTCAAAAAAGCCGTAATTCAATATCAAGAATTTCGGCTTGATGAACGCGGTAATGTTGTGGCAGATGATCGGGTAAAAAAAGAAAGAGGTACTCAGCGGTTGGGTAAGTTGTTCGACAGATTTAATCTCATGGGCGGCGGTTTGGTGTGGGTCGGTATTTGGCCGTTAGACACGGTTTATACCTACAATTTTCGCTGGACCGGTTTAAAAAAAGGGGGGCCAGTAGAACACGATGAAATCTTAGACTATGTCTACGTCAAATCGGAACCCTATCACGCCAAACTGACAGAAGCGGAAACCCCAGGTATGGTGCCTTTGGACATTGAGATGGTTTTAACGATTCGGGTTGTTAGTCCGTATCGGGCTATTTTCCGAACTCATCAGTGGTTGGAATTCGCAATCAGCCGGATTTCTCCTTATGTTAGGCAATACATTGCTAAAGAAGGAGGAGAATTTCAAAAAATTGTTAGTGCCAAGCAGGGTCCAGATGGCGATCTTTACAAATCTCTGGAAACATCTAGAGCGAAATTTACCCCAGAAATGAAGGAAGATCTAAAAGGACAAGGTAAATCTGAAAAAGAAATCGAAATAGCCGAGTCTAAAGACAAAGGGATTCTTTGGGTTCTCTGGGAAATATTCGGAATAGACATCCAGAGTATTGAGTTCCTTTCCATCTCTGCGGGCCAAGCTGAAAAAGAAGCGGCTGACAAAAAATGGAAAGCCGAAAGAGAAAAAGAAGCCATCTTGGTTGCCGCCCATGCTGAAGCCGAAAGAATTAGAATTGTCGCCAAAGCCGAAGCCGGGAGAATACGAACAGTTTCTCAGGCAATCAAGGATTATGGTGAAATTGCTTTAGCTTCAAAAGCTATGGACACTCTTAAAGACGCCAACACCAAATGGATAATTCCTAGTGGTATGATGGATGTCTTCGAGAGCATCAGAGGTAATCTTAAAGGCAAGAAAAAAAGAAAAGGGAGTGGAAAATGAAAACGTTGCTTTGGTTCGGAATTATAGCGCTAGTGATGATTGTAATTGCAATCATTGCCAATCGCACTCCTTCTCTCGATGAAAGAAAAAAAGAAGAAGGTAAATCGCCTAAAGAAGCCGAAGGCAAGACCCAGAAGAAAGCCGAAAGAAAATTTTTTATCCCTCGGTGGATTATAAATTTTCTTATCGTCTTGATCGCAGGGTGGATTTTATTGCCAAGGATCCATATCCCTGGCAACTATCCCGTCGTTGCTAGCGCTCGGGATGTCCGGCCTCAGATTGGTCAGACTATCACGGTCGCGATTCGTCCCGATTGCTGGTCCGGTTGGATTAATCTTCCTCCAGGACGGCCTTTCGTGATTAACGCTCCGGGAGAAATCGAGTATCTTTACTGGTCAGGCCAACGTGTTTTTGTCGAAGACAAAAACATTAAATGGTTTGAATCAGTAGAAATACCCCATTGCTCTTTCCGACTTCGAGGGAAAGAAGGCGAAGCTGTTATCACTGTTCAGTAAATGTTCCAGTAACCAAAAACCCCGTTAGTTTTTAAGCTAACGGGGTTTTATTATTTAAGAAATTCGGCAGTTAAGTTTAGGAAGCGCCGAGTAATTGTTTAACGATAAACACTACGCCTTGAGCTATCAAACCTACGCCGATAGCCACAGCCGCGTAAATTAATTTATTTTGGGCTGATTTAACCGCTTCTGGGTCGCCGGCGCTGCCAAGATAACCGAAAGCTGCGAACATTATAAAGATTACGGCCATAATCAGAAGGATAGTGAATATCCACTGGATAAGTCTATTCAGGATTCCGAAAACGCTTTCCACGCTGGTAATCGGAGTTGGCGGTGTTTGAACGCTTGTGATTTGGGCCGAAGCCAAAATCGGGAAGCACACTAATGATACTAATAAAATTGCATTTAATATTTTTTTATTCATTTTTTTTATTTAATTTAACTCGTGCTAAAGCCGAGTTGTTTGATGTTCTATCGACCTTTTCGCTTTTAACTTGTGCCTAAAAGCTGCGCAATTATTGAGGTGATACCCCAAGATATTAAAATTATACCATAACCGACACAAGTCCAAAGGATTATATTCTTGGCGGTTTGTATTTTTTCGGGATTATCGCCAGCCGTTAAAATTTGGAAAGCCGCGAAAAGAATCATAATTGTCACAATCGGCGGCGCGATCAAAACGCTTAAATAATAAGCAATGCGGTTTATTATTTCGCTGATACTGGTTACTCCCAGGGGATTAGGAATTATGAAGGTTTTACTTGTTCCCTGGTTGTTGTTCGGAGTTATTCCACCGGTTTGAGTTTGTGCCAAAACTTTATTGATTCCGAAAATCGCTGCGTAAATTTTTAACAAAAAATAATTCATAAGTTAATTATATAATATTTAACAAGTAATTGTGCTCCAAGGCCAAAACGAAGTGCCGGTCAGTAGATTAAAGAAAGTATTCAGAATCACCCAAGCGCTCAACATAATTACTATTCCGATTACCGCGGAAAAAATAATTCCTCGGCTTTCTTCCAGTTTTCCCGGGTTGCCGCTATTTATCATCATCATTATCCCGCCGTAAATTATAAACAACACTGCCAGTGGGAAAGCGATATCTTGCATTGCGAAATTAATAATGTTTTGCCCTAATTTGAAAACATCACACAGAGTGCAAGTGGCGCCGGCGCAATCGGGCGTAAGTTTGGCTAATAAAAATAATAAACTTATCATTTTGTCTACGGATTTTATTTTAGATTTTTGTATCCTAAATTATATTTTCTATCTAGCCCCCATCAACTGAGTTATCTGAGCTTGAGCTTGAGTTAAAGCATTTTGGCTCGATTGTTCGCCTCTTATTACATATCCTATCATATTGGAAAATATGGCATCAACCTGGTCGCTATCAATTTGCGGCCAGGATTTTGCCGTTAGAGCTTGCTCTGCAAAAACCCCCAGACTAGAGTCTTTTTGGTATTTAGTTATTAAGGTATTTAAAGCCGGCGGTTTTCCTGTTTGGTCCAGATAACTTTGGGCATTCGCTTGGACTGTCGTCAGGAAAAGAATAAAATCCCACGCCATATCGGAATGGGCGCTTTTATTGGAAACGGTGTAGCCCCAGTAATTGGCGTAATTTACCGGTTTGCTGGAGTTAGTTGGCATCGGGGCTACGGCAAAATTTAAAAGAGGATTTTTTGTCTTGATATTCACTAGCTGTGAATTGTAGCCAAAAATAACCGCTGCCGAACCGGCGGCAAAAGAATCCAAAGAATTTCGCAGCCCTTCGTTCCATGTGTAATCAAAGTTTATCGGATTGGTAAAATGGGTGTAAAAATTCAAAGCGCTTAATCCCGGCGAAAAATCATTGGTTGTTGATTGGGCGAAAGTGGCTTGGGTAAAATCTTTATTAACCATTTGCGTTCCGTTCTGAAGCATTATAAGGCTTAGAAGGTCGGTAGCGTTGTCAACGCTGGCATTGGTTCCGCCGATGGCCGCTCCGGCCCGGGAAATTTTTCCAGTAGCATCTGAAATTTCCATCATGGGAATATCGTTTTGCAACTCCGTCCACGTTGTCGGCGCCAAAGCTATTCCGCTTTGGTTAAAAATATCTTTGTTATAAATCATGGCCATTGTGTCCACCGAAAGAGGGAAGGCGTATATGGTTCCGTTTGATGTAAAATCTTGGCCAACTACGTCGGGGAAAAATCCGGTTTGACCGCTATAAGTGGCAGTATTCATTGCTGTTTTCGGCAGCGGAGAAATTTTATTGTAGTGTTTGGGTAACCAGGTATTGCGAATCATAAAAATATCCGGCCCTGTGCCTGCGGCTAAAGCATTAATCAAATCGTTTTCGTAGGTGCCAACATCAAGTTTGCGGTATTTTATTTGGACTCCCGCATACAGGCTCTGGAATTGGTCAATAATCGGCTGGTAAACGCCTTGGCTTTCGCCAACGCCCCAAAAATTTAGTTGAATTTGCGCTTGTTTTTTTGTTTGCACCTGTAATCCGGGAATAACGCCGAGCAAAACCAGAGCAAAAAATATAATAATAACTCCGACGGCGCTGATAATAATTATTTGATTGCGGGAAAATTTCATAGGCATAACTTAATTATAGTTAAAATATTAAAAATAAAAAGTCAGCCCGCTGTTTAGCGGGCTGACTACAAAATTCTAATTAAATTTTATCCGGATTTTATATCGTAATCATTCCCACCAGCTTATCCCCCGCATCCAGATTCATGATTCTTACACCTTGTGTTGCCCGTCCGGCCAGGCGGATGCTACTGATCTCGGTTTTCAAAATTTGCCCTTTGGCGGAAATCGCCAAAATTTCTTCAGCATCGTCAATTATTTGGCTGGCGATTATCGGCCCGGTCTTGGAAGTTATGTTGGCGGTTTTTATGCCTTGACCCGCCCGGTTCTGGAGCTTGTATTGTTTTAATGAAGTTTGCTTGGCGTAGCCGTTGGCCATTACCACTAGTAATCTTTGTTCTTTCGCTTCTTTTTTCACGATAATATCCAATCCGCTGACAAAGTTTTCTTTTTTCAGTCTGATTGCTTTCACGCCGCTCGCCGTTCTTCCCATAGACCGCACTTGTTTTTCCGGAAAACGAATAGCTTGTCCCAAAGTTGTAGTTAAAATAACCTCATCTGAGCCCGAAGATAATTTTACCCATTTCAAAAGGTCATCTTTTTTAAGTTTTATGGCGATTAAGCCGTTGCGTCTGATGTTGGCGAAATCGGAGAGTGGTGTTTTTTTAATAAAGCCGTCCCTTGTTGTCATTACCAAAAATTGCGAATCGCTGGCTTTCGGGTAGCTGATTATCGCGTTTATTTGTTCGTTAGTTGAGAGTTCCAGGAAATTATAAATTGATTTGCCTTTGGAAACTCGGCTCGCCACCGGTATTTCGTAAGCTTTGGTCTGGAAAACTCGGCCTTTATCGGTGAAGAATAGCACGTTGTCATGGCTTTTGGCCGACAAAATTTGGGTAACAAAGTCTTCGTCTTTTAAGTCAAAGCCAATCAGCCCTTTGCCGCCGCGTTTTTGTGTTTTGAAATTATCCGGCGCCAGTCTTTTAATATAGCTGCTCTGGCTCAGAGTAATAATGTTCTCTTCCTGCGGGATTAAGTCTTCCTCTTCGTATTCTTTTACTTCTGAGCTGATAATTTTAGTTTTCCGCGGGTCGCTAAATTTTTCTTTCAGTTCTCCTAATTCTTTTTTGATTATCAAAAGAATTTCTTTCGGATTTTTAAGAATAAATTGCAAGGCGGCGATAACTTTTTTCAGTTCTTTGAGTTCGTCTTCCAGTTTCTGGCGTTCAAGAGCCGCCAAGGTTGAAAGTCTCATGTCCAAAATCGCATTGGCCTGGATTTCGGTAAATTTAAATTTTTTCACCAAATTTTGGCGGGCATCTTCGCGGTCTTTGGATTTTTTAATAGTGTTGATAACCTCGTCAATTGAATCCAGCGCTTTCACCAAGCCGATTAAAATATGACTTCTTTCTTCGGCTTTTCTCAAATCAAATTCTGTGCGTCTTTTAATTACTTCCTGGCGGTGTTTTATCCAGGCCCCGAGAATGTCTTTTAAAGACATTACTTGCGGCTGCAAGCCATTAACTAAAGCCAACATGTTCAAGTGGAAATTTTTTTGTAGGTCGGTATGTTTGAAAAGGAAATTAAGAATTTTTTGGGCGTTAGCGTCGGTTTTAAGTTCAATCACAACTCTTAAACCGTCTTTGTCGCTTTCGTCGCGGATATCTTTGATGCCTTCAATTTTTTTGTCGCTGACCAGGTCGGCGATTTTAATAATCAACTCCGATTTATTTACCTGATAGGGAATTTCGGTGATGATAATATCGTATTGTCTTTCTTTTCGTTCTTGGATGTCCGTTTTGGCCTGCATCACCACCGAACCTTTGCCTAAAGCATAAGTTTCGGAAATTGAATTGGTATAAATGCTGCCTCCGGTCGGAAAATCCGGTCCCGGAACAATTTTCACCAGTTCTTTAATTTCCGCCTGCGGATTTTCAATTAAATACATCGTAGCGTCGCAGATTTCTCCGAGGTTGTGGGGCGGGATACTGGTGGCCATACCCACGGCAATGCCCGAAGTTCCGTTAATCAAAAGATTCGGAAGTTTAGACGGCAAAACTTTCGGCTCCATGCGGCTGTTGTCGTAATTCGGCTGCCAGTCAACGGTCTCTTTCTCAATATCAGTCAAAAGTTCGTTAGATATTTTAGCCAGTTTCGCTTCGGTATAACGCATGGCTGCCGCGCTGTCTCCGTCGATAGAACCCCAGTTTCCCTGGCCTTTTATCAGCGGGTAGCGCATGGAAAAATCCTGGGCCAAACGAACCATTGCGTCATAAACTGAAATATCTCCGTGCGGGTGGTATTTTCCCAAAACCTCACCGACAACATTCGCCGATTTTTTGGATTTGGCGTTGGACTGCAGCCCGATATCCCACATCGCCCACAGAATGCGGCGATGCACTGGCTTTAAGCCGTCTCGGACATCAGGTAAAGCCCGCGAAACAATAACCGAAATAGCGTAGTCCAGATAAGACTGCTTAAGTTCTTCGGTAATCTCTATTTTTTCTAATTTTTCCGGCATAGTTAAAATTTAAAAAATATAAAATCGCTGATTTTAATAATAGCCGTTTTTGGCTAGGGAGTAAAGGTCTTTTTCGGAAGAAAAAAGCTAAAATTCTAAGGCAATGGAGCCGAATTCGTTTCCGAACTGGTGGCGGAATTTACCCCCAGGCTGGAGCTGGTAGCGGAAGCAGGCGTGATATTTTTAGAAGTATTATATTCAATTGATATTTTTCTGGTTGCCGTCACCATGTCTTTAAATTGGCCGGTAACTGTTTGTAGCCCGGTTTTAAAAATCTGCCAGGGAGATTCTTTGATGCTTTCAATAGGGGCCTGGGCTACCGGATTTGTCGGAGCCAAGCTGGCGATTGTTTCGTTTAAATAAATTACCCAAAGGCCGACTACTAAAATCATCGTTAAAGCGCTGAAAACAAAAAGCCAGCGTTTTTTCGTCTGGCTTCCGGCGTTTTGGATGTCCTCTGTGAATTTTTTTAGATTTTCAAACATCCGATTGTCAGTTTTTCTTTGGACAAATCCTTTTTGCCTATAGTTATTTTTTCTTGGGGCTGTGTTTCGGTCTGCCCCAATTCTTTAAGAAACGGTTTCAGGTCTTTGGGTCCGTCAATTAGAGCCGGAACCACCAAACTAGGCTTTAACTGTCTTATTAATTTGGCTATTGCCGCCGTTTCAATTAACGGCTTGCCGCCCACCGGAGCGAAAACAATGTCCGCATCTTCAAGGTATTCGAGAACATCCTTAATTTCATCTTCGTCTGTTAAATGGCCCAGTAAAACAATTTTCAAATCGTCAATTTTAATCAGATAAACTGTTCTTATTTGTTCCGATTTTTCTTTAGAATCTTCTTTTTTTGATTTTATCGGCCAGCCTTCAACGCCGACGCCTTTCACTTCGTATTCTCCCGGATAATCAATCTCAAAACCTTCTTCGGACGCCTGTCTTTTTATTGACAACGGAGCGATTGTTTTGATAATAATATCTGTCCGTCCGCGGAAAGGCGTTAGTCCGCTTTCTTTATCAAACGGGTCGGTTACTATCACTAAATCGCCGCTTTGAAGCTTAAAACAATTTTTTCCGTACCAAGTTATGACCATAAAATATTTAAATTATTGAAATTTTATTATATGCCATCTTCTCTTGCTTTTCAAGAGATAATAATGTAAATTTAGATTTTAGTCCGCCAGCTGGCGGAGGATTTTCGTAAACATATGCCTAATAATTCAAAAAATAACGTTATTGAACAACTGGCCAAAACTGAGCCGAATTTAATTTTTGTTTTGAAAGTCGGTGATTTAATTGAAGGAAAAATGCTTAAAAAACAAGCTAAGAATTTGTATTTGGATTTGGGAAAACACGGCACGGGAATTGTCTACGGAGTGGAATTCATTAACGCCAAAAACATCATCAAAGAACTTAAAACTGGCGACACAGTTAAAGCTAAAATCGTTGATTTAGATAACGAAAGGGGTTATGTTGAGCTTTCTTTGGTTGAAGCCGGCAAACACAAAGTTTGGGAGGAATTAAAAGAAATAAAAGAACAAGATGAACCTATAAAAGTTAAGATTTCCAGCTTTAATAGTGGTGGTTTAATGGCCGAAATGAGCAGTTTGGTGGCCTTTTTACCGGTTTCTCAGTTGAGCAACGAACACTATCCTCGCGTTGAAGACGGCGACAAGAAAAAAATTGCTGATGAGCTTAAAAAATTAGTCGGTCAGGAATTGATGGTCAAAATAATTGATTTCAATCCTCGCACCGGAAAATTGATAATCTCAGAGAGGGAAGTCAGCGACAAACCTTCCAAGGCTTCGCTTGAACAATACCAAGTCGGCCAGACAATCGACGGAATCATTTCCGGCGTGGCTGATTTCGGCGCTTTCGTTAAATTCGTTGATAATCCGGCTGTTGAAGGCTTAATCCATATCTCCGAATTAGACCACCGCTTAATCGACAACCCGAAAGAAATCGTCAAAATCGACGACGTTGTCAAAGCCAAAATCATTGACATCAAAAACGGTAAAATTTTCCTTTCCTTAAAAGCCTTAAAGCCGAATCCTTGGGACACGGTTGAAACTAAATATAAAACCGGCCAGGAAGTCACCGGAACAGTTTCCAAATTCACGCCTTTCGGAGCTTTCATTAATCTTGATAACGAAATTCACGGGTTGCTCCACGTTTCCGAATTCGGTAGTGTTGAAAAAATGAAAGAACAGTTGGAAATCGGAAAATCTTCCCAGTTTAAAATCGGTTTAATTAAACCGCAGGAAAAGAGATTGATTCTTGAGTTGATAAAATAAATCAGTCCGTTAGAGTTTTCCGTTTTCATATACAACATAGTTTGTTAAACTAACTATTGATGAAAGATTTTTCTAAAAATATTTTTTGGGCGATTACCGCCTTGCTGGTAATCTCTTTACTTTTTTCTTTTTTCTCTCAAACCGGCAAAGCTCCGCAATTGGTTTCTCTTAACGATTTAGTTTTAAAAATTGACGCCGGCGAAGTCAGTAAAATTGTCGTTAATCAAAACGACCTTTCTGTAGTTTTAAAAAACGGAGATAAATTAATCGCCACCAAAGAAACCGAAACTGGACTTTCCGACACTCTCCGCAATTTGGGAGTGGATTCAACCGCTTTAAGCCATGTGTCGCTTGAAGTGCAGGAAGCTTCTGGTTTTAAATTTTGGATTGGTATTTTGGTGCCGACTGTTTTGCCCATATTGATAATCGGGTTTATTTTTTGGCTAATGTTTCGTCAGGCAAAAAGCGGCGCTAACCAGGCTTTCACTTTTGGCCGCGCCAATATTAAAGTTTTCGCTCCTTTCAAAGACCGCGTGACCTTTCAGGATGTTGCTGGACTTAAAGAAGCCAAACAGGAATTGTTGGAAGTTGTTGATTTTCTTAAAAATCCGAAAAAATATTTGGAAATCGGCGCTAGAATTCCCCGTGGAATTTTATTGTTGGGTTTGCCCGGCACCGGAAAAACTTTAATCGCCCGCGCCACCGCTGGCGAAAGCAATGTTCCTTTCTTTCATATGTCGGCTTCCGAGTTCGTGGAAATGTTTGTTGGCGTCGGTGCCAGCCGCGTCCGTGATTTATTTTCAGTAGCTAAAAAAAGCGCTCCTTGTATTGTTTTTATTGACGAAATAGACGCTGTTGGCCGTGAAAGAGGAGCCGGCGTTGGCGGCGGCCATGACGAAAGAGAGCAAACTTTAAACCAGATTTTGGTGGAAATGGACGGCTTTGACCGCGACACCAACGTTATTGTTTTGGCGGCCACCAATCGCCCGGACATTTTAGACCCGGCCTTGCTGCGTCCCGGCCGTTTTGACCGCCGCGTAATTTTAGACATGCCAGATATTAACGACCGCGAGGCAATTTTAAAAATTCACTGCAAAGGCAAATCATTGGGTAAAGATATCGACTTAAGAAAAGTCGCTATCCGCACTCCGGGTTTTTCCGGCGCCGATTTGGCTAATTTAACTAACGAAGCCGCTATCTCCGCCGCCCGCCAAAGCAAGCACTCTATCAGCCAGGAAGACATTTTAAATTCTATCGAGAAAGTTATTCTTGGTCCCGAACGCCGCAACCGAGCGATTTCCCAGAAAGAAAGAGAACTTGTTGCCTATCACGAAGCTGGCCACGCTTTGGTTGCCGCCAGCTTAAAAGATACCGACCCGGTTCAGAAAGTTTCCATCATCAGCCGCGGTATGGCTGGTGGCTACACCTTAAAATTACCTCTTGAAGAAACCCGTCTCAAAACCAAATCCCAATTTTTGTCGGATTTGGCGGTTTTGTTTGGCGGTTATATTGCTGAATCAATAGTTTTTGGCGATGTTAGCACCGGCGCCTCCAGCGACTTAAAGCAAGCCACCGACTTGGCTAAAAATTTGGTAACCCGCTACGGTATGAGCGAAAAACTTGGCCCGCGGACTTTCGGTAAAACCGAAGAAATGGTATTTTTGGGCCGCGAAATCACTACAGAAAAAGATTACTCCGAAGAATATGCCAAAGAAATAGACAGCGAAGTTGGCGCTTTCATCAGCCGGGCGCTTAAAGCCACTAAAAAAATTATTACTTCAGAAAGAGAGGTTTTAAATGCCATCGCAAAAGCCTTGCTTCAAAAAGAAAGCTTGGAGCACGATGAATTTTACTCGATAGTTAATGGTTTCAAAATCAAACCCGTCAAAGTATAAGTTTTATTTCTTTTCTGCTTAAACTTCAAAAGACTTGAAGATAGTCTCTGTTTTGCTTAAACTCAATTGGTACGGGCGTGTAGCTCAGCTGGTTAGAGCACAGACCTTATAAGTCTGGGGTCAATGGTTCGAATCCATTCACGCCCACAAAAAATTTAACTCAAATTAATATATTTCCCCCGCCAATTTTTTGGCGAGCGGTCTTGACATGGTTCCGCCTTCTGATAAGATGCTTTCTTTCGTGCTCATTGTTCTTTAAAAATTGCCGTTTTTATTTCGCTTTTATAAACGGTTTAAAAAAAGGGAGGTATTTTTCGGAAAAAGGTTTCAGGTTATTTTTGGGGATTTTTGAGAAAGGGAGGTTGGAGTAATGGGTGAGCAAATTGTTGAAAAAAAGGAGTGTTCGTGCGGAAAGATTGAGCCGCTAGCCGAAGTGATTCTCAGAGTTGAGCCTTATCTTAAGGAAGTTCTTAAGGGATGTCCTTTTTGCGAGAGTTTGAGAAATCCTCAAACCGGCAAAAAATTGGGATATTTCCTTGAGGATTATCTTTGGGCTCTGGAAGCTACCTTCGGCCAAGGTGAGTTTGAATTAACCCGCATTGGGTTTTCTCAAAAATTACTCGAAAAAAGCAAGAAGTAGAAAGCGAACAAAAGCCCTCCGATATAACTTCGGAGGGCTTTTTTATTTTTCTTGACAAAAACCAGGTCTTTGTTATAAGATAGCATCTTGCGTATTATTTGTTCTTTAAAATAATTTAATTTTTCCTCTGGAAAATCTTAATTCAAAACTCGCCAGTTTCGCCTGTCTCAGGCACGGGTTTATTTTATTTTTCATTGGAGCTTCTAAAATTTAAGAAAGGAGGATATTTTGGTACAAAGAAAAGCGCCACGGGGGAGAAGATTCGTTCATGGTCATAACGGTCAAAAAAAGGAGAGGGCATGTTTGAGAATAATCCAAAGGGAAAAGGTAAAAGTTCGATCGCAGTTCTTGAAAGAACACAGGAAGGCCCACATCAATGCAAATTTTTGCCGCATAAGCGTATCACCAATGGATTTTCTTGTCGCGCTGAGGCTGTTGTCCGTATTTGTCCTGTTTGCAAAAAGGCGGAAGATTCAAACTTGCAAAGTTTCGTGAGCGCCATCATCGCGTTGCAGAAAAGTCTTCAGAAAGAGCTTTTGGTTCTTATACCTTCTTAGGAGCAGAGGAAAATTTTAAGGCGTTACGATTTTTATCGTAACGCCTTTTTCTTTTTTAAATTTTTATCGCCGCTTTCACGTTCGCCTCGTCATAGCCTAGTGGCGGCGGCGGGCGTGAAAAGTCTGGTGAATTTCTTTCAATTCTTTATTGGTTAAGTGCGTGTAAACTTGGGTTGTGGAAACGCTGGCGTGTCCCAATAATTCCTGCACCGAACGCAAATCCGCTCCGTTTATCAGCAAATCGGTGGCGTAAAGGTGTCTTATCATGTGCGGCGTTATCCTTTCATCTATTCCGGCCTTGCGGGCGTAAAAATCAATCAGTCTTTGCACTGTCCGCGGAATAATCCGGCCAATAATTTTTGGCTCTTTCGCTTTGGTTAAACTAATAAATAGCGCGTCTTCGCCGTCGGCTTTTTTGTCTCTTTTTTCCAAGTAAATTTTTATGGCTTTTTGGGCGTCAGGGGACACAAAGACCACTCTTAATTTGTTGCCCTTACCTCGCACTGTAATTTCCCCGCGTTCAAAATTCATCCGGCGGTTTAACGAACAAAGCTCCGACAAACGTAGGCCGGTAGAAAAAAATGTTTCTAAAATCGCTTTGTCTCTTAAGCTCCGCAAATCATTGCCTTCCGGCGCTTTCAAAAGTCGTTCCAAATCCGCATAGTCGATAATCTCAATCTGTCGCATAGGAATTTTTGGCAATTCAATTTTATCCGGAGACAAAACTTCAAAATCCCGCTTCGTTAAATATCTGAGAAAATTGCGCAAAGCGATTATGTAATACGCCTGCGTATTTTTTTTCAGAGTTTCGTTTCGGGGAGTTTCCAGCCTGGCTAAATACAAACGGAAATCTCTGATTTTGTCCGGGTTAATATCTTTTTCGTTTTTAATGTCGGCAAACTTTAAAAAAGTCTGCAAATAATGCTCATAATTCACCCGCGTCTTTGGCGACCGGTTTTTCTCTATTTCTAGGTAATTCAGGTAATCTTCGAGCAGTTTTTTAATCTCAGCCATTACTTGAATTATAGCATTTAGACTGTCGCAAAACGGGGATTAAGGGCATATTTGACCATAAAAGCCAGCCATTGACAATATCACTAAAGTCTGCTATTCTATTATTAGTACATTCAATACAGGGGAGAGGTTATTTTTATAATATATTCCAAAAAAGGAGAGACGCTATGGAAGGTTTAGTACAGAAAGCGAAAGAAACGGTAAGTAGCTTACAGAAAAGAGTGTTTGGGGCTGATTGGGTAGCGAAGCTTGCTTGGATGAAAATCGGAGCTATCGCTTTTGTGGCTTGCTCTTTTTTCTGGAATTCACTGCTTGCCAGCGATCCTTCAAGAAACATTCTTTCTTGGAAGACTTACACAATCAGTGAGCCGAACACCAGACTTTCTCGTTTGGCCCATAAGGCAGGAGGCGACAGATTTAACAATACAGAACTCTGTATGTTAATCGCCGATAAAAACAATCTCGGGAAAGCATACGATTTATCGGTAGGCAACAAAATTTTATTGCCTGTCTATAAAAATCAGTAAACCGTCGCCGCCTCCCCAGCGAAAGCGGTTATAGCCGAGGTTGAACTTCATTGTTCTCCTCGGCTATTTTTATTTTATTTCAAATCTTTTAGCAGAACGAACTGATATCCTTCGTTTTTAAGCGTTTTAATTATTGCGTCTAAAGCGCCAATCATATTTTGCCGGTTAGCGCCGTGTTCAAGGTTAAAACCATCGTGCAAATCAATAATCGTGCCCGGCTTCACTTTGTTTATGATGCCTTTGGCAATCATTGAAGAACTAAAAAACGGCAGATAGTCATGCATTGAGTCGTCCCAATTTATAATTTTATATCCGGCTTGGGATATTGTTTTTATCATCCAGGGCGAACGAAATCCGTGCGGCGGTCGGAATAAATCCGTTTTTATTCCCGTGGCGTTAAAAATCGCCGCCTCGGTTTTATTTATTTCGTCCAGAATAGAATTATTTTTTTCTAGCGGCAGATGCCACACATGGTCAAAACTGTGATTTCCGATTTCATTTCCCTTGTCCGCTATTTCTTTGGCCAGTTGGGGATAGTAATTTACATTTTCTCCGATAAGAAAAAACGTGGCTTTGATATTGTTTTGTTCGAGAATATCCAAAACTTCCTGAGTGGAACTTCCGTTCGGGCCGTCGTCAAAAGTCAGCGCTACTACTTTATCTTTTGTTGCTAATTGATGAACTGTTCTTCCGAAAATTTCCGAACCCGGCCACGCCATACCGTAAACTAATAATCCCAAAATAATAACAGCCCAAAAATATTTTTTAGAAGCGATTTTTTTTAAGCGAAAGATAGCTGAACTGGAGTTATTATCCGAATTTTTGTCTTTACCTTCCTGTATTTTGACGGTTGAATCGTTTGGATTCATATTTGAAAGAGATTATCAATTTCTGTTTTCGAAGTCAATTGAAGCTAAAAAAATAGTGAAAACGGTTCTTTTTTGTGAAAAGCCGGGTTTTGATTCGTTAGAGCGGTTAAGTTTTAGCCGGTCAGATTCCCGGATGTTTTAATTGTTTTCGCGCTTAATAAGCGGCGTTTTTTAGGAAAACGAGTGTTTGCGTTCGGCAAGTTTTACTATGGTATCAAGTAATTCCGAAGGTAAAACTTTTGATTTAATCATAAAGCCGTCGGCGCCGATTTTATTGCAGATGTATTCGGTCTCTCTGTCGTCGAGGTTGGTAAAAACTATTACCGGCGTATTCAAGAATTTTTTATCGGTCTTAATTAACCTTAATATGGCGAAACCGTTTTCTTCCTCCGGAATCTCTTTGTTTTTTCCCGTTTCTCCTGTGGGAAGGCGCAAGTCCAAAATAACAATATTCGGCGCTGGTTTTTCTTCTAAATATTCAAAAGACGATTTTAGGTCGATTGCTGTTTCCATTTCAAAATTGTAATCTTTGTATTCTTCTCCGAAACCCGTGACGGTATCTTCAAATAGAGTTCTTAATAATTTTTCGTCTTCTACGAAAAGTATTTTAATTGTTTTCATTTGATTTATAATTCGGTATTTTTATGATGAATGTTGAACCTTTGTTTCGACCTTCGCTTTCTACGGTTATTTCGCCGTGTAATACCTCAACCATTTTTCTGGTTATAAACATTCCGAGTCCAGAACCGGTCGGAGAAACTTTGATGGCTTCTTCTCCTCTTGCAAATTTTTGGAACAATATCGCCTTGTCGGATTCGCTCAGGCCTATTCCCGTATCTTCAATTCTAATTATTGCATAATCATTCTCGAAATTTAATCCCACCTTCACTTTGCCGTTATGGGTGTATTTAAGAGCGTTATCGAGCAAATTGGAAATTATGGTGGATAAGAAATTTTTATCAGACAGAATCTCCGGTTCTTTCTCTGAATTTATTTCAAAAGATGTTTTATTCACTTTAAACTGGCGTTCAAAGTCAACTTCGTATATTTCTTCAACAAGCTGCTTAATATTTATTTTTCTCAGGTCTACTTTTATTTCTTTTTTTTCTGTTTCCAATTCCAGCGCGTCCACCATGCTATTTATAATGCCGGCCAGCTGGTCGGAAGCGATTATGATGTTGGTTTTCATTTCCTCCTGCTTTGCCGGAGGGAAATTTTTATATTTTCCGGTTCTCCAAAATTCCAGGTATCCCCGCATCGCCGAAATTGGAGTTCTAAGCTGGTGATTGATTATCTGTAAAAATTCAGTTTTTAATTTCAGCCCCTCAAGAATATCGTTTAAGTGCTCAAGTTCCTGATTTTTTATTCCCAGCTTGTCGTTGGCTTTGTTTAAATTATTAATGTTTGTCCGTAAACTGATAAGCATTTCGTTAAAAGATTTCGCCAATACGCCGATTTCATTGCTTTCCTTGAGAAGGTCTTCGCCCACGTCAATATCTATTTGCCCTTTGGCGATAGTGCTGGAAACTTCCGATAATTTGATAATCGGTTTCGTTATTTTTTTCGCGAAGCTGACTGAAAACGCCAGTGCGCCGCCGACCGCCAAAAACAATATTAAAATCATGGCTATCAGTCCCAGGAGGTAAAATATTTGAATTTTTTGTTGAAGTTGCTGGGCGTTTTTGAGCTCGTCAATAATAAGAGTTGCCGAGTTGTCTTTTACGAAAAGATATTTTTTATTCGCTTCGTTGTAATGGGCGGATGTTCCCGAAATATCGTTGTTTAAAACACTTTGAATACCTTGGTCTGTTTCCACCAGTACGCTGTTAATAGTATTTTTTAAGCCTTCATAATCGGTTTTGCTTTGTGGGTTTGTTATTTCCGTGTCCAGGTTCTTCAAAAAATCTATAATTTTTTGAACATTGACGTCGTATTGTTGCCTGTTCTCCGAGCTAGGATTTTTAAAAAATAAATTATAATCCGTTATTAAATTTGATGTTGTGTCGGACAGACTGTACTCCGTAATCAGCTTGTTTAAAACATTTTTGTAATTTTGTACTAAAACAAAATGAATCGTTATAACGGAAACGCTGGTCGCAAAAAAAACAGCGATAATTATAAAAAATGCTTTAATTAATTGCGATCTAATTTGGGTTCGCATTAATTTTTTAAACTTTTAAATAAACAAGCAATATTTAATTGCCGTAAATTTGTTTATGTGTGTGATAGCCGTCTTTTATCACTGTTTCGTCCATGTTTGCCTTGTTAACTATAATAGAGTCAATCAAATAAGAGGGGACGTCTATTTTTCCGTTATTGGTCGCGCTATTTGTAACAATTTTTTCATTTTTTGCCAAAGCAACTGCCAATTCCGCCGCTTTTTCCGCAAGCAAGCGGATTGGTTTGTAGACCGTCATTGTTTGTGTTCCCTGGATAATTCTTTGGCAGGCAGATAATTCCGCATCCTGACCCGAAACCGGAATTTTCCCGGCTAGATTAAATTCGGCTAGAGCTTTTATTACTCCGCCGGCAGTGCCGTCGTTAGCCGCTATCACTCCGTTTATGTTGATGTTAGTTTTTAAATAATTTTTTATATTGTTGTAAGCTACTTCCGGGTCCCAGTCTTCGGTTGGTTTATCGAAAACCAGCTTCACGTCGCCGCTTTTTATTTTTGGCTCCAGTATATTCATTGTTCCTTGTTTTAATAAGGTTGAGTTGTTATCCGTTGGCGCCCCGCCGACGTAGGCAAAATTTCCTTTTCCGCCCGCAGCCTCTAATACGCCCTGTGCCTGAAGCTCTCCTACTTTTACATTATCAAAAGAAACATAAGCATCAACATCGCTGTTTTTTATCAGCCGGTCATAAGCTAAAACTTTTATATTTGCCTGTTTAGCCTCTTGTACTGCCGGTGCCACCGCTTCGGCATTGTGGGCGATTACGACGATAACGTCTACTTTTTGGGAGATAAGATTTTCTATTTGGGATATTTGAAGGTTATCGTCGTTATTGGCTACTAAAGTTATCACCGATGCTCCCAATTCTTTGGCTTTTTGAGTAAATAAGTCGCGGTCGGTTGCCCATCTGTCTTCCTTCAGTGTGTCCATCGACAGACCTATCCTGATGGATTTATTTTCCGAAACGGCCGGATTATTTTTTTTCGCCAACAGAACAAAAACGACTACCGCGGCTATTGCGCAAACCGCAAGGATAATAGTTATTAATTTTTTCATATATTTTAATTATATCAAAAAGAATTTTTTAATTGTTCTTTGTGGGAGCAAAGTAAATAAACCAGGCGAACAAGGCCAGCCATATGGCTTCCGAGAAATTACCATGGACAAGGCTATTGATTCCGTTAAATCCCAAAAAACCAAGAAAACCCAACATCCGATTTGATGCGGTGTGTCTCGGTCTAGAACTTGAACCTTTCAAGCAGTATAAGGGTTATTTGGGGTCGTTTCCAGTTATGAATTTTAGGTGTCTCGGTCGCAGTTTAAATAGGAATATGACAAACAAGACATTAACAAGCCATGTCTCGATGGGACACGTCTGTGTCTTATTTCGGAGGGCCCCGCGGTCTGGACTTATCGGAACATCGGCGGCATCTTTGTTTGTTGAAAGGTCGGAATAAATAACAAAAAAACCATGAGTGTCGTCGCGGTTAAAGTGGAAAAAACAAAAATCACGATTGGAGCGGACAGCATCCGATTGTTCGGTTTGACTCAGGAAAAAGACAAACTGGCCAAACTATCTGTTATCAACAAGGAAATGGTTTTGGGTGCGGTTGGAGATAGCGCCACTAATTCTCTATTCAAAGATTTTCTTGAGAATCATTTACCCAAAACCAACAACGAAGCTGGCTGGACCATGCTCATCCGAGATTTCGCCAACTTCTTATGTGAATTGAAAAACGCCCCTAAATTCGAAAGTTCTAATTTCTTGATTGTGTATCGCCACAAAGTTTTTCTTGTTAGTGGCTATTTTATAAGGGAAGTGAATGATTATTATGCAATCGGCGCAGGTATGGATTACGCGCTGGCCGCGCTTTATTTGGGGGCTAGTGTAGAGAAGGCAATCAAAGCGGCTTGTCACCTGTCCATATTATGCGAGGAACCGATTAACATTGTTCAGGTTAACGGCAAGGGCATAATTCACAATTATTGATTGCGAATAGCTGATATTGTATAGTTGAATTAACAATTTAATAGCCCGTATGGGCAGACCTAAACCGTTCAGAAATGGACGGCATGGTTGTAAAACGATTGCGCGTAGAAAACTCCTAGTCAGAGCACGCGCAATCGTCGCATCTCGAAAGGGATGTGGGTATCGCAAGATATCGCTGGCTGGGAGTTTTTGTAGAAAAATTAACTCCTGCCAGCTCATTAATAATTAGTAAAAA
>Ga0265316_10001061_pt1 | contig 29763 bp, 25 predicted proteins | sample 4522metaG_FD_202092 | JGI IMG/M metagenome (GOLD analysis project Ga0265316, IMG submission 202092) | Rhizosphere microbial communities from Carex aquatilis grown in University of Washington, Seatle, WA, United States - 4-5-22 metaG | ecosystem: Host-associated > Plants > Roots > Rhizosphere >...
TGGGTGACGTGCGCCTCGGGGTCACTGACCATCGCCGCGACGAGCGCCCAGTTCTTCGCGTCGTCGAAGTATGCGCCCGGCCAGGCGACCGAAGTGCCATCGCCGCGGAACGCGACGAAGTGCGACGGTAGCAGTTGCTTTCCGGACGCGCTTCGCACGTAGAAGCAGACGTCTGCGTCGCGGCCGCTCTCGTGCGAATGGTGCCGATCGAGATCGCCACCCCCCGCGCGCGACAGATGTCCGACCGAAGCAATCGCGTCCGGAAAGTGCCGCCGCACGGCGCGCGCCGCACGATCGATCATCGCCACGAGCGGCTCCAGTCCCCAACGGACGTCGCCGCCCTCGTACGCGGGAACGATGCGAACATGAGGCGCCGTCTCCAGATGCGCGCCGCCGAGGAGACGCCCTTCCGTCGGCGACCCGATGCTCCTGCCGAAGCGAAGCGCGGCGGGGCCGAACGCGGTCGCGCGCGCGGTCGTGGGGTGTCGCTGCACCGATCCGGGGAACGCCCCCGACGACAGCGTGAGCGTCGCGAAGATCGATGCGAAGGCGAGAGGAGCGGGGCGCACGGGCGGGGTGTCCAATTGACAACCACAGTCGAAGGACGAGGGCCAAGTTGGTTGTGGTCGCGCTCCCATGGGTTCGCCGGGCGGGGGCCGACAGGATCGGAACCGCCCCTTCGGCTATCCTCGCCCCTGTCTTGGCTACCGACAGTCTCTTCTCTTCTCGTTTTTCCGTGAGTGATCGACGCGCCACTCTGGTCGGCCGAGCCGGCGAGATGCGCGAGCTCGAACGCGCGTACGCCCTCGCTTCCGAGCAAAAGCTGACCCATACGGTCACCGTCGTCGCCGCGGCGGGCATCGGAAAGACCCGGCTCGTGCGCGACTTTCTCGTCCGCGCGCGGGAAGGGCGTATGGCCCCGCGCGTCTTTCGGGGCGCCGCGCGCAGCGGAGGCCCATCCTATGAAGTGTTCGCGCGGGTCCTGCGCGCCCGAATCGGGATCGTCGAGGGCATGGATGTAGAGGCGGCAAAGGTGCAGGTGCGTGCCCAGCTCGCCGCCGTGCTCGAGGATCGCAAAGTCGGCGACGTCGCGTACTTTCTCGGCAAGCTCCTCGATCTCGACTTCCAAGGCTCGCCGCTGATCAACGCAGTCGAGGGCGACCCTCCGCAGGTTCCGTCGATGCGGCGCGCGGTCATCAAGAGCTTCCTCGAGCTCGACGCGACCAAGGAAGCCGAACCGCTCGTGCTCGTCTTCGACGACTTGCAGTGGGCGCACGACGATTCGCTCGAACTCTTGGCTTCGCTCATCGATACGCTGCGGGCCCCCATCCTCGTCGTTTGTATCGCTCGGCCCGAGATCCTCGCCCGGCGCGACGACTGGAGCCGTCACGGCGGCGATCGGCACATGGTCATCGACCTGGCCGCACTGAGCGACGTCGACGCGGCCGTCGTCATGCACGACCTGCTCTCGCCGTGCGGCGATCAGGAACTCGACGCGCTCGTGGAAGAGGCCGTCGTTCTGGCGGGGGGCAACCCCGCGCTTCTCGAACAGATCGTGCGCGTTTACCACGAGAGCGGCGTGCTCGAAGCGTCGAGCGATTTCGACGAAGACCATTGGACCATCCATCTGGACAAGCTCGGCGGCGTCAGGCTCCCGCTGAGCGTTCAGGACGCCGTCCAAGCACGAATCGCCGCGCTTTCCGCCGAAGAGCGTGACCTGCTCGAGCGGGCGGCGGCGATGGGCAGCGTGTTCTGGCTCGGCGGGCTCGTGGCCACGCGCCGCCAGCGCGCCGCGCCCCCAGAGACGTGGGAGGGCGGGGAAGCGGCCGACGTCCTCGTCGCGCGTCAGATTCTCTCCGATCTCGTGGAGCGAGACTACGTGCTCCGACTTCCGGACAGCACGTTCGCCGGCGACGAGGAGTACGTTTTCAAGCACAACCTGGAGCGCGAGGCGCTCGAACGCCTGACGGCCGCGGCATCCTCGCGTGGGTACCATCGCGCGATTGCCAATTGGCTCTCGTTTCGAGAGAACATCGAGGCAAGCGAGGAATACCTCGAAATGCTCGGCCGGCACCGGGAGCGGGCCGGAGCGAACGCCCTCGCCGCGATCGCGTACGTGAATGCCGCGGACGTCTCGCGCTCGCGCTACGCGAACACCAAGGCCGCAGAGCTCTACGCGAAAGGGCTTGCGCTGCTCGACGGCGAACCGGGAGTGCCCAAAGGCCGCAGCCACCCCCCCCCTTCCACCGACGAGGCGGACGAAGACCTCCGGATGCGCGCGCTGCACCACTACGGGGACGTGCTCCACTCGCTGGGCCGCAACGAAGACGCACTCCGGGCCTTTACCGAGATGCTCGCGCGAGCCTGGCGGCTCGACCTCCGGAGCAAGGGTGGGGCGGCTCATTCGCGAATCGGAAGGCTCTATCGGGAGACGGGCCGGCTCGATCAGGCCGCGCGCCATTTCACGGCCGCGCTCGCCCTCTTCGGGCAGTCGCGCGACGAGCGGGGCGTCGGCAGCACGCTCGACGACATCGGAAAGCTCCACTGGCTCAAGGGGGACTATGTCCTCGCCCTCGAGTACACGCTGCGAGGCCTCGCAATGCGCCGCAAATTGGGGGATCGGCGCAGCATCGCCCTCAGCTTGAACAATCTTGGTCTGGTGCACCAGGACTCGGGCAATACCAAGGCGGCGCTCGAAGCGTTCGAACACGCGCTCCGCATTCGGCGCGACATCGGCGATCTGGTGGGCGTGAGCATCACGCTGAACAACCTCGGCACCGTCGCGCAGGACATGCGCGAAGACAAGAAGGCGCTCGCGCTCTTCGCCGAGGCTCACGACATCGCCAAGGAGACGGGCGACCGCAACCGGACCGCCCTCATCCTGACGAACCTCGGCGAGACGCACAATCGCCTGGGCGATCCCTCCCGGGCCGTCGCGATGCTCAAACAAGCCGAGGAGGTCGCCGACGAACTCGGCGACAAGCTCGGGCTCGCCGAAGCGGCCCGCGGCCTGGGCAAGGCCTATCTCGCGCAGCGCGAGTACACCAAGGCGCGCGAATGCACCCAGCGGTCGGTCGATCTGTTCACCCAGACCGGAAGCCGCGTACAGCTCGGCGTCGCGCTTCGCTCGCTCGGCGAGGTGACGCTCGCGGCGAGCGCGGGAGGGGCCGGCGTGCGCGACGCGGCCGAGCAGCTCAAGCGATCCATTGGCATCTTCGAAGAGATCGGCAACGACGTGGAGCTCGCGCGCAGTTGCCGCGCCTATTCGGACCTGCTGCGCGGGATTCCCGAGCACGCGACCGATCACGCCGTCGCCGCCGAGGCGCAGATCTTGGCGAGGCGCGCCGACGAGATACAGTCGAAGATGCGCCTCCAGGCCGACGCCAAGGAGCGACAGAAGCAGACCGAGCCGGATATTGACGCCGCCGTTCTGCAAGGCGATCAAACGATTCCGTGAAGCAGTATCTCGACCTCGTACGCGAAGTCCTTACGAAAGGGACGCGAAAGCCCAACCGGACCGGTGTGGACACGCTCTCCACGTTCAACGTCAACTACGAGATCGACCTTCGCCAGGGGTTTCCTCTGCTGACGACCAAAGAGATCTCCTGGAAGAACATCGTCGTCGAGAATTTGTGGTTTCTGAGCGGCGACACGCACATCGGTCTCCTCAAAAAGCACGGTTGCAAATTCTGGGACCCGTGGGCCGACGAGAGCGGGCGCGTTCCGAGCGCGTACGGCAACTTCTGGCGGCACTTCCCCGTGCACGGCGCGGTCGAAGGGCGGGAACCGCACGCCGCGTACCGCGATCAAATTGCTTGGGTCGTCGACGAGCTCGAGCGCAACCCAATGAGCCGGCGACTCGTGGTGAGCGCCTGGGCGCCGGGCAATGCCCAGGCGAGCAAGCTGCCGCCGTGCCACCTGCTCTTCGCGCTCAATGTCCAACTCGACGATGGCGGCGAGCCGATGCTCTGCTTGCATCTCACCCAGCGCAGCGCAGACGTCGCTCTCGGCGTACCGTACAACATCGCTGGGTATGCGCTTCTTCTCGAGCTCTTCGCGCGGTTCGCCGGGATTCGCGCCGGCCTGTTTGCTCACACCCTCATCGACGCGCACGTGTACACGGCGAAGGCCGACGGGTCGATGGCGGAGTACGATCACGTCCCGGGCTTGAAAAAGCAGCTCGAGCGAGAACCGAGGCCGCTTCCCCGTCTCTCCATCAGCCCCGCGATCCGCGGCCTCGACGACCTGAACGCGCTACTTCACGCGGACACGCACGCGATTCTCGAACAATTCGTCCTCACGGGATACGACCCGCACCCGGCTATCCCGTTCAAGGTAGCGGTTTAGCCGATGCGAGGAATCATTTTTGCCGCGTCGCCCAACGGGATCATCGGCGTCGATGGGGCAATCCCTTGGCGCTACCTCGGCGACTGGAGACGGTTCAAGCGGGTGACGCTGGGGTCGGCGGTCGTCATGGGCCGGACGACGTTCGAGTCCATCGGCAAACCGCTTCCGGGGCGCCGCAACATCGTCGTGACCAGCCGCGCCATCGACGTTCCCGGCGTCGAGCGGGCGCGCAGCGTCGAAGAAGCACTGGAGCTCGCCGGCGGGGGCGACGTTTGGTTCATCGGCGGCGCGCGGATCTTCGAAGACGCGATGAAATACACGGACGTCATCGACGTGACGTACGTCCCCGACTACGTGGACGGCCGGGATGCGGTCTACGCGCCGCTCATCGACGAAGGAGTGTTCGAGCCCGGACCGGTCGTGGCACACGAAGACGAGCCGGCGCTACGCCGTCGCGTCTACAGCAGGCGCGCTTGAAAGGGCCGCTCCGCGACCACGGCTCGCTATCGCCGGACCAAGGCGCGAGCGGGCACTAGGGTCGCCGCGGTGTGCGCGGCCAGTTCGCTCGTGCTCTGCGCGTGCAATTGGGCTTGGGCGAGGCGCTCGCGTAGCAGCCCTTCGGCGGCTTCCTCGTCGCCCGGGCGGAGGACGCTGCGGACGAACACCTCGGCAGCCTTGTACGAGCTTCTCACGAGAGGCCCCGAAGCGACGAACGCGAAACCGAAGGCCCGTCCTTCGCGCGCGAATTCGTTGAAGCGCTCCGGCTCGACGTAGCGCGCGACCGGCGCGTGTTTGGGCGTCGGCCGCAGGTACTGGCCGATCGTGACGATGTCCACGCCCGCCGCGCGGAGATCGCGCATGGTCTCGAGGACCTCGTCGTCGGTCTCGCCGATTCCCACCATGATCGAGCTCTTGGTGACGACCTCCGGCGCGCGCTCTTTCGCGCGTCGCAGAACACCGAGGGATTGTTCGTAGCTGCAGCGCACGTCGCGAATGGTGCGCTGGAGCCGGCGCACGACTTCGATGTTGTGCGCCCATACGTCCGGACGCGCGTCGACCGTGACGTCGACCGGGTCGAGGTGTCCGCCGAAGTCACCGAGCAGCGTTTCGACCAGCATGTCGGGCCGGAGATCTTTCAGCCGCATCACGGTCTTCGCCACGTGGCCCGCGCCGCCGTCGAGCAAGTCGTCGCGGTCGACCATCGTCATCACGACGTATTGCAGCGGCATGCGCGACAGCGCGCGCGCCACGTGCTCGGGCTCGCGCACGTCCACCGCGCCGCGCGGGTGACCGGTCGACACCGCGCAGAACCGACAGGCGCGCGTGCAGGTATCGCCGAGGAGCATCACCGTGGCGGTCCCCTCGTTCCAGCACTCGCCCACGTTGGGGCAGCGCGCCTCCTCGCAAACCGTGTGCAAGTCGAGGCTCCGGAACGTCGCCTTGAGCTCGCCGTAGCGTTCGCCGCCGGGCGCTCGCACCCTGAGCCACGCCGGCTTCGGGGCAAACCGAGCTGGATCGTTCATTGCCCAGATTGTCCTAGCACGTCCCTCCCACCGTTACCGCGCGCGCCTCCACGCGACCAATGCCCAGCCCGTCGCGAGGAGCGCAAGGGCTACCGCGCTCGCGCGCTGCGACAGATCGAGGGGAGGGACGCCACCCAACAGATTGCGCAGGTGGCCTCGCGGCGTCACGAGCGCGGCAGCCCCGTCGCTCGCACCGAGCACCCAGTCGGCCACGAGCAGGACCGGTCGCCCTCCGCCCCTCCTGCCGAAGCTCGAGCCGAGCGCGAACCAGGCCGAATAGCCCGCTCCACCGAGGGCTCCGGCGTAGGCGCTCGCCAGCGCGTCGCGAAGAAGCGGCGGATCGGTCGATCCGTGCGCAAGGACGTCGACGCCAGCCGCGACAAGGGCCCCCGAGACGACGCACGCGCCGGCGGCGACGAGGATGGCCGCGGCGGCGGAGCGGGCGGGCGACGCGCCGAACGCCACCAAGGGAGCCGTGGCGTGCGACAGCGAGTGGCCGCCGACCACGCCCCCGACCAGCACGTAGGCGAGGAGAGGCAGCACGAGCGGGCCGAGAGCCCCGAGCAGTGCGTGATCGGCGCCGTGAGCCGATCCCCGCCACCGTGCGGCGATCCCGAACGCCAGCGCGATGGCAAACCAGCCGGCCACGGCCATGCGTGTGCGCGGCGTCCGCAGCAGCCGCAGTGCCGGTGCCCATGCGACCGCCGCGATCACGGCCGCCGTTCCGCGAGAAGAAGCGAAGCGCGCGTACGATCGAGGGCCGACTCGTAGGTCGCCGCCTCGACGCCGGCCGCCGCCGCTCGCACTTCGTCGAGGGAAGGGGGCTGAACTCGTATCTCCGTGACTCGTGCACCCGATACGACGATCGCGCGTCCGGCCGCCCGAGCGAGTTCCACCGCATCCCTCCCGCGTGCGACGACCGCGGCACCCCGCCTCGCGACGGCCTCCACGCACTCCTCGCGCGCGAGCGCTGCGGCCAGCCCCCGGGGGTCCTCCGCGAGAATGCGAAGGAGCACCCCTTGAGGCGCAAACCCGGCCAGCGCATCGAGCGACGCCGCCCTGCCGACCACCGCCCCGGCCTTCAAAAGGACGTGATCGTCGGCGATCTCTCCCGCGTCTCGAACCGAAGACGTCGCGATCACGACGGCCCAGCCCTCGGCCGCTCGCGCGCGGACGACGTCCGGCAAACGCGTCACCGCGCGCGGATCGAGCGCTACGAATGGTTCCTCGATGAGGAGAACCCGCACGCGCGACGAGGTCACCGCCTCGACCATCGCGACCGCCCGCGCCTCTTCCGGCGACAGCGTTGCAACGGCACGCCTGGCGAGCGCCTCGATTCCAAGCTGACGCAGGCGGTCCTCGGCGTCTTGCTCGGGCTCGCGGCGTATGGCTGCGGCCAGCGTCAGAACCTCGGTCACGCTCATGGCAGGAGGCAGCACCGGCTGCACGGGGACGAACCCAATGCGTGGCCGGATGCCGGCATCGGTCGGCGCGCCGTCGAGCACCCGCACGCGCCCCGAGCGAAGGCGGGTCGCTCCGGCGACGACCGCGAGCACGAGGGCGCCTCCGTCGGCGGCTCCGCCGACGAGCGCGTGCGCGCCGGGTCCCCAGGCGAGCGAAAGGTTCGCGAGCGCCAGGGGGGCGCGACGAGTCGCAACCTCCTCGAGGGAGATCACTCGGCTTGCTCCGCTTCGGCACGCGCCAGGCGCGCTCCCACCACGACGACCGAGACGGCGACGACCGCGGCGAGCGCCGCGAAGGCGCGCGCTGCACCGGCGCCAGAGTCGATCGGCGAGAAGACTCCCGCGCGAATCGCGTCGAGCGCGGCCGGAATGGACGTGAGCTCGTGCCAGCCCCGGGGCAAGAGCAGCGACGTCCACGGAGAGACGAGCTCGGGGAGAGCGAGCACCGACAGAAACGTGAAGTATCCCGCGGCCCGGCTCCCGGTGCTGAGCGACGCCATCGCGACCGGTCCGAGGGTCGCCGCGAACGCAATCGCGTACGCAATGGCACCGGCCCAGGATCGGACGGCTCCCGACGACGCGCCGCCGATCGACGTCGCCGCCAGGCCCGCGACGAATGTCGCCCCCCCGACCACGGCGGCGAGCACCAGAACGAGACCCCCCACGCGCCCGCGGACGTACGCTCCGGCGCTTACGCCCCGGGCGCGGATGAGCGCGAGCACGCCCTGCTCGCGGTCGCGATCGATCGCCCGAAGAGAAGCGCCGAACGCGATCGTCACTCCCGCGCACCACGCGATACCCTCCGCGGTGACCACGGGGACTCGCGAGACGACGCCGCCGCGCCGGGTCATGGCCACACATGCGACGATCGCGGTCGCCACGCCGAGCACTGCGAGAACGACGCCGGACGCGGCCAGGGGTCCCCGAGTGGCGAGCCAGGCGCCGAACGCGAGCGTTCGGGGGGGCCTTCTTGCGAGCGGCGGCACGGAGCCACGAGACCATAGGAGCGCCGTTCGCTACAAGAGCGTCGAAACCGTGCGAAACTGGCCGGCACCCATGGAGGCCCCCGCCCGCAGCAACGAAGAGGGCTCTTTGTTCGGCCCGCCGACCCCTTGGCGCCGCTGGTTGCCGCCGCTCGCAATCGTTGCGTATGCCGCCGTCCTCTCCGTGTGGCTCGAGGGGGCGAACGACCCACGCACCTGGTTGGCGGGCGCGGCCGCGCTCGTGGTCGGAGGCATGGCCGTCCGGAAAGCCACCCCGGTAGCGCGGATCTTGGGCTGGGGGGCCGCCATGATCCTCGCATCGCTCGGACCGGCACGCGAAAGCCGGGTGCTTTGCCTCTTCGGCGTCGCGGGCGCCCTGGCGTGCGTAGGATCGGCGATCGCGGCGATAGCGGCCATTCCGCCGTCTGGAGGGATCGTGCGCGCGGAGCCTCCCGCCCCCCGCGCGCCTTCGCTGGTCGCGGTCGGGGCGTTCTGGGCCGCCGCCCTCGTCGCCCGCGTAGCCCAACCCTCCGACGGGCCCGACTGGATGACGGCTCGTCCCGAGCTCTGGACCGTGGGGGCCGCGACGGCCAGCGCGCTGGTACTGGTCGCGCAAACGGAGTGGACGCTGCGCCGGCGCGGCCTGGAGCTCGGGGTCGTCGAGCGTGCGCTTGCGATCCGTGGCTTGCTGGGCACTTTGCTCGCCGTCGTCCTCGTCGTCGGCGTGCTCGGGCGCACCGAGGCGGACTCGCTCGCGCGGCTGGCGCTGGGCCTGGCGAGCGTGGTCGCCGCGCGCGCGGCGCTGCACCCCGACGCCGTCGCCGTGGCGCGGTGGGCGCGGCGGGCCGTCGTCTTGACGATCACGGGCGGAGGCGTTGCCTTGCTCGGTGCTTCGGCCGTCTCCGGCGGCGGAACCGACGTTTGGGGTGTCGTCGTCGCCACGGCGGCCGTCGCGATGGCGGTGGGCGCGGGTGTCACGGCACTCGAATCGCCTCTGCGCCCGGAGCGGGGCAGCTGGCTCGACGCATGCGCGCGCGCGGCAGCCGAAACGTCTCGCGCGCAACCCGAGGACGTCATTCGCGAAGTCCTTCGTGCCCTTCGCGAGCCCGCCGGCCTGTCGTCGCCTTCCCCCGAGCTTTGGACCCTGTCCCCCCCGACGGCCACCAAAGTCGACGCCGCCGGTTATGTGCACGAACGTCCCGCGGAGCTCCCGGCCGCGCTGGTCTTCACCGCCTCGCGCGAGCCAGAAGGGACGCTTCGAGCGGATGTTCTCGACGTGCTCGAGGTACGGCGCCCCGATCTCCGCCCGCTTGCGAAATGGATGGCGGACCACGCCGCACTCCTCGTCACGATCGTCGCCTACGAGGGGGAAGCGGAGGGCGTGCTCGTCCTCCCCCGCATCGCACGTACCCAGCCCCCGACTCTGGAAGAGGTGCGGGCGCTCAAGAACGTGGCCGACCGCCTCGCCGGGGCATGTCGCGCGCGGGCCGCGCAGGCGCGCCTTCTCGCGCAAGCGAACGACGCCAACGAACGGGCGGAGGCGGCGCAAGAGCGAGTGGAGCGGCTCCTGCACGAGCGCGCGCTCGACGAAGGACGGGATTCGCTCGCCGCCACGCGCTTGGCGAGGCCTGCGACCGTCGGGGGGTATGCGGCCGGCTCGCGAATGGCGCTCGAAGCGCTCGAGCTCCGCGCTTGTGCCGACGCCCCGCTCGCGGTCGTGGCACCGAGCGGTGTGGACCCGTTGCCGTATCTGGCAAGGGCACACCTCGTTGGCGCACGCCGGAGCGGGCCGCTCGTCGTCGTGGACGCGACGAGCGCTCGAGAGCACGACCTCGCGCGGTGGCGGGATCCGTGTCTATCGCCGCTCGCGCTGGCCGATCGAGGCCTCCTGGTTCTCCTCGACGGCGCCGCGCTTCCCGTCGATGTCCAGCAGCTCGTCGCGCGCGCACTCGCCGAGAGGCGCGCCCCCTGGGAGCGTCCACAACCGCTGGAGGTTCAGATCGCTTTGACGGCGGTGGTCGGCCCCGAGCAGCTGGCAGCCGAGGGGCGCCTCGACCCGTCGCTCGCCCTTCGTCTCGCCGACGCGTGCGCCTCTCCGGTCGTCCTTCCGCGCCTTCGTGACCGGATCGAGGACCTTCGCGCCATTCTCACGGACCGTCTCGCGCGCGAAGGGTTGCGTGTTCTCGGGCGGCCCGTCGGAATCGAGCACGCCGCGTACGCGCGCCTCGTGGAGCACCTATTTCCCGGCGAAGACGCCGAGCTCGGGGTCATCGTGCAGCGGTTGGTCGTCCGATGCTCCGGCGACGTGGTGCGGGCATCGGACGTCGACGCGTTGCGTCTTCCGGGTCAGGTCGCCGCTCCGCGCAGCGCGAGCGGCCGGCGGAAAAGTCCGCTGTCGGCATGAAGCTCGTCCGCGAAGGCGTAGAAAAGCTCCTTGTCTCGCTCGTTTCGAGCGTGTTACTCGTGCGAGCGCCGCGTTGTTCCCGACCGGGAGGAGACGACGATACCCATGCAAGGTTTCGCCAGGACTGTGCTGCAAACAATCGGTCTCGCCGCGCTTTTTTCGGGGGCCGCGTGCGGAGGCGACGACAACCCCTACAAGCCTCAGCCGGCGTGGTCCGGCAAGCACGCCAGTCTTCCGGCGCCGATGGCGCCCCCCAACACTCCCGTCAAGTCGGGCGACGGGTACACCGTCTACGGAGCCATCCATCAGCTCCGGAGCCTGATTCACAGCAAAGACGTCACTGCCCAGCCGATCACGGTCGTCGGCTACGTCGTCGACTCGAACATTCCCCGGGCCCCTGACTGCGCGGTCCACAAGACGGGCAAAAAGGACCCCGACAACTGTGCGCCCGAAGTGCCGAGCTTCTGGATCGCGGACAACAAGGGCGACATGAAAGGCCCCAAGATCCGCGTCGTCGGTTGGGCCAGGAACTTCGCGGTCGTCTACGACGCGATGACCGTTTACAAGAAGGTCAAGCCGGGCGAGCAGCCGAAGGACGGCGGCGTGTCCGACGACATGCTCAATGTGACCGTGCCCTTCCCTCTGCCGGCAGTGGGCGAGAAGGTGAAAGTGACGGGCGCGTACAACGTGGCCAAAGTGGTCGTCTCGGACATGGTCAGCGAGCCGACGGGCGGGGTCATCGCGTACAGCAAGATCGAGCAGCTCGAGCCTTCCCCGGAGCCGGCCGCGTTCGCAAAGAAGATTCCCTAGCAGAAGCCTGGCGCTTTTCGCCGATACCGGCGCGATCCCGGCGTCGAGCGTGCTCGCGTACGGAAGTACGCTCCGCGCGCTCGACACCGGGCTCGCTTGGTCTCGGCGAAAATCACCAGGCTTCTGGGTGCGACCGTCGGCTTTGATCGGGCGTGTGTGAACGAGGCTCACGGGCCTCTGAGCGGGCGGCTCATCGTTCGCGACCGTCCGTCTCCGGCCTCGTCTCGAGGATACGTAGCAAGCGCCGACGCTCATCGTTCGCCAGAGCGGCAACGCCCGTGTTGGTCACGGACCACGTCGCAAGAATACCCCGCAGCTTCCTCCGATCGTCCGCAGACCACCCCGACTCGGGTCCTTCCAAGATTCGTAGGGCCGCGGCCGCGCCCACTCCGCGCGCGAACGTCGCTTCCTCCGTGGGCGGAGTGCCAGCGGCCATTCCGCCGTGTCCGAGTGCCTCGGCGATCGCCCGCTCCGCCAGCAGCTCCAGCGCCGGCGAAGCAGCGTGCCGGTTCTTCACGAGCGCGTCGCGCGTAGCTCGACCCAACGCCGCGTCCACCTCTCCGTCCGGGAGTCGCGCGAGCGCGCGCATCCCGATCGTTCGTCCGGCCCGCGTCGCCACCAAAGCCAGCGTCGCGCTCGCCCAGGTGAAGGCCGGCTCGGTTCGCGTGCAGGTCGCGAGGTCTGTCAGCGGCGTGCGGGCCAGGAACCGACCGAGCACGTCGACCGCCAATTCGCGGTCGATCGCCAGCGGAGCGAGCTCGAGCAGCCGGCGCGAGGACCGCGTCACGCGCACGCGTCGCAGTCCCGGCCAGGCCTGAAGTCGCGGCGGCGGATCGACGCCCAGAAAGACACGCCGCTCGCTCCACCACGAAACCGTGGTGTCCGTCCGGGTCACCTCGAGCAGACGCGCGAACCAGGCGTGCCGGGACACGGTCTCACGAACGCTGCGCGGCGCGCCGACGGAATCCACGGTTCGTCTCGCGAGTGCGACCAGCCGCCCCGCCGCACCTCGTCGAAACGTGGCTAATTGCGGGTTCATCGACTGGAGGAGATCGTGCAGCGCCCCGGCGAGGACCCATTCCGCGGCGCTCGGCGGACCGAGATCGTCGATGGGGACGAGAAGCCGCGCGCGCCGCACCCGGGCCCGCTGCACGCGAGCAATCGTCTCCGGATCGACGGGCGGCATCGATGCGACACTCCCGAGAGCCCGTGCCGTGGCGGTGCCGATGGCGCGGCCTGGGCGCAGGCTTCCGCCGAGCACCAGAGGAGCCATCACGCCTTGGAAGAGGCGGAGGGCGATTGCATCGACGTCCGTCTCCACGTCTCACCCGCCCGCTTTGGTGGCTGCGTCGTCCACGAGTTTGGGCACCGGCCCAACGGCAACCACTTTGAGTTCGATGAGCGCTTCGGAGAGCGATTGCTCGATTGCCTGCGCCGCCAAAGGCTCCCACGAGGGCGCCTCGAGCAGGACCGACTCGAGCGTCGAGAACGCACGCTCCTCCACGGTCCAGGCTTGCCCGTCGGTGCCGACGAAGACGACCTGCGACGGTGGGGCGCCGAACGCTCGCGCCACGACGTCCGGGGCGAGCGCCGGGGTCACTCGGTAGCCCGCGGGTAAGTAAAAATTCGGATGGATCTCCACGAAGAACGAGCCGAGCGGCATCGATTCGATGCCCGCCTCCGAGCGCACGAATGCTCCGCGCGTGGTCATCGCGATCCGCGCTTTCGCCACGACCGCACGGGGCAGGGCGTAGGCGAGGCGGCGAAAGAGCGGCAGCTCTTCGGGCGCAATGAGAGTCGCGGTCGCGTCGCGCCAGCGCGCGTTCGAGGGAACGACACGCACGGGGACTTGCGTGATCGCAGCCTGGGTGGTCCGCACCGCGACCGCCGCGTCTTCCCCCTTGGTGCGCATCTCGAAACGCGCGAAGGTCGAGAGGGGCGCCATGGGCGCCACTCGGTCGATGACCCACGGGTCGCCGCCGCCTCCGCGCAGAAACACCAGGGCGGCCGGGTCGAAGACCGGGCACGCGCGGAGTTCGACCGGGTGCCGGTATCCCGACTCGACCACGACGCCGGGACTCGCGGGGACGAAGCAGGTGATTCCGGGCGTGGTGTGCACCAGCTGTCGCATGCGTTCGGGCAGTTGAGGGATGCGCATCACCCAGCGGCGGACGGGCGAGTCGTCGAGCGCACTCTCCTCGGGCCACTCGGCGACGCAGACGTCCCCTTCGACCCGGGAGCGCACCAGGTACTGTACGGCAGCGGGCCCGAGCCCCTGCTCGGTGACGAGGAAACGCGTGCCGGGTTCGAGCTTCGTCGAAGGATCGACGCGCGGCATGAGGCGAAGCAAGAGCGTGCGCAGATCGATGCGACGTTCGATGTCGTAAGTCTGCGAGAAACGCTCGTGGTAGAGCGCGTACGGCGCCTCCGTGGAGACCAGGTGCGAGGCGTCGTAGCCGAAGGGTGCGGTCGAGTCGCGGTACTGTACGAAGTGGCGCGACGTTCCCGTGAACGCGATGCCCCCCACGAGGCGCGCGATCTCGGCCATCCGGTCCATGCGATCGCTCGACTCGGCCGCGAACTCGAACGTGATCTCGCGGGTGCCGAGCTTCGACTTGAGCAGATTCATCGCCAGCGACGGGACGATGTGCTCGAGGGAGTGTTCGCGCGTATAGGCCGCGAGCAGCATGACGAGCCGGTCGATGGACGGGAGCAAGATGAGCCCCTTGGCGCCGAGCGCCACGCCCTTGGAGTCCAGGCTGAGCCCGGGGGTATGCAGTCGCGTCTGATGCAGAGCGATGCGTTCGACCATCGGCGTATTCACGATAGCCTGGCCGGGGGTTTCGCGGTCCGACGGGCGACGAGGCCGAGATTCCGAGTCAGCGGGACTTCACGGCTCGATCGCGCCTGCCATCACGAGTACGGCACCGAGCACCGCTGCCGCGACTGTCTCGGTCCGCAGCGTCAGCCCTCCCAACGAGGCGATGGTCCATCCAGCCGCCGCGGCGCGCTCCACTTCACCGGTTTCGAGTCCGCCCTCGGGCCCGCAGGCAAACGCGAGAGGTCCGCCGCGCGCGATGGCCTCGAATAGGGCTGGCCCGACCGGCTCGGTCGCGCGCTCCCAGAGGCAAAAGCGCGCTCCCTCGGCCGGCTCCACGCCCGCGATGGCCTCGGTCCACGCGCAAAACGGCTCGACGGCCGGCGCGTCGCTCCTCCCGCACTGCCGCGCGGCCTCCTGCGCGATGCGAGTCCACCGAGCCTGCCGGGCCGAGGCTCTCGCGGCGTCGAGCCGTACGACACTTCGCTCGGTTTGCGCGACGACGATTCGCGTCGCACCGAGCTCCGTCGCGTCCCGCACCACGGCGTCGCATTTGTCTCCTTTGGCAAGGCCTTGGATCCACGTGACGGCGCGAGGCCCCCGGGCGGCGGCTTCGCGCGCGTCCTCGAATCGGACCGTCATCCCGTCCGGGTCGGTCTTGACCACGACCGCGCTCGCTTCGAGCGAACGGACCGGGTCGAAGCCGACGAACGCGTCGCCCGCGCCCAATCGAAGGACGCGCGCGAGATAGTGAGCCACCGCGCCTTCGAGGCGCCGCTCGCCGGAGGCGAGGTCCGGAATGGGGGCACGAACCATCACCCGCGCATCACGACCGCGACCCATTCGCCCTTGCGAACCGTGCGTTCCTCGGTCAGCGCGGAGTACGCCGCGCGCACCTCCTCGAGCTGGGCGGGCGCCACGTCGCCGGCGAGAATTCCGGAGAGGACGAGGAGTCCGCCGGGAGCCAGGCACCTCTCGAGCGAACGCGCGATCTCGACCAGGACCCCCGCTTCGATGTTTGCGATGACCGCCGCGTATCGCCCCTCGACGTCTGCAACGGGGCACCCGTCGGCATCGACGCGCTCGTTCATTCGATTGCGCAGGGCGTTCTCGCGCGTGACGAGCACCGCGTCCGGATCCACGTCGACGGCGCGTGCGCGGGCGGCCCCGAGCGCCAGCGCCACGAGCGACAGGACTCCGCTGCCGCACCCGACGTCCAGCACCGGAAGGCCTTGGAAACGTGCGGAATTCTCGCCGAGCACCTCGGCGACCAGACTCGTCGTCTCGTGAAGTCCGGTGCCGAAGGCCCGGCCCGGCTCCAGGACGACGGTGGTCTCTCCGGCCTCGGGAGTGTACCGGCGCCATGGAGGACATATGACGATTTCCCGGGCGATGCGGAAGGGCTCGAAGTATTTCTTCCACTCGTCCCGCCAGGCATCTCCGACGACCGTTTCGACCCGCGGCGACCACTCGGCCGGCAGCTCGCCTGCCGCGGCGCGCGCGTCGTCTTCGCGTTCGAAGCTCGCGATGAGCGTGACTTTGCCGATCGAGCCGCGCGCCAGAGTCGTTTGGTCGCGTGACTCGACCCCGCCGGCCCCGAGTTCGAAGAGCTGCGCGCCGGCCTCGTCGGCTTCCTCCTCGCCGACGTCGATCGCGACGTACGGATATCGCGCGGTGCTCGCCGCACCGGAGCCGGGCCCGTCGCCGTCGCTGTCGCCGTCGACCGGCTTCGCGGAGGGCTCGTCGGTCATGGCACCGGCGCGCTCGCTCGCCCTTGGCTGTATCGCCGCCTCGCCCGGACGCTTCGGAGCACCCCGCGCGCACTCGCGCCGCGCGGCATCGGCTCGCCATCTGCGAGCACGACCGCAGTCAGCCGCCCTCCGTACACGCAGCCCGTGTCGATACCCGTCGCCCACGCGTGAAACTGCGGCTCGGCCCCGGCGTTGTGTCCGAAGACGACGTGAGGCGGACCGTCGTAGCGCGATCCCCACAGCGGCCCGGCGTCCGGCTCGTCGCTCCAGCGGTTCCGCGAGTCGACGGTGCGTATTTTCAACAGCGCTTCTGCGGGCGTGCGCTTCGGCGCCGCCCCGGGTACGACGCCGGCGTGAACCACCCGTATCCCGTGTTCGGGGAGATCGAGCCAGAGCGGCATCGCTTCGAGCAACCGCCACTCGTCCTCGGAAAGGGCTCTGGCAAGGCGTTCGTGGTCGGCGCTGAGAGATTTGGGCCGGTGGCGTGCAGACAGGAGCTTTTCTTCGTGATTGCCCCGTACGGCGCGCGCTCCCAGCCGCCGAACGAGCGCGAGCGTGCCGCGGGAGTCCGGGCCGCGCGTGACGAGGTCTCCAACGAAGATGAGCCGATCGCTCCCCTCCGAAAAGCGAATTTGCTCGAGAAGCTCCTCGAGCTCCGAGGTGCACCCGTGCACGTCGCCGATGATCGCTGTCCGGCCCATGACGCCCCCTACGTGCCGTCGAGTTTGGCGCGTTTGGGGATGACGACCGTTCCCGACTCGGTCACGAAGAAGCGTGCGCGATCGGCGTCGCGGTCGAAGCCGATGATCGTTCCAGACGGAATCTCGACGTCTTTGTCGATGATCGCGCGCCGAATCTTCGCATGCCGCCCCACGCGGACGCGCTCGAAGAGCACACTTTCCTCGACCTCGCTGAACGAGTTCACGCGGCAGCCGACCCCCAGCACGCTCCTGTGGATGCGCCCTCCCGAGATGATGCAGCCGTGGCTCACCATCGAGTCGGTCGCGATTCCGACGCGTGCCTGCGCTTCGTCGCGAAAGACGAACTTCGCCGGGGGATCATGAGTCGCGCCGGTACGGATCGGCCAGCGGAAGTTGTAGAGATTGAACTGGGGGTTGATCGCGATGAGATCCATCTGCGCCTCCAGGTAAGCGTCGATCGATCCAATGTCGCGCCAATAGCCTCGGTTGCGACCTTCTTCCCCCGGCACGGCATTGGTTCCGAAGTCGTAGGCGAATACGTCGGCACCCTTTTTGACCAGGCGTGGCAAGATGTCGTGCCCGAAGTCGTGGCGGCTTTCGTCGATGTTTTCGTCTTCGCCGAGCTCGCGCAAGAGTACGTCAGGCCTAAAAACGTAATTGCCCATCGAGGCCAAGCACATCCGATCGTCGCCGGGTACGGTCGGGGGATTGTCCACCTTTTCGTGGAATGCCAAGATCCGGCCACCGCGGCCAATCTCGATGATGCCGTATTCCTTCGCGGTTTCGCGTGGCACCGGGATGGCGGCCACGGTCGCATCGGCGTGCGAGCTCTCGTGGAACGCGAGCATTTGCCGGACGTCCATCTTGTAGACGTGGTCCGCGCCGAAAATGCAAATGAGCTCGGGCCGCTCGTCGTTGATGACGTGCTGGCACTGCCAGACCGCATCGGCCGACCCGCGGTACCAGGTCTTGCCGGTGCGCTGCTGCGCGGGGATCGCCTCGATGAACTGATCGAGGATCGGCGCCAGGCGCCAGTTGCGCGCGATGTGCTCTTCGAGCGACGCGCTCTTGTACTGCGTGAGCACCTTGATGCGCGACAGGCCCGAGTTGACGAAGTTCGAAAGGACGATGTCGATGATGCGATAGCGTCCGCCGAAGGGTACCGCCGGCTTGGCTCGGTCGAGGGTGAGCGGGAACAGCCGCTTGCCCTCGCCGCCGGCGAGCACCATCACGAGCACCTGGTTCGTGTCCACGTTGAATGCCGTGCCGTTCATGGGATGGTCCAGGGGGTGGGTCGGGAGGACGTATAGCAGGGTCTCGGCGCCGCGATGGCACCACTGCGATCCGGATCAGGCCCCCAGGAGCCCGGGAGGGCTGCATTCGACCGTGGGCATGCGCCGATGATGTCGCCCGGCGAGCCGGAGGGCAAAGGCTTCGAGCCCTTCTTCAACAATCTGTTACGAGAAAGCTTCGGTCTCGAGTCGACGAAAGAGGTTCTCCAGTTCGGGCCGACCGCGGAGCGGCTCGCAGAAGAGCGTCGCCAGCTCGAGAAGCCGCGCCTCGACGCGCTCGGCCCGGGCGTTCCGATCGACCAGGCGCTGATGCGCGGTCTCGCGCTCGCGGTCGACCGCCTGCTCGTGGCTCGCCAGCGCTCCCCGCAGCTCGGCGAGCTGGTAGTCGAGGTCCGCGACCGAGCGCCCCTTTTCTTCGAGCGTCGCCTGTGCGGACGACTCGATTCGTCGGGCGGCGCTCCAGGCGTCGACCGCCCGCGCGCACTGCCGATACCCGTCGGCGAGCTGCACGTACGGCTCGTCGAACCCCGCCCGTCCCTCCCATGTCATCACTTCGCGGAGCGCAGCCGCGTACGCCGCTGCGGCCCGCCTCGCGTGGTTCGCGAGCCGATCGAAGTCGATGTGCGCGGCGCGAAGCTCGTCGCGTGCCCTCGACGCATCCAGCCCGAGCGCGTCGACCGCGAATCCGAGCCGCTGTCGCCCCTCCCGACCGCCGGCGTCGATCTCCTCCAGTCTGCGCTGTTCCACCTCTCCCGCGGCTCGTGCCTCGGACAGGGCAGTCACGAGCTCCTGCATCTCGCCCAGGGCCCGCGCTGGCTTTGCGCCCCGCGAGCTCGTGAGCATTTGCCGGAACAACGCGAGACGCCCGGCCCATTCGCGAGGAAGCTCTCGGCCGGCGGCGAGCGGCGGCAGTACGACCGGAACGGAGCTCGCGGGGTCCTTTTCCGGGTCCGGCGGCACCGGTGCGTGGACCTCGGCGGCCAAGGCGAGAAGGTCCTGCTCGACCCGATGGGCATCCACGGGGCGCGCGCGCGGATCTTTTTCGAGCAGTTGAAGGACGAGCGCCTCGAGTCTTTCGGGTAGGTGCGGCTCGATCAGGCGGGGAGACGGAGGTCGCTCGTGGAGGTGCTTGACGAGAAACGTGGCGGGGTCGTTCGCCTCGAACGGAAGCTTCCCCGTGGCGATTTCGTAGAGGATGACGCCCATCGCATAAAGATCGACGCTGGGCCCTGCCTCTCCCGCGCTCACGCGTTCGGGCGCAATGTACTGCGGTGTGCCGAAGAGCTCTCCTGCGCTGGTCAAGCGCGGGTCGTCGCGCGACCGCGCGATTCCGAAGTCGAGGATCTTGAGGAGGTCGCTCCCGTCGGCTCGGCGGCAAACGAACATGTTCTCCGGCTTCAGATCCCGATGAACGATTCCGAGGTCGTGGGCGCGGGCGATACCCCGGGCAAGTTGGATCATTATCGAGAGGGAACGGGAGAGAGGAAGCGAGCCCTCGGACAGAAGCCGGGCGAGCGTGCGGCCGTCCAAGAGCTCCATGACCATGTACGGCGTCCCGTCGCTGGTCTCGCCGTGATCGAAAATCTCGATCACGTTCGGGTGGGCGAGCATCTGGGTACTCTTCGCCTCGCGACGAAACCGCTCCCGGACCGTTGCGTCGGCGGCGAGCGCGGGGTTCATGACCTTGATGGCGCAAGCCCGGTCGACGAGCTTGTGGCGTGCGCGGTAGACGGTCGCCATGCCTCCCTCGCCAATCGCCTCTTCGACGAGGTAACGCCCGGCGATGGTCGCGCCGATCAGCGGATCGCGGATGGCCAGGAGCTCCGCCCCGTCGACGAAGCAGTAAGCCGCGTCCGCCGGATAACGCAGGTGGCACTGGACGCAAGCCTTCATTGCCGTTTGGTCGAGCGGGCGCCCCGGCCACTCGGTGCCCTAACGCAGTGGGCTGCTTCCCGCTCACGGATGATGCTAGCGTGGGACGCGTCCGGGGCATATGGGCCGCGTCCCCCCCCGAGCGCGTTTTTTCGCGTACGGAGACACGCCGTGAGCCGCATCGTTTGGCGACTGTTCATCATCGCGCTCTTTGCTCTCGGTGTAGGGCTTTGGGTTCGAGGAGCGTGTTTGCGATGGTGGCCGCTTCTCTTCGCCGATTCCGGGGCGGTGCTACCGGGGCTCCGCGTCGGCGGCGTGGCTCTCGTCCGAAGTGCCCCGGCGCGAGCCCAGGTCGAAGCGCGCGCCCGAGCGCTCCAAGACCGGCCCGTCCGGCTCATCGTGCGCGACGGCGCGAGCGCGCGGGTCGCCGCGGAGTCGACGCTTGGCTCGCTCGGCGTTTCGTTCGACGTCGATTCCGCCCTGTCGTGCGCCCTCGGTCTTGGCCGGATCGGGGACATGGCCACTCGGGCCCACCTGGCGGATCGCGCTCGGGCGGGCGCTCTCGACGTCCCACTGCAATCGATCGTCGACCTGCGCGCGGCGGTCGAGCGCCTCCTGCCGCTCAAAGAAGACCTCGACGTTCCGCCCGTGGCCGCGCGGCTGGACGTCGAGCGTCACTCGAGCGTTCCGGAGCGAGACGGCCGCGCGCTCGACATCGACGGGGCCATCGCCGCCATCGCCCATGCCGCCGCGGATCCGAACCTCGCAGAGGTCGAGCTCCCGTTCGCGGTCGTCCCACCCCACGTGACGAGCGCTTCGCTGGCGAGCGTCGACGTGTCGCACTTGCTCGCGTCGTTTGCCACGTACTTCTCACGTCGCGGCGACCAAGCGCAGCGCGCCCAGAACATCGAGGTCGCCGCCGCGCACCTCGACGGGCTGGTCATCGAGCCGGGTGAGATCGTGAGCTTCAACGACGTCGTCGGTGCGCGCAGCGGAGACAACGGTTTCCAGAAAGCGTTCGAGATTTACAAGGGCGAGATGGTCGAGGGCACCGGCGGCGGAACGTGTCAGGTCGCTTCGACGTTGCACGCGATAGCGTTCTTCGGCGGGCTCGACATCGTTCAGCGGCTCCCCCACTCTCGACCGAGCGCGTACCTGCCGGTGGGTCTCGACGCGACCGTGGTCTATCCGGTGGTCGATCTCAAGCTCCGCAATCCGTACTCATTTCCGGTCGTCGTGCACGCGACGGTCGGCACGAACGACGTAATGATGCAGCTTCTCGGCGCCGACAAGCCGGTGCGGGTGGCGCTCCTCCGCTCCGTGCTCTCCAGGACCCCCTTCGAGCGCAAAGTCGTCGCCGATCCGGCGATCGGCACACCGAAGCGAAAACAGAGGGGAGTCGACGGAATGAAGCTTCTCCGCAAGCGACTCGTGGTTTCTCGAGGGGGGTCGAGCCGGGTCGAGACGTCGCGCGACAACTATCCACCGACGACCGAAGTCTGGAAGGTGCCCCCGGGCTACGACGACGCGGAACTGCCGCCGCTCGGGGAAGACTTACCCAATCCCGACGGCCCCGACAGTTCCCCTCCTGCGCCCGCTCACACGAGCGACCCCGAGCAGACGATATGGGGGAGATGACTCTCCCGAATTTGACCACACCTCGTCCACGTGCGACCGTTTTTGCGTGAACGCGATGTTTCGTCGGCGGCTGGTGGCCCTATCGATCGGCTGCGCGCTGCTCCTCGACCTACCTGCCGCACGCGCGGCGGACCCGCCCCGCACCGCCAAACCGGCCAAGGCGGCAAGTGGCGCCAAGCCCGGACCTAGGGGCGGATCGAAAACCTCGCACGCCGTCGACCTGGGAGCGCGGCGAGCGATTGCGGGCGGGTCTACGGTCGACGACGTCTCCCTGGGCGTGGAAAGCCCCGAGCTGGTTGCTCTGCGCGAAGCGGAGCGCGAGCTCTTTCCTGCGGCAGCCCCCGCAGCCGGAAGTCAGTGGCCAGCGGAGGTGCCTCTCGTCCTGCCCCGGGACGTAGGCCCGCAGATCCACGCGTCCGGTGTACCGCCGAGCGGGCCGACCGTGCCCCCTCAAAACGAAAGTGCCGTCGACATGGCTTGGCTCGCGCACCTCGACATGCCCGACGTGCCCGTGCGGTGGGACGAGCGGGTCGTGCGTTACCTCCGGTTCTTCCGCGAGGACCCCCGTGGCCACACGATGTTCGCGAACCTGTTCCGACATTCCGGGCGCTTTCGCGACACGATGCGCCGCGTGCTTCGCCGAAAGTCGCTTCCCGAGGATCTCGTGTGGGTCGCGATGATCGAGAGCGGCTTCGACCCGAGCGCGCGTTCTGCGTCGGGTGCGGCTGGTCTCTGGCAGTTCATGCCGGAAACGGCCCGAATCTACGGTCTGGCGACGGACCGCTGGGTCGATCAGCGCTACAGCCCGGATCTGGCCACCGCCGCGGCAGGCGACCTGCTCGGAGACCTGCACCGTCGCTTCGGGAGCTGGGAGCTGGCCCTCGCGGCCTACAACATGGGTCACGCGGGCCTCGCGTCCGTCGTACGCCGCTACAACACCAACGATTTTTGGACGCTCGCTCGTACCGAAGGAACTCTGCCTTGGGAAACGACGCTCTACGTGCCGAAGATCCTCGCGGCCGCCGTCGTCGCGCACAACCTCGCGGCGTTCGGCTTTGGAGACCTCAGCGCCGACCCACCGGTCGAGACCGATCAAGTGGACGCGCCGCCGGGAATGTCGCTCGCGGCTCTGGCCCAGGCTGCGGGCTGCGACTCCAAAGAAATCGAAGCGCTCAACCCCGAGCTGCGCGCCTTACGTACCCCGCCCGCCGGTGAGGGCGATTCCCGCTACGCCCTGAGGGTACCCAACGGCAAAGGCCCGGCGTTCGCACAGGTCATCGCCCGGTCGCGCAAGGATCTGCCGCCGCTCGACCGATATGTCGTGCGCTTCGGCGAGAGCCTCGATCAAGTGGCGGCGGCGCACATGACGACGACCCAGCGCCTGGTAGACCTCAATACGATCGCGCCCGGCGAGGCGGTTCGGGGGGGCACGGTGCTACTCGTACCCAAAGTCGACGGTACCCCTGCGACTCCGAGCGACGCGCCGGCCAGACCGAAGCCGAGCGCTATCGTTCCGTCGGACGAATTTGTCTACCCCGATCGGCAGCGCGTCTTCTATCGCGTTCTGGCCGGCGACACCCTGAAGGAAGTGGCGAGCGCGGTGCACGTATCGGTCGACGACCTGTGCCGCTGGAACGATTTGGACGCCGGCGCCCGGCTCCAGGAGGCAATGACGCTCCAAGCGTTCGTAGCACCCGACGCGGATCTATCGCGCGTCGTCGTTCTCAAAGAGGAGGACGTTCACGTCGTCGCGATCGGCTCCGACGAGTTCTTCGCCGGCCTCCAGCAGAGCAAAGGCCACAAGCGCGTGACGGTTGCCGCAAAAACCGGGGACACGATCGAATCGATCGGAAAGCGCTACGACGTGGCCGCACGCACGATGGAACGCGTCAACCGCCGTGGTCGGACCGACCCCCTCAAGCCGGGCGAGCCCGTCGTGGTCTACGTACCCAGCTTCGTTTCGACGCCGGGCGCGAACGCCGTGACTGCGTCGAACGGACCGGCCCCGAACGGGCCTACCCCCCTCCCGCCTCTCCCCGAACTCTCGCCCTGACCCCGTCGATGGAGACGACGACCGCCATCGTTCTTGCTGCGGGGCAGGGGACGCGCATGAAGAGCGCGCTCCCGAAGGTGATGCACACCGTCTGCGGCCTTCCCATCGTGCACTTTGGCGTGCAGGCCGCGCTCGACGCCGGATGCGCCGACGTGGTCGTGGTGGTCGGGCATGGCCGGCAGCTCGTCGAAGACTACATTGCCCGTGCGTTCCCAGCGGGGCGTGTGCGGACCGCCGTCCAGGAACGACAGCGAGGGACGGGCGACGCCGCCAGAGTGGGGCTCGCGGCGGTCGGAGTCGAGGCGACGCGCGTGCTCCTGCTCAACGGGGACGTGCCCCTGATTGCGGCGTCCGACGTGCAGTCGGTGCTCGCGCCACTGGACGTGGGCCCGTCTCCCCCCGCCCTGTCGATCGCCACGTGCATCGTCGACGACCCGACCGGCTATGGGCGTGTCTTGCGCCATGCGGGCGCGGTGACGGAGATCCGCGAACAGCGCGATTTGCGCGGGGACGACGAGCGCGGGATCCGGGAGATCAACGCCGGCGTCTACGCCGGTCGCGCGGGGCTCTTGCGAGAAGCGTTGGCGGGCCTCGTCCCGAACAACGCGCAGGGAGAACTGTATTTGACCGACGTCGTCTCGTTCGTCCGCAGGGCTGGCGAGCGCGTCTACACGGTGCAGCGTCCCGAGGAAGTGCTGGCGGGAGTCAACGATCGCGAGCAGCTCGCCAAGATCGAACAAGTCATGCGCGCACGAATCGTCCGCAGGTGGCGGCTTGCGGGGGCGACCGTGCGAGAAGGCGCGCGAATCGACGCCGGCGTGGTGCTCGAGCCCGATGCAACGGTGGAGGCCGGCGTGTCGCTTCGTGGGCTCACGCGCATCGGAGTCGGGGCAGTCATCGACGTCGGCTGCGTCCTCACCAACGTCGAAGTAGGTCCGGGCGCGATCGTGAGGCCCTACTCGGTGGCCACCGACTCGCGGATCGGGGCGCGCGCGTTCGTGGGCCCGTTCGCGCACCTGCGTCCCGAAAGCGACATCGGAGAAGACGCCCACGTGGGCAACTTCGTCGAGACGAAGAAGACGCAGATGCGTCGCGGCGCGAAGGCCAACCACCTGGCGTATCTGGGCGACAGCGTCATCGGCGAGCGCGCGAACGTGGGTGCTGGGACGATCTTCTGCAACTACGATGGCTTCCGGAAGCACACGACCGTCATCGAAGAGGGCGCCTTCATCGGGAGCGATTCGCAGATCGTCGCGCCGGTGACGATTGGCGCGAACGCATACGTTGCCACGGGAACGACCGTCACCAGGGACGTTCCCGCGGACGCGCTCGCGATTGGCCGGGTGAAGCAGGACAATAAGGATGGCTACGCGGCGAAGCTGCGCGCCCGCTTCAAGGCAGAACAGAACTCATCCAAATAGACGAGCAACTGCCAGCCCAGGCGGCTGAAGCGGATGGAGGCTGCACCGCCGTCTTGCCCTGAACTGCGGAGGACGTATCCCATCGTGGCGAATCGCCCCGACGCGGACGGGCGCCCGCCACAGTCCGCGTGGCGATATTGTCGGCGGGCTCTTCTTCATCGCGCCACTGCATCGGTCGGAAAAAGCAGTTCGCGCGCACTCGTTCCGACGGCACGCTCACTGCAATCCGCCCGGCTCGTCTGTGATGGGCACCCTTGGAGGGGTGCGTGCGCGAGACGAGGAGGGAGAAGAGGAGCATGATGTCGATTCAACGCTGCGGTGTCGCCGGTATGGCTTTGCCGTTCGCCCTCGCAGGTGCGATTACGGCGTGCAGCGGCGGACGCACCCAGGCCAAGACTCCGGCCAACGCGACCGCGACGCAGCCTCGCGCATCGGCGGCTCCCCGCGCATCGGATGGGCCGGCTCCCCCGCACTCAGCCGCGCGGGACGCGTCGAGGCCGGCGGGGGAAGAATCTCGACCGGACGACTCCGACGCCGACGATGCCGAGCTGGTCGTGGCGCGCGAAGTCGTCGCGAGTTGCCCGACCTTGCGCCTCGTCCGTCAGCATATGGGCGCGTTCGACCCGGATATGATTTGGCTCGCAGTCCTCGAGTCGATTGGCGACTGCATGCGGGAGGGGGGAACCATGGCGCAGCAGACTATCGGCGTTTCCGGCGACGAGGAGCATCGACACGTGGTGCGTGAAGTCTTGGGGACGCGCGGAGTCGCACCGACACGCGTCATCGCGCGACTCCCACCGGGAGCGGCGGAATGCCAAGGAGGCGCCAACTGTACCAAGCGAGTCGAGATCACGCTCGTTGCGCCGTGACGGCACCTCGATTTTGCCGGATCGAAACTCTCATATGAGAAAAAGGAGACGATCAAAACCGATGGACGCCACCCTTGCCCTCGTCGAGCAACATCGGGTCATCGAAGGACTGTTCGACGAAGTCGCGCGCGAAGGCCGACGCCGGGCGCGCTCGTCGCTGATCTCGAGGCTCGCGGAAGAGCTGATCGCGCACCTCGCCGCGGAAGAGACCGTGTTCTACCCGGCTGTTCGGCGCGTTCTCGAAGAAGTACCCGAGGCCGGCCCTCTCGGAGGCGACGAGCACTTGCTCCTGCGAATCGAGCTCCGGACCGTCCTCAAGACCAGCGTGAGCGATCGGTCTTTCGAGGGCCGCATCGCCGCGCTCCGGACCCTCTTTGCCGAGCACGTTCGCCGCGAGGAGGTCGACCTTTTCCCGCGTGTATCGCGCGGCGTTTCGGACGCTCAGCGGGATGTGCTCGGCGAGGAGATCCTCGCGTCGCGCCCGCACGTATGGATCGTCACGGCCGAAGGCAAGACGCCGCGTCCTGCAGTGGGCGACTGGCGCTTGCGGAGCCGGGTGAGCGTGCTCCTGGGCGCGGGATAGGCGTACGCGGCGCCAGTAGTTCTCGTCGTCGCGCCTCGCGCTGCTCGAAACTCGCAGCAAATCCTCGGTCCGCCAAACCGTCGGGTGTTCTAGACTCCCCCTCGACCCATGGATGCCATCCGCATTCGCGGCGGCGTTCCGCTCCGCGGTTCGATCCGAATCAGCGGCGCCAAGAACGCGGCCCTCCCGATGCTTTGCGCCACACTCCTATCCGACGGCGCGAGCCGCCTGCGCAACGTCCCGGCCCTCCGGGACATCCAGACGACCGCCGCGCTTCTGCGATTCCTCGGGCGGGACGTGGCGGTTTCTACGCCTGACGTCACCGTTGCGGCCGGCACCAGCGTGCGCCCCGAGGCTCCTTACGAGCTCGTGAAGCAAATGCGTGCCAGCGTCCTGGTGCTCGGGCCACTTGTCGCCCGCTTCGGCCGCGCAAAAGTCTCCTTGCCGGGCGGTTGCGCTATCGGGGCGCGTCCGATCGACCAGCACCTGAAGGGCCTCGAGGCGATGGGGTGCCGCATTCGCCTCGAGCGCGGCTATGTCATCGCCGAAGGCCCGGGAGGGAGCGGGCGCCTACGGGGCGCGGAGGTGTGCTTCGACATTCCCACCGTGACCGGAACGGAGAACCTGATGATGGCCGCCTCGCTCGCCAAAGGGCGCAGCACGCTGGTCAACTGCGCGCGAGAGCCGGAAGTGGAAGAGCTCGGGAGAGTGCTCAACAAGATGGGGGCCCGCGTGGACGGGGCTGGCACCGACGTTGTGCACATCGAAGGCTTCGATCGCGGGGAGCTCGCGCCGTTCGATCACGCGATAATCCCCGACCGCATCGAAGCGGGCACATACATGGTTGCCGCCGCCGTCAACGAGGGGAGCGACGTCATTCTCGACGGGGCCGAGCTCTCGGACATGGAGGCGCTCATCGTGAAGATGCGCGCCGCCGGCGTCGAAGTGGCGAGCGAAGGTCAGAGCGTGCGGATACGGCGCAATGGCCCACTTCGCACCGTGAACGTCACGACAGCGCCGCATCCCGGCTTTCCGACCGATATGCAAGCGCAGTTTTTGGTGCTCATGTGCCTGGCCCGCGGCGAAAGCGTGATAACCGAGACCATTTTCGAGAATCGCTTCATGCACGTTCCCGAGCTCCAGCGTATGGGGGCGAACATCGCCCTCCGCGGCAACACCGCAGTCGTACAGGGCGTCGACGGGCTGTATGGCGCCAGCGTCATGGCGACCGACTTGCGCGCGAGCGCCTCGCTCGTCATCGCGGGGCTCGTCGCAGCGGACGAGACGGAAGTACGGCGCGTTTACCATATCGATCGCGGATACGAGCACATCGAGAAAAAGCTCAGGGGAGTCGGGGCTACCATCGAGCGCGTGAAGGGAGCCGACGCATGACCGAGCGACTGACGATCGCGCTACCAAAAGGGAGGGTGCTCCGTGTTGTTGCGCCGCTCCTTGCGCTCGCCGGCGCCGATACATCCGCGCTTCTCGCCGACGACCGTTCGCTCGTGCGCGAAATGCCCGGATCCGGACTGCGCTTTCTGCTGCTCAAGCCGGACGACGTGCCGACGTACGTCGAGTACGGCGCCGCGGATCTGGGCGTGTGTGGCCGCAATGTCTTGATGGAGCGCTCCTGCGATTTGTATCAGCCGCTGGATCTCGGAATCGGCCGCTGCCGAATGGTCGTGGCGGGGGTGACGGGGAAGCCGGCTCCGACCGGGGTGCCGCGCGTCGCGACGAAGTTTCCCCGCTCGGCGACCGCTCACTTCGCGCGGCGCGGCGTTCAGGCCGAGGTCGTTTCCGTGCACGGCTCGGTAGAGTTGGCTCCACTCGTGGGGCTCGCAGACCTCATCGTGGACCTGGTCGAGACCGGGGAGACCCTGCAGCAGAATGGGCTGGAAGTGCGCGAAGAAATCGCGCGCATCTCCAGTGTTTTGATCGCGAATCGCGCGGCATACAAGCAGCGGCAGGAACGCATACGGCCGCTGGTCGACGCGCTTCGAAGAGCCGTCACCGCGAATTCGACGTAGGGGGCCGCGGCGGGCCGGCGTCGGAGGCTGGCGGATCGAGCCGGACGAGAGGGCGCAAGCGCTTGAGCGTCGCTCGGCCGATGCCCTTCACTTTGAGGAGATCTTCCAGCGCGCGGAACCGTCCGAGGCGAGCCCGGAGCCCGAGGATCGCGTCCGCCCTCTTTGCGCCGACGCCGGGCAGTCGCCGTAGTTCGACGTCCGACGCCGTATTGAGGAAGACCGGATCGTCGGGCGACGCGCGCGATGGCGCGGCGGGTGCGGCGGGGATGGGCACTGCGGACGCGCTGTCCGCGCCGACCGTATGGGGTGCAAGCGCAACGGGCGCCTCCGCTGCTTCGCCCAGTCGCGGAGCAGTGGCGGAAGGCTCGGCCGTCGCAATGGCCACGGAGGCGGCGACCGCCGCCGGCGGGTCGGCTACTGCGCCGGCGACCGCGGTGCGTCCGATCAATGCAAGGAGGGCGAGGCCGGCTCCCGCGAGCGCGGCGCGCGCGATCGGCTTCGCAAAGCGAGAGTCGACCACGCGCGCCGCAGCGCGCGACAGAACGCCTCGGAACGGTGGTTCCACGGCGGTGTCTTTTCGCGTTAGAGGAGAGAATCGCTCGTTGAGTTTTGCTTGGCCCTCGGGCGCGCCCCGGCGTCCGCGGAATCGGCGCGGCGCTCGTAGGGCTCCTGCCACTCGCGCACCTGCAATGTCCCGTTGATCGGGACCGCGTCGAGCCGCAGCGTGAGTGATCCGTCGCGGTTCACGAATCCGACGCCGACGCGCGTCCAGAACGACTTTCCCTGTCCCCGATCGACCACCGTCCAGACTACTTTCATGGTCCTGTTCGTTTGCTCGTCCATGGTCCGCTCCCTGTGTTGACCTGCGCCTCGGCCAGAGCGGCCGAGGACGTTTTTCGTGGCATGGCGCCCGCCAACCGATGAACGGGCGCCCGAGCGGGTGACAGTGCGACCCTCGTGCCGCCGCCTGATCGCTTGAATTTTGCGGTAAAAAGGGGGCGCGGCGCGGGAGGCGCCCGGCCGTGGACAGGACCGCGCCTGTCCGCGGCCACTCGATGCTGGTATCCTCCGCGGACTGGGCCGGCTTGGCCCGCCCAGCCGTCGCGTGTTATCCAGAGAACGTCGGAGGTTTGTCATGGCGCTCGATCTTTCCCATCACGAAAAGCTGGTTGTGGACCGCATCGAGTCGGACGGTGCCAGCGCCTCGA